>Ga0233425_10009571_pt1 | contig 12197 bp, 14 predicted proteins | sample Watercolumn_Towu_2_FD_181712 | JGI IMG/M metagenome (GOLD analysis project Ga0233425, IMG submission 181712) | Freshwater microbial communities from Lake Towuti, South Sulawesi, Indonesia - Watercolumn_Towuti2014_140_MG | ecosystem: Environmental > Aquatic > Freshwater > Lake | place...
TAATTATGTTTAGATGTAGTTGGGGGTTTTAAGGTCTATAGACCCTTAAATTAATGCGTTTAACCTTTAGACTTGATGAAAAATGTATTAATTGTTGAGTTTAAACTCAATTATTTAAGTACAGATGTGTTGTTTTATTAATGGAGTTGGATGAAAAAATAAAAAGAGAGTGCATAAGAAGAGGTTTTACAGATAGAACAATTGAGACTTATATTAGTTGTATTAATAAATTTTTGAGATTTTGTGGCAAGGATGCAAGATATGTAAGTAAGCAAGATGCACTTGATTTTCTTAATTATTTATCTGAAAAAGGATTATCTGGGAATAGCATGAATGTTTATCATATGGCTCTGCGTTTTTTACTTGAAGAAGTTTTAAGAAAAAATATTCATTTAAATATAAAATATTCTAAAAGACCTTCTAAACTTCCCATTGTTTTAACAAAAGATGAGACGAGAAAACTGATTGAGGCAATTAAAAATCAAAAACACAGGTTAATAATTGAACTTATTTATTCTGCTGGCTTGCGTGTTAGTGAGTTGACAAATATGCGAGTTTGTGATTTGCGAATTGACAAGAATTATGGATTTGTAAGGCAAGGAAAAGGAAGAAAAGATAGAATTTTTATTATAGCTGATTGCTTGAAAGATAAATTAAGAAATTTAATTGCTGAAGAAAAATTAGATGATGAGAATAATTTGTTTTTAACTAATAAACGCGAGAGATACTCTGCAAGAACGCTTGCAGAGATAATTAAAACTGCTTGTAAAAATTCTGGAATTAACAAAAAAGTTCATTGTCATACTTTGCGCCATAGCTTTGCAACACATTTAATTGAAAACTCTTGTTCTTTATCTGAGGTTCAGTCGCTTCTGGGACATAAATCTCCAGAAACAACAATGATTTATGTACATTTAGCTGCGCCAAATATGATAAAAGTTAGAAGCCCGCTAGAGAGTTTATAATTATCTCCTTTCTCTTATCTCTTCTTTCAACTCTTTCAAAAGCTCATCAAGTTTTATTCCAAACTTTGGCTTTTCATCCATTCCTCTTTTCTTTAATGCAATTGTTCCTTTCTCTTCCTCTTTATCTCCTATAGTAATTGTATATGGTATCTTCATTAACTCTGCATTTCTTACTTTTTCATTCATTGTTGTTGAGCTGAAATCAGCATCAACACGAATACCTTCTGCTTTTAATTTCTCTATAACTTTTTCAGCTGTTTTTTGGTTTCTATCTGTAAAACTCAAGACGCGAACTTGAATTGGAGATAACCATGTTGGAAAATTACCATTTACATGTTCAATAAATACTCCCAAAAACCTTTCAAATGAACCTAAAACTGTTCTATGCAACATAACTGGTCTTTTTTGTTTGTTATCTGAATCAGTGTATTCCAATTCAAATCTTTCTGGCATTGCAAAATCCAATTGAATTGTTCCGCATTGCCATTTTCTATCTAATGAATCTTTTATATGAAAATCAATTTTTGGCCCATAAAATGCGCCATCACCAGGATTTAAATCATATTTTAATTTTGTTTTCTTTAAAACATTTTCAAGAATTTTTTCAGCCTTATCCCATAGCTTTTCATCACCTATTCTTTTTTCTGGCCTTGTTGATAACTCTAAATGATCAAGAGAAACATTTAATTTTTTATAAACTCTTATTATTAAATTTATTACTCTTTCTATTTCTTGTTCTAGTTGATCTTCTGTACAAAATATATGTGCATCATCTTGTGTAAATTTTATAACTCTTAGTAAACCTGCTAGGACTCCAGATAGTTCTTGTCTATGAACAATGCCCAGTTCAGCTGCTCTTAAAGGTAAATCTTTATATGATTTTGGCCTTGTTTTATACACGAGCATTCCCCCGGGACAATTCATAGGTTTTACTGCAAATTCTCTATCTTCATATTTTGTTAAGAAGATATTTTCTTTGTACTTTTCCCAATGGCCTGAAATCTGCCAAAGTTTTTTATCCAATACTTGAGGAGTAGAAATTTCTTGATATCCGTCTTTTCTATGTTCCTCTCTCCAGAAATTAATTAGCTCATTATATATAATTAGGCCATTATTATGCCAAAAAACCATGCCGGGTGCAACTTCATTAAAACTAAAAAGATCTAATTTTTGGCCTAAAATTCTGTGGTCATTTTCTTTTAACTTGCTTGTATCTAACCTAGACCTTGAAATCTGATTTAGTAATTGTTTGGGGTCGTACTTTTCATCTACTTTTAATTTAAGTTCTCCTTTTCCTTCTTTTATATCTCCACAAACAAAAGATCTCGAGAGCTCTGCAAGAGGATGGCCTTTGCATTTTAGTTCAAATTCCTTGTAATAGCCAAAAGGTGCACGATAGACTTCAAATTTATCTTTATCTTTTTTTAGCTCTTTTTCAGCTTCTTCTAAAACTTTTATAGCTATATCTGGCTTCGCCAGATTTGAAGAAAGATGAGCATAAGGGTATAAGACAACTCGCTTGCATTTAACTTGAGATGAAATATCTTTTATATTTTCTATTAAAAGTCTAGCACTTTTCTCATTATCACCTTGTTCAACTGCTGTGAAGATAACTAAAACTTCCTCAAGTTTTTTCTCTTTTTCCTGCTCTTTTGACAATACTTCGGGTTCTTTTATTGCCTTCTTAACTGGCTTAAACTTTATATAATCGCAATGAAGTGAAAGGATTTTCATATTATCATATATAAAATGGGATTTATAAAACTAATTACATTGCACTTAAAATTAAAAGAAGAATTGCTACAACTAGCTCTGCTGTTGCTAGTTTTTTTAGGTTATCTGATTTTGCGAGTTTTAGAAAAAGCTTTTTTGAACTATTCTCAAAAACCAGGAAGAACAATGATTCTAATAGAAGTATTATCCCCAATGCCAATAGAATAATCTCGGTAATGCTCATTATTGATTAAATCAAATAAGGTTTTTAAATGTTATCGGGAATACATTGGCTAGATAACCTTTAAAAACCTACATTTTCAATATGATTTATGGCACATGGATTAGCTTATTATTTAAGGCAAGCTTGGAAAAAGCCGGATGCAGAGACACTTAGAAAGAGAATGATAGAATGGAGAGCATCAAATGCAATTGTTAGGGTTGAAAATCCATTAAGATTAGATAAAGCTCATGCTCTTGGTTATAAAGCAAAAAAAGGCATCTTCACTGCTCGTGTCCGTGTTTTAAGGGGAGGGCATCAAAGATCAAGGCCTGCAAAAGGAAGAAGGTCAAAGAGAATCACAATTAGAAAAAATCTTAAGATGAATTACAAAGAGATTGCTGAACAAAAAGCAGCAAGAAAGTATACAAATTGTGAAGTTGTGAATTCATATTGGATTGGAAAAGATGGAAAAAACTATTTCTTTGAAGTTATATTGGCTGATAGAAATTCCCCAGAAGTTCTGGCAGACAAGGAGCTTAAGAATATTATTTCTCAAAGAGGAAGAGCTTTTCATGGATTAACTTCTTCAGGAATAAGGGCAAGAGGATTAAGAAATTCTGTCTTTAAGGTTCCAAAAGTCAGACCAAGTTTAAGAGCAAATAATAGAAAAGGAAATTAGGTTTGACATTAATAAATTAATAACAATGCTCTGTGATAAAATAAATATTCTTCTCTCATAGCTAGTTTGTTCTAACAAACAATTATCTTATTTATACTCTGCCTTATTAAATCAACAAATACCTTTTAAGGTTTGGGATAACACTTTCATCAAGACTTGTTCTTTGTTTTTCATTAATGAAGGTTCAAACAAGATTACAAACTATTGTCCAGCCATTCGCGAACAGCAGATTCAGGCATAGCACCCAAAAATTCGTTGATAACTTCTCCTTCCTTGAACATCTTTACAGAAGGGATACTCATAACACCATATTCTCCTGCCTTTTCCTGATTTTTTTCAACATCTAATTTAGCAAGAATAAATTTTCCTTTGTATTCTAATGCTAATTTTTCCAAAATCGGCTTTAATATTGTACATGGACCGCACCAAGAAGCCCAGAAATCAACAACTACCGGAATCTTGTCAGATTGGTTTATAACTTTTTCATCAAAATTTTCATCATTAACCTCTATTTCAAATTTGTTTGCCATATTTTTTATTATAGAATTTACTTTTTAAATGTTTTTGTATAGTTTTTATATTCCTTTTCCAATCCAGAATATAATTAATATCATAATTGTATGAAGTATAAAAGATAGAAGTGCAAACCACTTTGTTGATAGTTTATGATAAGCTACAACCAATAATGGAACACCTATTTCATCGGGCAATGGAGAGGCAATTATAAACCCTGCCAGAACAATAGAAAGATAATGCCTCAACTTTGGAGGCATACAACCCCCTATTTTTTTTATTAATTTTATATGATTGAATCTTTTTATTTCATCTGAAAAAGAACAGCGAATTAACTTAAAAATCAAAATATCTCCAACAACAGAACCAAGTCCAGCAATAAGTGTTGCAAAAAAGATATTGTATGTGGGAGCCATTAACAATAATATTGCAATTGCAGGAGCAGAGGTAAATCCATAATCAAATAATATGCCTGCGAGAAAAAGCCCGATAATTCCGGAAGATAAAATAATCTGCCTTATTGGAGAAAAGCTTTCATCTGAAAAAAGCAAGTATGCAATTGCTATTGTTAAAATTAAAAGCAAAAACTTCGGGTATTTCAGCCTCTTTAGCAGTTTCATAATTTATCGGGGTTTTTTGTTTATATAAAGGTTGCTTAACATCGGTATTGCCCACTCATTATAATATCTCTAAAACGCACAGATAGTTTGTGCCATTGCGCAAAGAAGAACCAATGTTTCTTCTTTGACATCTCCTTTGAGATAGTATTAGGCTTCGCGAGATAGGCGTACTCACAATTATTCAGTAGTCGCCTTCAGCTCCTTTTAATCTATTAATAATTAATAGAAGGGAACGCCCGCGTGAATGAGTATCAGCGAGTTTTTGCTTGTTTATGACCATTAAATAGGAATGGAATGCTATATTGCTTTAGCACGAGATTTTCACAGAGTCCAAAACACAATAATCTTTAAAAACCATGATTTTCTTGATTTTTCATGGATATAGAAACAACTACACAACCTGTGCCAGAGAATACAAAAAGGCATCGTGTACTGCTTTTACATGAGCCAATGATTTGTGATGTGGTCTCTAGTATGCTTGCAAGACAAAAAATAACTTGTGATTCTACTTATACTACAGAAGAAGCTTTATCTGCTTTAGAAAGGAGGCATGGAACAGATTCTCCTTATAATTTAGTTATATCTGATGATGAACCATCAAATCTTGGAATTTATGAATTTGCTCGACAAATGAAAGCAAAATATGGAAATCAATACCCTTTAATGGTTTTTGTTTCTCCTTTTCATCTTGATAAAAAAAGGAGAACTGATTTGAGTGAAATCTTGGATAATAGGGTTAGATTCTTGGAAGTACCCACAGGTATGGAAGAAATAGTTCGAGCAATTAACTCTGCACTTGGCAGATAAGTAATCTTTTTCTAAAACTATAAAAAGCTGCATTTTCTTCTAGTAAACATGAACTATAAAGAGCTCTGTGAATTATATGAAAAACTAGAAGGAACTAGAAAGGGTCTAGAAAAAACAAAAATTCTTTCAGAATTTTTGCATAAAATAAAAGAAGAACCAAAGACAATTTATCTATTACAAGGAAGATTATTCCCAGATTATGACCAAAGAGAAACAGGCATATCAGAACAACTAGCAATAAAAGCAATTTCAAAAGTATCGGGTCTTTCAGATGAAAAAGTTGTTAATGAATTTAGAAAATTGGGAGATTTAGGAAAAGTAGCTCAATTAGTAATGCAAAACAAAAAACAATCTTCTTTGTTTTCTCAGAAGTTAACAACTCAAAAAGTTTTATCAAACTTACAAAAATTACCAGAACTTGAAGGAAAAGGAACAGTGGATAATAAAATAAATCTAATTATAGAATTATTGCATTCTGCTTCTGGTCTTGAAGCAAGATATATTGTTAGGACTCTTTTAGGAGATCTTAAGGTAGGCATTGGCTCTGGATTATTAAGGGATGCAATCTCTGATTTTTGCTTTTCACCAAAAACAATTGAAGAGAAAAAGGAAAAATCTCAATTACTACAAGAAGCTTATGATAAATCAAATGATTTTGCTTGTGTATTGGAAAAAGCAGTTAAAAATAAGTTAGGAGAGATTTCTCTAAAACCAGGTCAGCCAGTTAAAGTAATGCTTTTTCCAAAAGCAGAGAATATAGAAGACGCATTTAGAATTGTAGGAAAGCCAGCAGCATTTGAATTTAAATATGATGGATTTAGAATGATGATTAATAAAACAGATGACGGGAAGATAACTATTTTTACAAGAAGATTAGAAGATGTAACAAAGCAATTTCCGGATGCAGTTAAATATGTAAAAGAAAATGTACACGGAAAAAGCTTTATTTTAGACGCAGAAGCCGTAGGTTTCGACCCTAAAACAAAAAAATACAAGCCATTTCAAGACATAAGTCAGAGAATAAAAAGAAAATATGATATTCAAAAGCTTGAAAAAGAATTACCAATAGAATTGAATATTTTTGATATAATATTTTATGATGGAAATTCATTAATTGATGAAAAGTTTAAGGAAAGAAGAGAATTAATTGAAAAAATCATTAAAGTAATAAAATACAAGATAAGATTATCTGAGCAGATTATAACAGATAACGAAAAAGAAGCAGATAAATTTTATCAGCGTGCTTTGCAAGAAGGACAAGAAGGACTTATGGCAAAAAATCTCTCTGTAGGTTACAAACCAGGTGCAAGGATAGGTTATGCTGTGAAATTAAAACCAGATGCAGAAGAATTTGATCTCGTAATTACGGGAGCAGAATACGGAACAGGAAAAAGAGCGGGCTGGTTAACTAGTTTTGATGTCTCATGTAGAGATGATGAAGGAAATCTTTTAGAAGTTGGAAAGGTTTCAACAGGTTTAAAAGAGAAAGAAGAAGAGGGCCTCTCATTTATAGAAGTTTCAAAAAAACTAAAACCCCTTGTAATAAAAACAGAAGGGAAGCATGTTTTGGTAAAACCAGAAATAATTGCAACAATCGGTTATCAGAATGTACAAAAAAGCCCAACATATACAAGCGGTTATGCCTTAAGATTTCCAAGATTTAAGGTTCTTCGTCCAGATAGGTCTATCTCAGATATTGCAAGTTTGGGAGATATTGAAAGAGAGGCATAATGAAAACGAAAGTCTATAAAAAGTGTAAAGATGCAAGAGTTTTTGAGTTTGGGGTATTTCTTCCAAGGAAGATTTATAATTAGATTAATACTATTGGAAGATATTTCTAAAATTATTTTTTATAAGAATATATGGACATCAGCTTTAATTTGTGGATACTAGGTAGTATGTGGACTTCATTCAAGATACAAAACCTTTTTAAATGAAAAAAATATCCTCGTGGAAAAAGCAAAGGTTTATAAATAGGAAAAGTTTATAAATACTAATGGCAGACGATTCTCTTAAAGTTCAAAACATAGTTGCAACAACTTCTCTTGGAAAAGACGTTTCTTTAACCAAATTAGCAAGAACACAACCAAATACAGAATACAATCCAGACACATTTCCAGGTCTTGTCCTAAGAATAAAAAAACCAAAATCCGCTGTTTTAGTTTTCTCCTCGGGAAATCTTGTTTGTACAGGCACAAAATCCATTGCTCAAGTAAAAGAAGTTGTCCAGCAGGTTATAAAACAACTAAGAAAAATAGGTGTTAATGTAATTCAAAAACCAAAAATTAATGTTCAAAACATAGTTGCATCTGGTTCAATTAATCTTGATTTAAATCTTAATTTGCTTTCTTTAGAATTAGAAAATACAGAATATGAACCAGAACAATTTCCTGGACTTGTCTATAAATTAGATGAGCCAACAGCAACATTTTTACTATTCAGCAACGGAAAACTTGTTTGTACAGGCACAAAAAACAAGCAGCAGTTGGATGATTCTATGGCTCAATTGAATAAAAATGTCAGAGATGCTTTAAGAAGAATTAAGAATGAATAATTAAAGAAATCTTCCCAAGTGCTGTCTTATATCTTGAACTAATTCTTTTGGTTTATATGTATTCAACGGTCCATGACATTTCGGTTCACTAAAAAAATCATTAAAACAATGGTTTCTTCCATCAAATACCCTGCTGCTAGAATCTTTATACTTTGCAAATAATCTTCTGGATCTTACACTTGGATCTTCATCATGAGTTTTACTAGAATCATCCATTCCACCAAGTCCTACAGCTACTGCATATTGTTTGCTTTCTCTAGGCGCTACTTCAGCTTCAGCTTGCCTTTTTTGTTCAATACGATAATTACTGCCTCTTGCTGATTTCCAAGCTTCGACTACAGGTCTGGCTAATCTGCATTTAGGTATTTAAATCTTTCTAATGTTATCACTATTTAAAGGCAATAGATATAGTCTATTCTGTATATTGCTAAAGAAAGTATAAAAAGACTTTTCAGCTATATTTAATATGGCAAAAAAAGCAAATTTCCGCAAATTCCAAACACAATCAGGCAAGTTAGTTTTAGCAGGAAGAGACGAAGAAAGTAACGAAGAGCTTATAGAACAGGTAAATCAAAACGAATTAGTCTTTCACACAAAGGTCAGTGGCAGCCCATTTGTAAATATAAAATCTCTTAGCGATAAAACAACAAAAGAAGACATAAAAGAGACAGCACTTTTTTGTGCATTATTCTCAAAAGATTGGAAAAAGAACAGACACGACATCATTATGCATATCTTTCTTGGAAAAGACATATACAAAACAAAAGATATGAAAACAGGAACTTTTGGAGTTAAGAATTTTAAAGAAATAAAATTGAAGAGACAAGAGATAGAAGCATTTGAGAAGCTTATTAAACCTAAACAAACTTAATTAAGAATGAAACCAATAAAACATCTTCAGGTAGGAAAAAAGGGCATGACGGAATCAGTTATAGAACAAGCAAGAAAAATGCTTGAAAAAGAGAAAGCAATTAAAGTTACAATTCTAAAATCAGCAACAAGAGATAGAAAAGAAGCAAAAGAAATAGCAGATAAACTTGCATCAAGATTAGGTGAAAAATTTCAATATCGTCTAATAGGTTATACAATTGTTCTTAAGAAACATAGAAAGAAAAAAGATTAGGTATTACTTCTTAATAACTACATCAAAACAAAGTTTAAAAATTAGCTTTTTAATAAATTGGCATGTCAATTAGCCCAGATTTATTACAAAGATTGAAATGCAATATTCTTAGAGCAGTAGGTGAAAGAGGGATAGTAGGTTCATGTTTGTCTGGGGGTTCGAATTCTGATTGGTTAAGAGCTAGCTCTGAAGACTATCAACTAAAACTTGAAATATGTGTGGGGGGCAAGCCCACTGCAGATTTGCTCAATGGGGGGGGTCAAAATTCTCTTGCTGAAAATGCGAGAAGGGTAATACAGGCTTCTGCTATGGAAATTTTTCCAGAAACAAAAGTTTATGTATCTTTTTTTGGAGATGACAATACCAAACTAAAGGAAGAAATAGGAAGAGTTCAAGAAAGACCAAGAGAACAAAGGCTGGCTTCAAGAGGGATTATTTTTGGCAGAGAAATAAACCCAAATCATAGTTTAGAAAATCTTTTCTTGCATCAATCTGCACAAGGAGTAATTTCAGCAGCAGGTCTTGTATTAGGTGGCCAGTTTTTGACGAAAAGAAGATTATTAATTGTTGGCCAGCCAGGTTCAGGAAAAAGTCATCTTTTGGATGCAATTGCAACAGAGGTATATCAAAGAAGCCCGGATAATAATATTTATATTACTGGACCAGAAGGATTTCAAGAAGCTTATAAAGATGCTGTTCAAGAAGATCGTGCGAGAAATGCAATTCCAAGATCAATAGGAGATTTGTCGAGAGGCAAAAAACTTGCAACTGCTCTTTTTGATGATTTAAGCCAATTTAGCCCAACAGCAGGAGGAACATTAGATAGTCTTGCAGATACCTTTGATTATTTGGATACACAAAGAATACCTGTAATTATGACGAGCAATCTAACTGCCGACCAGTTAAGAAGAGGTTATAATGAAAAGACAAAAGGAAATCTAACGACAGCTCAAAAAAGAATATTGGCAAGAATAGAAGCAACAGGAACAATCAGATTAGATTTTCCAAGTTATGAAGAAACAATTGGTTTAATAAAATTTCTTTTTGAAAAATTAAAAACACCTGTATATGATTTAGAATCAGTTGCAAGAATAATTGCAAGCCATATCCAACAAACTACATTAAGCCCCTCATATACTGCTGGAATAGTTGACGGACTAAGATTGGAATCAGCTGCAAGAAGATCGGATATAAATCCTCAATTTGTCAAATCTGCTTTAGATAAAGAAGAGGGTAGATTTTGTTTAGTTCCTGATGATGAAAGACAGGTTGATAGAATTATAGATTATGTTGCAAGAACATATGACCTTTCTCCGGATATTTTAAAGGGGAGAGGACGCGGAAGTAAATTGGTGTCTGAAGCAAAGGCACTTATTTTTTATATTGCAACAAGCGCTGCAGGACAAACATCTACTTTAACGAGCAGAAAATCTGGACAAAAAAACCATACAACTGTTCTTTATGGCGCCAGAAGGTTGAAAGAGAGGCTGGAATATGAATCTAGCTTAGCAGAATCAGAAAGAATAATAACAAACAGGTTAGTAAAAGCATGCCAAGATTTAGGATACAAAATTCCATTAAAATCAAATATAGGAAATGCAAGTTAGACAACTATAAAAAGCCATATAGCTTATCAATAATATGGAAAGATGGGGAAAGCAAAATAAAAAGAGCAAGGTTAAGATAAGTAAATGGCTTTTTTGGACTCCAAGAATTATTTCTATTTTGTTTATATTATTTTTAGCTTTATTTTCTTTAGACATTTTTGGAAATAATTATACTTTCTGGCAAGTTGTTGTTGGATTATTTATGCATAATCTGCCTTCAATTATTCTTGCTGTAATTTTATGGGTTGCATGGAAAAGAGAAATAGTTGGCGCAATAGCCTGGGCTTTTGCGGGCTTATTGTATATTGCGCTTTTATTTTTAAGGCAAAATTTTGAATGGTATATGCTTTCTTGGAGTGTAATAATTGCAGGCCCTGCTTTTTTAATTGGATATTTATTCTGGCTTAATTGGAAGAAGAAAAAATAAGAACTTTTATTTTAATTGAGTCTAAGTTCTATTTTGTTAATACTATTGGACTCCAAGTAGGTAATTCACATAATCTTGAGCTATAAGTAGCTTCTTTGTCTACAATTAATATTCCCTTTAAAACTTTATTCATAAGAGTTATCTGCTCTTGGGATAGATGATTATGCCAAGTCAAGCTAGTCCAATGAATATCTGGAGGAAAGAGATGATCTGCATCAGACATAAAAACTCTTCCATGATAAGAGAGTCTTTTTGAAACAGGTCTCATTTTTCTCCTAAAATCTCTAAATGAATTTCCAGCAAATGTTCCAAGAACATTAGAGAGGTATATTGCTGAAAAAGTCTGATTTCTGTTTTCTAAAAAAGTAAATACATCTTGCGGTTCGCAGAAAACAAGCCCCTCAAGTCTTGCTTTTATTCTATCTATAGTTTCTCTATCCTGAAAATATCTATCTCTAAGGCCCTTATTTGGAAGAAATGGGCAATATTTCTCACCATCATAAACTCCTTCTGATTGGGGTTCTACAAAATGGGCATAGTCTCCTTTCAGCAGATAATCTGCTCTCTTTCTTGCATAATCAATTTGAGCAGGATTATTGTCTACGACAACAACTTGCCTAGCAAACTCAAGTAATGCAAATGGAATATCTCCTGAACCACAAACAGCCAGCACATTTTTTCTTTTATCAATTACTCCCGCCCCGTGAACTCTAAATGCAGCTAACACTGCATTTAAACTTTCATTGGTATAAGACCATCCTAATGGTTTTTGATTTTCTCCCATTATATTTAACTCAGAATTAGCTGAGGACTAATCACCTCAATAAAATGAGCCCACGCAGATTTGAACTGCGGACCCCTGCCTTTCTGATTTATAATCAGTATCAGAGCAGTGCGCTACCGGGCTGCGCCATGGGCTCATATAAATAACTGGTAAAAATCATTTATAAAGTTTAAGTTTATTCT
>Ga0233425_10009572_pt1 | contig 12196 bp, 10 predicted proteins | sample Watercolumn_Towu_2_FD_181712 | JGI IMG/M metagenome (GOLD analysis project Ga0233425, IMG submission 181712) | Freshwater microbial communities from Lake Towuti, South Sulawesi, Indonesia - Watercolumn_Towuti2014_140_MG | ecosystem: Environmental > Aquatic > Freshwater > Lake | place...
CGGGAGTCAGGCCGGGGACGCCGGTGACGGTCACTGCAGGCGAGTTCGGTGCCGAGTACGTCGACCAGGCATTCCGGATCGCCGGCAGCCTGGCGTCGATCGGGTTCGCGCCGTCGCTGGAGCGCGTGTCGACGCGGCGGTTCGGCGACGATGTGTGGTTCGGCGGCCGATTCCAGGTATCGGTCGGTGCCCAGCCGCCGGTCGCGGGGCTTTCGGACTACCTGCTCGCCGTCCACCACTCGCGCGGCGTGTGGAACACGACCGGGTACGCCTCTGATCGCCTCGACGAGCTGATACTGGCGCAGTCGGCCGAGAGCGATCCGGCGAGGCGCCGCGAGCTCATCTCACAGATCCAGATCGAGATCATGCGAGGCGCCCACAGGTTCGCGCCCGCGACCTTCCATTCAGATTGGGCCTGGTGGCCCAATGTCGGCGGATTCGTCCCGAACACGTACCGGGGCGAGAGCCACTTCCTGGCCCGCGCCTGGCTGGCGAGGCCGGAGCAGTAGCGAGACGCTCTGAAACGAACCGCGCTGATACTACGGGCTACGGAGCCGGACGCTCCTGGTCGCGCTGGAACCGGTGGCGAGCGTCGTTCGAGAGGATCTTCTTGCGCAGCCGGTAGGCCTTCGGAGTGACCTCTAGCAGCTCGTCGTCCGCCAGGAAGTCGAGGCACTCCTCAAGGCTCATGCGTACCGGCGGCGTGAGGCGCACTGCGATGTCGGCCGTTTCCGACCGCACGTTCGTCTTCTTCTTCTGCTTGCAGACGTTGATCACAATGTCGCCCTCTCGTGGGTGGGCGCCGATGATCATGCCCTCGTACACCTCGATGCCGGGCTCGACGAAGGTCACGCCCCGCCCCTGGGCGACGTTCAGTCCGAACGTGACCGCCACCCCCGGCTCCGACGCGACAAGCACTCCTGTGCGGGTCTTCTTGACTTCCCCCTTTGTCGGAGACTCGCCGACCAGCTGGGAGTTCATGACTCCGTTGCCACGCGTCGTGCGGAGGAAGAAGCTGCGGAAGCCGATCAGCCCGCGCGTGGGGATCCGGAACTCGATGTGGACGTTCCCCTGCCCGTCGCTGCGCATATCGGTCATCTGGGCGAGCCTGCTCGACAGGTTCTCGGTGATCGGCCCGATGAACTCGTCCCGCGTGTCGAGCGAAAGCAGCTCGTAAGGCTCCATCTCGACCCCACCGACGATTCGGGTGACGGCCTCCGGCCTCGAGACCTCGATCTCGAACCCCTCCCTCCGTATCGTCTCGATGAGGATCGTAAGGTGCAGCTCCCCCCTGCCGGCGACCAGGAACTCGGCCGCGTTGGCCGTCTCCTGGACCCGCAGGCTGATGTTTGTCCGCAGCTCCTTGAGCAGCCGAGCGTGAAGCATCCTCGACGTGCAGTACTGTCCCTCGCGCCCGGACAGGGGCGAGGTGTTAACGCCGACCGTCATCTTTACGGTGGGCTCTTCGATCGCGATCCCGGGCAGCGCCTCCGGTCGATCGACCGCGGCGATCGTGTCGCCGATTGCGACGTCCTGCACTCCGGCGATGGCGACGATCTCGCCGGCTTCCACCCGCGGCGTGTCGAGGCGCTCGAGCCCCTGGAAGATGTACAGCCGCTCGACCCGATACTGTGGAGACGGCTGATCGGAGGCCTTGTATCCCATGGCCAGGCGGACCACCTGGTCGCCGGCCGCCAGGCGCCCCCTGAAGACTCGACCGATGGCTATCTGCCCGAGGTGCGAGTCGTAATCGAGTGCAGCGACCAGCATCTGCAGCGGGCCGGCCGGGTCACCCTTCGGAGGTGGCACCAGGTTGACGATCGCCTCGAACAGCGGCTCCATGCTGACCCGGGGCCCGGTCTCGTCGGTCGCCGCCCATCCCTCGCGGGCCGAGGCGTAGATCGTCTGAAAGTCCAGCTGCTCGACCGTGGTCGCCAGCTCCAGGAACAGGTCCTGCACCCGGCGCAGGGTGTCGGCGGCGCGCGCCTGGGTGCGGTCGACCTTGTTGATGACGACGACCGGGCGGAGGCCCGCCTCGAGTGCCTTCTTCAGGACGTAGCGCGTCTGCGGCATGGGGCCGTCGACCGCATCGACGACCAGCAGGCAGCCGTCGGCCATGTTCACCACGCGCTCGACCTCACCGCTGAAGTCGGCGTGGCCCGGCGTGTCGATGATGTTGATCTTGGTCCCGCGGTAGGTCACCGCTGTGTTCTTCGCGAGGATCGTGATGCCGCGCTCGCGCTCGAGCGGGTTCATGTCCATCAGCAGGTCGCCGACCTGCTGATTCGCCCGGAACACGTGGCTCTGCTTTAGCAGCGCGTCGACCAGGCTCGTCTTGCCGTGGTCGACGTGCGCGATGATCGCCACGTTGCGTATGTTTGTGGTCGTCGACGAGGTCGTCACGGGCCCGCCCGCCATCCGGTGTCGGGCCGGGCGCTCACGCCCGGCCGCTTGCCTGCAGCCGTCCTAGGCGCCAACCGGCGCCCGCGTCCGCAGGCGTGAGTGCGCCTCCAGCAGCAGCTGCTCGGTCGTCTCCCAGCCGACGCAGGCGTCGGTGATCGACACCCCGTACTTCAGCTTCGAAATGTCGCTGTCGAGCTTCTGGGCGCCTTCGAACAGGTGGCTCTCCATCATGACGGCGACCAGGTTCCGGTTGCCCGACGCACGCTGCTCGATCACGTTGCGGAACACGATGGGCTGGTTGCGGTGATCCTTGTTCGAGTTGCCGTGCGAGCAGTCGACCATCAGGTACGGCGGCAGGCCGGCCTTCTTGAGACGGGCGACCGCATCCGCCACGTGGTCGGGGTCGTAGTTCGTGCCCAGCACGCCACCGCGGAGGACGACATGGGCGTCACGGTTTCCGGTGGTCTTGATGACGCTCACTCGCCCGTAGCCGTCGACCCCGAGGAAGGTGTGCGGGGCACGCGCGGCGACGATCGCATCGACCGCGATCTGGATCGAGTGACCGGTGCCGCCGGTACCGTTTTTGAAGCCGATCGGCATGCTCAGGCCGCTCGCCAGCTGACGATGCGTCTGGCTCTCGACGGTGCGGGCGCCGATGGCGCCCCACGAGATGACGTCGGCGAGGTACTGGGGCGTCACCGGGTCGAGCCACTCGATGCCGGCTGGCAGGCCGGCGTCGAGCACGTCCAGCAGAAACCTGCGGGCGCGCGTCAGGCCGGTTGGCACATCGAACGAGCCGTTCAGGTGAGGGTCGTTAATGAACCCCTTCCAGCCAACGGTCGTGCGTGGCTTCTCGAAGTAGACGCGCATTACGATCATGATCCGGTCCTCGACCCGACGCTTGAGCGCGGCGAGGCGTGCGGCGTACTCCAGGCCGGCCTTCTCGTCGTGGATCGAGCATGGGCCGACCAGCACCAGCATCCGGTCGTCCTCGCCGCGGATGATCCGCTGGATCTGCTCGCGGCTGTCAGCAACCAGCTCGGCATGCGACTCGGTGATCGGGAGCCTGCTGGCGAATGCGTCCGGCGGCTCGAGCGCCGTCATGGACTCGACGTGGAGATTCGAAGTCTGTCTCATTGGTTGTTCCTGTCGGAGAGGTCCTGCCCGCGCACGGGCCTGTTGATGGATACGTTGAGTGGTCCGGGGACGGGGACGCCTGTGCAGCCGTTAGCTGCGATACAGACGCCCCCTGCCAAACGCGAACCACGGCGAGCGCTGTGCGCGGGTATACCCGGGCGTCGCGATGTACGCCCGGACGGGAAGGCTTGCTGAGTTGCCTGCTTCGGTCATCGTCTCGCCAGAATGGACCGTCCCGAGAAGGGACATTCAAGCTGAGTATACGCCAGAGGTTGCCGGCCGTCCCGGCTGTTCCTGGGCGGTATCCGGCGACTGTGGTGTAATTCCCGTCCGTGAATCAGGGCGGAGGGCCTGCCGGCTTCTTCGGCCGGGTGGCGGCGTTCCGCTCGCTCGGTTACCCGGCGTTCCGCCACGCCATCGTGGGCTTCCTGCTCGTCGCGACCGGCAACTGGATGGAGCGGCTGGTCGTCGGCTGGTACGTCCATCACGAGACCGGTTCGATTTTCCTCACCGCGGCCACATCCGCCCCCAGCGTTGTCTTCGGCCCGTTCGGGGGCGCCGTAGCCGACCGGTTCGACCGCCGTCGTGTGCTCGTCACTACCGCCGGCGCCCGGGCGCTGATCTATGTTGCGTTGTCGGCCTGGACTCTGGCCGGCGACGGCAGCATCTGGCCGGTGTTCGTGCTGATTGGCGTATCCGGTACGGTTGCCACGTTCGAAGTCCCTTCGACCCAGGCGCTGGTCACGGATGTCGTCGACCGCCGGGACGCCATGAACGCCATCTCGGTCAACAGCTTCGGCATGAGGGCGGTCGGCGTGTTCGGGGCGATGATCGGCGGCGCGTTACTCGAGGTCATCCACCCCGGCTGGGTATTCCTGACGGGCGCCGGGTTTCTCGCCGCAGCGCTCGTCGCCTTCGCGTCGCTGAAGGTCGTCGCGGCCGCCCGCGCGAGCGCGCCCGCGGGATCCATCCTCGAAAACACCGTCCAGGGCATCAGGATGATGTTCGGAATCCCGGTCGTAGCCACCCTGCTCGTGGTCGCGATGGTCGTCGAGATCCTCGGGTTCTCGTACAACTCCGTGCTGCCGGTCGTTGCCGAGGACGTCCTCGAGGTCGGTCCCGCCGGCCTGGGCGCCCTCACTTTCGTGGCCGGAATCGGCTCGGTGTGCGGCGTGGCCTTCCTTTCCGTGCTCGGCGACTTCCCGCGGAAGGGGCTGCTGGTCGTCGCGGTCACTGGCGTGTTCGGAGGTTTCCTGATCGGTCTCGGGGCGTCGGCGTTGTTCCCGCTGTCTCTGGCCGTGATCGCAGGGGTCGGAGCGATGACGGCGATGTTCGACGCCCTGCAGTGGACGGTGCTGCAGGCCAACGTCCCCGCGGAGATGAGGGGCCGGGTTATCGGCGGATGGATCTTCGCGATCGGTTTCGGCTGGGCCGGCCACCTGGGCATGGGCGCCGTCGGCGAGGCCCTCGGGGTCAGGTGGGCGCTTGCAATCAACGGCATGGCGCTGGCGGCGCTGGGGCTCGCGCTGCTGGCGTTCAGCCGTCGGCTCAGGACGGCCTGACGTTCGACCGCCTTCGCCACACCTACGGTCTTACTTTAACGCCCCGTGAGCGCCTGCTCGCACAGGTCCAGCCATTTCAGCTCGGCCTCGATTCGGAGCGCCGCGCCCTCGGCCAGCAGGCGGTCCAGGCCGGCGGGCACACCCCCGCCGAGCGTCGCCTGCCGGTGCAGCTCGCGTAGCGCCTGGAGGCGGCTGCGCCGCTGCCGGTCGATCAGCCGCGCCGGGTCTGCCAGGCCCGATTGGGCGGCCAGGACGACCCGTGAGTAGAGTCCGTCCCTCGATGGCTCCGAATCTTCCCCCGAGTCGAACCATCGCCGAAGCTGTTCCCTTCCTGCGTCGGTGAGTTCGTAGACGGTCCTCTCGGGACCTCCCTCCCGGCCGGCCACCCGGCCCGTCACCGACCCATCGCGGGCCAGCCTGCCCAGGGTCCCGTACACCTGCCCGATGTTCACCGGACGCGCTCCGGGAGGGAGCAGCGCGTCGACCCGCTGTTTGAGCTGATAGCCGTGGGCGGCGCCCTTTTCGAGCATCGCCATGAGGAGGTACTGCATACCCGCGATGTATAGCGAGTAACACCGGTCGGGCTCAAGGCGTCTCGGCCGCGAGATTCCGGCAGACCTGATAATCGGTGCTTACAACCTCCTTACAGGCGATGACGGACATCGGACAGCGACGGCCGCGGGCGCGGACACGCCCGTCGCGGGTGTTCGCCGCGCGGCCACGGGCCGTTGCCTCCGCGGCATCGTTTCTCGTGCTCCTGACGGTCCTGCTGGCCGCCGCGTGTCAGGCCGCGAGGCCTTCGTCCATCACCGGCACACCGTCGGCTTCGTCGTCTCAGCTCGACGGATTCGAAGTCGAGGTCGACCCTGCCCTGCTGCCCGGCGCTCCGATGCCCGGCGACTTCTCGGTCCGGGCGTACCAGGGCGCCGAGGCGATCGGCGGCGAGACGGTCGACCTCTCGAGGGTGGTCGGCCACGGCCGGCCGGTCGTGCTGAACTTCTGGGGCGGCCTCTGCCCGCCCTGCCGCGACGAGATGCCGGCCTTCCAGCGCGCGCACGAACGCACGGGCGACCGCGTCCTGTTCCTCGGCGTCGACGTCGGCCCGTTCGTCGGGCTGGGCGGCCGGCAGGACGCCCGCGACCTGATCGCCACGCTCGGCGTGACCTACCCGAACGGCTGGACGTTCAACAGCCGGGCGCTAAAGGACTACCGGCTCAGGGGGATACCGTCGACCTGGTTCTTCCATGGCGACGGGACGGTGTACCGGGTCTGGAACGGGTTCATCCCGGAAGACGAGCTCGGCGCCCTCGTCGACGGCCTCGCGGCCGGAGGCTGACGGGCTGCCGGCGTCCGCCTATCGCTTCTGAAGCTTCTTCAGCGCGTCCTCCAGGGCCGACCAGCCCAGCAGGGCGCACTTGATCCGGACCGGATACTTGCGGACACCCTGTAGCGCCTCGAGGTCGCCGAGTTGCTTCAGGTCCCCTTCGGAGAGGTCGTCGCCCTTCATCAGTCCCTGGAAGAGCCGCCGTACCTTGAGGGCGCCGTCCAGCGACCTGCCCTTAACGACTTCGCCCATGAGCGATGCCGACGACTGCGAGATCGAACAGCCGTGGCCGGTGACCGAGATGGCCTCCAGCGTCGAGTCGGCGGCCTTCAGCTGGACCTTGACCTCGTCGCCGCAGAACGGGTTGACAGCTTCGACCTCGACGTCGGGGCCGGTCAGGGGGTCGCTGTTACGTGGCGACCGGTGATGGTCGAGGATGATCTCCCGGTAGAGGTCGTCAAGGTCGCCGAGACTCTGCATGGCTGAAGTAGCCCTCCGCGTGCTTGAGGCCGTCGATCAGCCGGTCGATCTCGCCCTCGTGGTTGTACAGGTACATGCTCGCCCGCGCCACCGCCGACGTCCCGTAGCTCTTGACCAACGGCATCGCGCAGTGGTGGCCCGTCCTTATTGCGATGCCGAGCCGGTCGAGTGCGGTGCCGAGGTCGTGCGGGTGGATGCGGGCGTGCGTGAACGAGATGGTGCCGCCGCGCACGGTGGGGTCGGTCGGGCCGACGACCCGGAAAGTCTCGAGCTCGGCGAAGCGCCGCAAGGCATAGGCCGTGAGCTGCTGCTCATGCTGCCAGATTGCGGCCATGCCGAGGTTTGTCAGGTAATCGACCGCTATGCCGGTTGCGATAGCGTCGGCGATGTTAGGGGTGCCCGTCTCGAACCTGTATGGAAGCTGGTTCCACTTCGCGTCCTCGTAGGTGACCTCGAGGATCATGTCGCTCCCGTACATGAACGGTTCCATCGACTCCAGGATCTCGGGCCGGCCGTACAGCACGCCAATCCCGGTCGGGCCGAGCATCTTGTGGCCCGAGAACGCCAGGAAGTCGCAGTCGATGTCCTGGACATCGACCGGCATGTGCGGGACCGTCTGCGCGCCGTCGACCAGCACGACCGCCCCCGCATCGTGGGCCAGCCGTGCTATCTCCTTCACCGGCACGATCGTCCCCAGCACGTTCGACATGTGGGTTACGGCGACCAGCTTCGTGCGCTCGTTGATGATGTCGCCGATCGATGAGAGGTCGACGAGCCCCTGCTCGGTCCTGGGGATGAACCGGAGCTTCACCCCCTTCTCCTTTGCGATCTGCTGCCAGGAGATCAGGTCGGAGTGGTGCTCCATTACCGTGGTGACGATCTCGTCGCCCGCCTTGAGCCGCCGCCGGGCGTAGGCGTAGGCGACCAGGTTGATCGACTCGGAGGTGTTGCGGGTCCAGATCACCGACTCCGGGACCGGCGCGTTGATCAGCCTCTGGACCTTGGCCCGTGCGTCCTCGTAAGCGTCTGTAGCCTCGATGCTCAGCGTGTGGACGCCCCGGTGCACGTTGGCGTTGTACCGCTCGTAGTAGTCGACCAGCGCGGCGATCACCTGCCGGGGCTTCTGGGACGTGGCCGCGTTGTCCAGGTACACGAGAGGGTGCCCGTTCACCTTGCGGGCAAGTACCGGGAAGTCCTCCCGGACCTTCATGACGTCGTAGGCGTCCCGGCGCCGGTTGCGGTTCACGGCGTCACGCCCCCGAACCGGAGCTGGCGAACCTGAAGCCGGGCAGCATGGATTCGGTCACGTCCTCGATAAAGCGTGCCAGCGCCGGAGGCCGGAACTGCTCGACGATCTCGGCCGCGAAGCCGCGGATCAGCATGCGGCTGGCAGTCTCGAAATCGATTCCCCTGCTGCGCATGTAGTACAGCGTATCGAGATCGACGTGGCCCGCGGTCGCCCCGTGGTAGCACTTGACGTCGTCGGCGAGGATCTCCAGGCTCGGCTTGGTGTCGATCTCGGCGCCTGGCGTGAGGAGCAGGTTCAGGTCCTTCTGGTCGGCGTAAGTCTTGATGGCCCCCGGCTTCACGACGACTATGCCCGAGAAGACGGCGTGCGAGCTGCCCGCCAGGATCCCCTTGTAGTACTGGTGGCTCGTGCCGTGAGGCCGCTCGTGCGTCACCGAGATGTTGTTGTCCAGGTGCTGGTCGTTGGTCGTCATGTACAGCCCGACCAGGTTGCACTCGGCGCCCTCGCCGTCGACCAGCACGTGCACGTCGTTGCGGCCGAGCGCCGGGCCGGTCGCAAACGAGACCGAGTTGAACCGGCTGTTTGCGAGCTGGCGCACACGCGTGTTGCCCGTGTGGAACGAGTGCTCGTTCTCGGCGAGTATCCGATAGTGTTCGACCTGCGCGCCATCGTCGAGCACGAACTCCGCGACAGCGTTGGAGTGATGGCGGTCGGTCAGGTCGAGCGACACGTAGCTCTCGATCACCACGGCCTGCGACTGCTTGCCGGCGAGCACGAGGGCGCGCGGGTGCGAGACCCGAGGCGTGTCGGAGGCGGTCGACACGAACAGAAGATGGACCGGCCGGGCTGTCGCCGACCGGTCTGGCAGCCGCACGTAGGCGCCGTCGGTCGCGAAGCAGGTGTTGAGGAGCGTGAAGTGCTCCTCGTCGACGGCCTGCACCGTCGTGAGCCACCGCTCGACCGACGCCTTCTCGGACGGCCCGGCCGACGCCAGGCTGCCGGCGACGACCTCTGTGCCGGCGTTGCGCGAGAGCGTGTGCGCGTAACGGCCGTCGACGAACACGAGAGTCGTCCAGGCATCGTCCCAGGGCGCCACCGCGCGGATGCCGGATGGCTCAGGCAGACGTGCCGGCGCTCCGGCCTGCTTGAAGGAGACCCTCGCCATCGGGGCGAGATCGGTGTACTTCCACCGCTCGTTCCCTCGGCGAGCGTACGGCGACGGCGCCGCCTCCAGGCGCTCCCACGCGCTATCTCGCAGGTTGGCGAACAGGTCGGGGCCGTTGCGCCCCTGCCTCAACGCCGCGAAGTCGGCCGCGTAGGCGTCGCGGCCACTCTTCGTCAGGGTCGTCATGCCGACTTGACCAGGTCCTCGTAGCCGGTCTGCTCCACCTCGCGGGCGAGATCGGCGCCGCCCGACTGCACGATCCGTCCGCCGACGAGGATGTGCACGAAGTCGGGGGTCACATGCTCGAGGATGCGCTGATAGTGCGTCACGATCAGGAATGCCCGCTTCGGGTCTCGCATCGCGTTCACGACTCCGGCCACCGTCTTCAGGGCGTCGATGTCCAGCCCCGAGTCGGTCTCGTCCATCACGCAGAGGCGCGGCTGGAGCACCTCCATCTGCAGCATCTCGTTCCGCTTCTTTTCGCCGCCCGAGAAACCTTCGTTCAGAGAGCGCTTCGACAGCTCCGGATTGATGCCGACCGCTTCGACGGCGGCGTCGAACACCTTCGAGAACTCGCGGACGCTGAGCTTGGGCTGGCCACGGTGGGTCGCGATGGCATCCAGTGATGCCTTGAGGAACTGCCACGGTCGCACGCCCGGGATTTCAGCCGGGTACTGGAACGCGAGGAAGAGCCCGCGTATCGCACGCTGCTCGGGGAACAGACCGCCGATGTCCTCGCCGTCGAGCAGCACCTGCCCCTGCGTGATTTCGTAGTCGGGCCGGCCGGCAAGCACGTTCGCGAAGGTGCTCTTGCCCGACCCGTTCGGCCCCATGAGGGCGTGCACCTCGCCCGCGTTGAGCGTTAAGGACAGCCCCTTGAGGATCTCCGTCTGGGTGTTGAGGACCCGTGCGTGCAGGTCTCGGACTTCAAGAAGTGGCATCTTGCGGGCCCTACCCGACCGCGCCCTCCAGGCTGACCTTCAGGAGCTGGTTCGCCTCGACCGCGAACTCGAACGGCAGCTCCTTGATGACGTCCCGGCTCCAGCCGGTGATGATCATGTGGTGTGCGTCCTCGGCCGAGATGCCCCTCGACTGAAGGTAGAAGAGCTGGTCGTCGGACACCTTCGATGTCGATGCCTCGTGCTCGAGCCGCGCCGTCGGGTTGCGGACCTCGATGTAAGGGACCGTGTTCGCGACGCAGAGCGGGCCGATCAGGAGCGAGTCGCACTGCGTGTGGTTCGTCGAGTTGTCGGCACCCGGCATGATCTTGACCTGCCCCCGGTAGGTGTTCCGGCCGTGGCCGGCGGAGATGCCCTTGGCGACGATCGTGCTCTTCGTGTTCCTGCCGATGTGGACCATCTTGGTCCCGGTGTCGGCCTGCTGGTAGTTGTTGGCCAGCGCCACCGAGTAGAACTCGCCGGTCGAGTTGTCGCCCTGCAGCAGGACGCTCGGGTACTTCCAGGTGATCGCCGAACCCGTCTCGACCTGCGTCCACGAGATCTTCGAGTTTCGCCCCTGGGCTTTCCCGCGCTTCGTGACGAAGTTGTAGACGCCGCCCTTCCCGTCCTTGGTGCCCGGGAACCAGTTCTGTATCGTCGAGTACTTGATCTCGGCGTCGTCGAGGGCGATCAGCTCGACCACCGCCGCATGCAGCTGGTGCGTCTTGCGGCTGGGAGCGGTGCACCCCTCCAGGTAGCTGACGTAGGCGCCCTTATCGGCGATGATCAGCGTCCGCTCGAACTGCCCTGAGCCCTCGGTGTTGATCCGGAAGTAGGTCATGAGCTCGACGGGGCAGCGGACCCCCGGCGGCACGTAGGCGAACGAGCCGTCCGAGAACACGGCCGAGTTCAGCGATGCGTAGAAGTTGTCGGTGGCCGGGACGACCGACCCCAGGTACTTCCGCACCAGCTCCGGGTGCTTCTGGACCGCCTCGCTGAAGGAGCAGAAGATGATTCCCAGCTTCTCGAGCGTCGCCTGGAAAGTCGTCGCCACCGACACGCTGTCGAACACGGCGTCGACCGCCACACCGGCGAGCTTCTCACGCTCCTGGATCGGCACCCCGAGCTTCTCGAAGGCCGCGACCATCTCGGGATCGACCTCGGCCATGCTCTTCGGCCGGTCGTCCTTCGACTTCGGGGCCGCGTAGTAGTAGATGTCCTGAAAGTCGATCGGGGGATACTCGACCTTGGCCCAGGTGGGTGCGCCGGCCCGTGCGTTGAGGCGTGACCAGAAGCCGAACGCCTTCAATCTCCACTCGGTGAGCCACTCCGGCTCCTTCTTGACCGAAGAGATGAACCGGACGGTGTCCTCGTTCAGCCCCTTTGGCGCGAGCTCGGTGTCGATGTCGGTGACGAAGCCCCACCTGTAGGACTTGTCCTCGATGCCTTTCTCGCGCGAGATCGTGATCCCCTGCTGCATGGTCCCCCGCCACTCCCGGCCTGACTGCGCACCGTAAGCGGCGCGCCATTCCTGACTAAATTGGTCAAGATCAGTATACAGGCGGGCGTATTCTGGACGGAGTGGACAGTCACGCTCGGGCGGGAGGATTCGGGTCCCGGCGCGCGACGCTGATCGCCACGCTAAGGGCGGCGGTCCCCGATCAGCGTGTCGTCGATGCGATGGCCCGCGTGCCCCGCGAGGAGTTCGTTGCGCCAGAGCTTCGGGAGCAGGCGTACGACGACCGCGCCCTTCCGGCAGGCTCCGGCCAGACGATCTCGCAGCCGTTCATCGTCGCCATGATGACGGCCGCGGCCGGCGTGCACTCCACCGACCGGGTGCTCGACGTCGGCACAGGCACCGGCTACCAGGCCGCGGTGCTGTCCCTGCTGGCGCGCACGGTCGTCTCGGTCGAGCGGATCCCATGGCTCGCGTCGACG
>Ga0233425_10009574_pt1 | contig 12195 bp, 17 predicted proteins | sample Watercolumn_Towu_2_FD_181712 | JGI IMG/M metagenome (GOLD analysis project Ga0233425, IMG submission 181712) | Freshwater microbial communities from Lake Towuti, South Sulawesi, Indonesia - Watercolumn_Towuti2014_140_MG | ecosystem: Environmental > Aquatic > Freshwater > Lake | place...
ACGAAGGAGGACGCCAATTTTGGCTTAAGTGCCGCATAAGCGTCAGTTACATCATTTTGAAGTTGAGTTAGATTATCAGCCTGAACCACACCACCGGATGAACTTTCTGCTTGAGCAAATGCCATACTAGGACCTCCGAATAAAGATACTGCCAAAACTGCTGCCCTAAGATACTGACGAGCAGCAGGCGTACGAATATTATGATGATGGGAAGCATTTAAACCTTCGCCTCCGCCATAACGAGAACTGAAGTAATCAGCAACAGCCCTACCACACCTGGCAAAAACATTAGGCTTGGCCTGTGCCTCAGGTGATTCTGGCTTGTTATCTAATTTTCCTCCAGTCATTTTAACCTCTCCGACACGAATATATATTATTTGAAACACAATATTTATAAAGAAATGTTTCTTTTGTCTCTCGATAAGTTAGGCTGGTCCGACTGTAATCTAGAGCAAGCCCAAATGAGAAATTGACTAAATAATATAAATATAGCAAACCTTTTTAGGATTATGAAAATGAAAGGCCAGATGGTTGATGTTTTTCAGGAAAAAATATATCCAGTTGAAATCGAATTTGGTAGTAAGATAAGAAAAATCACCCCGCTGAAACCAGAACCCCAAAACAGGGAACTGGAAACCAACTACATCCTGCCCGGGCTTGTCAATGCCCACATCCACACTGAAAGTTCCATGCTCATACCGAGTGAATTTGCCAAACTTGCCATGAAGCACGGAACAGTTGCAGTTGTTGCAGACCCCCACGAGATTGCCAATGTCTGCGGAATGAAAGGCGTTTTTTTTATGCTGAAAAATGCTAAAAAATCACCGATGAAATTTTATTTTGGCGCTTCTTCCTGTGTGCCTGCCACCCCTTTTGAAACCAGCGGTGCTGTTTTTGGCAAAAGAGAAATTGAAACCCTGTTGAAAAGGAAGGACATTCTGTTTTTAGCAGAAGTTATGAACTACCCAGGTGCAATAAACCGCGATCCATTAGTAATGGAAAAAATAAAGGTTGCCAAAAAATATGGAAAAAGAATAGACGGCCATGCACCCGGGATTATGGGAAAGGATTTGGACAAATACATAAGCGCTGGAATAGAAACTGACCATGAATGCTACATGCTGAAAGAAGCAGAAGAAAAAATGAAAAAGGGGATGAAAATAATAGTAAGAGAAGGGTCAGCTGCAAAAAATCTTGAAGAAATACACCAAATTATCAAGACTGGAAACCCAAAACGCAAGACTGGTTGTGCCATGCTCTGCACTGATGACAGCCATCCTGATGATTTACTGAAAGGCCACATCAACAAAATACTTGCAAAATGCGTAAAGCTTGGCATCAATCCAATCACAGCAATAAAAAGCGCGACAAGAAATCCTGTTGAGCATTATGGCCTTGATTGCGGATTGTTAAGAGAGGGAGATAGGGCGGATTTTATAGTTGTTGATAATTTAGAAAAATTCAATGTTTTGGAAAACTGGATTGGTGGAAAGTTAGTTTATAAAAAAGGCCAGAAGAGGAAACAAGAAAATAAAATAAAAAAAATAAACAAATTTTCAGCATCGCCAATTGTCCCAGCGGATATCCTAGCAAACAAATTTGTCCCGACAATTGAAGCAATTGATGGAAGTTTGATCACCAAGCAGGGGAAGATGGCAACCAGGATAGACCTGAAAAAAGACATCCTCAAGATTGTTATCCTGAACCGATACAAAAAAACAAAGCCAGCAGTTGCATTCATCAAAAATTTCGGGATAAAAAAAGGCGCGTTTGGTTCAAGCGTCATGCATGATTCGCACAATATAGGAGTTGTTGGAACGAATGACAAATCCATCTGTAAAGTAGTAAATCAAATAGTAAAAATGAAAGGTGGGTTGGTAGTATGGGATGGACGGAAAATGGATTCACTCTCGCTTCCTTTTGCAGGACTTATGACAGATGAGAATGGAGAAAAAGTTGCAAAAAAATACGAAAACATGACCAAAAAAGTAAAGAAAATGGGCTGCAAACTCACTTCGCCATTCATGACGCTTTCTTTCATGGGGTTGTTAGTAATACCAAGCTTAAAAATTTCTGACATGGGGGTATTTGATGTGGATAGATTCGAGTTTGTGTAAACAACTTTCAAACGAAGTTTGCCTAGTTCAAATCCAACAAAAGAACAAAAACCAATCCATCGAATTCATTCACTTCAGGTCGGTTCGAATGAGAATTAGTCGAACGAATTGAATTATTGCTTCGCTCGGACAAATTCACAGACTAAAATCCAACAACAAACTTAAGTTCGCCGCTTCTTCCACATGCCAATGCTAGTGGAGCAACGAAGACAAAAGAATATGAGGTGGCGAAGTCATGAACAAAACCTATTCGAGTTTTGAATCGGCCGAATTTGTGAGTTTTTGGTTATTTTACATTTACGTCACTAAACCAAATTAATTATACTGACATTCAACTCACGTATTTTTGTTTCAACCAATACCCGAAAAGATTGTCCAATAACCGATAATTTCCTCTTGATTCCTTGATCGCCACTTCTTTTTCTATTAGTATCGGTAGATACCTGCCAATTGTTGTTGTCGGTTCCTTGGTTTCGCTGGCAATCTCGGTCAGTGTTTTCGTCCCTTTTGATAGAGATATTGTGATTAATTTCTCCTTATCACTTAATTTCTCAAATTCCTCCCTGAAGAACAGGCTGCCCTCCTGAGCAATAAAATCACTGATAACCCGGTTAATGTCTCCATTATATTTTGTAGAACGTCCTATGAATTGAAGGTAAAACGGAAGCCCGCCAGTAAGTTCATGTAATTTTTGGGCATCTGATTTGTTCACTTTCCCCATGTATAAACTCAAAAAGTCTTCTGTTTCCTGCTCATTAAATGGTAGTAAATGCTTCGGTACTAGCTGATTATAGAAAGGGGAACTTTCAGAGATGGCAACCATATCAAGGGTTTTCTTTATGGAACCTGAAATTATCAAAGAGGTACTTTTTTGCGTCTCGTATTGGGTTCTCAACATTTTCACGAGTTGGACCCCATTTTCTATCTTCAATACCTCTGGGAATTCATCAAGTATGAGAATACATTTTGTCGAAGTTGATTCTGCCAATTTTTCGCTTAGATTGAAGATGTGCCGTATATAGTCGGAGTGGTTCTCCTTCTTTTCGCTTGATTCAATGATAAGTTTTATCTGCTCCAGGACAGTTGCTTGTATTTTTGTGTTCTTCAACAGCTCCATAACAATATCCAATGACGTATTCAGCAATTTGCCCATCCTGCTTTTGATGGATAGTAAGCCCTTTTCTTGATAGGCATCAGCAATCCTATCTGCTAGTTCTTGGCCAAACGTCTTAAGGGATAAGTCTGCAATATCGTATAATGAAAGATAGACCACCACTACGTCTTTTCTGTTCTTCAGTAAGTGTTTGAGTTCCATCAGAGTGGATGTTTTGCCAATTCTCCGTCGGCCGTAAAGGCAAAAGCCAATATGGGATTTTCGCTTGATCACTTCATTAAAAAGTTCGTGTATGAGTTCTTTTCTACCGACAAAATCCTTCCCTACAACTGGAGTAAGCACAAATTCTGTTTTCGACATATTATGACCACTTAGGTATTATAAAGAAAATTATTATAAATCTTTTTATAATAAAAGGTAGTAACTTAACTTCGCCATTCATGACGCTTTCTTTCATGGGGTTGTTAGTAATACCAAGTTTAAAAATTTCTGACAAAGGATTGTTTGACGGAGACAAATTCAGATTTATTTGAGCAAAAAATCAAAGTTAGTACTGTTGCTTATTTCGCACGAACATATATAAAACCAACAAATATTACAAAAAATACAATATTTATAAATACTTCAGCGCATAATTCTTTTATGAGAAAATATTTGGTGAATGCCACCTACTGTATTTATTTGACAGGCATACGCCAGTTTTATTCAGATGAATCTATTATGACGATAAAGGAGGTAGTTGATGAAATAAAGCATGAATTATCAATAAAACCGGATGTGATAGTAGTGACCAAGAAAAAAACAAAAATCCATGGAAAACTGGATCCGCTTTCGTCAACTGATTCGGCAATGGTACAAACTGCAAAAGCCATGGAATGTGTTTTAGTCACCGATGACCAGAAATTGATTAAAGTGGCATGCCAAAACAAAGTTCATGCAATAGACACCCCGCACTTTATCCATTTGCTCGTAATAGAAGGCAAATGGCCTGAAGAAAAAGCCCTTGGAACACTTGAACAGCTCAGAGGAGTATACAACCGGGAGCACATCATAAGCAAAGTAATCAAAGATATTCATGAATGGAGATGATAGAATGAACGAAAATATTGCGGTTAATATAACAATACCGAAAGAAGCCATAGATTATTTGGATGCAGAAGCAAGACGAACCTATCTGAGCCGTGCCACCGTAGCTAAGCAGCTTTTACTTCAGCATATAGATGAGTTACGTGTTGTAAACGCAAGAAAAGCAGGGTATACCATACGAAAGATAGTTGAGGTCTATGGGATAGATTATCAAAAAGTACTTGAGATATTGCACATGACAAAAGTGGACGCGGACGAAAAGGAAACAGACCAGTATGTGGAAGAAACCATGGCAAGACTTACGAAGAAATAGTACGGTGGTCCTATGGTATGGAACGACGACCCGTTCAATGTTGGGAACGACATTTCGTTCTCGAGCATGATCGCGAATGTTGTGCATTCACTACATAATAAAAATTCGATAATGTATATGAGGTAAACCTATGGCATGTTTGGCAGCACCTGCGGCATTGGGAGTTTTGACAACAGCATTCGGAAAAAAATTTCCGAAAAACTGGCATGTTGACTGGCTTAATAAAATGATATACGGGGGAGTGATAGTACTAGGGATCAACCATATTGCAAACGGCGAGATCATGCCCTGGTTTCCATTCCTCACTGTAATGCCAAGCCCGAATGGAACCGAAATTGTTTTGGGCGAAATTTTGTCTGTCGGAGTGCCCATGACAATTGCGCTGGTTTTGTTTTGGATTGTGATGGTTGTGTGTTATGAGAAATTTACCGTGGTTAGGAAGCTAGTTATGGAGGTCAGTTAATGCTGCTCATAGTAATATTGATTATCGCAGCTATAGTTACCGCGATCCATTTTCTATTTGCAAATTTAAGGCCATACAGACTAGGAACACTGGCACTAATGCTATGGGGAGCTTTTGTAGTGCTGCTTTTTGATCACATCCTGACCAATCTTGATGTTGAAAACGGAGTCTTGAATAGCATGATTGCCGGACTTGCGGAAGAGAATTTGGTAGTAGGGGTGGGGGCAACGATACCAATAATCATTGCCTGGATAACCGCAATGGTGATTACTAATCGATTTAATAATACAACTTAACATAAAATAACACATGTTACGGGGCCGCCTGTTTGTTACGCCTACCTGGACCAACACAGCAGTAGTTGCTAATCTTGCTACATTTGGCAGGCTTAAAGATATCGAGGTTACCTGGTTACCAGTAGATCAAAAAGAAAGATGGTCAGAACTTAGAAGGATTGTAGGACGAGCTGCATTTATGTGGGGGAGTGGAGAGAAACATAATGAATCTTATCCATTTACCTCAGATGGTGGAGTTGTTATCAAAGCTATTATAGATAGACATAGAGACAGAAAACCTTGCAGTTTTCCGACTGATAGAACTGATAGCGAGAGAGAGAGATACAACGTGTACATCTTGAAAACCATATGACAGCAACAGAACAAGACGGCATAGCAGTTGTAGTTCAACCAGAAATAGCATGGAACCCAAATAGACATCTTGACACTATTGAAAGAGAGATAAATGGAGCACCTGGTCCTGCTGCTATAACATTAGATTGTGATGGTATTGCTTTATTTCCAGCATTGCCGTTATGGGTATTTGAAGAAGGATTTGATATTAAGAAGGTCATCAGGATCATTAGGAATACTAGTTCTAAATTATTAAGATTTGATATTGGCGGTTTTGTCGAAGGGATCCAAAGATTTGATGTTATTCCTAGAGATGAACTTGTAGCACCAACATTGGAAGAGGTAGCGATGATATCTGGTATGTATCAAAGAACCACCAGTGGAATGTCGCAACCAATAGAGATACGCAATCGTGTTTGTTCCAAAGCATTTTGGATATATGTTGATGCAATGGATGCATTCTTCAGCACCGAATAAGTAATAAATTTGAGTTTAGTGAATTATGCATGACCATTTCTACTGCCTTAATCACTGGTTCTGAAACATTTGGGGACTACATCTTCAATCCAACAAAATGGCTGGCACTTACAGCAAGAGGCAAAATAATCAATGACCATAAAATACACACTATGGTTCTGCCTGCAATTGTCCTCGATCAAAAAAATGCGCCGGATTCTGGCGAGATAATTGTAAAGAAAGCAATCGAACTTGATGCAAAGGCAATCATATCCTTTGGAATGGCTTCGGACGTAAAAGGATTTAGGATCGAACGAAGCGCAACCAATTGGATTGAGAATGAGAAATATTGTTCAGAATATGAAAACAAACAAAGAATTGATGAGGGAAGGCTGGCACGAGAACAGGTGCAGGTCGATTTGAGCAGATGGAATTTGGAAAAAATGGAAAAAGAATTCAAAAAACAAAAACTCCAGTTTGAATCGAAAATTTCAGATGATCCTGGAAATTTTTCGTGTAATGGGTGGATTTATCGGACAGTTAGAGCGATGAAAAAATACAACCTGAAAATCCCCTATCTTTTTGTCCATGTTTCCTGTACTAAAGAAACAATTGAATTTGTGCCGGATTTTTCGCCAAAGAAAATGCTCATAAAAAAAGAAGATTTGATGAGGGGACTGGAAGTAATATTGAAATGGTATAGATGAATATTACATTCTAGCAAATACCTCGTTGGCTTCCATGTATTGTTCTAGTGTAGAACAATATATACGCTGTTCTGTGATAGAACAATAAGATGATACGATCCAAACAACGTAACAGAATTCATTCTACCCAGAGCCAAACAGTTCATTGAACCTTGCTACGACTCTTGTTCTGAATTTATATATGTTGGCAAATTCAGCATAGGCAAGCCACCCCTCCAAACTCTGGACAATTTCGGCTCTCGTCAATCACCTGAGTTCTTTAAAAACTCTGACCTGAATCGGGTTAGACACACCTGAAAATGAGAATGGATAGTTGCATGAAAAAATCAGGATATCCAGATCCAAATAGGAAATTTGGGTCTATCTATCCTCATCCATTGAGATATCACTCCAGTTTGCAAATTGAAAGGTTTGTTGGATGAGGATACTAGGAAAAAACAAGATGCAGGGGAAGAAACCACCTGCCTGTGATCCTCACCTTCCCCCACAAGTTAGTGCATAACAGAAAATTGATATGCACATTTTGAGCATTCAGGAAGCACCTGAATTCATGCCTTTTCTTCTTGCCTTCTCGTCGATATCAGTATTGTAGAGCAGAGTTTTTAAGCTCTGCTACGAGGAGAACCCAATAGTGTATCTTTGCCCCTTCACATGTTTTAAGTTCTCATTCTATATCTCTGTTCGAAACACACAACGCGTTTCTGCGTTTCGGATTAGCAACAAGATTTCTTCCCGCTTCGTAACATTCGCTAAGCTTCTCGGACCCGATCTCGCCTGCTTTGTCCGCAAGTGCACAGACCGAGTCCGCTACGGTAATTCCATGTATTCTGCAGAACTCCTTCATTGTGCCAACACACTGCTTGACGGACTTCGTTCCAGCTCCGCCCACGGCGAAGAGGACTGCGCTTTTGCCCCCTAGTAGTTTCTCTTTACAATATGGAGTTGTCCTGTCCATGAAATCTTTCATCAGGCCGGTGACATTGCTGAAATACGAAGGCGAAGAGAAAATCAGCGCGTCAGCGTTCTTGATATCCTTTAGAATAGGAGTCAAGCCGTCCCTTACGTGGCATTTGCCCTCGTAGAAACATGCTTCCCTACCGCAGCAGCCGCTATACTCAAGATTATCCAGAAGCACAAGTTCAGTTTCATAGCCCTGCTCCTTACAGCCTTTTATGATAGTTATACAAATCCGTTCCGTTCATGTGTACCACTCCAACGGAAGGCCTATTTTTGACTATCTGCTGATATCGGCACGGTGGTGCAGGTTTTGGCGAATTACGCCAAAATCGAGGTAGTGCATACAGGTAGAACCAGAATGCAGGGGAAGAGATTTTCTCTTCGCTTTGCTGCGAGAAAATTTCGCCAACAAAGTTGTCGAAGGTTCGAACTCTTGAAGGCACTAAGCCACTGGACTTTTCTCTCCGAGCTTTTTCAAAAAAAGCTCGACCAAAAATTGTTCTACTACAAAATCCGAAAGGATTTTGCAACAACAAATTTTGGGCCGCCTTTTTTCAAAAGGCGGAACCTGAATCCAGCACGTTTAACCGTTGCGAACAGCTTCCAACACCCGAAACGAAACCCGAGACGGGAAACTGGAAACTCTACTTCGCTACCCCTGCGTAAGTATACATATCTTCCTGAAGAAATCCCTCAGGCAGGGTGGCGAATGGGGAACGGATCGCCCAATTGATCGGCAAACCGATCAATGGGTCCATAAAACGTTACAACGTTTTATCGGGCCGTTCAACATCTTCGCTACCCCTGCACAAACTGTTTGATCAAAACTTTTTGTTAAGTTTGAAGAAGAAAATAAGAACTAGAGAATAAAAAGCTACTGTAAACCTTCGACTTGGCTTATTGCTTCTCTTAATGCAGTTTTATAGTTGGATGGAGAACCATGATCGACAACATCGCTCAAACGAGCATAACATTCCGGGAGAACCGCAGCTTTGAAAGCAGATAATTCGTCGTTTGTGGCATCTCGACGAGGTCTTCCCCCAACTCTCACGCTTACTTCTCGGGTTGCTGGGAAGAACTTGGCAGAGGTTCTTTGCGGACCACTAGTGCCTTCTACTTTAGCAGCAATAAATACGATTCCTGATCCAGTAACTTTCATGTGCGTAAATTGCATTTTCATTTTTTCACCCGAATGCTGGTTCCAGTATACTCAATGCTTTTGCAAATCCGTCTCTTTGAGTTGTCAATCCAGCTCGACGATATGGAACAGTTGCCGTTTCAACTGCTGCTTTGAAATGTTCGTGTTCTGTTCGCAGTACATCAACAACCCATCGTTTTATCCTACCATCAGCTGGTTTTTGTACGCCCGGTTCTCGTTCTACCATAAGTCCTTTTGCACAAGAAAACGTAACTGGAACTGGTGGTTTGCGCAAATTAGTCTTGACTACGCCCGATATCTCTATTCCACTACCTTGGAGCTGGAGTGCTACTCGAGTTACTCTAGGTAATTGATTTGTTCTGTCCATAATTATGTTAAAGTGTGGGTTGGATTTATAAATATATGTAAGTTTGCAGGAAAATATGTATGTCTATCTTAGCCCTTCAATAAGTGGCTTTACAGACTCAAAATCCCTTGCCAGTGCAGCATGGTCAATTGGTTCTGGCTTGCCCCTCTTCCTTTTTCTCTCTGGTGCTGATGCTTGTGCAATAGCTTTTTCCTGATGGCGTGCACCAGCATTCAAAACCTCTGCTCTAAAATCTTTCCGGTCTTCTGCATTTGCATTTCTGGCATCACAGCGGCCTCCTGTTTCAGCTACATGAAGAAGACGTGAACTCAAATTAAACACAAATGACCTATTGCGAGGCCCACAAACGCCCATATCAGCAAGTTCCAACTTAACTGAGCTTACTGCTCCGTCGATGTGGCCAAAAGAAAGAACCCTTTTTGTAATTTGTGTCATAAATGTACTATTGTGGATTAAGCTTTAAATTCAGTCGTATTTCCCTACTGGCAATCCTTCCAGCACCATTCTTTTGTATTCTTCTGCTTTTTCAGGATATTTTTTGTTGATATGCCTGAACCGGTTTGAATATTTTCTGTAAGCCTTTAACGCTGCTGCATAAGCATCTCTAATATGGTGATTCAATATCTCCTTGGCCATAAGATGCTTTGACTCCTGACTCATGTTCCTGCTTGGTGAATAAACTTTTACATTGAACTTAGCAGCAATTGAACGGACAAATGAGGGTGGTTTGGCAACATCGCAGGCAACTAGCAACGGAACTCCGAGCGAGGAAATAATTGAAACAACCTGATTAGCATTGTTTTGTTTCACTACTCCTACACCAACCAATCTCCCGTTTAAGTCCAGGGCAGCATATCCAACATTTATCCCAGGATCAATGCCTACAATAAGATAGATTCAACCAACTCCAAAACAATATTCGGTCAAACATTTAAAACAAAACTGAAAACTAGCTTATTGTGAAATCCGGATTGGAGTATAAACAAGTACCAGATTTAGAAAAAGAGTCCGAAAGTAGTTTTTGACAGTTATTCCTTTTTCTCTTTAGTAACAACTACTTCCTGTTTCACAAAAATATGGCTGTTCTTTTCGATATTCTCCCTTACAACAACTCCTGAACCAATCCAGCAGTTGCTTCCAATTAGCTTGCCTGGCATAGTGCAGGAAAGTACACCGAATTTGGTATTATCACCAACGAAAACCCCTAACTTTTTCTTTGCTGTATTCGTCCATCCGCGTTCAGTCATTACATTTATGTGTCCGCTGTCAAACCGATAATTTGCAATCTGGCAGCCAGAACCGAAATTAACATTCTCGCCAATAACACTGTCGCCGATATAGGCAAGGTGTTTTGCATTGACATGATCCAAAAGTATGCTATTTTTCACGGTTGTCCCGCCGCCAACGGAACAGTTTTGGCCAATGGAATTGAAGCCACGAAGATAGGCATTCGGACCAATGGTGGTGTTTGCACCAACGTAAGAGCACCCCTCTACATAGCTGTTGATTATTCTGGCGCCTTCCTCCATGATGACTTTACCTTCAATTGTGGAATTCTCTATGTGGCCTGATTTTGCCTCCATTTTGGAGAGTAAAAATTCATTGGCATCAAAAAGATCCCAAGGATGGGCAATATCTTTCCAATAGCCATCGACAACAATTCCTTTCGCCCCAACAAACAAATTCACAATCTCGTATTCGCCTCGTTCAGACTTGCCAAGCGTTCGGAGTTCGCTGAAAATAGTTGGTTCGAAACAATAAACAGAAAGATTCGCAAGGTCGCTTTTCGGATGTTTTGACTTCTCCTCAAATAAGCTTACAGTGCCTTTGTTGGAAAGCTCTGCAACGCCATAAAGATGGGGATTGGCAACTTTTTTCAGGCCTAGGGTTATGCCTCCCTTGTGTCCTGCCATAACAGACTCTATTACTGAAGCTTCGGTTACGATGTCGCCTGCTAGAACAACAAATTTTTCGCTAATTTCCTTTTCAGCACAAAGAAGGGCTGCGCCAGTCCCATTTTCCCTTCCCTGTTCAACAAATTTGATTTTCATTCCGAGGCTGTTTTCTTTTTTGGATAAATATTCGATTATTTTCTCCTTCATGTATCTGACAACTATGACGGCTTCTGTTATGCCTGCCTTTTTAGCTTCATTAAGAAGATGGTAGATGATTGGCTTGCCTGCAACATAGAGCATTGGCTTTGGCCTTGTTTCAGTGAGTGGCCTAAGCCTTGTTCCTTCGCCTGCTGCCAAGATTACAACTTTCATCCTAAATCCCCAAGTACTTGATATGTTCCAATCCTAATATAAATAAAGATAGGAAGCAACCACACTTTACCATATAAACACATATATTTATAAACTGTAACAACCATAATAATACATTATGAACTACATCTTGAGGTTGGCATTCGGAAAAGGAAAACCGGAGAGGATCAAGAGATTGTTTTTCGGCATATATAACTAATTTTTTACATTTAATATTAACCTAAATTCTCTCGAATCGAACGAAACGAGATGGCGCTATTTTGTTGTTTTATCGAGCTAAGCGAGTTTTTTCGAGAAAGGGTAAGACGTAAAGCTTTTAAGAACTTAAGCACCAATCAGAACATGCTTGATAAGAAAAAAATAGACAGCGTTATCTCGGGTTATAAGAATTTCAAGATTGCAACTATCTGTTCCCATTCCTCTCTCCAGATTTTCAAGGGTGCACGAGAGGAAGGCATAAAGACCATAGGCATAGTACAAAAAGACAAGAGAAAACTCTACGAATCATTTCCACTTGGCAGACCAGATGAATTTATCGAAGTGGATAGCTACGAGGATAT
>Ga0233425_10009576_pt1 | contig 12186 bp, 8 predicted proteins | sample Watercolumn_Towu_2_FD_181712 | JGI IMG/M metagenome (GOLD analysis project Ga0233425, IMG submission 181712) | Freshwater microbial communities from Lake Towuti, South Sulawesi, Indonesia - Watercolumn_Towuti2014_140_MG | ecosystem: Environmental > Aquatic > Freshwater > Lake | place: Indonesia...
TCGCGTCGTAGGTGCCGCGCAGCCAGTGGCACTCCAGTCCGGCTCCCCGGTCAATGTCGCCCGTGCAGGCGTAGAACGCGTCCTCGGCCGGGTTATACACCACCGTGTGGACGTGGCGGCAGACCACAGGATTGTCGGGGTTGCCCAGCAACGTGCCGGTCTTGGCGCCGCCGGAAGAGCCGTTGTCGCGGAGACAAGGATTCTGCCCGAAGGCATAGGCGATCTTCACGGTGCGCCCGCTGTCGGTGGAGTAGTAGATGTTCACGGGAACCGCGCCACCGACCACGTTGCAGTAGTTGCCCCACACCATCACCTCCCTGCCTTTCACGTCCCACGAGACGACGCCGCAGAGGGTGTGAAAATACCAGCCGGGGTTGTCGGGATTCTGCGGTTTGTGCGGGAGGTAATCCGCGCCGCTGGCGTCCTTCACCGTGATCGGCTGGATCGTCTTCAGCTTGTCGGTGCTGAGGAAGAGCCGCTCGCGCGTGCTGAAGACGACGTTTCCGTTCTTGAGGATGTGGCTGAACGTGATGTGCTTCTCTTCGGGAAACGCGATGCGATGCGGCCATGTGCGGCCATTGTCCTCGGAGAGCATCACCTGCCCGTCGCCGTGGCCAAACGCCCGGTTGTCGCGCTGCGAGTCCATGTAAGGCCCCGGCGGTGCCGGCCGATACCAGAAGTGGTCGTTGGAAGGGAACTCGGAGTCGGCCGCGCTCAGCTTGCGCGCGCCGAGCAGGAACGCTCCGCCTGCGGTTGCCGCGGTGGCGTCCAAGAACTGGCGACGGGTGATTCGTTGTTGTGGCTTCATGGAGTTCTTCCTCTTGGGATGCTTCGGAGCTTTCGTTCGCTTCTGCGAGCGCCTTGATTTGTTCACGTCGCGAGGATACGCCTGCCCCGCGGGCCGTCAACGGGGAATTCCTCATCCGCGGCGCGCGCCTTGACGACCCGCGCAGGACGGCCCAAGATAACGGCGTCGTTCATCGGGCAGATCGGAGCAACACATGGCTGTCATCACTTTGACCACGGACTTTGGCGCGGGCGGCTGGTTCGCCGCGGCGATGAAAGGCGTCATCGCCGGCATCGCGCCGGACGCGCGCGTCGTGGACGTGACGCACGAGATCGCCGGGCAGGACATCCTCGCCGGCGCGTTTGTGCTCGCGCAATGTTTCCGCAGCTTCCCGCGCGACACGGTCCACGTGGCGGTCGTGGACCCGGGCGTCGGCTCGCCCCGGCGCGCCATCGCGGTGAAGTCGCAGGATTACTTCTTCCTCGCGCCGGACAACGGCGTGCTGACGCTCGCCCTCGCCGTCGCGAACGACCGCGCCCCGCTGCAAATCCGCTCCATCGAGAACGAACGGCTGTTCAACCGCCCCGTCAGCCGCACGTTCCACGGCCGCGACATCTTCGCGCCGGTCGCCGCGCACCTCGCCAGGGGCCTTGCGTTCCAGGAAATCGGCCCGGTCATCGAGGACATCGTGCGGCTGGAGACCGCCGAGCCGACGGTAACGAAGAAGGGCATCGTGGGCCGCGTGATGTTCGTGGATCGCTTCGGCAACCTCATCACCAACATCGCCGCCCGTCACCTCGAACAGGCCGCCCGCGAGCCGAAGTCTTTCCGCGTCGGTTCCTCGTGGAACAGCGTCATCCGCAAATTCGGTCGCTTCTACGCCGAAGCACCGCGCGGCAAAGCCATCGCCGTCATCGGCTCCAGCAACCACGTCGAGTTGTGCGTCAACCTCGGCAGCGCGGCGCAGAAGTTCCGCGCCAAGCCGGGCGACAAAGTGACCGTCGAGTTCTCCCCCGCGACCTGACCGAAGGCCGCGCCGCCGCGTGATTTTGCCGGGGCCGGCCTTTTGACTTTCCGCTATTCGCTGCTAGTTTGCCGCTCTTGTCGCGGGTGGTTCCGCGACGATTCACGTTCGAACGAGGCTGGCAACGATGTTCAAGAATGACCGCTGGAAAATCTCCGTGATGGTGGTGGTGATGGGTGTCCAGGTGCTTGGCGCGCTGGCGTTCCTGCACGACTTTCGCTGGTATTACGCGCCGGTGATGCTGGCGATGTATCTGTGGATGGGCTTCGGCACAACGTTCTACCTGCACCGGCTGCTATGCCATCGCAGTTTCGAGACGACCCGCTGGATCCGGCTCCTCTTCGCCGTCGGCTCGGCTGTCGGCTTGGCGGGGCATCCGTCGCTCTGGGTCGGCACGCACCGCTATCATCACCTCAAATCCGACACCTCGGACGACCCTCACAGTCCGATCGAAGGGCTGGCTTACGCGCACCTGTTCTGGATCTTCAAACGGCCGCCCCGCTTCGAGCAGCTCAGCCTTCGTTGGGCGAAGGACACGCGGCGCCACTGGCACGTGCGGGCGATGGAACGACCGTGGGTTTACCTGCTGCCGCACGTGGCGGTGGCGGCGGCGTTCTGGGCCGCGTTCGGATTCCACGGTCTGCTCTGGTGCCTCTACGTGCCGGTCCTGTTCGTCTACAATTTCACCTGGGCCGTCAACTCCGTGTGCCACTGGCCGTCGGCGGGCTACCGCAACTTCGACACCTCCGACCGCAGCCGCAACGTCTTCTGGGTCGGCCTCGGCTCGCTCGGCGAGGGTTTCCACAACAACCACCACGCCAGCCCGCGATGCGCCGCACACGGCCAGCGGTGGTATGAATTCGACCTGACGCGCGGCCTGATCTGGGCATTAGAAAAACTCGGCCTCGTCTGGAACGTCGTTTGGCAGGACGAGCCGAAGCCGCAGCGTGAACCTGCCGATTCTGCCGTCCTGCCATTTCCCGCGCGGCAACACTGATTTCTCCGGGTCGCGCCGCACCGCAGCCTTGCAATCGCCGTCCCGCAAACTAACCTGTGGGCAGCACACCATGAAACACCGTCCGCCAACACCTGCCGCCCGCGGCTACCGCATGCCCGCGGAGTGGGAGCCGCATGAGGCCACATGGCTCACGTGGCCGCGCGGCGCGGGCGCGAGCTTTCCCGGCAAGTTCGAGCCGGTGCCGGCCTACTGGGTGAAGCTGGCGGAGTTGCTCAGCCCGCACGAGTCGGTGCGGATCGTCGTCCACGACCAAGCGCACGAAGAAGAAGTCCGCCGCCTGCTTGCCAAGTCCAAGAAGCTCCGCCGCAATCGCGTCACTCTACATCGCTTTGGCTGCAACGAATGCTGGTGCCGCGACCACGGGCCGGTCTTTGTTGTTCCAAAATCCAAAATCCAAAATCCAAAATCCAAGATTGCCGTTTTGGACTGGCGCTACAACGCCTGGGGCGGCAAGTATCCGCCGTGGAACCTCGACGATGCCGTGCCACAGCGCGTCGCGCGAACACTCGGCCTGCCGTTGTTCTCGCCGGACATGGTGCTCGAAGGCGGCTCCATTGACGTCAACGGGCGCGGCACACTGCTCACCACCGAGTCGGTCCTGCTGAACAAGAACCGCAACCCGCGCCTCACGAAGCGCCAGATCGAACAGCGCCTCCGCGACCATCTCGGCGTGACCTGCATCCTCTGGCTCGGCGAAGGCATCGCCGGCGACGACACCGACGGCCACGTGGATGACATCACCCGGTTCGCCGGCCCGCGCACGGTCGTCACTTGCGTGGAAGATGATCCCGCCGACGAGAACCACGCGCCGTTACTGGAGAACCTGAAACGCCTCCGCGCGATGCGCGACCAAGATGGCCGGCCGTTGCGCGTCATCGAGCTGCCCATGCCCGGCCGGCTCGAAGGGCGTGGCCAGCGCCTGCCCGCCAGCTACGCCAATTTCTACATCGCCAACGGCATCGTCCTCGTGCCAGTCTATTCCCATCGGAACGACAAGCGCGCGCTGACCATCCTCCGGCGTTGTTTCCCGAAACGCCGCGTCGTTGCTGTCGAATGCACCGACCTCGTCTGGGGCCTCGGCGCGCTGCACTGCGTCACCCAGCAGCAACCGCTGATTCCCTGATTGTGATTTCCGCGGGGCCTCTCTACAGTCCTGCCGCACTGTCGAGGTGTCACGATGAACAAGGCAATCACATTGCTTGCAGCAACCGCGCTGGCCGCCATCGCCGCCGGGCCGCAGCCGGCGCCGAAGGAAGTTCCCGGTGGCGCGTTCCAGCCGCCCGCGATGCCGGCGGCGGCGGGCGCACCGGTGACCTACGAACACAGCGCCGAGGCCGGGCCGGATGAGACGTTCTTCCTTGTCGGCGAGAAGCTCTCCACCAACCTCGTCGCATGGGGCGTCAGCGCGGAAAATCCCGCCGGCCAGCAGTGGCTGCCGCGCGTCCAGTTTCTCACCAGCGGCTACCTCGCGGCGACGCTACCAGAGAAGGCGCATGACGGGCCGTTCGTCGTGTGGGTGAAGAGCGCCGCCGGAGCTTCCGCGCCCATCGTGCTGAACGCGCCGCAACCGTGGTGGTGCTTCCCGAACTCCGCCACGGCGAACGACACCGTGCGCGTCTTCGGCCGCAATCTCACGCGCCGTCCCGACAACGTGGAGGCGTTCGTCTACGTCGCGCAGGCGGGCCGCGCCGGCGTCTGGGCGGACGTGGAGGCGGCCGACAAGTATTCCGTCGCGTTCACCGTGCCGGAAGGTCTCGCGCCGGGTGACTACCAAGTTTGGATGCACGCGGGCGCGGGCGGCGAATTTGGCTGGAGCGAGCCGGTAAAACTCCACGTGACGGCGGCGACGGAGAAAGAGCCGCCGGTCACAGAACTGCCGGAGGTCGTCGAACTCCAGCGCGCGCTCGACGCGGCGGCCAAACGCGGCGGCGGCGTGGTGAAGCTGCCGGAGGGCACGTTTCAGTTCAGCGGCACGCTGCGGATTCCCGCCGGCGTCACGCTCGGCGGCGAAGGCATGGACCAGACGAAGTTACAGCTCGTCCGCGATCCGCACGCGACGTTCGCGCGGCTCGGCGTCAGCGGCTGGGGCCACGCGCCCGGCGCGGTCCACTCGATTGGCGACACAATGGAATACGCGTTCGACGTGCCGCGGGCCGGCGAGTGGACGGTCTGGCTGCGTTACGCGACGGAGATGTCGCCGTGGAAGCTGCCGGGCGTGAGCGGCAACCACGCGCTCATCGTGGACAACGGCGCGCCGGTGCCGCTGGAGAACCTGCCAAACACCGGCGGCTTCGGTGAGTTCAAGTGGTCGAAGTCGGCGACGTTGAAGCTGGCGGCGGGCAAACACAAGCTTGTCTGGAAGAACCTGAAAGGCGGCGGCGTCTCGCTCGATGCGTTTGTGTTCGCGCTGGAGCCGGGGTTCGTGGCGACGGAGGAACTCACCAAGCAGAAACATGTAGTTGCGAACGTGCTCATCCTCCAAGCCGAGGACTGCGTGAAGTTCGTCGCCAAGGACGGCTCGCTGCGGATGGGCGACCGCGCGGCGGTCTGGCTCAGCGGCGACGGCGCGGCGGTGGAGAAACTGACGATCCTCGGCAATGCGCAGGTCAACATCGGCGTCGCGATCCGCTCGCCTGAGCCGACGGGCTGGTTGCGCGGCTGCCGCGTTGAGAAAGTCCGCGTCGCCGATTGCGATGGCAAGCAGGCCGAGAACTGCGGTGTGCTGGCCACCCGCGCCGAGCGCGCGACGGTCGCCGACAACGAACTTTGGGGGCGCACACCGCTGTTCATCTCCGGCGCGCGGCAGACGGAGTTCGCGCGGAACCGGCTGGTGTCGGTGACGCGCTTCGGCGGCAACGCGGAGGCGGCAATTCTCGGCCGCTGCGAGCCGATCGAAGAATGCGTCATCGAAGACAACCTCATCGCCTCGCCGCGCGGCGCGGAAGCGGGCGGGCCGACGGCGCGGCGGTTGCTCTGGTTCTCGACGGGCCACGGCTCCATCACACGCAACTGGATCTCCGGCAACGGCGTCGAAGAGCCGTCCACCCCCGGTGCGAGCACCGGCGCAGGCCAGGCGCGCTTCGGCGGCGTGGCGGGCACCGACCAGAACGTCGGCGAGATGATCCTCTTCGAGGGAAACCACCGCACCGCCTACTTCGGCCCGCTGGCCGGCGCGGACGCCGCGAGCGTGACGATCCCGAAGACCTTCCCTCCGACGCCTGACGACCGGCTCGGCAGTGTGAAGCGCGAGCAGCTCGCGCACGACAGCGACAATAACGAGACGCCGTTCTGGCCGCCGGACGCGGACGACGGCACGCCGGAGCCGCCGATAGGCGAGTATTACGTCACGGTCTTCAGCGGCACTGGCCAGGGACAGACGCGCCGCGTGGTGAAGCGCGACGGCGAGCGGCTGCTGCTCGACCGGCCGTGGCGCGTCGCGCCGGCGGCAGGCTCGGTTATCGCGGTGGGCACGATGTTCTACCGCAACCTCATCGTCGGCAACCACACTGCCGACGGCATGACGGGCGTGCAGCTTTGGATTTCCTGCGTCGAGAACGTCATCGCCGCCAACACCATCGCTCGTCAGCGCAAGCCGGGCCTCTTCCTCTACGCCAGCGGCACGACACTCGCCTCCTCGATGCCGCGCACGTGGAACCGCGGCATCAGCCCGCTCTTCTGGAACCTCGCCGAGGGCAACCGCGTCGAGGAGTGTAGCGCCGGCGCGCTCATCACAAGCGGCGACGCGCCGAAGCTGCCGATCGAGTTCCCGCGCGCGCTCGGCAACGTGCTGCGCCACAATTCATTCGTCCGTAGCCGCACCGACGGTGTGTTGCTCGTCAGCCGCAAGGGTGCGGCGGCCGAGGGCGACAAGTCGGCGGCGGTGGCCGGCACGGTGGTGGAGTTTAACGTGGTGCGCGACGCTGCCACCGCCTATCATGCCGCCGGCAGCAGCGACGCGATCGTGTTCCGCCGCAACCACGCGTATTTCTGGTATCCGGTGAACACCTCGACGAATGCGCCGGTGGCATTCGCCGTGGACGAGCCGGGCGCGACGGTGGCCATCGAGCAGAATTCGGTGGAAGGCGTGCATGGCGTCGGCGAAAAGCGCATCCTCGAGGTGCAGCGAGCGAAGGAAAACGGAAAGTGAAACTCAAAACTCCAAACTCCAACAGACCGGTGAGGAATTTTTTGGCGCTTGATGCTTGGAGTTTCCCTGGAGTTTGGAGTTTGGGATTTGGGGTTTTCTTCCTTATCGCCTCTGCTTGCGCCGAAAACCTCCTCCCCAACCCCAGCTTCGAGCTGGGCATGGCTCACTGGAGTTGCTACGTCACCGACGCGGATGCGTTCGCGCGGCGGCCGGCAATCGAATGGGAGAACGCCGCGCCGGATTTGCGCAGCACCAACGCGGTGCATGGGCGGCGCTGCCTGCGCGTCGTGCTGGACGAGCATCAACGGCTGACGCTGCGGTCGTTCTGGCAACCGATGCCCGCCGGCAAAGCGCGGACGTTCTCGATCTTCCTGCGCAGCGAGCCGGGACCACGGAACTCTCCCGCGCCGCGCACGGAATTGGCCGTCGAACAACCCGGCGGCGCGGCGATCATGAAGAGCCGCGTTTCCCCGAAGGACTCGTGGCAACGGCTGGACGTGACGCAGCCGGCGGCGAAGGCCACGAGCGCGCTGGCGCGCGTGACGCTCTGGGCGCGCGGCCCGCAAACGTTGTGGATTGACGCGGCGCAGTTGGAGACGGGGGAGAAGCCGGCGGCGTTCGCGCCTCGGCTGCCGGCGGAAGTGGCGGTGACGTTGACGCAACCGGAGCATTGGTTCACGCCAAGCACACCGCCGCAGGCCGTGGTGGCGCTGGCTTCCTATGCGGAGCAGCCGACGAACGCGTCATGGCAGGTGCGCGTGACGGGCCGCGATTTTAACGGGCACAACGTCTTCCGCCATGAGGTGGCGGTCCACACGCAAAGCAACCAGCTCGGCTCGGCGTCCGTATCGCTGCCGCTGAACGCCCTGGGCCACGTGGTCGTGGCGGCGGAGCTTGGCGGCGTCGGCTCGCGCGACGAGACGGCGCTGGCTGTCGCACAACCGCTCGTGGCGCGGCCACCGGCGCGCACATCGCTGTTCGGCGGCATTGTCCGCTGCCGGCGCGAGCATCTGGACACGGCGGGGCGGCTCGGCGTGCGCTGGGTGCGGATGCCGCTGGTGACGCAATGGTTCGCGGTGGAGCCGCGGGCGGGCGAATGGCAGTGGGCGGATGACCTCCTGCGCGCAGCATGGCGCCGCGGGCTGGAGGTGCTCGGCGCGCTCGACGCGTCGGCTTACTGGGAAAACGGCCCACAGGACCGCGGCTCGCGGCCGGAGGAATGGGACGCTTACGTCCAACACACCGTGCAACGTTACCGGAGCTGGGTCCACGCGTGGGAGGTGTGGAACGAGCCGGACCAGCCGGGCTTGCTCGCCGGCCGCGACGCGGAAGAGCGGCTGCGAAATTATTCGAGGTTGCTGCAACGCACCTATGCCGCCGCGAAAGCGACCGACCCGGGTTGCCTGGTCGTCGGCGGCGCGCTCGGCGACCCGGAGCTCGCGCCGAAGCTGCTGCAAAGCGGCACGCTCGACGCGATGGACGCGCTGTCCATCCATCTGCCGCCCGCGTCCAGCGCGGCGGACCTCACAGCGGACCCATCGCTGCCGAAAATCGTGGCGGCCGTCAAGGCGGCAATGCGCGCCAAAGGCGGCGAGAAGCCTGTCTGGATCACAAACGGCGGTTTGAGGAACGTGGCGAGCAGCTACCGCGCCCAGATGCACGGCGCGGCAGCGGGCAGCGGACGCGCGCTGTTGCCGCGCGAGGCGGCAGCGGTGGTCGTCCGGCGGCACACACTGGCGATGGCGGCCGGCGCGGAGAAGTTTTTCTGCGGGCTGGCGTCGCCGTGGGGCGCACCGGATGAGGACGTGGCGAACGGCTTTTTCGAATACGACGACTCGCCGGCGGCGGCGGCGGTAGCTTACTACGTGGCCAACGGCCTGCTCGATGGTGCAACCTTCGTGGCAGAGCGCACGCTGGGCGCGGACGCACGGGCGTTTGAGTTTGAGCGCGCCGGCGACAATGGCCGCGTGCTGGTGGCGTGGGCGTTGCCGGAGAAGGGCGCAGAGGTCCAGTTGCCGCCGGAGTGGGCGGCGGTGGATGCGCGCACGGTGGACCTGATGGGCAACGTGAAGACGCCGGAGAACCCGCGCGTGTGGCTGACGCGAGTGCCGGTGTATTGGGTGACGACGAAACGCTGAGAGGGCGGCGTTTCGGTTTCGAGATTTGTCTTGCGCGGCTTCGGGAGGCGTCGCTATCTTCGGCGCGGTTTGAAACACCTTTAAGTCCGGTCCGGTGAGACCGGGAAGGAATTATGACGAAGTTCGATGTTCAAGTTCGCCGTGCGACTGCGGCTGTGGGCCGGGTCCGCACGGCTTTTTTGTGCCTATGAAACAAACCTGTGTGATGGATGCAGTGGCGATGGACCGGGCGCTGACGCGCATGGCGCATGAGATCGTCGAGCGCTCGGAGGACATGGCGAAGATCGTGCTGGTGGGAATCCAAGGCGGCGGCGTGCGGCTCGCGCAACGGCTCGCCGCCAAGCTCCAGGAAATCACCGGCAAGCCGGTGCCGTGCGGGATGCTCGACATCACCATGCACCGCGACGACCTCTCGCTCCGCAAGAAGCCGCCCGTCGCGCGCCAGACGAACATCACGTTCGACGTGACCGGCAAGCACATCATCTTCGTGGACGACGTGCTCTACACCGGCCGCTCCACGCGCGCGGCGATGAGCGAGATCACCGATTTCGGCCGGCCGGCGCGCATCCAACTCGCCGTGCTGGTAGACCGCGGCCACCGCGAGCTGCCGATCCGGGCCGATTACGTCGGCAAGAACATCCCGACATCGAAGGAACAAAAAGTCCGCGTTCTCGCGGAGGAGGTGATCGTCGAATGAACTGGACCCGCAAAGACCTCATCGCCATCGAAGATCTCCAGCCGGAGGAGATCGTCCACGTCCTCGACACCGCGCTGACGTTCGAGGAAGTCGGCCAGCGCGACGTGAAGAAAGTGCCCGCGCTCCGCGGCAAGACGCAGGTGAACCTCTTCATCGAGCCGAGCACGCGCACGCGCACGAGTTTCGAGCTGGCGGCGCACCGCCTCTCGGCCGACGTCGTGAACATCACGCCCACCGCCTCCAGCATCACCAAGGGCGAAACGCTCAAGGACACGGCGCTCAACCTCCAGGCGCTGCACGCCGACATCATCGTCATCCGCCACTCGTCGGCGGGCGCGGCGAAGTTCCTCGCCGACCGGCTTAATGTCTCGGTGATCAACGCCGGCGACGGCGCGCACGAGCATCCGACGCAGGCGCTGCTCGACGCGTTCACGATCCGCCAGAAGAAAGGCCGCATCGCCGGGCTGAACGTCACCATCCTCGGTGACATCCTCTACAGCCGCGTCGCGCGCTCCAACATCCACCTGCTGACCAAGCTCGGCGCGCGCGTGACGCTCGCCGGGCCGAGCACGCTGGTGCCGCGCGTGTTCGAGCAGCTCGGCTGCCGCGTCTGCTACGACATCGAGGAAGCCATCGCCGACGCCGACGTGATCAACCTGCTGCGCATCCAGCATGAGCGGCAGCGGCAGACAATGTTCCCCAGCATCGGCGAATACGCCGCCATCTTCGGCCTGACGAAGGAACGCTTCGCGCGAACAAAGCCCGACGCGCTCATCATGCACCCGGGGCCGATCAACCGCGGCGTGGAAATTGACAGCGACCTGGCCGACTGCAAGCGCAGCGTGATCTTGCAGCAGGTCTCGCACGGCCTCGCCGTGCGAATGGCGGTGCTTTACTTGTGCGCCGGCGCGCAGCCGGCAGAAGAGGCGGCATGAACAATCTGACGATTCGCGGCGGACGGGTGATTGACCCGGCCAACCAAGTGGATGCGGTGCGCGATGTCTTCGTGCGCGACGGCAAGATCGCCGCCGAGCCGGTGGCGGACGCGCCGGTGGTGGAGGCGAAAGGACTCGTGGTGACACCGGGGTTGATTGACCTCCATGTCCACCTGCGCGAGCCGGGCCGCGGCGACAAGGAAACCATCGAGACCGGCACGCGCTGCGCGGCGTTCGGCGGGTTCACCAGCGTCGTCTGCATGCCGAACACCTCGCCTGCCGCCGACAACACCGGCACCATCGCATTCATCAAGCAGCGCGCGGCGGCGGTCGGCTGCGTGAACGTCCTGCCGGCCGGCGCGATCACGAAGAACCTCGAAGGCACGGAGCTGGCGCCCATCGGCTCACTCAAGCGCGCGGGCGTCGTGGCGATCACCGACGACGGCCGTTGCGTGCAGAACAACGAGATCATGCGGCGCGCGCTGGAATACGCGAAGATGTTCGAGCTGCCGCTGATGGACCATTGCCAGGACAACAACCTCGTCAGCGACGGCGTGATGCACGAGGGTTACTGGAGCCACCTGCTCGGCATGAAAGGCTGGCCGAGCATCGGCGAGGAAATCATCGTCGCCCGCAACATCATGCTCGCGGAATTGACGGACTGGCATGTCCACTGCCAGCACCTCAGCAGCGCCGGCAGCGTGCGGCTTGTGCGCGAGGCGAAGAAACGCGGCGTGAAAATCTCCGCCGAGGCGTGCCCGCACCACTTCACGCTCACCGACAAGAGCTGCAAAGGCTACGACACCAACTTCAAGATGAGTCCGCCGCTGCGCGAGCCGCGCGATGTGGAGGCGATCCTGGAAGGTCTGGCCGACGGCACAATCGAGGTGATTTGCAGCGACCACGCGCCGCATTGCGCCTTCGAGAAGGAAGTGGAGTTCGACAAAGCACCCTTCGGCATCCTCGGCTTGGAGACGGAGTTGGCGTTGTCGTTGATGGCGTTGGTCCACAAGAAGCTCCTGACATTGCCGCAGCTCATCGGGAAGTTCACAACCGGCCCGGCGCGATTGCTGCGGCTGAACAAAGGCACGCTCTCGGTCGGCGCGGACGCGGACATCACGGTGATGGACCCGGCGCGCGAATGGGTCTATGACGTGAACCAGACTTCGAGCAAGTCGCGCAACACGCCGTTCCACGGCTGGCAGCTCAAAGGCAAGGCCGTGACGACCATCGTCGGCGGGCGCGTCGTCTGGCCGGTGCAGAGAGCGTGCGTCGGTTAAACGCAGAGACGCGGAGGACGCAGAGAAACGCAAAGCATACTGGAATGTCGCACGAGAACGAAATATCGCGGCGGATCATCGGAGCGGCGATTGAGGTGCATCGCTGCCTTGGTCCGGGCTTGCTGGAGAGTGTTTACGAAGACGCGCTCTGTCATGAGTT
>Ga0233425_10009577_pt1 | contig 12185 bp, 7 predicted proteins | sample Watercolumn_Towu_2_FD_181712 | JGI IMG/M metagenome (GOLD analysis project Ga0233425, IMG submission 181712) | Freshwater microbial communities from Lake Towuti, South Sulawesi, Indonesia - Watercolumn_Towuti2014_140_MG | ecosystem: Environmental > Aquatic > Freshwater > Lake | place: Indonesia...
CCTGAAGAAGCTCAAGGACGTGCCAGTGCCGACCGAAAGCCGGCTGAGCTTCCTGCGCGCCGGCGATGTCACGGGCGACCGGGATGAAGAAGTTGTCGGCGTCGACACCCGCGACGCATGGATTCTGACATCAGGCGGGATGGTCGTCCGGCGTCTGGCGCACCAACCGGTCGACCGCCGGTCGCAGTCGGCGCCGAGCCAGGTCTGTGTTGCCGACCTGGATTCCGACGGCCGGGACGAAGTCGCGATTTCCGACGGCTGCGGCCTTGTCGTGCTCGGCGATACCGGGCACATGCTGCTTGCGCGTCGGATTGTGGATACCGCCGATGTCCGGTCGGGCGCCCGCAGCTGCTCGCTGTCCGGCATCCAGTGCTTCGATGTCGGCGACCTGGACCGGGACGGTCACCTGGAACTCGTGGCGCGCGAACGCGTCAACGGTCGTCTGCAGATCACGTGCTGGTACCTCCCGGATTCAGTCCCGCGCTGGTCGACCGTGCTGGCGGACGGCTGCGGCTTGGGGCGCCACTCGCTGCTGCAAATTGCCAATTCCGATGTCTACTGCGCGGTCGATTCGGCTGACGGAGTATGGTTCCTTTCGCGCCTAGACCCGAACGGACGCCTGAACCTGAAAACGCGGTGTGAGACGGGCGGGGGAGTGGTCACGGACATCCAGAATTGCAGAGGCGACCTGGTCCTGACGTGTCGAACGCCGCTCGGCCTCCAGACAGTCTGGAGCGTTTCTCCGCCCAGGGACACGGAGAAGCTCCCGGGAGCGACGTCAGCGTCTCCGGACCGAGCTTTCGGCAATGTTCAGGGTCTGGGCTACAACGGAGTTCTGGTTCGTGAGGTCCGGGCAAGTCGGGTGGACAATGATGACCGGACCGACCTGCTCGTCATTCGCAGTTCGCCCAGCGGCGAGCATGCGCTCGACGTCTTTCGTAACAACGACGCGGCACTCCAGATCGCCCTCGACAGCGCCCGCCGCGACTATCAGACCGCTCTGGCCAGCGGCAGCCGTGACGCGGTTCGGCGCGCCGGGCGCCGGCTGGAGAGCATGGAAAAGATGGTCGGTTCCGGCGCGAGGCTCGAACCGCAGCGCCGGGCGCGGTTCAGGTCGGGCCTGGGGCTGGGTCTCCTGCGCACGGCACTCGTTCTGGTCATTCTGGCTTTCGGCTACTGGTTCATCGGGGGAGTCCTTCGAGTCCGGCGCGCCCGGCAGACCGATGCAATTGTCCGGCCGGCGCCCGAACTGTTCGCCATCGACAGCGACACTATTGCCCTGGACCACGTCTTTGTCTCCAAAGGCAACACCGCCGGCGCCATCGTCCGCATCGATGAATTGCGACACCGGCATGGGCTCACGCGGGACCCGGACCTCATGCGTATCCGAACTGCGCTCGAACCCTATTACAGCCACTACATTTACCGCTTGATTAACCGACCGAAAACGATAGACTTCCTCTCATGGGTGCTCGAGACAATCCGGGCGATGCCGGTCGAGAAGGGACTGAACGTCGCTACGCTCACGCGCGAGCAGTTGACTCAGCGACTGTACGCGGGAGATTTCCAGGGCAGGTGGCTGGTGAAAGTCCAGAACTGGGATGCGCCGGACGCCATCGAACAACTGCGAATCTACTCGGACCGCGCGCTGAGCCGCTGGCTCGAACACGCCATCGCCGACAACCTGCGCCATGCCCAGTCCTGGTCGCTGATTGCGCTGGAGTATACGGTCAACACGACCTGGAATCGGAAACTCACGATACACTTCCTGAACGACGGGCCGGGACTGGTGGACCTGTCGCACTCCGATACGCACCTCGGCGCGCAGTTTCAGGAACTGCAGCGGCTCGGCGGGGACTTCCTCGAGTTCTCCCGGTCGCCCCGCGAACTGATGGAGTACGAGAAGTACTGGGTCCGATTCTGGGACTATCTCGCGATACTCGAAGACACCCATCGCCGCCAGACACGCGGCACCACGGGAGAGCTGTGACCCGGCAGCATAAGCTTCAAGCCCCAGGCTCAGGCCGGTGGGTGCCGACAACGAGGGCATGTGCTCGCGGCCTGCGCTTGAGCTCCCTTTGCCATGCCTGATTCCAGACCCGCAATCCTGATTCTCGACGACAACCCGGCGAGTTTTGAGGCGTTGCGGGCGAAGATCGACAGCTACGAAGACGGCCGGCTTGCCCGGGAATTCGACTTTGTCTACCTTCTGGGATACCAGGACCTGCGCACGTGGTACGAGCGCAGCAAGTCGCAGTTCGTGTCGCTGATTATCCAGGATGTTGACTACAGCCACGTCCGCGACAAGCGACAAATCGTTTGCCTCCCGGACAGCATCTCACCCCGGGAGTGGCGCACGTCGCAGCCGGACTTTGACGAAGTCGGGCTGCAGGGCATTGTCATCTACAGCCTGATGCGACATGAGCAGATCGATACCGTGGCCCCGGTGCTCTTCGTTTCCTCGCACATCGGGATGCGCCGGTCGCGCGAGTTCGCCGAATTCATCGTCAACCCCGGTTATGGTCCGTGCAACTTCGTGCCCGAAGATGCCTCGGGTGAGAACTACTATCCGCTGATCATCCGGTCGATTGACGAACTCGCCCTGCGTCCCCTCACGGTCGAGCAGCGCCGGGACTGGCTGGAGAGATTCGGCACGGTCATCGGCAAGTCCCGCCACATGGCGCATCTCTGCTACGAGGTCGAGCGCATCGCGCCATCGGACGCGATTGTCCTGCTGCTCGGCGACCCGGGCGTAGGCAAGGAACTGGTGGCCCGCGCGATTCACTGCAAGAGCCCGCGCTACGACGCCAGTGTCCCGGGACGAGAACACCCCTGGACCGTCAATATCGCGGCGATGGAGAAGAGCCTGATTGAAGACGAGTTGTTCGGTCACCTGATGGGCGCCTATACCGACGCCCGCACCAGCCGGCCGGGCATCTTCGAGGCCGCCGCCGGCTCAACCGTCTTTCTCGACGAAATCGGCGACCTGAGCAAGGAAGTCCAGTTGAAACTCCTCCGCGTGATGGAGTACCGCGTCGTCAAGAAGCTCGGCAGCAGCCAGGAGATGCCGGTTGATAACCGCATTCTCGCCGCCACCAACCGTACGCCGGACGACCTGTTCAAGCGCTTCCGCACCGACTTCCTCGGCCGGCTGCTTCAGCACAGCCTGGTGGTTCCGTCGATCCGCAGCCGCTGGCAGGGCGACAGCCCGAGTGTCGTCGAGGACGACCTGCGTGAGATGAGCGACTACTTTCTGACCGTGATGAACCGCCGCGTGTCGGCCGACGCTCAATTGACGATGACCGAAGTTGCCCTGCGCTTCCTGGTTCAATCGGTTCAGGAATACATCGCGGGCAGCAACGAGATCTTCACCAATAACGTCCGCACCATTCGCAACGTCGTGGAACGCTCGTTTGAGCGTGCCCAAGCGCAGCGCAAGCGTGAGATTACTCTGGGCGAAGTGATTCCCACACTGGGCGTCATCAAGCTGATTCGCCAACAGGAGCACAGTGTTGCCGCGACGCTTGAACAAGTCGTCGGTTCACTCCGGCTCGACGCCGTCGAACGGCGCGCAATCGAAGAAGCAATGCACAAAGCCGGAAGCATGATTGACGCGGCGAAGCTGCTGGGCATTCACCGCGATACGTTGCGCAAGCGAATGTCGGACTTCGGGCTGACTGACAATCCCAACTGACCTGGCGACACGAGCCTGCGCTGCCAGGGAACTGTGTATGGCGTGTTTTTCGGCAGAGCGCCGATTTTCTCGGCAGAGGGGCAGTTCCTGTCTCGTGCCGACCGCGACCATGATAGCATACAAGTAGTTGTATTTAGCCAACTTAGTAGATTGTGCTGAGAAGTTGACTTTGAACGGCACGATTCGTGCAAATATAGTCGGCTGCGGCAAACGGCCTCTTCTCTCTTTCCCAAGCCCATTGGGAATGGCCCTCTAAGTGGCGCCTGACAGCATCCCTCCAGGGCACCACGAAGTTCAACAAGCACGCGGGTGTGTCCTTCCCGGGACACACCTTCTTTTTTGGGGCGACGGGAGCACCCGGTTCGCTGCTACGGTCGCGACAAGAGAGAAGGGGCACGTGCGTGCCCCTTTCTCCTCACTGTGGTCTGAGTCTAAAGCCCGTTTTGAGCTTTCTACTGGAAGATGCTGCCCCGCAGCAGTTCGCGGGCGATGACAAGTCGCTGGACCTGGTTGGTACCCTCGTAAATCTGGGTGATTTTGGCGTCGCGCATCATCTTCTCGACCGGGTAGTCCTTCATGTAGCCGTACCCGCCAAAGACTTGAATTGCATCAATCGTGACGTCCATCGCAGTGTCTGAGGCGAAGAGCTTCGCCATCGAGGAGAAACCGGGCATGTTCTTGGCGCCGGAATCCGCGTGGCGCGCCGCTGCATAGACCAGCGCGCGGGCCGCTTCGACGCGAGTCGCCATGTCCGCGAGCATGAACTGGATGCCCTCCAACGCGCTCAGCGGCGCGCCGAACTGGATTCGCTTCTGGGCGTAGTCGGTCGCGGCTTCGAGCGCGCCCTGGGCGATGCCCACTGCCTGCGCGCCGACCCCGGGCCGGGTCCGGTCGAAGGTCCGCATCGCGGTCACAAAACCCATTCCTTCCTTGCCCAGCAGGTTCTCGGCCGGCACCCTGCAGTTCTGGAACACCAGCTCGCAGGTGGCGCTGGCCCGGATACCGAGTTTGTTTTCGTGTTTGCCGAACGTGAACCCCGGCGTGCCCTTCTCAATCAGGAATGCCGACAGCCCGCGGCCGCCCTTGTTTCGGTCGGTCGAGGCGATCACGGTGTAGAACTGCGCGACGCCGCCGTTGGTGATGAAGTGCTTGGCGCCGTTGATGACCCAGGAATCGCCGTCGCGGACCGCGGTCGTCGCAATCGCCGACGCATCCGAGCCGGCATTCGGCTCGGTGATGGCGAACGCGCCAATCCACTCGCCCGAGGCAACCCGGGGCAGGTAGCGCTTCTTCTGCTCCTCGGTCGCGCCGAGGATAATCGGGTAGGCGGCCAGGCCGTTGGCCGCGTAGCAGACGCCCACGCCGCCGCAGACCCGGGAGATTTCCTCGACAATCAGACACATGTCGAGCACGCCGCCGCCCGACCCGCCGTATTCTGCCGGGATGTATACTCCGTTGAACCCGGCCCGGGCGAATTCCTTCATCAGGTCATGGGGAAACTCGCCGGTCTCATCCAGCCTGGCCCGGACCGGCAGTACCTTTTCTTCGGCAATCCGCCGCGCCAGTTTCTTGATTTCTACCTGTTCGTCGCTTAGAAAGTGATTCATCGATTCTCCTTCCTGGTACTCAATGCGGATTGCGGAATTCCGAATTCGACATTCCGCATTCCGACACGCTACCTGCCATTCACTGCTCCGGCGCGAGGCGCCATTCAATGTCCTGCGCTACCTTCTCCAGGCACTCGGCGATAATCTTAGCAACTTCGCGGAAGACTTCAAGCGATGAGCCGACCGGGTCGAATACCTCCACTGACTCGGCGTGCCCGCAGTAGTCCATTTGCAGGAACGTACGCGACTCCGCCTCGGGCACAAGTTCCAGAACCCGGCGCCGGTGCCTCGGCTCCATGCAGAGTATCAGGTCGGCGTCACGAACCTGGCTCGCGGTCAATGGTGTGGAGGAGTGGCGCGACAGGTCAATCCCGTTCTCCCGCATGACCTGCGTCGCGCCTTCGCTGGCCGGCATGCCGGCGACAGTGTTCGTTCCGGCGGAGTAGACCAGCGCGCGCTGCCCGCGAAGTCGCTGCTCGAGGATTCCCCTCGCCATCGCGCTCCGGCACGTGTTCCCGGTGCAGACGAACAGAACCGCGAAAACTACCGCCGGACCCAGCTTCAGTCTATCGCCCAGAACGCGTTCAATGTCGAGTATCGGTATCGCGCCCTTGCGGTTCATTATCGGCCTGCGGCCGGTCACGTCCAGCAGGGTCGATGGCGTCAGGCGAACTCCCCCGGCGTCCAGCCAGAGGTCAACCCGGTCGCGGTAGGCGTCCTGCAGGTCTTGGCCCGAGTCGCAGTCAAGGACTTCCTGGAAGTGCAGCGGTTCTGCTGATTCGCTCAGGAGGCCGGCCAGGAAGCCTGTGCGCGGCATCATCACGCCGGTCCGGTCGTGTTCGGTACCCACGACCAGGGTCAGGTCGCCGGGCAGAAACGCATCGGCCAGCCGCCGGATATCCATCGAGGGCGCGGCGAGGAGCGCGTCGAACTCCGCACGGTCACGAACCAGTCGCTGACGAAGCGAGTATCCGAACGGCGCGAGCCGGTCTTCGCTCCGGCTCACCAGCAGGTAGTTCTCGCCGCAGGGCAGCAACACAACGCCGCCGCCCGCCATTATCCGAATCGCCTCCTGCCGATGACCCGGCTTCGGTTCACCGCGGACAACGACGTGCTTCACCGGCGACTCCTGAACATCGAACTCAACTTCCGCCTTCCGATTCCGGTTTTTGAGTTTTGACCTTTGAACCCTGACTTCTTCTGATTCCCTTGTCCCCGATGTCCTTTCTGAACTGCATCCCCTCAAAGTGAATTCCATTCAACGCCGCATATGCCTTCTGCTTCGCCTCGGGCAGGGTCGAACCCAGGCCGGTCACGCCCAGCACCCGGCCACCGGAAGTAACGACCTTGTCGTCCAGCATCGTGGTTCCGGCGTGAAACACAACCACGTCCTCTTCAGCGTCAGGCGACAGGCGGGAGGCGGGAGGCGGCAGTTCGATGACCTTGCCCTTTTCATACCGGCCCGGATAGCCGCCTGAGGCGGCCACCACGCAGAGCGCATGTCTGGAGACTGCGGACTGCGGACTGCGGACTGCGGATTGCAGATTGCCGTCTGCCGCCGCCCGCAGAAGCTCACCCAGGTCGGCATCGAGCAACGGCAGAATCACCTGTGTCTCCGGGTCCCCGAACCGGCAGTTGAACTCGAGGACATACGGCCCCTCGGCCGTGACTATGACTCCGGCGTAGATGACGCCGCGGTACTCGATGCCGCGCTGGCGCAGGCCCTTGAGCAGGGGCGCAAAGACCTGTTGTTCGACCATGGTCTGCAGTTCGGGCGTTACAATCGGCGCCGGCGCATAGGCGCCCATGCCGCCGGTGTTCGGTCCCTGGTCCAGGTCCAGCAGCGCCTTGTGGTCCTGCGACGGCGCAAGGTAGAAAACCCGCTCGCCGTCGGTGATGCCGATTATCGAAGCTTCTTCGCCGACAAGGAAATCCTCGATGACTACCGTTGCGCCGCCGTCGCCCACTGTCCGCCGGACCATGAAGTCGTCAATCAGGGCGTCGGCCTCGGCCCGGGACCGAACGACCACCGCGCCCTTGCCCAGGGCCAGGCCGGATGCCTTGATGACCAGCGGAAATCGCTTGGCCGCGATGAAGAACTTCGCGGTCGCCGGATTGGTGAACGCGGTGAACCGCGCGGTCGGAATGCCGCACTGACGCATCAGCGTCTTGCTGAATGCCTTGCTGCCCTCAAGCTGGGCTGCCTCACGGTTCGGGCCGAAGACCGGCAGCCCGCGCCGGCGGAATTCATCGCTGATGCCGGCGACCAGCGGTGCTTCCGGGCCGACCACGGTCAGGTCGAACCCTCGCTTAGTCGCCAGCGCCGCAACCGCCTCGATGTCCTCCGGACTGATCTCAACGCATTCGGCGACCCGGCTGATGCCCGCGTTGCCCGGCGCGCAGACGACTTCGTGACCGTCCCGCTGCAGCTTCCAGACCAGCGCGTGCTCCCGCCCGCCGGAACCGATTACGAGGATTCTCATTCTCTTCAATTCGGAAGGCGGAATGATAAATGCGGAATCCCGCAATCTGCATTCCGCAATCCGCAATGCCGCATCAGACTCTCGCGCCGGGAAACGGGTTGGGTATGAATGTCAGGATGAAGACCAGGATTGCTGCGGCGATGAGCACCCAGTCGGCTCTTGCCAGCGGTGAGACTTCATCCATCGTCGGCGGATGCCCGAGCCCGAGAATCAGCACCAGCACCGCCCAGAAGAACCAGCCGGACCAGAGAAAGCCCAGCCCGAGCATCAATGCCAGCACGACAATCCTGAACGCTTTCCGCCAGCGCCCGAGTGCAACGTAGGCGATATGCCCGCCATCGAGCTGGCCCAGCGGCAGCAGATTCAGCGCCGTGACAAAGAACCCGAGCCAGCCGGCAAAGGCCAGCGGGTGCAGCGAAACGTCATAGCCGGCCGGCAGATGCGGGAAGAACAGCCGCGAGAGTAATCCGAACAGCAGCGATGACCCGAGCGCGATGCTCCCGGGCGCCTGCTCCAGTTGCACCGGTTTGGAGAGCATCATTCCGACCGCGACAATCGGCACGGCCAGCGCGAACCCGGTGAGCGGGCCGGCCACGCCCAGCCGAACCAGCGCCCGCCGGTTCGGAATCGGTGACTTGATGCGAATGAACGCGCCCATCGTGCCCATGAGCGGGTGCGGAATCGGCAGGAAGTACGGCAGCGTGGCGTCCACGCCATAGCGCCGCGCAGTCAGGTAGTGTCCCAGTTCATGACTGCCCAGGATGAGAATCAGCGCGAATGAGAACGGGATGCCCTGCGCCAGTTGGCCCAGGTTCAGCGGGTTGCCGCTCGCGAGCGACCGCCAGAGAATGTACCAGAAGTTCGCCTGGGTGAGCGGGTCGGTCGCGAGGTCACGCAGGAAGAAGACGTTGCTCCCCTGTTGAAGCGAACCGATGGTCAGCGTCGTGAAGATAGTCAGTATCAGCAGGACGATGTTGATTGCTGGGTTCGACTTCCGCGCCGGTGACGCGACGGTGCGCACAAACCGGACCTGATGCAGCGCCGGTCCCGGCTCGCCGGTCTTGTGGAGCATGACCGTGTAGCCCATGCCGCCGAGCAACCGCTGAATGGCCCCGGCGTGTTCCTCGAGCGGTTCGTGAATCGCGCCCTGCGCCGAACCGCCATTCTCGCCAATCCGGAAGTCCGTGACTTCCATGTCGCGCCGGAGCGCGGCTATCGCCCGCGCCGCGTCCGGGTCCGCATCCGAGAAGAACACCGGCGGGGGAGTGTGAGTCAGGCTATCCACCGATGTCACCCTCAGCCTGCGCCAGGACGGCAGACCTGCCCAGAGCAAAGAGCAGAGAGCAAAGAGCAAGGTTCAAAGATACTCGCTGCTCTCTGATATTTGCTGTTTGCTCTTTGATTTTTGCTCTCACTTGAGTGTCGTCTCCATGGCCGCAGCCCTGCCCAGAGCAAAGAGCAGAGAGCAAAGAGCAGAGTTCAAAGATACTCGTTGCCCTCTGATATTTGCTGTTTGCTCTTTGATTTTTGCTCTCACTTGAGTACCGTTTCCACCCGAATCGAATCGCCTGTTCTGACGTTATGCCGCTCAAACCACCCCTGGTTCATCTCCAGCGCATACCGGACCGGCACCGGGGATGCGTGCCGGGTGGTTTCGTCGCGTGGCGCCATGTCCTGGATGTCGGCAATCCGGCCGCTGCGCTCGATGAACGCGATGCTCAGCGGCAATTCGGTGTTGCGCATCCAGAACGCGTAGTTGTCGTCGCGGTCGAAGACGAACAGCATTCCCTCATTCTCCGGCATCACGGTCCGGAACATCAACCCGACATTGCGTTGTTCCTCGCCGGCGGCTATCTCGACCAGCACCGTGTCGCGGCCTGCGACCAGTTTCTGTTTCGGCACTCGCGGAGACACTTGAACTGCGGGCTGCGGGCCGCGGACTGCGGACTGGCTCCCGGGCGGACGGCAGGCAGGAGAGAGCAGATAGCCGACAGCAGATAGCAGACAGCAGATGACAGACCTCATTCGTCATTCGTCATTTGTGATTTGTCATTTGTCTCGCTATCCCTCAACGACAATCTGCGACAAATCCGCCACGCGCAGGAACAGCGATTTGACCGAAGCCAGCAGCGCGAGCCGGTTTGCCGACAACTCCTGGTCGTCGCACATCACCATCACATCATCAAAGAACGTGTCAATCACCGCGCGCAGGGAGAGCAGCAGCTCGAACGCGCGGGCATAGTCCTGTCCGGTAAGCGCCGCCGCGAGCTTCGGGTCGAGCGCGCGGGCCGCGTCCAAGAGCGCTGCCTCGGCCTTTTCCTGCAAGAGCTTCTCGTCAACCGTGAGCCGGGCGTCAACGCCCTTCAGGATATTCGCCACCCGCTTCTGCCCGATGATGAGCTTTTCGAACTCCTCGGTCGAGCGGAACTGCGCCAGCGCCGCACACCGCTTGCGCGCATCGGCCGGGTCGAACCACGCAACCTCGAGCACCGCATTGGCAATGTCGTACTTCACGCCCTGTTCGGCAAACAGCAGGTTCAGCCGCTCCCGGACAAAAGCCGCGAGTTGGTCAAACAGCTTCGCCTCGGCATCGGCGGACTCCTGACTTCTCGACTTTTCGACTTTTCGACTTTCGACGTTACCCAGCAACTCCAGCCCCACGCGCAGCATAGCCCGCAGGTCGAACCGGCGCTCGAGCTCCAGAACCATCAGCAATGCCCCGGTCGTCTGCCGACGCAGGGCGAATGGGTCGGTGGAGCCGGTCGGAATCGAGCCGCTGACGAATGCCGCGCACAGATTGTCCAGCTTGTCGGCAATGCTCAACAACTTCCCGGCCGCGGTTGCCGGCAAAGGGTCGCCGATACTGCGCGGGGCGTAGTGGTCGGCAATCGCCTGGGCCGTCGTCTCGGATTCGCCAAGCATCCGGGCATAGATTCCGCCCATGACCCCCTGGAGCGAAGTGTATTCCTTCTCCCGCACCATGTTGGAGAGCAGGTCGGCCTTGCACAACTGCGCGGCGCGCCGCAGCGCCTCAAGGTCAACCCTGGTCGGCCCGCTGCTCGTGGTAACGAACGTCGGGTGCGCCTGCGGTATGACGCCCGACGTCTCTCCGGCTCGGCCGGCGTTCACCAGCGCGGCGAGTTCCTCGCACAGCCTAATGAGTCGCGCCGTCTTGTCTTTCAGCGTGCCCAGTCCTTCAATCCAGGTTACCTGCTCTTCCTGATGCAGGAATCCATCCAGTCCGACTTTGCGGTCTTCCTCGATGAAGAAACTCGCGTCCTTGAGTCGCGATTCGGCCGCCTTCTCATACCACTGCCGGACCTCGTCTGCCGCGCAGCCCGGCGTGTTGGTGACCGCCACAAACATCGGCAGCAGGCTCCGGGAACTCGGGTGGCGCACCGCGAAGCAGCGTTGATGCCGCTTCAGCGCGGTTACCACGACAATCGGCGGCAGCGCCAGGTATTCCGGCCGGAAGTCACAGAGCACCGGGTATGGCGCTTCCACGATGCCCGCAGTCTCCTCCAGCAGCTCCTCATCCGGTATCAACTCGCCCTTGCCTGCGAGCACGGCCTGAATCGCATCCGCGACCGCCTGCTGCCGGCGGACCGGGTCGGCCACAATGCCGGCCTGCTCAAGGAGCTTCTCGTATTCCCCGGGCGAGCCAATCGCAAGCTCCCGGACCGGCGCCAACCGCAGGCCGCAGGTTGTGTTGCCGGAACTCACATCTTCTATCTTGAACGGAATTGCCACGCTGCCCAGCAGGGCGACAATCCAGCGAATCGGCCGGGCGAACCGGAAGTCCCCGGATGCCCAGCGCATGTTCTTCGGGAAAGGAAGCCGGGCAATGATTGCGGGCAGCGCCACGCTGAGCAGGGGAATCACCGGCTGAGCCGGAATGGTCTTGGTGACGAACACGTACTCGCCCTTGGCAGTAGTCTTCACCACCAGGTCGGCGACGTCCTTGCCGTGTGTCCTGGCAAAGCCCAGCGCGGTCTTCGTCGGTCTGCCTTCGGGGTCGAACGCGGCCTTCTTCGGCGGGCCCTGCAGTTCGACCGTCTTGGCTTCCTGTTGCTCGGCGACGTCCGAGACCAGCAATGCCAGCCGGCGTGGGGTATAGACCGTCCGGCTCTTGCCAAAGGCTACGCGATTGTCCTTGAACCACCCGACAGTTTCGCGTTCCAGCGCCTCGGCTGCGGGCTTGAGAAACGAAGCCGGGATTTCCTCAGTACCGATTTCCAGCAGAAAGTCCTGCATCCGGTGATGATACGAGAGGAATCAGGGTTGTCAATAGAATGCGGCAGCGGAATCTATCCACCGATTTCACCGATTGCACCGATTCCGAATTCGGATGCAGTCCCCGACCCACACCAATTGACGCCGGCCCGGAATCGAATCCGCGGA
>Ga0233425_10009578_pt1 | contig 12185 bp, 9 predicted proteins | sample Watercolumn_Towu_2_FD_181712 | JGI IMG/M metagenome (GOLD analysis project Ga0233425, IMG submission 181712) | Freshwater microbial communities from Lake Towuti, South Sulawesi, Indonesia - Watercolumn_Towuti2014_140_MG | ecosystem: Environmental > Aquatic > Freshwater > Lake | place: Indonesia...
TGGTGCGGAGACGCACGCGGCACAAGGCCCCGCCGTACACTCCGGAAAGCGGCGTGTTGAGTTGGAACAGCAAGCCGTCCGGCTGCCAGGCCTGGGCGCCCAGGGTGCCATTGCCCAGCGGAAGCCCTTCCCACCCTTGCCGCGCCGGGGAAAGGTAGACCACGTCGTTGTGGGCTGTCAGGGACCGCACGTCGGCGTCGGGTGCGGCGGTCGCAGCCGTAGCGGCGAACACCAGAGCAAGGGCCGTTACACACATTATGGATCGGGCCATTGATAGTTCTCCCCAAAGGGGCTTCCTGTATACAGTAAGCGCAACGGAGCCTAACCCGTCGATCTTCAACGGGTTAGGGGCTTTCTGGCTCTATGACGACACGCCGCCAGGGATCGACCTGGCATTCAGGTAACGCTTGCCGAAGTGTTCTCAGGCCTTTGTCTGTGACACGACTGCCGCAGCCCAGCGACACTTCCCGAAGTTGATTCAACCCCTTGAGATGTTCCATCCCAGCGTCGGTGAACCTGGGGCTGCCGGTAAGGTCTAACACTCGGAGATGGCAAAGCCCTCTTAGATGTTCTAGCCCGGCATCGCTGACATTCGTGTTAGCCAACGATAATTCTTGAAGCTGGTGAAGTCCTTCCAAGTTCTCTAGCCCAGCATCGGTGACATCGGAGTTGCACAATGACAACTCTTGAAGTTGATTCAGTGCCTTGAGACTATCCAGGGCAGCATCGGTGCGTTCGATGCCCATTCCAACGGATTCAACATGCACAAGAAGCTCGTCTCCCAACATCTTCCGCAACCAGTCTGGGCCGGCCGGTTCTGACCAAAACACAAAGCCGCCTGACTTCTCAATTTCCGCTGCCACCTCCCGTTCTCGCCTTTTCTGCTGCAGCTTCACGCCAAACCAACTACAGGCAATGGCAGCCAACGTGACGACGATCAACAGCGTCCGCAGGCTGAATTGGAACCACCGGAGTCTGGGCTTGGGGCTCTCCATAGCTGCTAGGATAATCCATCGAGGGTGGGATATCCAACGCGAGGCAGGACATAAGTTGCCAGAGAGCGGCGCGAGCCGCTACGCGGCCCCTCTTGTATTGCCGCGGGGCTATGTAGTTTTCGGCTGCAGCCCCAGCCGCGCCCGCACGACGGTCCGGACGCGCTGCGCGTGGCGCAGGGCCGATCCCATCCGCCGCGTCGTCGCCCTCACGCCAGGGTAGCGATACTCGACGGCGTACCGGCTGAGCGCGATCAGGGCTCGCCGGAGTGGCGCCAACGTGGCGTCGTGCGGCACGAGCAAGTTAAGGCCTCCTCAGCAGAATTCGTGGGTGAATTTTGGCTCGGGGAGGTTGCCAAGTGTGTGGTATAACGCAGTTTCAATGCCTTCGTAGGTGCGAAAGCCATAGGCTTTTCTGGTAGTCAATTTGGCTTTGTTGTTCAGGCCCTCGACCGCACCGGCCGATACGGTGCCGCGGGCACGGAACCAGTTGAGGATCAAGTTGCGATGTTCCCGCAGACTACGGGCAACCTTCTTCATCGGCTCGATCCGGCTCCGCAGGGTCCGCATGCACCACTGGTCGAGGAACTTCGCTGCCCAGCCCGGGCTGACGTATTCCCAGAAGCGTTGGAAGTCCTCCCGCAGCAGATAGCTCCGCACGCTCTGAAGATTGTACTGCAGCAGCTCCGCCAGCTTGACGGTCTGTTTCTCGGTCAGGTTCTCCGGACGCTTCAGCAGACACCACCGCGATTTTTTCAACACCGGCTCGTAGCCGTCCTTCTCCAACCTCCGGGCCTCGCCGCGGCGGACCTCGTCGATCGCCTCCCCCATCTTCTTCATGATGTGGAAACGGTCCAGGATGTGGACCGCGCTTTTGAGTTGCTCGGCGATGACGTTCAGGTACGGTTTCCACATGTCACTGCAAACGAACCGGATCGCCAGGCGGGCCTCCTCGGAAAGCATCGCAAAGAAGCCCCGCAGGCTTTTCTCCGATCGCTCCTCGCCAATCCACAGCAGGCGTTTCATGCCCTCCTGGATTTGATAGACCAACGTCAGGTAATTGTGCCCCCGCTGCCACTGGATCTCGTCCACGCCGATGGCCTCGATGCCGCTCAAATCGCGGTGCGTCAACCCCCACGAAACCGCGTGTTTTACCGAGCGAAACACGTCCTCCCAACTGACCCAAAAGACCTCGGCCACCTCTTGCCACGAAAGACGTTTCGCCCAGCGTGCCAGAAACCAGCGAAAAGTCGTCGTCTGCGTGCATTTTCCCTCGGCCCAAGGCACCTGTTCCACCGTCACGCCGCACCGCGGGCAATCGACCCGCCGCATGGCATAGATGAAGAACACCGCAATCTGCCAGAGGGGGACGAACTCGAAGCGCCGTTGCGGCAACCGGTCGTAACCCGGCCCCGGACAGCCGCAACCCGAACAGCTCGGACGGCTGTTCTTGCGGGCGAGCAACTCCACTTCCAGTGCCGGACGCTCTTCGCCTTCCACCCACTGGACTTTTCCGTAAACAAAGGACTTGAAAGGTTCGACGCGATTGAGGATAGTCTTCAGTTGCATCCTGTGTTGGCTCCCGGCGGGATGGTTGGTCTGGTAACCCCATCTTTGCCTGGAAACCGCACAGGATGCACCTGTTTTCCCTGCTCGCACTCTGAAAATTCTGGATATACTGGTTCTGTCTGGCGAAACGGAGTCGGGCTCTGCTGGCGAGCAACCCGACAAGGGATAACCAGACCAGGGCGGGTGAATGATCCCGCAGGCCCTGGCGGCCCTGTCCGCCAGGGCCGATTCTTCCGATTCCCCTCCACTCATTCATTTGCCCTGCCATGCCTCAAAAAACGCACGCCCGAACTGCTAACCGGCCCTGCTTTCACCCACAAATTCTGCGGAAGACCCATAAATACTGTCTCGTGCATCTCGCCCAACAGGAGCGGGTTGGCGATTGCCCGCAGCAATGGCCGCAACGTCTTCTCGACCTCGATCCGTTCTTCGCCTTGTGTTGCCCGATGTACCTCTTCGTAAACCTTCTTGAGGTTCGCTCCCTTGGACGAGCCGCCTGTAATCAATGGGCCAGCCGGCAACTTGATTACCGGGGCCGTGCGGTTGAACACTTTCCCGCCGCGGTCCAGAACGAAATTGTTGTGCGTGGCAATCTCCCCGTAGCAGATCCCGCTGCCGGTGAAACGCTCGGGGTGGAATCGTGAAAACTCATACCAAGTTAGTCCAATTGACCGATGTGTTCCGCCCCCTTCGACCCGACGCCACAACTGATTTCTGAACAGCCATAGGCGTTTGCCCATTGGTCCCAAGGAATTCTCTGTGACGGCTTGAAGGTCGTGACCGTACGGAAACAACACATAGGTCGATTCGCTAATTACCCAATCTCGAACCTTGTCTCCCGTGACAAAGGAGGCGATAAACTGGGCGTCAATGCAGCAACGACGGAGTGATCGAACATCTGCGACATACGCATCGTCCTCTCCTGTGTGGGCACCTCTGCCAATGGCAGTGGTCATTCCACCAAGCCGTTGAAGATCAGAGTTCTCTAAGGTCGCAACGAGTTCCGCGGCTCCACCTCCGCCAATCGACCAAGGATGTCTATGAAAATGGTCTCGCAGTGAATCGGCGACGCTGACGTACTCGCTTACCGATCCAGGGTCGTCAATCTGTCGGATAATTGCGGACCACACTAGTCCGCTCGCGGGATCACGGGGAACTGGAGCAACTCAAGAAGCTTCACGATGGTCGGTTGGCCTACACCGAAGCGGAGGCGGCAGCCATGCTCGGACTCAACCCCTGGCAACTCGCCCAGATCAGGAGAGACGGCAAAATCCCGCATTCGCGTATCGTGGGCCGCCAAATCCGGTACACCCTCCACGACCTGATGGCTTACCTGAACAACGGGCGAGAGGAGATCGAGAAGTAGCGGCGTGATTGTTGATGAAGGTCGGTCCCACTGTAGGCCCTGGCAGGCACCACAATAGCCAGGGACGACAGTGGGACCTTCTATTTCTGTGTTCGTTTGGTGCCAGAAGGATTTCGAAAATGGATAAGAGTGTTTGGAAGTTTCAGTACCCCAAAGAGGTCAAGAAGAAGGGATCGGCCAAAGCCAGTTGGTACGTCGGTTGGTATGACCATGACGGAAAGCGGCACGCCGAGAGTTGTGGCCCCGGAGCCCGAGGCCAGAACAAAGCGGAGAAGAGGATGCGGCGACTCCAGTCCGAGTTGGACATGGGCGTGCATCAGCCGCCGAGCAAGAAGAAGTGGCCGACCTTCCGGCAAGAGTACGAAGCGAAGATCGTGTCAAATCTTGGCAGAAGGAGTCGTGAGGAAGTCAAAGCAGCGTTGGCTCATTTCGAGCGGCTCGTGAAGCCGGGAAGGATGGATTACATCAAGACCCAGACCATCGACGGCTTCGTCGCAGCACGCAAGAAAGAGCGAGGCAAGAATCCTGGGTCTTCGATTTCACCTGCAACGATCAACAAGGATCTCCGCCACATCAGGGCCGCGTTGAGGATGGCCCACGAATGGGGATACGTGCCGAAGCTCCCGAGAATCCGATTGCTGAAGGAACCCGAGAAGATTCCGAGATACGTGACGGTGGAGCACTTCATGACGATCTACAACAAGGCGTGCCCGTTGGCGATGCTACCGCTGAACCATGGTCAGCAGTATCGGCCCGTGGACTGGTGGCAAGCGATCATCATCATGGCCTACATGACCGGATGGAGAATCAGCGAGTTGCTGTCGCTGCGAAAGGAAGACCTGGACTTGAATGCCGCGACAGCCATTACGAGAGCGGCGGACAACAAGAGCAAACGGGATGAGTGCATGCCGCTCCACCCGATAGTGGTAGAGCACCTGAAGCGGATTGCATGCGACGGTCCTCTCGTATTCCCCTGGAGTGAGGACCACGGTTCCCTGTGGGAGGAGTTCGGCAGAATCCAGAAGGAGGCTGGGATTAAGCTGCCCTGTTCGGAGAAGCACGAGCATACGGACGCCTGCCACGTATACGGGTTCCATGATCTACGGCGAGCTTTCGCCACGGTGAACGCCCCGAGGCTCAAACCCGAGGCCCTGCAGAAGCTGATGCGGCACAAGAGCTACTCGACCACGCTCCGGTCCTACATCAACGTCGGCAGCCAGCTCCAGGCGGCAATTGATGAGATGCCAGTGCCGCCGGGGCTGAAGGAACCCAAGCACGGCGAACCTGATAAATAGGCTATGGTAGGTTTTTGGTAGGTCAGCCGCGTCCGGCTCAAGAAACGAAGAAGGCCCAGTAGTCGTAAGTGATTACTGGGCCTTTTCTTATGTCAGCGAGGGCGACGGGAATCGAACCCGCAACCACCGGATCGACAGTCCGGTACTCTAACCAATTGAGCTACGCCCCCAAGTCTTTACATGGCAATGATTTATTGACCATGCATTCGCGGCTCGCAAACTGCCTTTGACACCCAATCTGGCGATTGTCTTGCCATTTTACCAATCGCCGCGAATCGACGTATGCCTAAGTCTACCACAAAACCCTCAGTTGACAAGCCCCCTAAGCCCTACTCGGATTTCCCGCTGTGCGCACACGCTACGGGAAGATGGGCAAAGAAGATCAGAGGGAAACTTCTCGCACCATGTACGCCTGCAAGATCCCGGATTCGTCGGAGTTGAAGAACGCCATGGCACCGTCGGGCGAGAGGAAGGGGTGGACGTGGGCCTCCTTCTTGCCGGAGGACCGGGTGTTGAGCAGGTACTTGAAGTCCCGCAACGGGGCCTTGCCCGGTTCGCCGAACTCGGCCACGTAGATCCGGCCTTGGGGGGCGTCGGAGATCAGGCGGCGCCCGGCGATGTCCGTGGCGAAGTGGTAGAACCGCGGCTTGGGGAACTCGCGGCTGAGGTCGTTGCGCACGGCGCCGGGCGTTCGGATGCCCAGGTGGCCGGCGTGCGGGGCGGCCTGGCCCTCGATGAGTTGCGCCTCGGGCGGCTTGCGTGTGCCCGTGCTGGTGATGGCCCAAGTCGTTCGCCCGCGCCAACACTGGTGGCCCTGGCAGAACTCATTGCCGTCGCGGCCCCAGGGCATGTCGCGGAAATTCGCGCCGTCGTCGCGCACCACGTGGATGTCGGCGCCCGCGCCGCTGACCAGGATTTTGATCGAACCGTCCTTCCCGGCCACGTTGCCGTGGTTCTCCTGGATGAGCAGGTCGTGCATTGCGTCTGGGTCGGTCGAGCGGCAGTATTGGGGGTGCATGTTGCACCAAGTCTGCCCGTGGATCACGAGGCCCACCGCGGCCTTGTCCACATCGAAGACCATCAGGCCGTACTGTGCGTCTTCCGAGTTGCCGTCGCCCAGGAAGGCCGAAATGGCCACGCGACGGCCGTCCACAGAAATCGTCGACAGCGGATAGACGTGGCTGGGGCGGAACTTCGTGCCGGGCAGGGGCGAATCGACCACCACGATCGTCTCGCGGCGCGTGCCGTCGAGGCCCACGCGCTTCAGCGACAGGCGCCCGCCGTTCAGTTTGGTTTCATTGTGGAAGTAATAGACGTACCTGCCGTCGGGCGAGACGGAGGCCCCGGTCACTCCGGTTTCCTCAGTGAGCGGGTGCAGCGAGCAGCCGTCCTCGAGGTCGCACAGAAGGTACTGGTGCCTGGGGTCGTGCTGGCTGCCGCCGTGGGCGGTGGCCGACCGGTGCAGCACGAACCGCTTCGAGTCCATGGTGAAGACCTGGGCCTCCATGTACAGGTGGCTGCCCGGCACGTCGGCCTCGGTCGTAAGTTGGACCACTTCCAGCGACTTGGGCGAGTCCTTGTCGAGCAGGTCCGGGCGCGGCTTGATTTTCGTCGGCAGCTTGCCGCGAATGACGGCCGGGGCGGCAAATAGCGGCGGAGAGCGGTGCATGAACAATCCGGCGGATGCACCGGTGCCGGCAAGTTGAAGAAAGCGGCGACGCGTAGCCCTCTGCCTTCCAAAGGTTTGCGGGGTCCGTGAAGATATGCTAAGCGATAGGCTGGATCGCGTCCAATAAGGGGAACGGTCTCGACGGTGCCCCCCGGCCTCGCCGTCTCCAAACGTCCTTTGTCCGCAAGATATGCCTGGTGGCCGTTCGACAAGCAAAGGGTTATAAATGGAGGGCCATCAATGAGGATAACCTGCGGTGTTGAAGCAAGTCCTTCTTGGGAGAACACTATGGTCGGTCGTGCATTTCTGTGCGTCCTGCTTGTCGCGGCTTCTGTTGCCTCCTGCCCCTCCGCGCGAGGGGAGTTCCGGATTTGGGCCGTCGATGATGGCTTGCGCATCAATCCGCAGACAGGAAAGGCGTTTGAGGACAGCGCACTCTACCCGGCGACCTTGCGGGTCAAACCGGGATACCGCGACAGCAACTGGATCTTCAGCGGCGAAAAGAAGCAAGTTGCCTTGGCCGGGGCAAGAAACGAGGTGCTTGCGTTTCAGCTTCAGATCGAATCAGAAACGCCGCTGAGCGAGGTGCGCGTGAGCTTCTCCGACCTGAAAGGGCCCGCGCAATTTCCTGCCGGCGATTCCGTGCGTCTGTTCAAGGAGTGGTACGTCGAGGTGCGGCAGCCCTCTCACGGCAATGCTCCGCTCGGCTTCGACTGCCTCGGCCCCGGTTGGTATCCCGACGCTCTGATCCCCTTGGACGCCAAGGTCAAGCCGGAGTTCGGCATGCCGTTCGATCTCCCGGACAAGTCCAGCGCCGTGCCGGGCCAGAAAGTCCAAGGGATCTGGGTGGATGTCCATGTGCCGCGGGGCCAGGAGCCGGGCGTGTACGAAGGTACGATTCGCGTCGCGGCCCGCGAGGGCGGTCCGTTGGTGGAGAAGTCATTGTCGCTGCGGCTTGAGGTCTTTCCCTTTGCCCTGCCCGACGAGGACCACCTGGGCATCAGTCTGAACGACTACGGGTCGATCAGCCCGCGCCGCATGTCGAAGGAGAAGCTTTGGGCTTTCTATCAACTGTGCCATAGCCATCGGTGCGTTCTGGACGTGCTGTACAACGGGCCCAAGGCTTCGGGAACCGGCGACGCCCTGGAACTGGATTGGAGCCAGTACGACGAGGCGTTCGGCCCGCTGCTCGACGGCACCGCCTTCACCGCGCAGCGCGGGTATCAAGGACCCGGCCAGGGAGTGCCTGTGAAACGACTCTATTTGCCCTTTGAAACCAGCGGCGGCTGGGCGTGGCCCCGTCCGGCCGCTGAAATGGAGACCGAGCCGTACGAGCGGGCCGTGAAAAAGGCCTTGCGGGAGTTCGAGCGGCATTTCCTGGAGAAAGGATGGACGCGCACGAAGTTGATGATGTTCTACAATCGTTACGACGAGTCGGGCCGCGTCAAGGAGATTTCCTATTTCGCCAGGCTCCTGCGCGAGGCCGGGCTCCGAGAACCGGGCCGCTTCCTGTACCGCGTGGACGGCGGATCTCCGAAGGTGGTCCGCGGCGTGGGCCTGGAGAACGTCGGCGTGTGGTGCGTCAACGGCAACGTGCGTTACACGCACCTGGAAGAGCAGCGAGAGATCATCCGCCACGGAGGGCAGACTTGGATCTATTCCAGCAACAGTGCCCGTGAACCGTGCATCGCCGGCCCGTACATCGATACCGAGGCCCTTGCGCTCCGCACCTGGGGCTGGGTGCCTTGGAAGTACCGCGACAGCGTCACCACCATGTGCGAATGGGGGACGTTCTTTCATCGTGACGGCAAACGCTGGCGCGACCCCCGCCTTGAAGCAGGAGGGAAGCAAATCCTCAACGGCGACGCACTCCTGATCTACCCGGGCGAATTCGTGGGCCTCGACGGGCCTGTCCCGTGCATCCGCCTGAAAGCGTTGCGCCGCGGAAGCCAGGACTACGAGTACATGCGGCTTCTTGCGCAGCGCACGGGCGGCGCCCAGGCCGTCGACGAGATTGTCGGCAGCGTCCTGTTCCGGGCCATGCACGAGGCCCTCAAACCGGGACAAGACTACTGGAAGCCGCGGGAACCGGACAGCCGCTCTCACGATCCCGAGAAGTGGGACGCAGCGCGCCGCAAAATGGCGCAACGGATTCCTTGACGAGACCTCGCGGTCGTAGGCTATTCACTTCATCATCGCAGAAGGGACTTGTCATGGGAGCGACTGTGGGCCGCATGCATTCCAAGGTCATTCCGTTCGCAATCGTTCTCGCCGTGCTTCACGCGGCCCTGGCTGCGGCCTGGGCAGGCGAACCGCCGCCCGGGAAACGCGGCTTGCCGGCCAGGCCGGATGCCGAGTGGGACGAGTTGTTCACGCGCGCCTACGGCTGGACGGGCGGCGACGTGGTCGGCACCGTCGTCCTTCCTGACGGGCGCACGTTGTGGCTCTTTGGCGACACCTGGGTTGGCAAAGTCGCCCGGGGCGGCCACGCGCCTGGCTCCCACATGATCAACAATTCCATCGCCCTGCATCCGAACAACGTCGCGGACCCGGGCCGGCCGCCGTCGCGATCGGAACTCCAGTTCCATTGGGGAAAGAACGACGGCCAGGGCAAGCCCACGGCCTGGATCGTTCCCCAGGACCGCCGCGGCTGGTACTGGCCCACGGGCGGTGCAGGGCCCGTGCAGTGCCCCGGCGGAAAGCCCTGTCTCGCCGTCTTTCTCTTTCACATCGACAAGCTGCAAGGGCGCGAAGGGGTGTGGGCCTTTCAGAGCATCGGGAACACCCTGGCTACGATCGACAATTTCCAGGAACCGGTCGAACAGTGGCAAGTCCGGCAGTACGACGTGCCGCACGCCATCTCTGCCGCCAAGGCGAAGGCCGATTCCACATCGCGCGAAACGAATTGGGGCATGGCCCTCTACCGGCAGAGGCCTGCCGAGGGCAGCGGGCCGGACTTGCTTCATATCTACGGCACGCGAGATGAGTCGCCATTGAACCGACAACTCGTTCTGGCCCGGGTCGCGGTCGATGCGGTCCACCGGTCCGATGCCTGGCGGTTCTATGCCGGCGGCGGCCGATGGTCGGCCAGCCTGAAGGACGCCGCGCCGATCGCCGAGAACGCGGTCAGCGAATTCTCCGTGGAGGAGCACCAGGCCCACGGCCGGCGATGGCTCATCCTGGTCCACAGCGAACCGGTCTTTGGCCGGCGGATCTTCGTACGCACTTCGCCGTCGCCGGAAGGTCCGTGGGGCCGGCCCACGCCGGTGTACTCCGTGCCTGACGTGGACCGCAACCGCGACTACTTCACCTATGCGGCCAAAGGCCACCTGGGTCTGTCGCCGCCTGGCGAGTTGCTGATCAGCTACGTGGTCAATTCTCACAATTTCGGCAGCATGGTCAAGGACGCCGCCATCTACCGGCCGCGGTTCGTGCGCGTGCCGCTGGCCGAGGTGGTTTCGCCCGGGGAACGCTAGCGTGGGGCAAGCGGCGCTTACCCTACAATCTCCGGCCCGATGGTGAGCGTCGTGCTGCGCGTGAGCGGATAACGGGCCAACACTTCCAGCACGTCCTCGACGCGCAGGGCGGCCACGGTATCGAGGTCCTGTTCGAGGCTGCGATACTCGCGGCGGTACATCCAGTCGGTGCCCACGCTGAACAGCCGGCGGTAAGGGCGCTCGCTATAGAGCACCATGCGCGAGCGGAACTTGCTCTTGGCCTGCTGGAGTTCGGCCCGCGTGATGCCGTCGGTTTCGGCATGGCGATAAATCTCGTGGATGGCCTGCAGGTTCTCGACGGCGTCTTCCGGCGCACAGCTCAGGTCGGTGACCATGGCGCCAGCCCCTTCGTACTCGGCAAAGCCCAAGGTGGCGCCTTCTGCCAGACCGGTGTCCACAAGTTCCCAATAGAGCCGGCTGCCGGTGTGGTCGCCCAGCACCGCGGCCAGCACGTGGGCGGCGTAGCGGAGCGGGTCGGTGGCGGACGGGCCTGCGGCGAATTGCACGGCGTACTGCTGGGTGGCCGAGGCCTTTTCCACCGAGCGAAAGCCGGGCCGCGGTATCGGCGCCTCGATCCGGCGTGTGGACTGGCCCGGCTGCCACTGGCCGCAGCATCGGCGGGCGCCGGCCACCAGCGCATCGAAGTCCACTCGCCCGGCCGCGGCCAGCACCACGTTGCCGGGCTGATAACGCTCGCGGTGGTAGGCGCGCATCTGCTCGGCGCTCAGGCCCTCGACGCTTTCGAGCGTGCCCAGCACGCTGCGCCCCAGCGCATGCGGGCCGAAGAACGCCGCACGGCACTTCTCGTCCGCCAGGAACGGCGGCTGGTCCTCGTACATCTGGATCTCTTCCAGGATGACCTTTTTTTCCGTGTCGAAGTCTTCCCGGCGCAGGGTGGGGCGAAGGATGTCGGCCAGCAGCTCCAGCGCGGCGCCCTGGTACTCGGGCAGCACGGCGGCGTGGAAGATGGTGTTCTCTTCCGTGGTGCCCGCGTTGTAATGGGCCCCCATTTCGTCGAACTCGCGGTTCACGTCGTCAGCCGTGCGCGTGGGCGTGCCCTTAAAGGCCATGTGCTCCAGGAAGTGGCTCACGCCGGCGATGGCGTCGGTTTCGTCGCGCGCCCCGGCGCGCACGAAGAAGCCCAGGGCCGTGGAGTAGGCGTCGTTGCTCACTTCGGCGACGATCTCCAGGCCGTTTTTCAGAACTGCGGTGCGAAATTCCATTTTGTCGGTCTTTTCAGGTCTTTCGTGAACTGCCTTGGATGGTTTTTTTCCGGTCTTTCCCAAGCGGAAGCCGTTCTTATGATTGTACGCGGCAGAACCTGACAGGGCGATATGGTCAGGCTGGAAAGCCCGACGTACTCGATTCTGTCCCACGGCGGAGTACTCTGAGCCGCACGAACGACCAGGGCCGTCACTTGCTCGCCGGCACGGCGGCCTGGCTATTGGATGGCGCGGTCGCCACGAGGCGGTAGTTCAGCACACGCGCGCCGCCGATCTCCGTGGCTCGCAGCCAGAGCGTCTTGCCGAGCAGTTCCTTGCCGTCGGGTAGCCGATAAGTCTTGCTGTCGCGGCCGGGCGGCAGGCCGACCACTTGGACCGTCTCGCGCCGACGGTCCGGCGCCAACAACTCGCAGCGAAAGCCCACGGCCTGCTTGCCCCGATTAGTCAACGTCTGCTCGACCTCCAAGTCGCCCTGGTCGTTCAGGCGCGTGGAGGTCTCGATCTTCACGTCGCCGTAGCCTACTTCGATCTGCCGTGAAATCGCGAAGCGGTAGTCGCGCTGGGCCAGGAGTTC
>Ga0233425_10009580_pt1 | contig 12181 bp, 9 predicted proteins | sample Watercolumn_Towu_2_FD_181712 | JGI IMG/M metagenome (GOLD analysis project Ga0233425, IMG submission 181712) | Freshwater microbial communities from Lake Towuti, South Sulawesi, Indonesia - Watercolumn_Towuti2014_140_MG | ecosystem: Environmental > Aquatic > Freshwater > Lake | place: Indonesia...
GGCGCCTGCCCTGAGCCCCCTCCACCATGTTTCGCATGGTCCCCCTCCCCCGATGGGGGAGGATTAGATGCTCTCCCGCACCGCAGACAGCCTGTACTGGACCGGCCGCTATATCGAGCGGGCTGACTTCCTCGCCCGCATTCTGGAGGCGACGCTGAGGCTGGCCGCCATCCCGACGCGGGGCGACGGCGACGCCGAGACGGTGTGGGCCAGCGCCCTGGCGTCCGCAGGCGCGCCGCGGGCGCTCGGCCGGTCGCCGACCGAGAAGTCGGTGCGCGAGTATCTGGCCTTCGCGCCGGACAATTCCTCCTCGATCACCGCCTGCATCACCCGGGCGCGAACCAATGCGCGATCGGTGCGGACCGCCCTGACGGTCGAGCTGTGGGAGGCGATCAACGGGGCCTGGAACGGGCTGGAGGAACAGGGCCAGCCGACCCGCCGCGACGAGTTCGCGCGGTTCCTGGAGTGGGTGAAGACGGTGACCCTGTCGGTCGAGGGCGCGACCAGCCGGACCATGCTGAGGAACGACGGCTATTATTTCCTGCGGCTCGGCGCGGCCATCGAGCGGGCCGACAACACGGCCCGGCTGCTGGACGTGAAATATCATCTGCTGCTGCCCGAGGGAGAACGGGTGGGCGGGCAGCTGGACTATTTCCAATGGACCACCCTGCTGCGCGAGGTGTCGGCCCTGACGGCCTATCGCTGGGTGTACCGGGACTCGGTCAAGCCGTGGCTGGTGGCCGATCTGCTGGTGCTGAACCGGCAGATGCCGCGCTCGCTGGCCAGCTGTCAGGCGTCGATCGTGCGCTATCTGGAGCGGCTGGCCAGCGATTACGGCCGGCGCGGGCCGGCGCAGCGGCTGGCGGCGGAGCGGATGCGGGCGTTCGACAATTCGCGCATGGACGACATCTTCCAGTCGGGCCTGCACGAATACATCCAGGCCTTCCTCGGCGAGAACGGCCGTTTGGGACAGGCCATCCACGAACAGTATCTGAGTTAGCCGTGCGCATTCGCATCGATCACGCGACCACCTACGCCTACGACCGGGCGGCGCGGTTCATCATCCAGACTCTGCGGCTGTCGCCCCGGTCGTCGGAGGCGCAGCAGGTGCGCCACTGGCGGGTCGAGACCGATGTCGACGCCCGTCTGCGCAAGTCCGAGGACGCGTTCGGCAACATCGTCCACACGCTCTACACGGAGCAGCCGACCCAGAGCCTGACGGTGCGGGTGTCAGGCGAGGTGGTGACCACCGAGACCGCCGGGGTCGTGCCGCGGGATCAGGAGACGCTGTCGCCGCTGGTGTTCCTGCGGGACACGGCGCTGACGAAGCGCGACAGGCTGATCTCGGTCTTCGCGTCCGAGTTTTCCGCCCATCCGCCGCTGGAGAGGCTGCATCGGCTGATGGCCGGCATCCACGGCTCGGTGGCCTTCGAGGTCGGGGTGACGACGCCGACGCATACGGCGGCCGAGGTCCTGGCCCTGGGCCGGGGCGTCTGTCAGGACCACGCCCATGTCTTCATCGCCTGCTGCCGCCAGATGGGCGTGCCGGCGCGCTATGTGTCCGGCCACCTGCTGCGCCGCGACGGGCAGGACGACCAGGAGGCGGGCCACGCCTGGGCCGAGGCCTGGGTCGAGGGTCTGGGCTGGGTCGGCTTCGATCCGGCCAACGGCATCTGCGCCACCGAACGCTATGTGCGGGTCGCCACCGGTCTCGACTATCTGGGCGCGGCGCCGGTGCGGGGGACCAGCTACGGCGGGGGCGGCGAGCGGATGGCGGTCCGGCTGAACGTGCGTGATGCGGACATGCAACAGAGCCAGCAACAGGCCTGATTCCGGTGCGTAAGCGGGCGCCGCGGTCGCGCGAATCTGATACCGTCGCCCCATGATGGCCGTACGGGGATGGCGCGCCGCATGACCTATTGCGTGGGCATGCTGGTCGAAGAGGGTCTGGCGATGATCGCCGACACCCGCACGAACGCGGGCGTCGACAACATCTCGTCCTACCGCAAGCTGCACGTCGTCGATCGGCCGGGCGAGCGGGTGCTGGGCATCTGCACCGCCGGCAATCTGTCGGTGACCCAGACGGCCCTGGCCATGGCGCGCGAGGGCGTTCATCTGAACGTCGGCGACGAGGCCGAGACGCTGGAGACGGCGCCGACCCTGTTCCGCTGCGCCCAGGTTCTGGGCCATGCCCTGCGCAGCGTGCGGCTGTCGATCGCGCCTGCGCTGGAGGCCGACAGCCTGAACACCTCGGCCTCGATGCTGCTGGGCGGCCAGATCAAGGGCGGCGAGATGGGGCTGTTCCTGATCTACAGCCAGGGCAATTTCATCGAGTGCGGGCGGGACACGCCCTATCTGCAGATCGGCGAGGCCAAATACGGCAAGCCGATCCTCGAGAGCGGCCTGGCCTTCGATTCCCCGTTGGCCGAGGCGGTCAAGCTGGGGCTGATCTCGTTTTCGACGACCATGCGCTCCAATGTCGGGGTCGGGGCGCCGTTCGATCTGATCACCCTGCGGCGCGGTTTCCTGAGCGGCGACCAGCGCCGGATCGAGGAGGACGATCCCTATTTCTCCGACCTGCACGAACGGTGGACCCGCGCCCAGACGACCGCGCGCCGGTCGATGCCCGAACCGCCGTGGATGAATGGACCGCGGCTGGCGGCGAGCCGCTAACCCCACGTTCGTCATTCCGGGTCTCCGCTTCGCTGCGCCCGGAATGACGAAAGGAAAAGGGCGCGATAGGGTGGGGCATGATCCGAGCCCTGAACCGCCGCTCCGCCCTGGCCCTGATGGGCGGCTCCGCCGTCGCCGGACTGACCGGCCTGCCCGCGCGGGCCCAGTCCGAGGATTGGGCCGCGCTCGGCGCCGATGTGAAGGCCGAGTTCAAATGGGCCTGGGACCACTATGTCGCCCGGGCCTGGGGCAAGGACGAGATCAATCCGGTCAGCGGGACCTCGCAATCCTTCTTCATCGAGGGCCATGACCTCGGCCTGTCGCTGGTCGAGGCGCTGGACACCCTGTGGATCATGGAGCTGGACGAGGAATTCCAGGCGGGTGTCGACTGGGTGAAGGCGAACCTGGACTTCGACATCGACGGCTTCGCCCAGGTGTTCGAGACCAATATCCGGCTGGTCGGGGGGCTGCTGTCGGCGCATCTGGCCAGCGGCGATCCGGCGCTTCTGGAGAAGGCGAAGGATCTGGCGGACCGGCTGATGAAGGCCTTCGACGCCTCGCCGCACGGCCTGCCGTACCGGTATGTGAACCTGAAGACGGGGGCGGTGCGCGACCCCATGACCAACCTCGCGGAGATCGGCACCTACGCCACCGAGTTCGGCCTGCTAGGGCAGCTGACCGGCGAGCCGAAATACTATGCGGCGGCGAAGCGGGCGATGAAGCACGCGCTCGACATGCGGTCGGACAAGGGGCTGATGGCGGCCAACATCCATGCGGAGACGGGGCAGTTCACCAGCCGGAACGCCTCGATCGACGTCTATGCCGACAGCTTCTACGAATACCTCTGGGACAGCTGGGAGATGTTCGGCGACGCCGAGATGAAGCGCTGGGCCGAGGAATGCACGGGCGCGATGATCGCCCATCAGGGCCGGCGCTACGAGGGCCGGCTGTGGTTCCCGATGGTGGATTACGAGACCGCCGAGGTGACGGGCACGTCGCAGACGGTGCTGGGCGGCTATCTGGCCGGGCTGCTGGGGCAGGTGGGGCGAAAGGCCGAGGGCGACGACTTCCTGGCCAGCTATACGGAGATGCAGGCGCGCTACACCATCATTCCGGAATCGATCGAGGTGACGACGGGGACGGCGCGCAGCAAGCGCACCGGCCTGCGCCCCGAATTCGCCGACGCCTGCCTGAACCTGTGGCTGGGCGACCGGGACGAGCGGTATAGGGCCCTGACGGCGATCCACTACCGCAACATGAAGGCCACCTCGAAGGCGGCCTACGGCTACACCTCGCTGGCCGACATCACGACCCGGCCGATGACCCCGGGCGACAACTGCCCCGGCTACTGGTGGTCCGAGCAGATGAAATACTACTTCCTGATGTTCGCCGAGCCGAAGCGGGTGGACCTGGGCAGGCTGGTGCTGAGCACGGAGGCGAATGTGCTGAGGGGGTTTGTGAGGTGAAGGGGGCGGCGGGGGTCCTGTCGTGCGCGCTCGCGCTGGCCTCCTGCGCGACAGACAAACCAATGCAGGGTGACGTGGAGCGACTGGAGGCTCGGCTGTCGGAGCAAATGCCTAGCGGAGCATGGCCCCTGCAAACCTATGTTCGATACTATGCCAATACGGCGTACGTTTCTGAAGACGACCTCCCGTTCACGACCATCGCCGAGCCCGGCATTGCGCCGGGCGAACGCCTGCTGATCACCGGGGTGCTGGTGCAGCCCGGAATTTGGGAGGAGCGGCGACCCGGGATCCATCTCGTCTCAAAGGACGAACTGCCCTTCGCCGTCCATCTCGGGTGCCGGGCCGTCAATGTGGCCTACGACCCCGCCGCCCGAGAAATCGTCGGCGTGTGGTGCAACGTCGAAATGCCCCCGCCTCCGCCGGCCTAGTTCGCGGGATACCCCGTCATCGAATACGGCCTTGCCTCCGTTCCCGCGCCCCACGTCATGTTCGGCTCCGCCCCCATGACGAAGCGCAGTTCCCCGCCGGCCATGATCTCGTCATGCCCGATCCAGGTCCGGCCCAGCGGCTGGCCGTTCAGGCTGACCGACTGGATGTAGGGGTGATCGTCCGCAAGACCGTCCGTGACGATGGCGAACCGCTTGCCGCCGGGCAGGTTCAGCACCGTCCGGTCGGTGAACGGCCGCCCGATGACGTACTGGTTCGAGCCCGGCGTGACCGGATAGAAGCCCATGGCCGTGAACATCAGCCAGGCCGACATCTGGCCGACGTCGTCGTTGCCGGCGAGGCCGTCGGGACGGGCGTGGTACTGGCTTTCGACGATCTGCTTCAGCCGCGCCTGGGTCCGCCACGGGGCACCGGCGTGGACATAGGCGTAGGCCGAGTGGTGGCTGGGCTCGTTGCCGTGGATGTACTGGCCGATCAGGCCGGCGATGTCCTCGGCGTGGGAATAGTCCAGGCCGGTGTTGTCGTAGTCGAACATGGCGTCGAGCTTGGCCACCGCCGCCGCGTCGCCGCCCATGGCCGCGATCAGACCCGCCATGTCCTGCGGGACGAACCACGAATACTGCCAGGCGTTGCCCTCGGTGTAGTCCGATCCGTAGTTGATGGCGGTAGGGTCGAAGGGCGTGCGGTATTCGCCGTCGGCCTTGCGGGCGCGGACGAAGCCGGTCTGGACGTCGAAGGTGTTGCGCCAGTTTCCGGCCCGGCGGTCGAACTGGGCCGCCACGTCGCGGCGGCCGAGGCGCTCGGCCATCCGGGCGATGGTCCAGTCGTCATAGGCGTATTCGACGGTCTTGGACGCCGCCTCGGGCTCGCGGTCGATGGGGACGTAGCCGAGGTCCATATAGTCGCCGAGGCCGCCGTAGGGCCGGTAGGCGGCGCTGGCCGTCATGGCGTTCAGGGCCGCGGCGCCGTCGATGCCGGGGACGCCCTTCAGATACGCGTCGGCGATGACCGGGACGGCGTGATAGCCGATCATGGTCCAGGTCTCCTGACCGTGGAACGACCAGACGGGCAGGATGCCGTAGGGGCTGACCTGTTGCGCGGCGATCAGCGAGTTGACGATGTCGGTGTTCCGTTCCGGCGGAGCGACCAGGGTCAGCAGCGGATGCTCGGCGCGGAAGGTGTCCCACAGGCTGAAGGTCGAATGGACGGTGAAGTCGGACTGGTGGACCTGCTGGTCCGGCCCGCGCCAGCGGCCGTCGGCGTCGCCGTGCACCGAGGGCGCGATCAGGGCGTGGTAGAGGGCCGTGTAGAGGGTGGTCCGCATCTCGGGCGCGGCCTCGATCTGGACCACGTTGAGGGCTTCCTCCCATCGGGCGCGGGTGGCGGCGCGGACACCGTCGAAGTCGAAATCGCCGCCCTCGGAGTCCAGATTGCGGATGGCGCCGGCCTCGTCGACCGAGGAGACGGCGACCTTGACCAGCAGCGGCCCGGCGATCTCGCCGAAGTCGAAGGCGGCCTGCAGCTGACGGCCCTGGACCTGATCGCGGTCGGCGGGGGTGCGGCCCGGCTGGCGGAAGCCGTTGTAGGGAATGGCCTCGTCGCGGTCCTTCAGCTCATGGCCGACCATGGGGCGCGAGAAGCGCATGGCGAAATAGAGCTGGCGCGCCGGGGCCCAGCCGCGCGTCTCGCGGAAGCCGGTGACCGTGCCATCGGGATGCAGGCGGATGCGCGACCACAGCACCTTGCCCGGGTAGTCGTAGATGGAGTTGCGGAAATCGAGCAGCACCCGCGCCGGGGCGCCGCGCGGGAAGCTGTAGCGGTGCAGGCCGACGCGCACACCGGCGGTCAGTTCGGCGCGCACGGCCGAGTCGGTCAGACTGACGGCGTAATAGCCGGGCTCGGCGGTTTCGGACGCCTTGCTGTAGCGCGAGCGGTAGCCCGAGCCGGGCTGGTCGGCCGCGCCGGGATCCCATTTCAGCTCGCCCGAAATGGGAGTGATCAGGACGTCGCCGAGATCGGAATGGCCGGTTCCCGAGAAATGGGTGTGCGAGAAACCCATGATGGTCGGGTCGTCGTAGCGATAGCCCGAGGCCCAGTCATAGGACTGGCGGAACGGCCGGTAGTCGGTGTCGGGGCTGAGTTGCACCATGCCGAACGGGGCGACGGCGCCGGGGAAGGTGTGGCCCTTGCCAGCGGTGCCGATGAAGGGGTCGACGGCCTCGAACGGGGTGGGGAGGGGCGGCGGCGCTTCCTGCGCGGTGGCGCATCCCGCCAGCGCCACGGCCAGAACCGCCGCCAATATCGTGCCCTGGCCGATCCGCATGCCCAACCCCTCTGCGAAGAAGCGGTCAGCCTATGCAGGATGGGGGAGAGAGGGAAGGACGATGGCGGCGAAACTAGTCGCGCCGATCGCCTGTGCGGCGGTCTTCCCCGCGCATCCCGCCGTTCGCCATCATCAGTTCGAGACGGATCTCGACCAGTCTGAGTTCGATCGAGCCGAGCGCCAGCAGGACGGCCGAGGTCATCAGGGCCCCCATCTCGATACCGATGACAGCGATGGCGATGGACAGGTCCAGCATCTGCGCGCCGAGCAGCGTCAGGACCAGGGCGGCGACGCTGAAGACCACGCCGAACGCGCCCACGGCCTTGAGAAGCGACTGTCGGGGCGCGTTCTCGTTGATGCGGCTGCCGGGTTTGCGTCGATCGCGGCCGCGACGGTCGCCGGGACCGCGGCGCCGCTCCGCGGGCGGTTCCCCGTCGATGCGGCTGGCGATGCTTTCTGCTTCAACAGACATGGTCGACCTCCTTTTACTCGATAAGCCGGGCTCCGCCCGTGCGAGGGCCGACGCCCTCCGGCACGGGGACGTTGGTGGCGTTGTAGTTCGCGTTGATGAAGAGGGACGGCGAGCCCTTCATCTGCAGCACCCTGGCCACGATCACTGTCCAGGCGCTGTCGCGGGCGACGTCGGCCTTGCCCTCGACGATCAGCTGGGCGGCGGGCACGTAAATGACGCCCAGCAGGCTTTCCACATTGTCGCTGGAGATGATGAAGTCCTGCGGATTGTCGCGCGTGGCGCCCATGACGATGCCGGCGTACGGCCCGCTGGTTCGCCCGGACAGGCGCACGAGGGCTCTGTCGATGAATTCGAATTTCGAAGCCTTGTCGAAGAACAGGACCACGTCGTCGCCTTCGAGGCGGGCGCCTTCCTTGACGATCAGGTGGCCGCCCAGGAACCAGTGTTCCCCGGGCTCCAGTATGAGCGTGCCCGTGCCCGCGACCTCCAGGCCGGCGCAATGGACGCCCGGCTGCAGCCGGGTTATCCCGGCCGCCAGCTTGAGGGGTTCCGTGATCGCCCTGATGGGACAGTCGAGGCCCCGGTTTCGTTCCAGATCCAGATCGGCGAACGGATCGTCGATGCGCGCCGCCCCGGTTCCGGGCGAAGGACTGATCGCGCCGGCCGCCGAGGTGACCGCCTGGACGGCGGCGGCGGTGATCGACCCGCCCTCGACGAGAATGTCCCGATTGGAATGGACCATGCAGGCGGGGGCCGTCAGGCGACTGGCGTCCTTGACGTTCAGGACCTTGGTCTGGCTTCCCCCCGTGACGAGGACACAGAGAGGGACGAGGCCCAATGAGGTCGCCGTCGCGTCGCCCGAAAAATTCCAGCCTCCGGGAGGCAGCATGTTCGCGAAGAAGGAGGACCTGTGTCCCGTGAGCAGGACGCGGATGGCGCGTTGACCGCCCTGGTTGACGATCTCGTAGCTGCCTTCGAAGGCCGGGGCGTCCGACCAGTCGCTCATCGCGCCCGTGACGAATGCGGCGGCCCGCTCCTTGGCGGCGGCGCCGTCGGTCGCGAGGGCGAGCGCGGGCGCTCCGGCCAGGGCGCCGGCGTCGGCGATGCTCTGCAGACGCGTCTGGGCGGTGTGAACGGCGAACAGGTCGACCGCGCCGACGCCGAGCAGGATGATCGTGGGGCCGATCAGGGCGAAGGCGAGGGCGATGTTGCCGCGCGTGTCGGATCCCAACCGACGCAGGCGCCGGCCGAACCTTTGCAGGATGCGTCCTGCGGGGTTCACGCGGCCCGCTCCGGGGCGGCGCCGTCCGCGGCGATTTTCCGCTCGGCGCGTGAAGCACGAAGGACGTAGAGCATCTGGTAGGAGAGCAACCGCCAGTTCAGCGGCTTGGTCACGAAGGACGTCGCGCCGAGGCGGAAGGCCCGGTCGATGGCCTCGACATCCTCGCGGCCGGTCTGGACGATGACAGCGAGGTCCCTGGTGCGGGGGTTCGCCCGGATGGCGGCGAGGGTGTCGAACCCGTCCAGCACGGGCATTTCGAGATCGAGCAGGACGATGTCAAAGGCTTCGGTCAGGCGCTCGAGCGCTTCCGCGCCGTTTTCCGCGACGTCGATACTGGCCGCGGGAGACGCGAGATTCACCTGGGCGAACTCCCGCAAGATGGGATCGTCGTCCACGAACAGAATACGCGCGCTCTCATCGAGCACATAGAAAAACTCGCCCACTTCGTTCCCTCCGCGACGTCTTGGACGCCGCAGCACAGTCCCCACGATGCCAAGCTTAAGGGACGAGTCATTAAGCGTCCGTATCCTGATATAAATCGGTCATCCGGGCGGTCGAACTTGTTAAGTCGGAAACTGTACACAAGCGGGTCGATCCGTCGAAAGCTGATCGGGCTCGTCCTGTCTTCTCTGCTGACGACTTGCATCGTTACGGCAACGCTTGCGGTGTGGATTGACGCGAGGGACCAGTCCGCGCTCGAAACCCAGCGGTTGACGCAAACGGCGCGGGTCATTGCTTCGCTGGCCGCCGATCCCGTTCGATCGGGCGATTCCGCGGGCACGTTCGCGGCGATCCGCTCGATCAGCCAGATGCCCGACATCACCTATGCCCGCATCACCGGGCCAGGCGGCCAGCTGCTCGCCGAGACGGGGGGCGGCGTCCGCCTGACCTCGGACGCCACGATCGGACAGGCGGGCGGGTCGTCGTTCTGGTCGGTTCTGCGCAGCGGCACGCTTCAGGCGACCGTACCCGTGGTGAGCCAGGGCTCCCGCGTGGGAGAGATCACCCTCCTCGCCCGCACCCCCGGCCTCAGGTCGCGCGTCCTCGCGGCTGTCCTGACCGGGCTCGCGGGGGCCGGCGTGGCGCTGCTGGCCGGATTGCTGATCGCCCTGCGGCTGGCGCGCCGTATCAGCACGCCCATCGTTCAGCTGGCCGCCTTCACCAATGACGTGCGGCAGTCCGGCGACTTCGCCCGGCCGCCGGAGATCGAGGCCGACGGCGAGGTGGGCGAACTGGTGTCCGGGGTCCGCTCCATGATGGCGGACATCCGGGTTCGCGATGAGCGGATCGCGGCGCACGTCGCAGGCCTCGAACAGGAAGTCTCGGCGCGGACCGCCGAGCTTCGCGTGGCCAAGGAGGTCGCCGAGGCGGCGACGGCGGCCAAGTCAGACTTCCTGGCGGTCATGAGTCACGAAATCCGGACGCCGATGAACGGCATCCTCGCCCTCAGCGAACTGCTCTCGGGCTCCGAGCTCGCTCCGCGACAGCGGCGATATGCGGACGTCATCGCCAAGTCGGGACGATCGCTGCTGGCGATCATCAACGACATCCTCGACTTCTCGAAGGTCGAGGCCGGCAAGCTCGACCTCGAACATGTCGAGTTCGACCTGACCGAGGCGGCGGAGGACGTGGCCGGGCTGTTCACGGAACGGGCGCGCGAGAAGGGCCTCGATCTGGCCGTCTATGTCGATCCCGCCCTGCCGCGCGTTTCCGGAGATCCGACGCGGCTGCGGCAGATCCTCGGCAATCTGACCAACAACGCCGTCAAATTCACGGACAGCGGCGGGGTCCTGATCAGCATCGAGTCGGACCCCGGCCGGCCGGACGCCTATGTCCTGTCCGTCACAGACACTGGCCCCGGGATACCGGAAGACAAGCTGCCCGGCCTGTTCCAGGCCTTTTCGCAGGCGGACCAGAGCACCACGCGGAAACATGGCGGCACGGGTCTGGGACTGACCATCTGCGACCGGCTGGTGCATGCCATGGGCGGTGAATGGCGGCTGGAGAGCAAGGTCGGCGAGGGTTCGGTCTTCGCCTTCGCGATCTCCCTGCCGACCGCCACGCGCGCCGCCGACGCCGCGGCGCCGACGGCGCGGCTGACGGCTTCGGTCGAGGGCGTCGGCCCGATGTCCGGCCGCGCGCTGCGGCGGTATCTGGCCGACTTCGGCGTCGATGAGGCCGCGGACGAAGCGTCGGCGGATGTGGCCTTCCGGGCTCCGGGGCGCGCTGTCGCGGCCCTGCCCACCGTTGTGATCGCGTCGGGAGACGCCGAGGTTCCGGTGGGAGCGTGCGTCCTGCAGACGCCGCTGCGCCGGACCGAGCTGGAAGCGATCGCCCGACAACTGCATGCCGGCGAGCCGCTGGTCGTGCCGGAAAGCCGGACGGGCGAGTTGATGTCGACCCGCTTCCCCGGCGCCCGGGTGCTGGTGGTCGACGATTCCGAGGTCAACCGCGAGGTCGCCGGCGAGGCGCTGGCCAGGCTGGGCGCGACCGTCGCCCTGGCGGAGGACGGCCTTCAGGCCGTCGAACGCCTGCGGACAGACCGTTTCGACCTTGTTCTGATGGACGGCTCGATGCCCAATCTCGACGGGTTCGAGGCGACCGCGGTGATCCGTGCCGAAGAGACGGCCCAGGATCGCCCGAGAGCGACCATTCTCGCCCTGACCGCCCATGTGGTCGGATCCGCCGCCGACGCATGGCGGGACGCCGGCATGGACGGGGTCATCTACAAGCCCTTCACGATGAGCGATCTGGCGGAGGCGCTCGGCGTCCATTGCGCCGGGCTGATGCAGCGCGAGCCTGCCGCGCGCCCGGCCGAGGGGGCGCCGGAGGCCGAGACGGATCTGTTCGATCCGGCGGTCCAGGCCGAGCTGGAGGCCATGGCCCGCAACGGCCGGCCGGATTTCGTCGCGAAGGTGGAGAGCCTCTATGCGGCCAATGCCCCCCTGCGTCTGGCCGATCTTCGGCAGGCCGTCGCCGCCGGGAACGCCGACGAGGCCGCCCGGGCCGCCCACGCCCTGAAGTCGATGAGCCTGAGTCTGGGCGCGTCGGCGGTGGCGAAAGCGACGGCCTCCGCCGAGACGGCGGCGCGCGCGGGCGAAGGCGCGCCGATCGACGTCGACGGGCTGGCGCGCCTGCTGGAACAGACCTTGTCCAGTCTGGGCGATCGCGGCGGCGCGGCCGCGGAGGCCGGTCCGAAGGCCCGGACGGCGGCCGAGGACCTCGAGGAGGCGCTCGAGCGCGGCAATCTCAGACTGGTCTATCAGCCCATGATGGACCGGAACGGCGCCTTCGCCGGCAAGGTCGAGGCCCTCGTCCGCTGGACCTGCCCCGAGCGCGGCGAGCGCAGTCCGGACGCGTTCGTTCCGGCGCTGGAAGCCGCCGGGGCGATCGCCCGCCTGACCGACTTCGTCCTCGAACGGGCCATGCAGGAGGCTGCGGGGCGGGAGGATCTCCGCATCTCGATCAACGCCTCGGCGGAGGAGTTTCAGCGCCAGGACTTCGCCGACCGCGTCGCC
>Ga0233425_10009581_pt1 | contig 12179 bp, 9 predicted proteins | sample Watercolumn_Towu_2_FD_181712 | JGI IMG/M metagenome (GOLD analysis project Ga0233425, IMG submission 181712) | Freshwater microbial communities from Lake Towuti, South Sulawesi, Indonesia - Watercolumn_Towuti2014_140_MG | ecosystem: Environmental > Aquatic > Freshwater > Lake | place: Indonesia...
CGACGAGCTGCGCCAGGGCCCCGAGGGATACCGCGCCAGGACGCCGCAGACGACTCGGATCGAGACGGCCGACGGCGTGTTGATCGGCGAGCTCTTCGAGGAGCGGCGGACCGTGGTCCCGTTCGAGCGCATCCCCGGGACCCTCGTGAACGCTGTGCTCGCGGCCGAGGACGCGGACTTCTACCGGCACGAGGGGCTCGACTACCCCGGCATCCTGAGGGCTCTCTTCATCAATCTCAGGGAAGGTCGTATCGCGCAGGGAGCGAGCACGATCACCCAGCAGGTGGTCGGGACGTTCCTGCCCGAGATCGACCGCCGGGAACGGTCGTTCTCACGGAAGATCCGCGAGGCCCTGCTCGCGCGGCGCCTCGAGCAGTACCTCTCGAAGGAGGAGATCCTCTTCCTCTACCTCAACCAGATCAACTTTGGACACGCGCGTTACGGGGTACAGGAGGCGTCGCGGTTCTACTTCGACCGCGACGTCGAGGAGATCACGCTGGCACAGGCGGCGCTGCTCGCGGGCCTGCCTCGCGGACCCGCGATCTACACGCCGGTCCGCCACCCGGTCCGCGCCAGGCAGCGACGCGACTGGGTGCTCGTTCAGATGGAGGCGAAGGGGTTCGCCGACGCGCACGACGTCGCACTGGCCCGTGCCGCCCCGCTTGGTGTCGTTCCTCGCCACGACGAGGAGGAGCTCGCGCCCGAGGTCGTCACGAGGGTCCGGGCAGAGCTCGAGGAGCTGGTCGGGAGAGAGCAGGCCCGGCGGGGCGGCTACGTGGTCCGCACGACCATCGATTCCGGGCTTCAGCGGTCGGCGCGCGAGGCGCTCAGGAACGGCTTGCTCGCCATCGATGAACGACACGGCTACCGCGGGCCGATCAAGCGGACCACGGGGAGCCCGCACCGAGGCGCGGTGCAGGAAGAGAGATCCTACCTCGGCCGGGTGGTGGCCGCGAACGACGAGGCCGGGACGTTCAGGGTCGAGGTTGGCGACGTGTCCGGTGACGTCGTGCTCGCCGACGAGCGCCGGTACAACCCGCAGGACCTCCCGGCCTCGCGGTTCGCCCAGCCGGGAGCCCTGGTCCGCGTCGGCGTCGCCCGGCTCCCGGACGCCGAGGAGCCTGCCTTGCTCCGGCTCGACATCGGGCCCCAGGGCGCGCTCGTCGTGATCGAGTCGGCGACGGGCAGGGTCCGCGCGCTGGTCGGAGGGTTCGACCAGCACCAGGGCGACTTCGACCGGGCGACCCGGGCGAGGCGCCAGCCAGGATCGGCATTCAAGCCATTCGTGTACAGCCTGGCGCTCAACACGCGCGCGGTCACGCCGGCGACCCTGATAGCCGACGCGCCCGAGGTTTTCGACCAGTGGCAGCCGCAGAACAACGAGGAGTGGCGCTTCGAAGGACACGTGCGGCTCCGTCAGGCCCTCGACAAGTCCATCAACATGGTGGCCGTCAAGCTGATCCGCGACATCGGCCCCGAGGCGGTGGTGGTCTACGCCGGGCAGCTCGGGATCGAGTCGCCGCTCGACCCGACGCCGTCGCTCGCGCTCGGCGCGTCCGCGGTCACACCGCTCGAGATGGCCGAGGCGTACGCGGTGTTCGCGTCGGGCGGCCTCCACTCGGAGCCGGTGATGATCGAGGAGATCCGCGACCAGGACGGGCGTGCCGTCCGCCATGACCGGCTGGAGCCGACGCGGGTCCTGGAGCCGGCGCAGGCCTACCTGATCGGCAGCATGCTGCGGTCGGTGGTCCGGGAGGGCACCGCCCGCGACGCCCGCGATCTCGGGCTCGACACGGCGGGCAAGACGGGGACCTCGAACGATGCGCAGGACGCCTGGTTCGCTGGCTTCGCGGGCGAGCTGACCTGCACGGTCTGGGTCGGGTTCGACTCGCCACGCCCCCTGGGTCGGCGGGAGTCGGGGAGCCGCGCGGCCCTCCCCATCTGGATGCAGCTCATGACCGCCGCCTTGAGCGGGCGAGAGCGCCCGCCGGTGGAACGGCCGGAGGGGATCGAGGTGGCCGCGATCGATCCCGACACGGGCCTGCTGGCGTACGAAGGCCAGCCCAACGCCATCGAGGAGGAGTTCCTCGAGGGGACCGTGCCGACTGAGCGGGCCGTGCCCCCCGAGATGGCCGACCCGAACACGTTCCTCATGGAGCAGACGGGCACCGCGGCGCCGGCGGAATGACGGCGGATCACCTCGGCCTGAGGCAGCTCGTGGGACGCCGCCGAGCGCCGGGGGGCGGCAGGCAGCGCCAGCCTTCCATGCACTCCGAGTCCACGCTGCACGGACGTGAGCAGTACGTGCCGCTGACGTCCTCGATGCACGTCCGCCTCACGCAGTCCACGTCGCGGCTGCAGGTCGCGCCGTCGTCCGACCTCAACCTCGCGTAGTAGTAGATCCCCGCGGCGATCGCCAGGAGGAGCACGATCGGAGCGAGGACGATGATCCGTGAGCTCATGGCTCGATGCCTCCCACGCGGCAGTGCAATCCGCGCCTCGTGAATTCGCGGATTGTTACCTTCGTCCAAGATGACAGTATAATAGGTCGCTTGGTCCTCTATCCGAGGAGAGCGTCGAAATATCAGGGAGGATGAGCATGCAGCCCCTTCGCCGAGCGAAACATGTCGCGGTGGTGACCACGGGCGTGATCATCGTCGCACTCATGGCCTCGTTCCAGTCGGCAATCGCGCAGTCCGGAAGCAGCGCGGTCCACATCAACGCCAGGGCCTGCGGCGCGGCGGTCAAGGCCGACGTCTCGGTGCGATCGGCCGATGCCGACGCCAGGGAGGTGGCGAAGGGCCCCTCCGGTCAACCGATCTCGGTGCCCGCCGGTACGTACGACATCGAGATCACCTGCACGGACCTCGTCGATCACCCGAACCAGACCCTGACGGGCGTCAAGATCGGTGGCGGTGAGACCCTCGAGCGCGAGGCGAGCTTCGAGTGCGGCGTCACCACGCTCCATGTCAAGCTCGGCGGGAAGGTGCTCAAGGGCACGCAGATGGTGCTGACGCCCAGCGGCGGGGAGGAGTGTCCAGGGAAGGTCCTGTCGGGGGAGCCGTTCAAGGCGTCGCCGGGCGAATACAGAGCCGAGATCAGGCTCGGAAAGGGTCGGACCTCGGCCGTCCACAGCATCGACGGCATCCAGGTCTACGACGGCGCAACGCGAAACATCCCCGTCAGCCTCTGATCCGGACGTGCCGGGAACAGCTCCCGGGGCCCCGCGACGCGCGACACGGCCTTGACAAAACGACAGGTCTTGTGGTTTCTAGGGCGGCTCGGAAGAGACGAGTGGAGGCCCATCGTGAAGCGGACGTATCAGCCTCATCGGGTCAAGCGACGCAACACCCATGGTTTTCGTGCCCGGATGAAGACGCGAGCCGGTCGTACCGTGCTCAGCCGTCGGCGGCAGAAGGGCCGCGCCCGCCTGTGCCCTACCACGTACGCGAAGTAGGCAGTCCGTGGCATCATGGCGCTCCCGGGGCGCTCGCGGTTCGACAAGGTACGCCGCCTGCGAAAGCGGGTGGAGTTCCTTGCAGTCCAGGAGCGAGGGCAGCGGCGCCACGGGCGGCTCATGGTCGTCCTCGCCTGCCGCGCGCCGGAGGGAACGCCCAGTCGCATCGGGATCACCGTCACACGCAGGGTCGGGTCGGCGGTCGTCCGCAACCGGATCAAACGGATGATCCGCGAGGCATTCCGGACCCGTCAGGCGGAGGTCCCGCCGGGGCTCGACATCGTGGTCGTGGCCAGGCGCGAGGCTGTCGGCGCGAGCTCCCTGGAGATCGGGCAGGAGCTGATCGGCGCGATCCACTCACTCTCCCGGACCCTCGACAAACGGCGGCCATGATCGTGAAGCTCGCCATACTGCTCATCCGGCTCTACCAGATGACGCTCTCGCCACTGCTCGGCCCCGTGTGCCGTTTCACGCCGTCGTGCTCCCGCTACTCGCTGGCGTGCTACGAGCGCTTCGGGTTCGTCAAGGGGAGCTGGTTGACGGTGAAGCGGCTCGCGCGGTGCCACCCGTGGCACCCGGGTGGCTACGATCCTCCGCCGCTGCCGGGGCCGGATCCGCGACCGCGGCTCGCGGCGCACGACCAGGGGGCAACGACCGGTCCAGAGGAGACCCCGCCGAGGTAGTCACGTGGACGAGCAGAAACGCCTGTTGGTCGCTCTTGGTCTGATCGCCCTCGTGGTGGTGGTCATGACCTACTTCTGGCCGAGCACGCCTCCGCGGCGGGAGCCCGCGGATCGCCCTGCCCAGCCCGAACAGATCGCCCAGTCCGACGCGGGGGGCATCGAGCCCGGCGAGAGCCCCGCGGCGACCGGACCCGCCCAACCTCGGCGTGAGCTGGCCCCGGAGAAACACCTGACGCTGCGCACGTCGAAGCTCGCGGTCGAGGTGACCACGAGGGGCGCCGGCTTGCTCAAGGCCGAGCTCCTGGATGAGCGGTTCCGCGACGGGCGGGACGGAGAGGCGCACCAGATCGACCTCGTGAGCGCCGACATCGCGGAGCGCGCCGATCTCATGCCCATGGCCTTCCAACTCGTGAGCAAGAACCACGTCGTGCCATCGAGCGACCAGACCGCGGAAGCGCAGGGCGTGATCCGCATGCTCAACCATGGCGAGGTGACGGGCGAGTGGCTCCAGAGTCATGTCGGCCTCGACGCGGCCACCGCCACGGGCCTCGTCCGAGCCCGTCCCCTGACCTCGCTCGACGCCGTCCGCACGGCGATCTCCGGGAACGAGAGCAGCCAACGCCAGACCGTGGGAAAGCTCCTGGCCACCGCCTGGCGCGAGGGCTTCGTGGCCCTGGACTTCGAGGTCCTCGAGACCGACGACGAGCAGCGCATCGTGCTGCGCGGCCTGACCCAGGAGTTGGTCCAGGTCCGGAGGACGATCGAGACCGCCGGCGAGTACGAGGTCCGGGTCCGGGATGAGCTCGTGAACCAGGGCTCTCGCATCCTCCAGGTCCGGGAGCGGCTCGTCGCGACGGGTCTGGAGAAGCGCTCCGGGGGCTCCGGGTGCTTCAGCAGGCCCACCGGCCTGCTCCGCGGTCTGTGCCTCCACGGTGACGACATCGTCAGCCGGAACCGCGATCGCCTCGCCGGCCAGTCGAGCGGGTGCATGGGGCTGGACTGCGGCGGCACCCCCGGCCCCGAGAGCAGGTCCGGAGAGATCCGCTTCGTCGCCGTGGACCATCACTTCTTCATGTCGGCGCTCTCGCCGTCGCACGCGGCGGACGGCGGGTGGGGCGAGACGACGTGCGACCTCACCGCCGAGATGAACGGCGAGCTCGAGGTGTCGATCGAGCCCGTGGTGTTCACCGAGCTGCCGCCGGGAGCCCGCGCGGTCTACGTGGCCACGATGTACCTCGGCCCGAAGCAGTTCGACCTGCTCGAGCGCGTCGGCCCAGGGCGCCGGCTCTGGGAGGCCATCAACTACGGCTGGTTCGCGCCCCTGGCCCACCTCCTGCTCCGCGCGCTACGCCTCTTCCACGGGTGGCTCGGGAACTGGGGCCTGGCCATCATCCTGCTGACGTTCATCATCAAGACGATCCTGCTGCCGGTCAGCCACAAGACCTTCAAGAGCATGCGCCAGATGCAGCGGGAGATCGCGCAGATCAAGCCCGAGATCGACGAGATCAACGAGAAGTTCAAGGACGACTACGAGGTCCGCCAGCGCAAGACGCTCGAGCTGTACAACAAGCACGGGATCAGCCCGCTGAAGCAGGCCGCCGGGTGCCTGCCCATGTTCCTCCAGATGCCGATCTGGATCGCGCTGTACCGCATGATCAGCGAGTCGGTGGAGCTCTACCGCGCGCCCTTCTTCCTGTGGATCGACGACCTCGCGGCGCAGGACCCGTACTACATCCTGCCGGGCCTGCTCGGCGTGGCCATGTACGTACAGCAGGCCATCACGCCGTCGCCAGGCATGGACAACCAGCAGCAGAAGATGATGAAGTGGATGATGCCGGGCATGTTCCTGCTGATCATGATCAACATGCCCACCGGCCTCGTGCTGTACATCTTCGTCAATACACTGTTGACCATCGTCCAGCAGCAGATTATCAACCGGACCATCCCTGCCGTTGCCCCGGTGCACGGCGTCGCTGGGTCGGGCTCGAAGGCCGCGAGAGACCCGTCCGCGGCCAGGGACGACGAGCCCGACGACGCGAAGGGGCGGGGCAGGACGAAGGTCAAGAAGGCGAAAAGCCAGACGAGGAAGTGACGTGACGATCGAACCCACTCGAGGCGAGCCGCAAGACCTCTCACCGGAGCACGACGATGCGCTCGTCGCCGACGACGCGGCGCCTGCCGACGTGGATCACCCTGGCGGAGGGATGGAGAGGTTGAGCACGAAGGCCCATCAGGCCGTCGAGGTGCTGGCCGGGCTCTTCGACCGGATGGGATTCGAGGCGAGGGTCGAGAACGTGATCGACGGCGAGCAGATCGAGATCGAGCTCGGCGGGGCCGATGCTGGCAGGATCATCGGCAAGAAGGGCCAGACGCTCGACGCCTTGCAGTTCGTCGTGAACAAGGTCGTCAACCGCTTTCCGGACGAGCGGCGGCACGTCGTGCTCGACGTCGAGGGGTACAAGGACCGGCGCGACGAGTCATTGCGCGACATGGCCTTCCGGCTCGCCGAGCGCGCCAGCCGCACGGGCAAGGTGATCTCGGTCAGCCCCATGCCGTCCCGCGAGCGCAGGGTGATCCACCTCGCCCTCGCCGATTCCACGGACGTGACCACGGAGAGCGAGGGAGAGGGCGCGGAGCGCAGGGTCCGCATCATCCCGTCCGGACGCACTCGGCGTCGCCCGTCTTCGAGGTAGCCCGAGGCGCGGGGCGCCCCGATGCGGCAGGACGCGACCGCGATCCGAGATCTCTTCGCCGCCGGAGGGCACGAGCTCGGCGACCTCCAGGCCGAGGCGCTCACCGACTACCTGACGCTCCTCGTGCGCTGGTCCTCGCGGGTCAACCTGACGGGCTTCCACGATCCCCTGGATGCGGCGGACCGGCTCCTCTACGACGCGGTCGAGGTGGCGCCGCTCGTACCACGCTCGGCGTCGATCATCGACGTCGGGGCCGGCGCCGGAGGTCTCGCCGCGGCCCTCGCCGTGCTCAGGCCCGATGTCGGCATCCGGCTCGTCGAGCCGCGCCAGAAGCGCGCGGCGTTCCTGCGCCGGGTGCGGCACGAGCTCTCACTGGAGCGGTGGGACGTCGTGCAGGCCCGGGCCGAGTCGATCGGGAGCCCCGGCGTCGACGTGGCCTACGCCCGCGCCGTCATGCCCCCGGAGCGCTGGCTCCCGCTCGGACGCAGGCTCGTGCGCGACGGCGGGGCGGTGCTCTGCCTGAGCGCCGAGCCCCTGGACGTCGCCCCGGCGGGCCTCACACTCACCGCGAGCCGGCGTTACGTGCTGCCGTGGTCACGCGCGCCCCGCGCCGTGACGTTGTTCCGCGCCGGCGATGCGGATACCATCCACGGCTCGTGAAGCTCGACACGCTCCTCTCCCGCGTCCACGGACACGTCGTCACCGCCGGCCCGCCGGTCCCGCTCAAGCAGGACGCGTCGAGCCGCTCGTACTACCGCGTCACGGTGGACGGGGGCGACCCTCCGACCGTCGTGGTCATGCAGATGGGCGTGGACCCGCGGGCGAGCGACGTGCACACCGACTGCACGCGGTACGACGAGGTCCCGTTCCTCAACGTGCAACGGTTCCTGGCCCGCGGCGGCATCCCCGTGCCGCGGGTCCTCGCCGTGGACGACGAGCAGCGGCTCATCGCGCTCGAGGACCTCGGCGACGCGACGCTCGAGCGCGTCCTGAACGAGGCGCCGGTCGAGCGGTGGTCGACGTGGTACGCCCGGGCCGTGGACCTCCTCGTCGCCTTCCAGTCCCTCGGCCGCGATCCGGACCCGAGATGCCAGGCGTTCTCGAGGGCCTTCGACGTCCGGCAGCTCCGCTGGGAGCTCGATCACTTCACCGAGTGGGGGCTGGAGGCGCGGGGTGTCACGCCGACCCCGGCGCAGCGTGGAGCCCTGGACCGGTGCTTCGACACGATCGCGTGCGAGCTGGCGTCGGCCGGGCGGTTCCTGGTCCACCGGGACTTCCAGAGCCGCAACCTGATGGTCCAGGGCGAAGCACTCCGGGTGATCGACTTCCAGGACGCGCTCCTGGGGCCGCGTGCCTTCGACCTGGTCTGCCTGCTGTGCGACTCGTACATCGATGTCGGCCCGGACCTCCAGCGAGCGATGCTCGATCGATACGCCGCGCTGACCCGCCTCGACCCCGGTGGACGCGATGCGCTGACTCGCCAGTTCCGCCTCCAGACGGTCCAGCGGAAGCTCAAGGACGCGGGGCGGTTCGTGTTCATCCAACGGGTGAAGGGCAACGACTCGTTCCTCCCATACCTCGAGCCCAGCCTGGTCTACGTACGGCGAGCGCTCGCGGACCTGCCTGAGCTGGCGGAGCTGGAAGCGGTCCTTATGGACCTGGCGCCGCCGGACGGCGCCTGACCGAGGTGTCACAACGCCATCTCGAACCGCGCATATCCGTCGGAGGTCGCCACCCAGACGACCGGCGTGCCCGGCTCGGTGTCCACCGCGAGAGGGAGGCCGCCGAGCGAGACCGAGTCGAGCCACGCCGTGACGCCGTCGGCGCCGACGAGGACGAGACCGCCCTCCGCCGAATCGGCGTCGTGGACCGCGGCGACGACCCGGTCGCGGTCGCACGCGTCGAGGTCGACCAGCCGCGGGAAGGGCATTTCTCCGGGGCCGAGGACCCAGGTGTCGGCTGCCGGGAGCCGGAGGATGTCGTCCTGCGGGAGCTCGACCGGGACCCTCACGATCCCCTGCTCGCTCCTGCCGATCCAAAGGAACGAGTCGGTGATCGCGATGGCCGCGACGTCCCAGGGCCGTTCGTCCTCCTCGGGCGGGACGATGGGCCGGGTGCCGCGGTCGGGGAACGGGTTTCGACAGGTCCCGTCGTCCTCGTCCCCGTGCGCCTCGTTGACGTTGAAGTAGTCGCCACCGGCGAAGACCCGCTCGTCCGCCGTGACCGCGACGGCGTCCATGGTCGGTTCGAACGACCCGGGCTGGAGCTTCGTGGTCATCGACGACCGCGCGCGGCAGTACGTATCGCTCCACCCGTAGCCCTGGCTCCGGTCGATGATGGACATCCCGCGGTCATTGGCCGTGGCGACGAGGTCGCCGCTCACGTGGATGGCGCGGATCGCCTGGACCGCGGGTTGCTCGGGCGAGTTGTCGTAGTCGGGGACCGTGAAGACCTCGTCGCGCACCAGCACGCTCGAGCCGATCCGGTAGGCCGTGACAGCGTTCCCGGCGCCGGCCACGAGCACCGAGCCGGACGAGTCGTCGGCTGCGATCGTCGCGACTGGGTCGGGCGGCGTGGTGCGCGCGACGACTCCGCCGCCGGGGCGGACGAGCCAGAGCTCGGCGTCGGTCATGATCACCCCCGACCCTCCGACCGAGGCGACACCGCGAGCCGCTCCCGGCGTCGCGGTGGACGTCTGGACATCCCCGAGGCAGACCAGGGTGACCTCGGAGTCCTCCGCGAGGCCGGCCTCTGACACCGCCACGATCCGGGCGACGGAGATCGCCCCCGCGACCAGCGATGACGGCGTCAGGAACTGGAGCCTCGAGGTCACGGGCCCGCTCAACGCGGTCCCCAGGGCCTGACCGTCGAGGGTGACCGAGACCCGGGCCGGGTTCGCCGACCTGACCATCACCGCGGCCCTGCCGCCCGACGGCACCAGGACCGTAGGGGTGAGGACCTCGAGCCCGGGTACAGCGCCCGGGGCAACGGTCGAGCTGCAGCCCGAAGACGCGCACAGGGCGAGCAGCACCCCGGAGAGCAGCACGAGGCGGTGCGCTCCGTCCACTTCGTCCACCGGGTCCACGGCGTTCAATCGGGATGCCGGGCTCGACCGGAAGGGCCACCTGGTGGGCCACGCACGCACGTGCCAGTGCACCTCCTGAAAGGAGCTTATGGTATGGTACGTGTGCAATACTAGAGTCGGACGGGACGCGGTCCCCGCGGGGCGAGACGCCGGTGCAGTTGGAAGAGCAGCTCCCCAGGAAGTTCGGCAAGTACACCCTGCTGCGGAAGCTGGCCGTCGGCGGCATGGCGGAGATCTTCCTGGCGCTGCACCGGAGCATCTCCGGCTTCGAGAAGCTCCTCGTCATCAAGCGCATCCTCCCGAACCTGACGCAGGACTCGGATTTCCTGCAGATGTTCCTCGACGAGGCGAGGATCGCGGCGACGCTCAACCACCCCAACATCGTCCAGATCTACGACGTGGGCTCCGTGGGGGACGCGTACTTCATCGCAATGGAGTACGTCCACGGCGAGGACCTGCGCTCCATCGTCCGGGCGATGAAGAAGAAGTCGATCCCGTCGTTCCCCATGGAGCACGCGCTACAGATCGTCATCGGGGCCTGCGCCGGGCTCGACTTCGCGCACACGAGGACCGACCTCCAGGGACAGCCGATGGAGATCGTCCATCGTGACATCAGCCCGCAGAACGTGCTGGTGACCTTCGCGGGCGACGTCAAGGTCGTGGACTTCGGCATCGCGCGGGCCAAGCTGACCGGCCTCGAGCAGAACACGGGCGAGGGGCAGCTCAGGGGCAAGGTACCTTACATGTCGCCCGAGCAGTGCCGCGGCGAGACTCTCGACCGGCGCAGTGACATCTTCAGCCTCGGCATCCTGCTCTTCGAGCTGACCACCGGCCGCCGGCTCTTCCGCGGCGAGACCGAGTTCACCACCCTCCGCAAGATCGTGGAGGAGCCCTACCCGCGGCCGTCTCAGTTCGTCGAGGGCTACCCACCCGATCTGGAGCGTATGGTCATGCGCGCGCTCGAGCGCGAGCGCGAGGTGCGGTATCAGACCGCGCGCGAGCTCCAGGCCGATCTCGAGGAGTACGTCCGGCACCACCGTATCCCGGCCAGCTCGCTGAACCTCTCGAAGTTCATCGAGGAGATCTTCGGCGAGAAGCTCGCCGTCCAGCGGGACGCCCTGGTGCAGGGCAAGCGGCTGGCGGACATCATCGCCCGCGAGGAGGCCGAGGCTCCCGAGATCGCGTCCGACGACCTCGTGGAGCTCGACGCGCACGGCCGTCCGGTCAGCGACGGTCACGCCCCGGTGAGCGTCGCACCGCCCAGCCCGTCCACGGGAGCCTGGGTCGAGCAGAAGAAGTCGTCGTGGGCGACGCGGGTGGCCATGGCCGTGGTGGCGCTCGTGATCGTGCTCGGCGCAGGTGGGGCGATCGTGTTCTTCACGCGCCCGGGCGAGACCACCACGACCGGGCCGGCCGTCACGGGCCGGCTCGACGTCCGCACGTCTCCCGAAGGCGCGTCCATCACGCTCGACGGGATCGCCACGGGCGCTGTGACGCCACACGTGTTCGAGAAGCTGAAGGTCGACCGGACCTACCAGGTCAAGCTCATTCTCGACGGGTACCGGAGCGAGCTCCGCGAGGTCAAGCTCACGGCCCGCGATCCACTGGAGGCCGTGTCGCTGGAGCTGAGCCCGGCGGCCAAGGGCATCGTCTCGATCGCCACCGTGCCCCGCGGGGCCCGGGTCTTCTTCGACGGACGTCCCCTCGATGAGGCGGCGCCGACCACCGTGGCCGAGGTCGCGCCGGTGGAGGAGCACACGGTCCTCGTCAAGCTCGACGGGTACGTGGACCAGACGAAGACCGTGGCCGTGGCGCCGGGCAAGTCGGTCGAGCTACGCTTCGAGCTCGCGGAGGCGCCGCTCGCGCCGGACGAGGCGTTCCTGGTCATCGAGTCCGACCCTCCGGGCGCGCGGATCTCGCTGGACGAGCGCCACCTCGACGCCACGACGCCGTCCAAGCAGCGGCTCGCGGCCGGACGCGAGGTCACGGTGGAGCTGGCCAAGTCGGGGTTCGAAGCCTTCCGCAAGACCGTCCGCCTCGAGGCCGGCGCGACCGTCTCCGTGGCGGCCCGGCTCGATCGGGAGCGTGGCGGCGGCGGCGGTGGTGGTGGTGGTGGTGGTGGCGGCGGTGGTGGCGGCGGCGGCACGGGGTGGCTCTACTTCAACGCGGTGCCGTACTGCAACGTGACCATCGACGGACAGTCGGCGGGAACGACGCCCGTCGTCAGGCGAGAGCTCTCGGCAGGCCAGCACACCATCGTC
>Ga0233425_10009582_pt1 | contig 12177 bp, 9 predicted proteins | sample Watercolumn_Towu_2_FD_181712 | JGI IMG/M metagenome (GOLD analysis project Ga0233425, IMG submission 181712) | Freshwater microbial communities from Lake Towuti, South Sulawesi, Indonesia - Watercolumn_Towuti2014_140_MG | ecosystem: Environmental > Aquatic > Freshwater > Lake | place: Indonesia...
AATGAAAAATAAGCCTGAATTACAAGAACCTTCGGGACGTTCTGTTATAAAAACAAAAAGCGACGCTTCAACATACGTCGCTTTTTGTTTTCCGTTGAACAAGTTACTTCTCCACCATCTCTTTCACCTGCTCGATATACGCCAGGCTTTGATGACGGAAATAGGTGTTATACAACTCGGCGTAATGGCCGTTTTGATTTAATAATCCGTCGTGGCTGCCCTGCTCGATGATTGCGCCTTTTTGCATGACCACGATGCGGTCCGCCGCTTTGACCGTTGAGAGGCGGTGCGCGATCAGAATGCTGGTCGTATTTTTCAAAATTAAGTTCAACGCCTGCTGGATCTGCCATTCAGTGAACGGGTCAATGCTGGCGGTGGCTTCGTCCAAAATAAAAATGGCGGGATTTTGAACCAGCACGCGCATCAACGCCACAAGCTGGCGCTGCCCCATCGAGAGTCTGTTGCCGCGCTCGCCGACCTCGGTATGCAGGCCGTCGGGCAGGGTTTCCAGCCATTCGCCGCCGCCAATTCTTTTGGCGAGTTTGAGCATTTCCGCTTCAGGCACGCCGGGTACAGCGTAACGGATATTGTCCATCACTGTGCCGGAAAATAAAAACGGCACCTGCGAGACAATTCCCAACTGGCGGCGGTATTGGCCCAGGTCAAAGGCGCGGATATCGTGGCCGTCAACAAGCAAATTCCCTTTTTGAAATTCGTAAAAGCGCGCGATCAATTTTGCTATGGATGACTTGCCCGCGCCGGTATGCCCGACCAAAGCCAGAGTCTCTCCGGGTTGTATGACCAGATTGAAGTTCGTCAGGATCGGTTCTTTATCCGAATAACTGAAATCAAAATTTTCAAATTTAATTTCGCCCTTCAAGCGCGGCACATCCTGTTTTTCTGTTTGAAGCACATTCGGGTCGGCATCTATCAATGCGAAGACGCGTTCGGCGGCGGAAAGGCCGGCTTGAATCTGCGCCCAAAACGCGGTGAGATTCAAGATGGGGAAGAAAAACTGGTCGAGGCTCATGATGAACAGATACCACGCGCCAATGCTGACCAGCCCCTGCTCGGCGCTCATGCCGCCGGCATAGATCAGCACGCCGACGAAAATTCCGGCCAGCGCGTTGAGTGTGGGGAAGACAAGCGCCAGCACGAATCCGCGCCGGATATTGACGTGGTACGACTGCTGGTTCGATTCGTCGAAGGATTTGAAGATGCTTTCCTCCTGGCGAAAATTTTTCGCAATGGAAATTCCGCTGATGGTTTCCTTGATGGCGGCGTTTACATCGGCCATGGCTTTCATGCCGCGTTTGGTGACGATGCGCGCCAGCGCACGGAAGCCGGAAGCCACACCGAAGATGACCGGCATGAAGGCCAGCAGGATCAAAGACAAACGCCATTCGGTACGAAAGAGCACGATGCCGAGGATTAGCGCCTGCATCATTTGCGAAACGACATCGGTGATGATGACGATTAACTGGCCGAAATCGTTTGTGTCGGATGTGATGCGCGAGACGATTCTGCCCGATGAGAATTGGTCGTAGAACGAGAGGTCATGCTCGGCGGCGGCGCGGAATGCGCGCGTGCGCAGGTCGAGGACGACATCTCCCACCGCGCGCACGATCAGACTTCGCCGAATCCAGTTCAGTCCCCACAAGCCGACTCCAACTCCCATGAGAGCGACTCCCACCAATGCGATGGCTTGCGGCGTCGGCTGTTCGCGCAGCAAATCCACCATGCGGCTGACAATGACAGGCAGTGCCGCGCCGATGAAGGAAAGGATGATGATAAAAAAGGAGGCCAGCACAAGCCGCCTGACCTGTGTGCGGAAGAAGCCGCTGATGCGCCGCGTGAGTTCGCGGTCGGTGTACTGGCGGTCGTATTTTTCGTCGTTTAGTCCGGCAAAGAATCCCATAGTGAGCTTTTAGCAGTTAGCGATTAGCAATTGGGGTTTCGTTCTCACTAACCGCTAAATGCTAATGGCTAATCGCTGTACCTTATTCCCTGAAAATTCTCGAATATGCTTCGGATGTCTTCATCAATTCGTCGTGTGTGCCGACGGCGGCGATGCGGCCTTTGCGCAGGACGATGATCAAATCAGCCCAGCGGATCTGCGACAGGCGGTGGGTGATGATGAAGGTGGTGCGTCCGCGCGCGGCGTTGGAGATGGCGCGCTGGATTTTGTCTTCGGTGGCTGAGTCGATCGCGGAGGTGGAATCATCCAGCACGAGAATGCGCGGGTCGGTGAGAAATGCGCGGGCAAGCGCGATGCGCTGGCGCTGTCCGCCGGAGAGAGTCACGCCGCGTTCACCAACGACCGTGTCGTAGCTCTGGTCAAACTCAAGGATGAAGTCATGCGCCTGCGAGGCAACGGCCGCAGAGGTGATTTCGTCTTTTGAGGCGGACGGTTTTCCGAAGGCGATATTGTCGCTCAGGGAACGCGAGAACAAAAAGATATCCTGTTCGATGATGGAGATTTGCGAACGCAGGGCGGCCAGATTCCAGCCGCGCACATCCACGCCGTCAATCAAGACCTGACCCGAGGTTGTGTCATAGGTGCGGTTGATGAGCTTGGCCAGCGAGGTTTTTCCGGCGCCGGTCTGACCAACGATGGCGACGGTTTGTCCTTGTTTTATTTTGAACGAGACATCCTGGATGACAGGCTCGCCGCTTGGATAGGAGAATGAGACGCCGCGAAACTCAACTTCGCCGTGCATGTCCAAGGTCCGGCCGGATGCGTTCTGGTCGAGGCGTGTCTCGCGATTGATGAGTTCCAAAATCCGGCGCGCGCTCGACATCCCCGAAGAGATTTGCGAGTAAGCCCATGTCGAGGTGAAGGTCGGGAATTCCAGCAGGCGCAACAGGCCAAAGTAGGCGATGACCGCGCCGAGGTCAATGGTGCCTGCGCGAAAAAGCAGCAGTGCATGAACAAGTCCGCCGGCGTAGGAAGTGCCGAGCAACAGCATGGCGATGTAACGCCCTTCGAGGTCGCCCTGATTCACAAACGCATTTCGCACGCGCCGCGCGTTGGAGACAAAGCGTTCCACTTCGGCGCCTTCCTGCGCCGCGCCCTTCATTACTTCAACGCCGTCCAACGATTCGGAGAGATGTGTGTTCATGTCGCCGAAGGTGGCGCGGACTTCATCGGTGATGGGCGAAAGTGTCTTGAGATAACGCGCCAGTGCAACGAAATAAATGATCGTAAAAATAATCGGCGTAATCAGCAGGGACGGATGGTAGCGCGGCGCGGCAAAGAACAGCATCACAATGAACATGAACGAGCCGACCACAAGGTTGACGCCGGGGTTGAACATGAAGTTCACTTCGCGCACATCGTTCGTGGCGCGCGCCATCGTATCGCCAACGGGCTGTAAATTATGGAAGGTCATGCTCTTGCCGAGCAGGGAAAGGTACAACTCATCGCGGATATCGCGCTCCATGTATTGAGCCATGAGTTCCGCGCCGAAGTTGCGTCCCAATTGCAGTACGCCGCGGATGACCTGCGAAACGCCGATGACAAGTGCGAGCGGCAGTAAAACCGATGTGTCCGGCGGAAGTTGAATCATCGCGTTGAAGGCGTCGCCGGTCAGCACGGGCACATAGGCAGCCAGAGCCGCATTGCCGATCGCGCCGAGGATGATCATTACAATGATCCACGCATACGGGCGCGAATGGGAAATGATCCATGCCGCCGCGCTCGCGCGGTCATAAACATTTTTTCTTTTAAGCGTAAATTCTGTGGGGATGGAAATGGATGACATTTTTTGAATTGTACCAGTATGGTCTTTACTTTATTTCGGAAAACATTTCGGCGCACCAGAGCGAATATTCGCCGCCGCTGCCATCCTCGCGCATGTCCCACCATGCAGACAGGACGGCATGGGCAGTTGACCACAACAGAATGGACGCCCGATCCCAGCCCAATCTTTCCGAGAGGATGCCCATCCGCCTCTTTGTCTGCGCCTTGAAGTTGATCCCGTCCGAAAGGCTGCCCCACGGGTTGATCATCAGCGGACCTATTTCATACCCGGCAGGGCCGATGACTCCCTTCGGGTCAATTGCCAGCCAGCCGCGCTCCGACAACAGGATATTGAAATGGTGAAAGTCACCATGAATCAGTTTTAGGTTTTCTTCCGCAAGCAACCCCGGCAAAAAAGATTCGACTCGCTCCAAAAGTTTTTTAGGAAACGGCCCTGTGCCGCCGTCAAATTTCTGGCGGATCTTTTTCAGGGCATCGAACCAACCTGTTAATTGAATATAATTATTATCCGCTGGTGCTTCCCTCCAAAGACGGGACATCACATCCACAGCGATATGCGTGCGCTCGTCATCATTCTCCAACTCAGCCAGCATCTTTCCGGGCTTTAGCCTTTCCAGCAATAAAAACCCGCGTTTTTCATCACAGCCAAATAAGCGGCAGGCGCCGTTACCGTTGAATAATTTCAGGGCTTCCATTTCACTGGTTAATTCCGGGTTGGGTAAGCCGATCTTGAGGATCACATCCTCGCCGCCGCGATTGGCAAATGACACAAAGTTATAGGACAGATTGGGAACGAACCGCACATCGTAAAGCCTCCATAATTGGGATGCATCAGCGATCAAGCACGGAAGATCTTTAATGAATTGAACGCCCTGTTCATCAAAGGAGTTATGAATATTTTTTATGAAATCGGCAGGCAGGTTTAATTCATTCATGAAAACACTTCCTTTCAGGTATTTCATTGTAGTATTATGTACTTCAACTTTCAACCTTCACCCCACAAACCCCATGATAAAACTCCCCGGCTTAATAGACCCCCACGTCCACATGCGCGAACCCGGCGCAACTCACAAGGAAGATTTTGACTCTGGCACATCCGCCGCGCTGGCAGGCGGTTTCACCGCCGTGCTGACCATGCCAAACACCAGGCCGCCCATCTTCGACGCTGAGACGCTTGACCTCGCGCTGAATGCCGCCAAACAGAAAGCGCGCTGTGACTATGCCCAGTTCATTGGGGCAGGTCCCAACAATGCAGACAAGGCCGCGTCGCTGGCAGGGAAAGCGGCCGGGTTGAAGATGTACCTTGACTCCACTTTTGGGGAACTCCGTCTCGACGATATGACCTTGTGGCAGCCGCACTTTGAAAAATACCCGAAAAACTATCCCATTGTGGCTCACTCTGAAAGCCGAAGCATGGCCGCCGCCATACTATTTGCCGCGATTCATGACCGCCCGGTACATATTGCGCATATCTCATTGAAGGAGGAAGTACTGCTTATCAAAGCGGCCAAGGAACGCGGCATCAAAGTGACTTGTGAAGTCTGTCCGCATCATTTGTTTTTAAATAAAGAAGACCTGCCCCCACTCAATCTTCCTTCAAATTCTATGAATTTGGAGGAGGGCAAGGGAGAGGGGAGAAAAGAAGTCCGTCCGCGGCTGGCGGCAAAAGAGGATGTGGATGCCCTGTGGGCAAATATGGATGTCATTGATTGCTTTGCCACCGACCACGCGCCTCATACGCTGGAGGAAAAGGATTCAGACAACCCGCCGCCGGGCTTTCCCGGCCTGGAGACAGCCCTGCCATTGCTCATAACTGCCGTGGCTGAATCCCGCCTCACACTGCCTGACTTGATAGACAAGATGCACACCAACCCTAAAAAGATATTTAACCTGCCGGACCAGCCTGAAACCTGGGTCGAGGTGGACGAGGACGCAAAGTATGAAATTAAAGCAGCGGATCAATTTACGCGCTGTAACTGGACTCCGTTTGAAGGCTGGCAGGTGAGGGGAAGAATCCGCAGGGTGGTTTTGCGCGGGACGACTGCCTTTGAAGACGGCAAAATACTGGCTGAAAAGGGATTCGGAAAGAATCTTAGAGCGTAGCAGTGGAAAACCAATTCTGCTATCCGAAACCACCGAATGGGATGCCATATTTGGGTACTATTGTTTAGACAAAAAGTTCGGCCAATTTTCCTGACTGTGGATAAGTACACATAAATTGTGGAAAACTGGCCTCGTCTGTGGACAATACGTACAATTGTTCCAGAAAAGGTGGAAATTCCTCGAAAACAATACCCCCATATATGGGGGGTGATAATTACTTCTTCCGAAATATAGAAAGGCTGAAAGAAGCCTGCAAGAAAGCTTTTTTCTATTGATAAGTTGCCCGGAAAATCTCCACAGGAGAGCGCTGCTGAATAACAGGATCAAACCGAAGGTATGGAATGAAGCGTGGGTTTCATCACCACCTATGGCGGTATATTGGTTTTGTCCACACTATCCACAGACACTACTACTGTTACGAATCCATATAAATATATAAACACTACTTGAATCTCTTAAAGGTATCCTGTACAATTTGATAAACAAGGCCGTTCCCTTCTTTGCAACCTTGGGAGGTTGTCATGGATATTATCAAAGTTTCAGCCAACTCCCGTACCTCAGCAGTGGCCGGGGCGATCGCCGGGGTCATCCGCGAACATAAACGGGCAGAAGTTCAAGCCATCGGAGCAGGAGCTGTCAACCAGGCGCTTAAGGCGCTGGTGCTTGCCATTGGGTATTTGAAAAGCGACGGGGTGGATGTGGTCTGTGTACCCGAGTTTGTGGAAGTTCAGATTGAGGACAAGGTGCGCACTGCCATTAAGTTGGTGGTGGAGCCGCGCCAACAGGGCTGATTTCGTCATAGACAATCAATTGCAGGGTGGCGTATAATCTTCGTTGTGGATATTGCGCTCACCTGCCCTTGCGAGCGGTGCAAGGGTCGCGCGTAACGATAAAACTGGTTCACGCGTCGGGCAATTGCCACATCTTTTTATTCTTATGCCTCTCTTGAGAAATATTTCCCGCATTGCGCTTTTGTTCGCCCTGCTGGCAGGCCTGCTGGCGGGAGTTTCTGCACCTGTGTTAATAGGCGACTTTGTCCGCGCTGCTCCTGCGCGGGCTCCCCTGTATGCCTGCCCTGATATTACTGCCGCGCAGTGGACTTTTACCGGCGATGTCGTCACTCCGTCCAGCGGGGCTGGGACTCTCCTTGCCGGAACGGGCATCAACGGGCCGACCTTCCCAACCGGGCAGGTGACTTCGGAAGACCCTGCCATCAGTTACACAAGCTGGGATAGCGCGGCTTTCGACGCAGATGCCTATGTTGAACTCGACGTTGATACCACGAACAGATCCAACATTGCGCTTACCTTCAAATATCGCGGCTCGAATACCGGGCCGTCCACCCTTGAAATTTTTTACTCCACCGATGGAACAACCTTCACGGCTTTTGGTTCTCCCACTGCCATACTTCATGACCAGTCATGGAACTCACTCACTTTCGATTTCAGTTCAATTGTGCTGCTTAACAATAACCCGTCTGCCAAATTCAGAATCCATTCCTACGGCGCCTCTGACGCGGCAGGCACTTTGCGGCTGGATAATGTAACGATCCTTGGAAACTGCGCTCCCGCCCTGCATTCGGTGTTCATCAATGAAGTCGCATGGGCGGGAACAAAAGCCAACGAAGGCCATGAATGGATCGAGTTGTATAACCCCGGCTTACTGCCGATCGACATCACTGGCTGGGTTTTGAAATCAGAAACAGATTCAACTCCCACGGTTGTCTTGAGCGGCATCATTCCCGCCGGCGGATTTTTCCTGTTGGAGCGGGATACAGACAATGCCGTGTTCGATATCCCGTCCGATCAAATTTATACTGGTGCGCTGGCGAACAGCGGTGAAGCGCTCACCCTGTATGACAATTCGCCTTCGCCGGTGTTGATCGACAGCGCCAACGGAAACGGCGGCGCGTGGCCTGCGGGAAGCGCTGCTACCTTCGGCACTATGGAGCGTCTCAGCACCCTCACCGACAGCGACTCTGCCTGGTTTACGAATAGCGGCGTTGTCAAAAACGGGCTGGACTTTAATGAAGACCCGATCTGGGGCACGCCAAAAAACAGTAACTCCCCTCCGCCGCCACCCACCGCCACCGCCACTCCAACGATCACGCGCACCCCCACCCGCACATCCGTACCAACGCGCACCGTCACTCCAACAGGTACCATTCCAACACCCACGCGGACAGTTTCTCCCACCCGGACTCCTTCGCCAACCGCAACGACTGTGGCAACGATGAAGATCATCATCAGTGAAGTTGCCTGGGCTGGAACTGCCGCTTCGTCTGACGATGAGTGGATCGAACTTTACAATCCGGGCACAACTGATATATCCCTGCTTGGTTACACACTTAAAACTGACAGCCAAAGCGTCAACATCACGTGGACCACAGCAGATATCAACACCGATTTTGTCATCGAAGCTGGAACCTATTACCTCATCGAACGCGGCGATGACAATCTCGCAGTCAGCGACATAGATTACGACAAATCCTTCTCTGGAATCTTATCCAACAGCGGCGAGGTCCTGCGCCTGATCTACACTCCAACCAATCAATTGATAGACATCGCCAACTCAGACGGCGGCGCATGGCCAGCCGGCAATGCGAGCACGTTCAGCAGCATGGAACGCTATGGAATGCGTCAGGACGGCCCGGCTGCCTGGGTCACTCATACCGGCGTAAAAGATGGCGTCGGCTTTGATGCCGGCATTCCCAACGGATGCACTGCCAACGTCAACTGCACGACCAACCCGAGGGAAATACTCGGCACTCCAGGGGATGAAAACTGGTCAGCCTCCGTTACACTCACTCCGTCCCGCACGCCTGTTCCAACGGTCAAACCCACATCCATTCGCACGCCGACCCCGTCCATTCGCCTCGTTGGGCGACCCATCATCAACGAATTCCTGCCCCGCCCGGGCTTCGACTGGAATCAAGACGGCAAGGTGGATGTCTTCGATGAATTCATCGAAATCAAAAACGTCGGCCCGGTCGATATCAGCCTGAGCGGCTGGCGGCTGGATGACGAAGCGAACACCGGCTCAAATGCCTACTCCCTTCCCAACGTTATCTTAAAGCCCGGCGAGCGCAAGGTATTCTACGGCCTTGAGACCAACATCCTGCTCAGCGACGGCGGCGACACAGTCCGCCTGCTCAACCCCAGCGGCCAAATTTACGACTCCTACTCCTACACCGTTGCCAAAGTGGAAGACCAGTCCACCTGCCGCCTGCCGGATATCAGCACGAACGAATTCGGCTTTGGAAACTGGTTCACCGATTGCGTGCCCACGCCGAACCTTGCCAACACCCGCGAAGGAACCGTTCCATCCGCACCCGGCGGAGAAACCTTCCAGCCCGCCATCTGCTCCCTGCCCGACACCCTCCCCGCAGACTTCCTCTTTGCTGAATGCCGCGGCTACGGAACAGACATCTGGAACGCCTACTATTGGGATCAATCCGGCTGGCAGGGCGAAATGTACGTCCCTGAAAATAAGAACAAGTGGAAATCTTTTGTGAAATAAACCAGACCCTAAAGGTTTCAAGCCTTTAGGGTTTTTTTGAATAGGATAATCATGGAAACCTTTTTTTCTTTTTTGGAAAGAAGAGTCGACGACTGCTCCTCGCTCCTATGCGTTGGACTCGACCCGCACATCCCCGACTTAAAAGAACCGACCGCCGCATCTGCCCTGGACTTTTGCCTGACTCTAATCAAGCAGACAGCTCCCTACGCTGCGGCATTTAAACCCAACGCCGCGTTCTTCGAGGTCTTCGGCGCCGCAGGTTGGACAGCGCTTAAGCAGGTCATTGAAGCCGTCAGCGAAGAATCAGCCCGGCTTGGCTCGATGATCCCGGTCATCCTGGATGCGAAGCGCGGCGACATCGCTTCCACCGCCGAGGCATATTCCAAATCCGCCTTTGAGTTTCTCGGAGCGCATTGCATCACCCTGAATCCATATCTTGGCAAAGACTCTGTCGAGCCGTTTATTCAAGACCCGGAGAAAGGAGTCTTCCTGCTCTGTAAGACCTCCAACGCCGGTTCAATGGATTTACAAAACCTGCTTGTCCTGCCAATGGGGTCAGACAGCCCGTCGCCTCTTTATCTTTATGTTGCGCAACTCGCGCAGCAATGGAATGAAAAAAATAATGTCGGCATTGTGGTCGGAGCGACTCACCCGCAGATTATGGGAATGATCCGCGCCGCTGTCCCTGACTTGTGGTTCCTGTCTCCCGGCGTTGGCGCGCAGGGCGGAGAATTGGAATTGGCGTTGAAATCCGGTTTACGCAAAGACGGCAAGGGCATATTGATTCCCGTTTCGCGCGGCATTTCCCGCGCTTCAAGCCCCGCCCGTGCCGCCGCCGAATTGCGCGACGAAATGGTGAATATCAAGCGTGAGATCGCATCTCGATAAAACCTGTGGAAAAAGGAATTGCCATGACCAGACTAACTCCCTCTCAATCCGCCCTCGCTGACGGCCTGCTCAACGCAGGCTGCATCAAGTTCGGGGAATTCACCCTCAAGTCCGGACTTAAGTCTCCCATCTATATTGACCTGCGCCGCATCATTTCATTTCCAAAACTGCTCGAGCAAATCGGCGCGGCTTATTTGCCCATCCTCCAAACTCAAAAATTTGACCGTCTCGCTGGCCTGCCTTATGCCGCCATTCCCATCGCAACCGCGGTTTCCTTGCAGGGCGGCTATCCCATGATCTATCCGCGCAAGGAAGTGAAGACCTATGGCACAAAGGCCGAGATCGAAGGCGAGTTTCAGTCCGGCGAAACAGCCTTGGTCATTGATGACCTCGCCACCACCGGCGGCAGCAAGTTCGAAGCCATTGAAAAGTTAACCGCGGTTGGTTTGGTCGTAAAAGACATCGTCGTTTTAGTGGACCGTCAATCCGGCGCGAAAGAATCGCTGGAGCAGGCGGGTTACTCGATGCATGCGGTCTTGACCATCACTCAATTATTGGATTATTGGGAAGCAAATGGGAAAGTGGGGAAGGATAAAATCGAAGAGACGAGGAAGTTTTTGAAACAGAGCGCGTAAGTGCTTTGTTCATCAATTTTCGAATTTGAGCAAAGTATACTATCCTCAATTTCTATTTTGGAGGTTTCCATGCCCAAAAAACATACCTTCACAGCCAAAATCATGGACGCCGGAGGGGGCGGCGCTTTCGTGGAAATCCCCTTCGATGTGGAAAAGGCTTTCGGCTCGAAGCGTCCCAAAGTCAAAGCCATGATCGAGGGAGTTTCTTATCGCGGCACATTGGTTCGTATGGGAACGGAGTGCCACCTGCTGCTCATTCTTAAGGGCATCCGTGAGCAGATCGGAAAAACTTTCGGCGACGAGATCAAAATCACGGTCGAAGCAGATACCGAGCCGCGCGTGGTTGAGATCCCAACGGAGTTGAAGCAGGCATTCAAGGCCGAAAAAGAAGCGAAGAAAATTTTCGACAGGCTGGCCTACTCTCACCAGCGGGAATATGTCCTGTGGATCAATGAAGCCAAAAAGGAAGAAACCCGCGCGCGGCGAATCGCCGGGACAATTGAGAGATTGAAAAAAGAAAAAAAGGAACAATGATCTCTTATGTCAAAACTCGACATTGGCAGCCGCGAGCTTTTTTATACATGTTCTGGAACAGGAATTCCAACTGTAGTGATTGAAAGCGGAATGGGAGATACTTCTGAATCCTGGTCACATATTCAATCCGCAGTTTCCCAATATACGCGCGTGCTCACATACGACCGCGCAGGCATGGGGCAAAGCGACATTCCGCCGCGCCCGCGAACCTGTCAGGATATGGTGGATGACCTCACCGCGCTGTTGGCTGGCGCGCAGATTCCCCCGCCCTACATTCTTGTGGGACATTCCTTCGGCGGACTCCTCGTCCGCTTGTTTGCCAGCCTTCATCCAGAACAAACCGCAGGCATGGTACTAGTGGACGCTTCGCACGAAGACCGCACGGAAGGATTCGAGAAGGTTCTCTCCAATGAGTTGATTGCCCGCAACCGCGCATACCTTCTTGACCCTGCGAAGAACTCCGAATTTGTTGACCGCATCCCTTCCGAGCAGCAGGTGAAAGGCGCGCAGCGGCTGTTTGATTTTCCGTTGATCGTCCTGACGCGCGGCCTGCCTGATGAACCAGACCCTGTCTGGCCGAGCGCAGAACTCCAGCGCGTGGAATTTGAATTACAGCGGGAGTTTCTGAAGTTATCCCCCATGAGTTCGCAGGTGATCGCTGAACAAAGCGGGCATGAGGTACAAAAAGACCAGCCTGAACTTGTCATCGAATCAATCAAAAAAATGATTGGCAAT
>Ga0233425_10009583_pt1 | contig 12174 bp, 7 predicted proteins | sample Watercolumn_Towu_2_FD_181712 | JGI IMG/M metagenome (GOLD analysis project Ga0233425, IMG submission 181712) | Freshwater microbial communities from Lake Towuti, South Sulawesi, Indonesia - Watercolumn_Towuti2014_140_MG | ecosystem: Environmental > Aquatic > Freshwater > Lake | place: Indonesia...
GGTGGACATGCCCGTGTTCTCCTTCTGATCGACTTGCCAGGTCGTCTCTAGGAGACCGCATGTCCACTCTTTTGTCAAAAAGTACGCTTAAACCGGATGAACCTTCATTTTTCATGGTTTGTTGTGACCCATGATGGTTCGGTCCTTTCTGGATTACAGAAGAGTGACTTTCGCCGAGGTTCAAGTTCATTGTCATAAGTTTTTTTTGACCACTGATCACTGATCACTGCCCCCGACCCCCGTCCCCTGGCCCCTGGCTCCTGATCCTCCGTGTCTTAACTTGCCAATCACCTTGAACTCCATTATATTTTAATCGGTTAAGTTGCCGGCCTGAGCGCCGGTTCGAGGTGGGCATGGCCGAACCGAATACCCGGGTTTCCCTCTGGTACTTCCTGGCGCTGATGTTGATTATCCTGTTGGCGCAGCAATATTTCATTGTTCCCAAGACGGAAAACGTCAATTACAGCGACTTCCGCAAACTGGCGGAGAGCAAGGGCGTCGATGACCTGATGATCGGCGCCGAGAAAATCGAAGGCCGCCTGCTGCCTCAGGGCGTGGAATATCTCAGCAAGACCCGCAACGACCCGAAACTGCCCGAGAAATTGAAAGAGCAGTTTAAAAACGACCCGGTCAGGTTCACCACCGTCCGGGTGCAGGACCCGGAGATCATCAAGGTCTTGGACCAGCAGGGCATCAGGTACCAGGCCGTGCAGGAAAGGACCTGGCTCACTTCCCTCCTCTCCTTGATTCTCCCCACCTTGCTGTTACTGGCCATCTTTGTCTATTTTTTCCGGAAGATCGGCACCGGCGCGGGGGGCTTGATGTCCGTGGGCAAGAGCAAAGCCAAGGTCTACGTGGAGGATGAGACCAAGGTCACCTTCGCCGACGTGGCCGGGGTGGAGGAAGCGGAAGAAGAGTTGAAAGAGATCATCGAGTTCCTGAAGACCCCGGCCAAGTTCCAGGCCCTGGGGGGCAATATTCCCAAAGGTGTACTGATCTTGGGCCCGCCGGGCACCGGCAAGACCCTGCTGGCCCGGGCCGTGGCCGGCGAAGCGGGAGTCCCTTTCCTGAGTCTAAGCGGCTCCGATTTTGTGGAGATGTTCGTGGGGGTGGGCGCGGCCCGGGTCCGGGATCTCTTTGCCCAGGCCCAGGAGAAGGCCCCTTGCATCATCTTCATCGACGAGCTGGACGCGGTGGGCAAGGCCCGGGGGTTAAGCCCCATGAGCGGCCCGGAGGAGCGGGAAAATACCCTGAACCAGTTGTTGTCGGAGATGGACGGCTTCGACACCCGCAAAGGGGTGATCATCATGGCCGCCACCAACCGCCCGGAGATTCTGGACCCGGCCCTGATCAGGCCGGGGCGCTTTGACCGCCATATCCTGGTGGACCGGCCGTCGCTTAAAGGCCGGGAGGATATCTTGCACATCCACACCCGCCGTGTCAAGCTCTCGCCGGAAGTCAACCTGAACACCCTGGCAGCCCGCACCCCCGGCATGGTGGGCGCGGACCTGGCCAACATCGTCAACGAGGCGGCCCTGCTGGCGGCCCGGAAAAACAAGACCGCGGTGGAGATGGAGGATTTCGAGGAGGCCATCGACCGGGTGGTGGCGGGCCTGGAGAAGCGCAACCGCATGATGAACCCCCGGGAGAAGGAAATCGTGGCCTATCACGAGACCGGCCACGCCCTGGTGGCCGAGGCCCTGCCCACCACCGACCCCGTGCACCGGGTCTCCATCATCCCCCGGGGCATCGGCGCCCTGGGCTACACCATGCAATTGCCCACCGAGGACCGCTACCTGATGACCAAGACCGAACTGGAGGACCGCATGGCGGTGATGATGGGGGGCCGGGTGGCGGAGGAGCTGCACTTTCAGGAGATTTCCACCGGGGCCCAGAACGATCTTTACCGGGCCACGGACATTGCCCGGTCCATGGTCCGGGAATACGGCATGAGCGAAAAGCTGGGACCCATCACCTTTGAGCGGGAGCGGCGGCCCCTGTTTCTGGAAACGATGATGCCGCCGGGCACCAAGGACTACAGCGAGACCACGGCCGAGGAAATCGACCAGGAGGTGGCCAACCTGGTGGCCCGGGCCCACACCCGGGCCAAGGCCATCCTGGAGCAGCGGCGTGAGACCCTGGAAAAAGTGGCCCACGTCCTGTTAGAAAAAGAGGTGATCGAGGGGGACGAACTGCGGCAGTACTTGAATGATACGGCAAAGACCGGCGAGAAAAGTTAAAAGGATACAAGGTCAGGGTAATGCGTATGGTTAAATAACGGATGTTAGTAATACCATAACTGCTATGGAGGACGGGTAAAATGAAATCTAAGATTCCGATTTGGTTAATTTTCCTCCCCATTGCATTAGGTGCGGCCATCGGTCTTTACGGGTATGTGCCGTTTTTGGGAAACTTGTCGGTTCATGTGCGCTGGCTTCTCATCATGCTCATATTCTCGGGATTATTTATCCTGGTAGGTTGGCAATTACACCGGCGGTATGATGGTATTTTCATTGATTCCCGCTTTAAGATCAGTCTGTCGCGGTTTCAGATTATTCTTTGGACCCTTTTGACCTTTTCAGCCCTGTTTACCATCGCCTTGGAACGCAACAGCCTCTTGGCCCAGAATGCCCTGGAACATGAAGAGAAACAGCCGCCTAATCCCCTTAATATCTCTTTTCCCAATCAACTTCTGCTGGCGTTGGGCATCAGCACCGCCTCCCTGGCCGGGGCCTCGATCATCAAGAACGTGAAGAAAGAGCAGGAGACCGGTAAGAAGCTGACCCTGTTACTTGATGAAGAAAAAAAGGCCGGGGATAATAAGCAGGAGGCTCTGGCCAAAATCAATTCCATCCAGAGCCGGGTGGGCAAATTGGCTGATGATGAATCTGCCATCAAAACAGAGTTTGAAGCAAAGAAGAAAGATTTTTTGCTGCGAGAAGAGACCCTGGAAAAAGAAAAAGAGGCCATAAAAAAGAAGGTTGAGCAAGCCGATGCGGCCCAAAAAGCGAATCCCAATGACCCGGTCCTGAAGGATGCCCTGGAAGCCGCCAAAAAGGAACAAAGTGATAAAGAAAATGAATTGAAAAAAGGGAAGGAAGCCTGGAACAACGAAGAGATAAAGAATAAAGGCCGCCTCGTCTTTATCAACTCTGAGAACGAACAGGCCGGCAGGGAAAAAAAGTACGCGGAAATCGATTTAAAAAGGGCTGAAGAAGAGCTGAACCGCATCGATCAGGCCAAAAGGAATAAAGAGGGGTTGATCCACAAAAACTCAACACCGGAGGAGGCCGACTGGATTGACATGTTCCGGGGGGACGAAGTGGGCAATTACCAAGTCGTGGACGTCTCCAAGGTGCAGATGTTTTTTTTAACCATTGCCATTGTGGTCACCTATGGAGTGCTTATTTGGTTGTCCTTAACGCCGGAGATACTCAAAAAGGCGGCTTTCGCCTTCCCCTCGTTTCCCGAAAGCATGAATGCCCTTCTGGGGTTATCCCATGCAGGCTACCTGGTGATTAAGGGCTCGGGGTGAACACAGCCCTGAGGTTTGGCGGGCAAACTCATGGCGTTGCCCGGCTGCACCGATTTTAATGCTTAAAAGATGAACAAATCGAGGCCGGTAAGAAGTATTTAAAGTGAAGCAATAGGGGTCGCAGACCCATCCTTCCAATCCTTAGTTTAGAGTTTGTTATCATTTAAGGAGCGTCCCATGGAAATAAAAATAAAAGTCGGGAAGGTCACCTTTTCCAGCCGTGATTCGGGGGCCTTTATTCAACCGATCCAACCGGAGGAACCGGAAATCAAGGCACAGATGCCGTCATCCATCCAAACCCAGGTTTTTGTTTCCCCGGAGTTTCTGAGCAAGCTGGGAAAACCTCTCGAGGTGGGGCAGTTGGTGCGCTACGAGGTTGCCGATGACGAAACTTTGGCTTCCAAGGTTGAGCCCGTGGGTTGAGAATATTTTTGCCGAATAGCGGCTTTCCACTATTTAGGGAATTTGGGAAGCTCCCAGCTAGCAACTGTTGAGCAAACCAGTATTGCTCCGGTTAGACCAGCATGTAAATGTCTATTCTTAAAATATTTCCGTCCGGGCGGGATCTCCAAGAATATATCTTGCAAGAAACCGCGCCAGGCGCCCTAATCCTGGTCCCCCACCAGCGGCTGGCCCGCCAGGTATGGCACCGGCAGCGGCTGCGGAGCCTGGAGCAGGGTCTGACCGCGTGGGAGCCGCTGCCCCTGGCCACCCTGGGGCACTGGCAGGCGGAACTCTGCCGCTCTCTTTGGCTGCCGGCGGCCGTGGCTTCGCCGTTACAACGACTCGTTATCTGGCGGCAAGCCCTGGAAGCAGGCCCCTCCCTGGAGGGCCTCACTCCCGACCTGGCCTGGGCCCAGGCCCTGGATGAAGCCTATTCTTTGCTGTCCCGGCACCGCCTGCCCCTGGTTGAGCCTGATCCCCGGGATTCACCCCTGGTCTCCTGGCGGCGGCGGCTGATGGGGATCTATCAGGTAATTTCCCGTAATGCAGGTTTCCTGCCCGAAGGGGAATTGCCCGGCCATCTCCTTAAGGCCCTGGACGCCGGTAACATCACCCTGTCGCAGCAACTGCTGGTCGCGGGCCTGGAAACCCCGGCCCCGCTGGAAGAAGCCTGGCTTAAGGCCGTGGCCCGGCTGATCCCGGTGGTCCATCTCCAGGTCAAGGGCAACCCGGCCGCGGTGCAACGAGCCGCGGTCCTGCCCGATCCGCGCCAGGAAGTGGAATGGGCCGCGGCCTATTTGCTGGAACTGGCGGCAGGGGGCGTGCCGCCGCACCGGCTGGCCCTCACCTCCCCCACATTGGAGAGCTATCTGCCGGAAGTGCGCCGGGTCCTGGCCGAACTCCTGGGGCCTCCCGCCGCGCCGGAGGGCTGGGCCTACAATTTTTCCCAGGGGCCGGCGCTGGCGGACACCGCTTTGTGGCCCGCGGCCTTGTTGCCCCTGAAATTCGTCAGCGGCGGCGAACTCCGGGAAGACCTGGTGTCCCTCCTGCTCTCTCCTTATTACGGGGTCTTGCAGGCCCGGCAACGCCATCTGCCGTGGTGGGACCGCGTCTTCCGGGAGCGCCGGGTGGAACGGGGTTGGCAGGCCTTAAGCCGGGCGGCGGCTCAGGCCGATCTAACCGGTGATTCCCGGGAAGTGTTGGCAGTTTTGGACCAGGTTTTCCACATACTGCGCCCGGCCCTAGGCCACGGCCGGGAGTGGGCGGCCCGGCTGCGGCAGGCCTGGCGGCTCCTTAAGTTTCCCCAAGGTCTGGATGAGGCGGAGACCAGGCAATGGGGCCGCCTGGCCGCCCTGTTGGGGGAACTGGAGGCCGCGCTGGCCGCGACCACCCTCACCGCCCCGGAGTTCCTGGAATGGCTGAATCTGGGAGCCCGGCGGGTCCTGCTTCCGGGAGAGGGCGTCCAGGACGCGGGCCTCCAGGTTTTGGGGCTGCTGGAGATGCGGGGGCTGGATTTCGACCACGTGTTATGTCTGGGGATGAATTCCGGCGTTTTTCCCCCGCCCCCCCGGCCCCTGCCGTTGCTGAGCCCCGGGGAGAGGGAAAAAATCCTGGGGGGGACCTATCAGAGTCAGCACCACTTTGCCCGGGAATTGTACGACACCTTTTTGGCCGCGGCTCCCCGGATCACCCTCACCCGGCCCCGGACCGCCAACGAGGAAGAGGGGGTGGCCACCTCTCTGTTCGAGGGAAGCTGGCACGAAGAGCAAATAGCCCCCCTGAGCCGGCCCCACCCGGTCTGGCTGCGCTCCCCCATGGCCCGGGCCGCTTTGACTGCTACAGGCACCGGGCCCCGGCCCGAGGCCGAAACGCCCGTTTCCATTCCTCTGCCCGCGGAAATCTCCCTCACCCAGGCCCAGACCGCTCTGAGCTGCGCCTGCCGCTTCCTGATGGAAGTCCTCCTGCGGGTCAGGGAACTCCCGGAGATCGAAGCGGGCATCCCCCCCGCGGAGCGGGGCGACCGCCTGCATAAGGTCCTGGCCCGCTTTGCCGGGGAATTCAAACAGATTCTTGATAAACAGGGCTATTGGGGTGACGCGGAAGACGAGCAGGCCCGGGAGCTGCTGGCGGCCGCGGTTCGGGCGCTGCTGGCGGACCTGGGAACCGACCTCCACTGGCAGGCGGAATGGGACCGTTGGCTCGGGGAGGAGGGCCTGCTATGGCAATGGCTCCGCCTGGAGCGGGAGCGCCACCACCGGGGCTGGCGCTGGCTGGCCATGGAGGAACGCTTCCGGGACCTGGCAGGCCCGGATTGGCCCTTTAAACTCAAAGGCCGCATCGACCGCATCGATCACCACCGGGACGAGGGCCTGATCCTCTGGGATTACAAGACCGGGGAGATTCCGGGGGTGAAAAAGGTCTTTGAGGAAGGCGAGGAATTCCAGCTTCCCGGCTACCTGGCCGCAGTCAAGCAGGAAAGGGTGGAGTCCGCCAAAGGCGGGCGCGAGCTGCAGGCCGGGTATATCGGCCTGAAATCGGCCCGGCACAAGGATTTAAAGCATGAAGAGTTTCCCAAGCGCTCGGGAGAGTGGGAGCGGGTGATCGCGCAGATGACGGCGCGCCTGGCGGCATTGGGCAAGCGCCTGGCCGCCGGGGATTTCCGGCCGGAGCCTGTTCCGGCCCCTGACGGCAAGGATCAAGGGGCCTGCCGGTACTGTCCGTACCTGTTGATCTGCGGTTTCGTCCCCCCGGAGACCACAGAGGACGAGGAAGAAGGGGAATGAAAGATCAGCCCCGGGACCAGGCAGACCGGGGGTAGGGTGCGTTTCACGCACCAAAAGAGATGTTAGGGCTTGAAACACTCCTAAGAATTGCGAACGCGGAAGAAGGCGAATGAACCACCGGCCCATGGATCAAGAAGCCCGGGAACGGGCCTTAAGCCCCGCAGACAGCTTCCATCTCGAGGCCCCCGCGGGCTCCGGCAAGACCTCGGTGCTCCTGGCCAGATACCTGACGCTTCTGGCCCGGGTGGAAGCGCCGGAATTCCTGCTGGCCCTCACCTTTACCCGGAAGGCCGCAGGGGAACTCCGCTCCCGGGTCATGGAACTCCTCTGGCGGCGGCGGGAGCCGGATGCCGGCGCCTCCCCCTGGGAGCATCTCCTCCAGGACTTGGCGGATAAGGTCTCATGGCATTTTGATAAAAAAGGCCCCATCCAGGATCTCCTGGCCCCGGAGCGCTTGCCGGTGATGACCTTCCACAGCTTTTGCGCCCAACTGCTGCGCTACGCCCCCCAGGAGGCCGGAGTGCCCCTGGAGTTTCGCCTGGTGGAAGAAGACGAATCCAGATGGCTGAAACGGGAGGCCCTGGAGGAGTTGCGGCGGCGGTTGACGGCCCGCTCGGCCCAAGACCCGGCCCGCCAGGCCCTGGTCAGGCGGCTGGTGCGCCTCAACAACAGTTGGCCCCGCCTGGCCCAGGAATTGCGGGATCTGCTGGGCCGCCGGGACTGCCTGGGGGAGTTTCTGGAGCTGGCCCAAAGCAGCCGGGACCCGGCCCGGTACGAATCTCTGTTGGCCTGGCGCTTTCATCTGCTGTTAACCCCTTTGCTGGCAAATCTGGCCACCGACCTGGCCGCCAGCGACCTGGGGCGGTCCTGGCGGGATTTCCGGGCGGCGCTGCAAGACTCCCCCCTGGGGGCCGAACTGCCGGCCCGGGTTCCCGGAACCACCCCCGGCGACTTGCCGCACTGGCAGGCCATGGCCGGGGTGCTCCTCACCAAAAGCGGGGACTTGCGCAAGGATTTTGCTCCCAGATATGATTTTCCCCCGGATTTTAAAAACACTCTGTGGCCGGAATCGATCCGGCAGCTTCCCCCAAATTTCGTCAGCCGGCTCAAACTCTGCCGCCACCTGCACCCCGTCGCCGCCCGATCCGAAGAAGTGGCCGCGCTCCAGGACCTGGTTATTCTCCTGGGGGAGGCCCTGGGCGTTTATGAGGAACTGTGCGCCCGGCGGCAGGCCCTGGATTTCATCGCCCTGGAGCAGGCCGCGCTTCGGCTGCTGGCGGTGGAAGACCCGGGAGAGCTGCTGCTGCGCCTGGACCGGCGCCTGACCCATCTCCTGGTGGATGAATTCCAGGATACCAGCGAGACCCAGATGACGCTCCTGTGCCGCCTGCTGGAGGGCTGGGAGCGGGAGGCCGGCCGCACCCTAATGGTGGTGGGGGACCCCAAGCAGTCCATTTACGGCTGGCGCCAGGCCAAGGTGCGTCTCTTTCAGGAGTCCCGGGAGGGCTTGCCCTGCGGCGGAGCCGGGACTTTTTCCCTGGAAAGCCTGCTGCTGACCACCAATTTCCGGGCCACCGACACCCTGATCAATTGGGCCAACCGGGTCTTCGGGAAAACCGTCATGAGCGGGGCCACCCGGGAAGGGGTGCAGTTTCATGCGGCCACTCCCGGACCGGCCGCAGCCTCAGGGGATCCCCCACGGCTGGCGCTCTTTTCGGAAACGGACCCGGACTCCGCCCGGGACGCGGAGGCCCGCTGGCTGGCAAAGGAAGCGGCCCGGGCCGCAGCTGATCTGAAAGAAGGGGAAAAGATCGGTATCCTGCTCTTCGCCCGCACCCATCTCCGGGCCTATCTAACCGCACTGGCAGCCGCGGGCCTGGCCGTCAAGGTGAAAGAAGGCCTGAAACTGGCGGATTCCCAGGCGGCGCAGCACCTCCACAACCTGGCCCGGGCCCTGACCCGGCCCCAGGACGAAGCGGCCTGGGCCGGGGTCTTGAGGGGACCCTGGGGGCAGGTCTCCCTGGCTCTCCTCACCGAGATAGCCCTGACCCCCGGGGACCTGTGGACGGACAAAATCCGGCGCTTTGCCGCCGGCTCCCTCTGCCCCGCCCATCTAAAGCAGCTGATCGCTGCCTTGCTCACCGCCCTGACCCGCGCGGGACGGCAGCCCCTGGCGGAGATTCTTCTATCCTTTCTGGCGGAAGTGGACGCCTGGCCGGGCCTCGCGGGTCAAGAGGGGGCTGGCGGCGTGGCCAATGCCCGGGCCTACCTGGACCTCCTGGCCGCCGCGGAATCCGGGCTGCCGGAGGCCACCTTTGCCAAGGCCGATTTCACCCTGGCGGAGGCCTTCCAACCCCCGGACCCCCGGGCTATGGGCGCGTCCGTAGAAATGCTCACGGTGCACGGGGCCAAAGGTCTGGAATATGACCGGGTATTTATTCCTTTTCTCGATTGGCAGCCCTTGAAAAACGAGATCAAAACTCCGCCTTTCCTTTTGGAGGAAATCCCCGGCTCCCGCCTCCACGGCCTGGCCCTGGCCCGGCCGTATCTCCAGGAAAAGCAAAGCCCGCTTTATCTCCTGCTCCGCAACCTGAAAGAGCGCCGCATCCTGGAAGAGGCCCGCCGGGTCTTCTACGTGGCCGTCACCCGGGTTCGCCGGGGATTGGTGCTGTCCGGCGTGGTCAAAGCAAATAAAAACTGCGGCTTCACCCCGCCGGGGGAAAGCCCCCTGGGTTGGCTCTGGGGGCATTACCGGCCCGGCGGCCTCGCTCCCGGGGTTCCCGCGGTCTGGCCGGACCCGGAAATGCGGGTCGAACTGGTAGCCGAAGTCCCGGGTTTAACCCCCGCAGCCCCTGAGACTCGGGAACTCCCCGAACCCCTGGCTTTCCAGCCGGAGCCCGTGCCCTATCAGCTAGAATTTCCGTCCCAATTGGCAGAACAACCTAGGGCCGCAACAGTCGCCTACCAGGATGCGGACGTAGGGGCGAACCTGGTGTTCGCCCCGGAGGCTGGGCGAACACCAGGTTCGCCCTTACAGGAATTGCCCTTAGACGGCGAAAGAGTAACGGCAAGTAATGGCGACAGCACCCCCCGGCTGCGGGGGGAGGTGACCCATCGCCTCATGGAAACCTTGAGCAAAGGCGGGGACCTGCCTTCCCCCGCGGCGGTGGCCGCGGCCCTGCGCCAAGGCGGGGTGGCCCCGGAGGCTGCGGCCTCACTCGCCCCGGAAATTCTGGCGGAAACCGCGGCCTGCCGCCGGGACCCTTTCCTGGCGGGACTCCTGGAGGCCGCAACGCCGCCTGTGAGCGAATGGCTGCTGGAAGAACACGCCGGAGCAGGCCTGATCCGCCGGGGGGTGATCGACCTGCTGGCCTTTGACGGCAAAGACTGGTGGGTGGTGGACTACAAGACCTCCCGGCCTGAGAAAGAAGAAAATTGGGAGGAGTTTATCCGCGCGGAAACGGAAAAATACCGCCCCCAACTCCTGGCCTATCGGCAGATGGCGGCGCGGATTAAGGGCATCACCCCGGAGGCCGTCCGCCTGGCCCTTTATTTTACGGGCTGTCAGCGGATGATGGAGCTTTGATAAGGTTTTCGGTTTTCAGTTTCCGGTTTTCAGTTATAAAGAAGCAATAATGTTAAGATGCACTTGGAATGGTGGGCGATGCCCTAAATCGGCGCCTGCTATAATTTGAACCTTCCGAATTGGCGATGAAAAAAGGTTTTTATTTTCAACCGAAAACTGAAAACCGAAAACCGAAAACCCGGTGGCTCTCGGTGATCGGCTTGGCGGTCCTGATATTTTGCGCTGCCAACGCCTTTTCCCAAGACACCGTGGAAACCCAGGGCATCACCTTCCGCCTCATCCCCGCCGGCTACTATCTCCTGGGGAGTCCCTTGAGCGAACCCGGCCGCTACGCGGATGAGGTCGTTTACCACCGGGTCCGGGTGGATTCTTTTTATCTCGCCGTCACCGAAACCACCAACGCCCAGTATGCCCGCTTTCTCAAGGCCACCGGCCATCCCGCCCCCCTTTATTGGGAGGATAAGAACCTGAACGCCCCCAACCAGCCGGTGGTGGGCGTCACCTGGAACGACGCCGCGGCCTTCACCCAGTGGCTCACCCAGGTGAGCGGTGTGCCCCATCGCCTCCCCACCGAACAGGAATGGGAGGCCGCGGCCCGGGGCGGCCTCACCGGCCAGCCCTTCCCCTGGGGTCCGGAAGCCCCGGACGCAGGCGGCGTCTTCCGGGCCAATCTCCGCAATGACCGCACCGCCAGGGATGGTTTTCTCCTCTCCGCGCCGGTGGGATCGTTTCCCCCCAACGGCTACGGCCTCTTCGACATGGCCGGCAACGTCGCCGAATGGTGCCTGGACCGGTATCATCCCTTAAATTCCACGGGTCCCTTCAAGCCCGACATTCTTCGAGTCCTCAAAGGCGGCTCCTGGTTCTCCCAGGCCCGGGACCTGCGCTGCGCCGCCCGCCAAGCCGCAGCCCCCGACTACTCTGACGGCTATATCGGTTTTCGGGTGGTGCGGCCCACCTTAAAAGCTCCCTGAGATTTCCTTTATCCCTTTATTTCAATCAGGTTGGCCTTTCTGCTGGCATTTAGGGCAACGGCCAAAAAAGTTTAGTTGGTAGTGCATAATTTGATAGCCGCTCTTTTGGGCCATCTCCAGGGAGACCGCGGCCATGGCCATAAACTCGGAATCAAGGATTTGGCCGCATTCGACGCAAATGATATGGGGGTGCGGGTAGGGTTTATTGCCATCGTAACGGCTGCCCAGGTTGTCAAAATTAAGCTCCAAAACCTCACCCACATCTTTTAAGAGGCTTAGGGTATTATAGATTGTAGCGAGGCTGGTGGTGGGGAACTCCTTTTTTATGAGTTCATATAGCCGGTCCGCGCTGGGGTGTCCCTCTCCTCTGGCGATAATTTTTAGTAAAGCCAGCCTCTGGGGAGTGAGGCGGCACCCTTTCTTCCGCAGTGTCTTGGTCATTTTTTCCAGACGTTCCTTGGGATCATTCACAAAACTTCCCCCTGCCCCCTCATTTTGAACTTGACTTTTTTAGAATGATTCTTTATAAAGAATCTATCTAAATATATCAAGGCCTTCCTTATTATAAAAAATTTTTTCAGTTGTTGATATTGCTGTTAAAGGGAATACAGTTCCGAAAGTTTGATAGGACGATAATTTAAGATGTTTTTATTAATCCAGGGATCCGGCCGCAGGGCACGTCCGGCTGAGTTTCCCGTCTGCAGAGAGGCTACGAAGGCCTTCTCTTAAAGTATGAAACCGGAGGAACTATTAATGGCTGAGTTAGAACTCGACAAACTATCCATGGACCCCGCGGCCCAGGCGTTGCTCAAGAAGGCCCAGGCGGAGGGCGTAGAGACCATTTTCGACCGG
>Ga0233425_10009584_pt1 | contig 12173 bp, 12 predicted proteins | sample Watercolumn_Towu_2_FD_181712 | JGI IMG/M metagenome (GOLD analysis project Ga0233425, IMG submission 181712) | Freshwater microbial communities from Lake Towuti, South Sulawesi, Indonesia - Watercolumn_Towuti2014_140_MG | ecosystem: Environmental > Aquatic > Freshwater > Lake | place...
AAGATGATAGGAATGTTTTTTGGTTGGGTTGCATACTGTGCCTGTTGCATGGCTTGAATCCACGCTTCATCTAAAGTCCCAATGTTTAACACCAGGCTTTGTGCGATTTTTCCAATTTCCGATAATTCATTTGGGGCATGGGCCATTAATGGCGAAGCGCCCAAAGCGAGTAACATATTAGCAATTGCAGGCATTGCGACATAATTAGTAATGTTGTGTACGAGGGGCGCTTGTTCGCGAATTAAGGTTAGATCATGGAGTAGGCGATTTATCATAATTATTCTATTTCGCAGTGATATTGAGGATGTGAAGTTTTTATAATTTTACAGATTTTCTTGTGAAATTCTATGCGGTTTTTTAGCTTAAAAGAAGGCATGGCGCGTGTTACGGGAATAATTTTCATAAATTCTTCATATATTCCGTCATTTAGGGTTGGGGACAAATGTGCATAAAATTCTTTAATGGCGGGGAATAAGTGTCGTGGTGGCAGGTTAGGAGGTAAATCTTCGCTATAAACAATCCATTTTCTAGTTGGGTATGAATTCATGTAATCGGTAAAGTTTTTAAATGCCATGAGACACTTTGGATTGTTACAACGATATTTGTTTACGACATATGCATCAGTGTACGCCAAAGGATTGATCTTTTTGCCCCAGGGAACTGGAATAGCAAAAAACGGACGTTGATCAAAAAGGCGTATATAAAAAGCATGTTCAGTAAAACCTAAATAAGCAGTATTTTTTTGTTGAGCAAATAATTTAGGCAGCTCACCTTCATCGAGATTGTGGTAGTAGTTATTAGTGCATTTATTGTTATTATTTGCATTACATTGATCAGTTAAGGTTAATAAATTTGCAATCGTGGAGTATTCTGGCGTTTGGTTAGTTATTTTATTTTTATCAGTTTCATGATTCGCGGTATAAATGTTGAAATAAAGCGGCCCAAGTGTCCAAGTATATTGTCCGCTAAAATCGCCGATTAAAGCGGGGAAATGTGCATTAGATGTTGTGTTTAAAAAAGCGACTAATTGTTCTAGCGAATTAATATTTTGTATTTTTTGATCATGAGAGAATATAAATTCTAGGCACATCCAACTAGGGACACCATAAGTTTTATGTTCATAAGTGACAGCAGAAACTGCAGCAGGCCAGAATTTTTCTGTAGTGATTTTGTATGGCAAAATAAGGTTGTTTTCTACCATGAATGGCAGAAGCATCATGTCGGTTTCAATCGCATCAAATCCTTGGCGGTTTAAAAGTCGGGGTAAATTCTGATGGGTATAAATATCGTATTGCGGTTGTTTGCTGATTACTAAATTTAACGAAATGGTTGGGTATTGAGTTTGAAATTCAGTGACGATGCGTTTTAACATGAGGCTGAAATCGCCATAGGGATAAGTAGGAATATAAGGTGCAAGCAAAACGCTGAATGTTTGTTGGGTCTGAGGATTGTATAGGAAAAAATGGTCGGATGATTTTGAAGTAACGTTTATGTGATTATGAGAGATTTTGTTGCAAGCTACTTTTGTGAGTGGATTTTTAGGAGTAGGGGATAGAGTGTAGGTTTGTTTGGTGTTAATGGTTATGCGGTTTTGGTTGGTTTGGCAAATTATGGATGTGGGAGAATTGTTTGTGATTATTAATGATCCTGCATTGCAAAGAGGCGTGAAAAGCAACAAAAACGCGATAAAACAAGAGCGCAAAAATTCTAACTCATTGATTTTATTCATATTTTTATTTGCATGGTATTTTGAGGTGTATGTTTGAGGTATAATTGGTATATGCTCATTATACTGCAGAATTTGGAGATTGTTGCTATCCCGCTTTTCTTGTGTAATTATAACTTAGTATGACAATCAGACCTACAATTGTTTTTACCGGTGGTGGAACTGCAGGGCATGTGACGCCTAATATTGCCTTAATTGAACGCTTTCAGCAGGCGCGATGGAATATATTCTATATCGGGTCAAAAACGGGCATTGAATATCAGTTAATTCCTAAATTGGGAATTAAATATTATGCGATTTCCACGGGAAAATTGCGGCGCTATTTTAGTTGGCAGAATTTTTTGGATGTATTTCGTATAGTGATCGGAATTTGCCAGGCATTTTTTTTATTGCACCATTTGCGTCCAAGAGTAATTTTTTCCAAAGGCGGATTTGTTGCAGTTCCTGTAGTGGTTGGCGCCTGGTTAAATCGTATTCCTGCTATTTCACATGAATCTGATGTAACTTTGGGTTTGGCGAATAAGTTACTTTATCCATTTGTAAAAAAATTCTGCGTTACATTTAAAGCCAGCAGGATCTATTTTAAAAATCCAAGCAAGTGTCTGGTGACAGGAGCGCCATTGCGTAAAAATTTATATGGTGATGCAGATAGGGGGTACAAAATTTGCGGTTTTTCACGGGATAAGAAAACTATTTTGATTTTTGGCGGAAGTTTGGGCGCTGAAAAAATTAATAAGATAGCACGCGAATTGTTGCTGAAACTTCTTGCTAATTTCCAAGTCGCACATATTTGTGGTGTTGGTAAAATAGATACTAAGTATAACCATGTTGGATATAAGCAATTCGAATATGTAAATGAAGAATTTGGCGATCTATTGGCCTGTGCAGATTTGGTAATTTCACGCGCGGGCGCTAATACCGTGTTTGAATTATTGGCATTGCATAAACCCAATATTTTAATTCCTTTGGGGCTGGAAACGAGCCGCGGCGATCAAATCGCCAATGCTGAATATGCGGTTGCTAATGGCTTTAGCCAAATGATTCCCGATGCATGGTTAACGGTAGAAGTTTTACGACAAAAAATTAATTGGGTAATGGTGCATTATGATTCGGTTATGATCAATTTACTGAATTTCCACGCGAAAGATAGCGTGCAAATAATTTATAGGTTATTGTTAAGATATGCGGGTTTTAAAAGCTAAGAGGTGGATATGCCTTCATTTGACATTGTTTCCAAGATTAATTTGCATGAAGTAATTAATGCAATTGACCAGGCTAATCGCGAAGTTACAACGCGATTCGATTTTAAAGGCACGAATGCTCATTTTGAATATAACAATAAAGATAAAATTACTTTAATTGCACCAGCCAAATTCCAATTGCAGCAAATGCTTGTGATTCTTGAAGGAAAGTTTACCAAACGTCAGTTGGATTTATCGTGTTTGGAGCATGGCGACATCCAGGAAAGTTTGCACGAAGCAAGGCAAGAATTGACGTTGCAGCAAGGTATTAAACAAGAATTGGCCAAAAAAATTGTGAAATTCATAAAGGATATGGATTTGAAAGTGCAAACGGCAATTCAAGGCGAACAATTACGTGTTACGGGGAAGAAACGAGATGATTTACAAGAGGTAATTGCCAGAGTGCGTGCACAAAAATGGGATTTGCCGCTGCAATACGAAAATTTTCGGGACTAAAAATTTATCGTCAGATCATTTTAAACATGCGACTGCCTTTGAGCCGCTTCATCATTTTTTGCATTTGTTCAAATTGGCGCAATAAACGGTTTACATCCTGAACTTCGGTGCCTGATCCTCCGGCAATGCGTTTTTTGTGCGAACCCTTAATTAAGGCGGGAAAATGGCGTTCGCGTGGCGTCATAGAGTTGATAATCGCTTCCATTTTAGTAAACATTTTTTCATCAATGTTTTTTGGCGTTTGCGGTAAATTTACGCCCATGCTGGGCAATTTGCTGATCAAGCCCGCGATTCCGCCCATTTTTTTCATTTGTTGCAATTGTTCTTTAAAATCTTCGAAGTCGAATGCTTTCCCTTTTTGAAATTTTTTGGCAAGTTTAGCGGCCTTCTGTTGATCAATTTTTTGCTGTGCTTCTTCAACTAAAGATACAATATCTCCCATACCCAAAATACGTGAAGTGATCCGATCGGGATGGAAAACTTCAAATGCATCTAATTTTTCGCCCGTGCCGATGAATTTAATTGGTTTTTGAGTAAGAATGCGCATTGATAATGCGGCACCACCACGTGCATCACCATCGGTTTTGGTGAGGATAATTCCGGTTAGCGGCAATGCTTGTGCAAACGCTTTCCCGATATTAGCAGCATCTTGACCGGTCATGCAGTCGACGACTAAAAGTGTTTCAACGGGATTGGTAGCTTGATGAAGCTTCTTAATCTCGTCCATCATTTCTTGGTCTAAGTGCAGACGGCCCGCAGTGTCGATAATTAATACGTCTTTGAATTGGGTTTTGGCGTGTTCAATTGCTGCTTTGGCTATTGCGAGAGGTTGATCTTGTGCGGTTGCAGGGAAATGTGCAACGTCAATTTGTTGGGCGAGAATTTGTAATTGCTCTAATGCGGCAGGGCGATAAACGTCTACGCTAGTTAGCATTACCGATTTTTTCTGCGTGGTTGTAAGCCATTTCGCTAATTTGGCGATAGATGTTGTTTTCCCCGAGCCTTGTAAACCTGCGACAAGAATAATTGCAGGTGGTTGCGCGTGGAAATTTAATTCTGCTGAAGTTGCACCTAAAGTTTTAGTTAATTCATCGCTAACGATTTTTATAAAGGCTTCGCCAGGTTGAATGCTTTGTAACACTTCCTGGCCAATTGCTTTAGCTTGCACATCGTCAATAAATTGTTTGACTACTTCGAGAGCAACATCGGCCTCGAGTAATGCAATTTTAACTTCTTGAATGGAGTTTTTGATATTTTCTTCAGTAAGCCTACCAATGCCGATTAAATTGCGGGCAATGTTGGTAAGGCGATTAGATAAGTTGTTAAACATTGATTAGTCCGGTTGAGTTTTTTTCAGAATATTTGTCACTATTATTTTAATTAAAGTACAGCAGGTTCAACGCCGTGCAGCTTATGTGTTCCCTTCGGCGCCCACATGCTGCACTATAAATATAATGCATAGCGTGTGTGCACAGGAGGCGAGAATTATAGCGACAACGGTATGGTTTTGTAAGTAATTCATAGTTAGAATCAGAAAATGTTATCTAAAACCAGAGCTTTTAGTATCTTGGAAGTTATGTTGGTATTGATTATAGCTACAATATTGCTATTTATTTCAATGCCGATGCTGAATGATGTTTTTAGTAAAAATCAATCACGGGCATATGTTGAGCAATTAATGGCGTCATTACAATTTGCACGTTTGGCGGCGATTTCTCGTGGAGAAACAGTGCGTTTTTGCAAAAGCAAGGATCATAAAACTTGCGGTGGCGACTGGAGTGATGGGCAAATTATTACTGTGAACAGGGTTGTTTTACGTGTGCTTGATGGCGTTCCTTCTTCTAGTAGATTGATTTGGAAAGGAAGTTTTAGTAAAAATGATTATCTTGAGTTTTTGCCATCGGGAATGACCAATGCGCAACAAGGCAGCTTTTCGTATTGTCCAAAGGATTTAAAGGGTGCTTTGACAATTATGGTACAACAGACGGGGCATGCAAGGGTTGTTGGCGGTACTAAGTGTTGATTTTATTATGTTTTTTATTTGCATGGTTATCTACAGTTATCTACTAAGCGCGATTTTCAACTTATTTAATTTTATACGTTGGCTAGAGTGTGTCAGGACTAATCGAAGACACGGTGCTGAATAGTTACAATATAATAGAAATAGAACTATTTAGAAATTTGCTAGATTTGGTAAAATTAACATTCATTAATTATACGTAGTTCTCAATTTTTATAGTCGCGGGTTTAATTCTGCGTGAATTAAAAAGTTAAGAATCGCGTAAACTATAGGAAAATCTATGAAAAATAAGAGATATTTTGTATTTTTATTATTTGCCGTGGCAAGTAATGTTTTGAGTTCTCCACAAAATAAACCAGAAGGAATTGGAGAAATCAGCAATAACCTTTTCAATGCCGAGATGGGAATTCATAAATTTATTCAAGCGGTATGCATTACAAGTGGTATCGCTTTGATTTTGGCGGGTTTTATTCAGTTTAGAAAATACCGTAAAAATCCAATTGTGACTAAACTAAGTTCAGTAGTATTTAATTTTTGCGTTGGCTTAGCATTGATTGGCTTAGCTTTTATCCCTTTTCAACTTTAATCATAAATTATGCGAATCATTTTATTAGGTCCTCCAGGGGCTGGGAAAGGCACGCAAGCTATTAATTTAGCTAAGTATTTTCATATTCCGATGATTTCTACGGGAGATATTTTGCGCGCAGCGGTAAAAGCCCAGACGCCTTTGGGAAAAAAAGTGCAAACAATCATGGAAAGTGGGTCATTGGTTGCGGATGAAATAGTGATTGATTTGGTTAAAAATCGCGTAAATGAACCTGATTGTAAAAATGGTTATTTATTAGACGGTTTTCCGCGTACACTGACGCAAGCGGAGGCTTTGAATAGTGCAGGCATTCAAATTGATGTGGTTATTGAATTGGCTGTTTTAGACGAGGAAATTGTCGCGCGCCTAAGTGGTAGGAGAATTCATGCTGCTTCAGGGAGGACTTATCATGTGTTGCATAATCCGCCCAAGGTTCCCGAAATAGATGACGTTACATCAGAGCCTTTAATTCAACGAGAAGATGATAAGGAACATGTCATAAGAAATCGCCTTAAAGTTTATCACGCGCAAACCAAGCCCTTAATAGATTATTATAAAAAACAAGCGCCAGGCTTAAAATTACGCTATATTAGTGTTAATGGCATAGGTAAATTAGAAGAAGTACAGCAAAAAATTATTAAAGAATTATGTTAATTCGAGATGATGGTTTATTAGAGGGGACGAAGTTTATTGCTTCTCCGAATTTTGATTTAAGACCGTTTAATACGGATATTGATCTTTTGGTGATTCATTGTATTAGCTTGCCAAAAGGAGAATTTGGCAATAATCATATTGCAGAATTGTTTTTAAATCAGCTGGATTTTACTAAACATCCTTCTTTTTCCAGTCTTATTGGTTTAAAAGTATCGGCACATTTGGTGATCTACCGTACCGGCGAGATCGTCCAGTTTGTCCCATTTCATTTACGTGCATGGCATGCGGGGGAGTCGTGTTTTCAAGGAAAAAGTAATTGTAATGATTTTTCAGTTGGTATAGAGTTAGAAGGCACAATAGATGTTAATTATACGGCGATTCAGTATGAAAAACTGATTGCGGTTACACAAGCCTTGTGCCGCAAATATACAAAAATTACTCAAGAAAGAATTGTTGGGCATAGCGATATTGCAAGTGGGCGCAAAGCTGATCCGGGTTTATTATTTAACTGGCAATATTATCGGCAGCAAGTGTTTAAATAGGAGATTAACATGACAATTATTACCATTTTAATTTGTATCGCATTACAAAAATTCGCAAATGTTGGTGGTTGGTTTAGCCTGGCTTGGTTTGAGGCTTATTTAAAGCTGTTACGGCCATGGCTGAAAAAGATTAATGAATGGCTGGGATTGTTGTTGATCGTAGCTCCTATTTGCGTAGTTTTAATTTTGTTGCATTATTTATTGATGTGGAAGATGTTTGGTATTTTTGATTTATTGCTGGTAGTAATTGTAATGTTTTTTGCTATGGATGCGCGCGATTTCAAATATGAACTGGCAAAATATTTTGTTTGCGTCGAGAAAAAAGACGCTACGGGTGCTGCCAATGCAGTCAGTGAATTTTTGAACAATGCGCCAACCAACATGATAGAACTTAATCGCGCAGTAACTAAAGCAATTGCGTGGCAGTCTTTTACGCGCTTATTTAGCGTATTATTTTGGTTTGCGATTTTTAACGTATATGGTGCGGTTATTTATTTTGTAATTTCTCTTGTGCATAGAACTGCTCTAAAAGTTGATACTCATTTTGCCGGTCTCGCAAAAGTTGCTGCTCAAGTCCAAGATATTTTAGATTGGTTGCCGGTGCGGGTTTTAGGTTTTAGTTATGTATTGGCGGGCAAGTTTTCGAAAGTCTTTAATTGCTGGTTTAAAGGCTTATTTACTCCTCCTAAAGCTAATCAAAGCTTGATTATCGAAACCAGTTTGGCGGCGATTGATGTTGATATTAAAGAAGAGTCAATTGCGTCTAGTCTTAAAGAAAATTATGAAGCGCTGGATTTAATTAACCGCGTTTTGATTATTTGGGTAATTGCAGTGGCGTTGTTCTCGTTAGGCACATGGCTGTGAAAGTAATTAACGCTGAAGTTGTAGTATTAGGTGCCGGGCCTGGTGGGTATTCTGCCGCTTTTCGTGCTGCGGATTTAGGAAAACAAGTGGTTTTGATTGAGAGATTTGCGACTTTAGGCGGTGTTTGCTTGAATATTGGCTGTATTCCTTCGAAAGCATTATTGCATGCGGTCAAGGTCATGGATGAAGCGAAGCAACTGGCAGCGCATGGCCTGGAATTTATCGATTTAAAAGTTAATCTTGATAAATTGTGTGCGTATAAGGACGGTATCGTTAAAAAACTAACCTGCGGATTAAAGAGCTTAGCGCGACAACGCAAAGTGGAGGTAATTTCAGGTCAAGCAAAATTTATTGCCCCTAACCGCATTCAGGTAAATGGAGATATTGTTGTAGAATTTGTGTCTGCCATTATTGCTGCGGGTTCAAGTTCTACAAAATTACCATTTTTACCACAAGATTCACGCATTATTGATTCAACCGATGCATTACAACTTAAAAATGTCCCCGCTGAGATGTTAATTATTGGCGGTGGTGTCATTGGTTTGGAAATGGCGACAGTGTGTCGCGCTTTGGGCAGCAAGGTTACGATTGTAGAAATGATGGGCCAGCTTATTCCGGGTATGGATGCCGATATGGTTAAACCATTGCAGCAATATGTTACCAAACAGGATGAAAGAATTTTATTAAATACCAAAGTTACACAGGCGATCGCGCGCGCTGATGGAATTTATGTGACATTTACAGGAAGCGTGCAGGAAGAACGGCGTTTTGATGGTGTTTTAGTTGCGGTTGGGCGTGTTCCTAATGGCAAGTTAATCGGCGCAGAAAATGCGGCAGTTGTCGTAGATGAGAGCGGTTTTATTCGTGTTGACAAGAACTTCCAAACCAATGTTAAAAATATCTTTGCTATTGGCGATATAATTGGTACTCCAATGTTGGCGCACAAAGCTTCTTATGAAGGTCGCATGGTCGCAGAAATTATTGCGGGACATGAACATGTTGTAACTTCTTTTCCCTATATTCCTGCAGTTGCTTATACTGATCCGGAAATCGCACAAGTCGGCATGTCTGAAAATGAATTAACTAAAAATAATGTCGCTTATCGCAAAGGAGTTTTTCCGTGGATGGCAAATGGACGTTCTTTGAGTTTGGGGCGCAATGAAGGCATAACAAAATTATTGTTTGATGTAAAAACGCAGCAGCTTCTAGGTGGCAGTATCGTAGGCCCAAATGCCGGAGAATTAATTGCAGAAGTAGCATTGGCATTACAAATGAAAGCTACCGCTCATGATCTTGCGCATACCATTCATCCTCACCCTTCTTTATCAGAAACAATTATGATGGCAGCAGAAGTGTTTTTGGGAACGGCAACCGACGTGAAAAGCCATGAATAATGAACAATTAATTTTTTCTATCTGCATGAACGCCTACAGAAAATATGCAGAAAAAGATGATTGAGACATAACTTAATTTTAGCAAGAGCCAACATATGGCATCAAACCATTCGGCGACGTTTAAGCGCAATCGATGAACAAAGCAGCTGGTGGCTGTTTGCGCCATTTTGGAAGATAAAAGTTGAATTTTGGCTAAAGGATTTCGTTGCAGGGAAACACCAATTTACGCCGATGATGCAGTATAAATTTATTGATGGAATAGTAAGGGTTTGGTCATATTTAGACCGTTTAATGATGTATTTGTTGTTGCAGCATATTAAGTCTACTTTTAAGCATATTATTTCCCCGTTGTGTTTGCATTTAACAGGCCCATCAGTAATTAAACGAATGACAGCGCAAATTAAAGCAGCCTTAAATAGTGGACATTATCATTATGTAATTAGAGCGGATATAAGTTCTTATTATGCCTCGATTAATCATAAAATACTGTTAAGCCAAATTAGCCAACATTTTAATGATCCAATAGTACTTAAATATTTGTACGACATAATTACGATCGCCATAGACTACGGAGGTCAGGTATTCTTACCAACAGAAGGAATCCCAAGACAAAGCCCGCTTTCGCCGTTTTTCGGGGCATTGTATTTATCCGCTTTAGATAAAGCGTTTACTAATAAAAAGGGAATTTTTTATTTGCGATATATGGATGACTGTGTGTCATGAAGCACGGAGGTTAGGGAAATGTAAATAAAACTAACCGAAGTGTGAAACTGTGAATGAGATGAGAGTAGGTCTCTCGCAACCAGAGGACAGGCTGGGTTGCAAACTACCATAAGCGGCTGTGATTAAGAGTCATGGTCGTGAGCGTTATGGAAAAGGCATGACGAGATCATGTCAAGTGAGTGTTTAAAGAGACGAGCAATAGCGAACCATTGTGGAGGCATCGAAAATTAGAGATAGCATCAAAACAAGGATTAGTCGTCGCCTTGGATAAGCTCAAGCATTACCTGTAATATGGCTAGAGCGGTGCTCGGTGTAAAGATGGCGTGACTTGAACACAGGCTCATTCGTGGAACATGAGAACCTGAGCTTTCATGCTAAGGGAAAGGCGCAAGTAGAGATCCTACGAGGCCAAATACCGAAGGAGAGTTCAGGGGCGGAAGAACCCGTAGTAGTGATGAATGTTCTGTAATGGAACAGGAGCGAAGGGGTTCAATTGTTTCGTTGTCAAAATAAGTCAACCAGTAATGGGAGGAGCATTAAAGATGACAACAAAGTCGTTTGCTATATCCAAAGCGATGGTTTGGCAAGCGTATAAACGAGTACGAGCGAAAGGAGGGGCTGCTGGTATAGATGATCAATCTATTGAAGCATTTGAGATGGATTTGAAAAATAATCTGTACAAATTGTGGAATAGGATGGCGTCAGGCTCATACTTTCCCCCAGCTGTAAAACGAGTGGAAATACCGAAAGCAGATGGAGGGAAAAGACCATTGGGAATACCAACAGTGTCCGACCGAATAGCACAGATGGTGGTAAAAGAGGCATTTGAGCCCGAAGTGGAAAAATATTTTCATGAAGACTCGTATGGATATCGTCCCGAGAAGACAGCATACCAAGCAGTAGGAGTTGCACGGCAAAGATGTTGGCGCAACGACTTTGTATTGGATGTTGACATTAAAGGATTCTTTGACACCATTGACCATGAAATGCTGATGAAAGCGGTGCGGAAGCACTCCGAGTGTAAATGGGTAATACTGTACATAGAGCGATGGTTAAAAGCTCCAGTTAAACGTGAGGATGGGCAGCTGGAAAATCGAGATAAAGGAACGCCGCAGGGAGGAGTCATAAGTCCATTGTTAGCGAACCTTTATTTGCATTATGTCTTTGACATATGGATGAACAAATATTATCCTGGAATACAGTTTGAAAGGTATGCAGATGATATTGTTATTCATATGAGAAATGAGGGACAGGCAAAGATTTTTCGGAAGTGCCTAGAAGAAAGATTTGCAAAGTGCAAGTTAGTTCTACATCCTGAGAAGACAAAAATAGTCTACTGTAAGGATGATGACCGAACGGCAAAGTACCCGAATACGAGTTTTACGTTTCTAGGTTATGAATTTAGACCGAGAGGAGCGAAGAACAAGTATGGGAAACTGTTTTGCAACTTCTTACCAGCGGTAAGTCGGAAAGCACTGACGAGGATGAAGAGGACAGTCAGAGCATGGAAACTCCAGCGTGGTACGGAGAAGAGCTTAGAAGATTTATCGCGAATGTTTAACCCAATTGTGCGAGGATGGATTCAGTATTATGGGAAGTACTACAAGTCAGCCTTATTTCCACTAGCTGACCAGATAAATAGGCGTTTGGCGAAGTGGGTGGAAAATAAGTACAAGAAATTTAGACGCAGACCGAAACAAGCGAAGTATACTTTAGGGAGGATGGCTCGGAATAAAAAGGGGCTGTTTGCTCACTGGAGTATACTAGGATATTTGCCAGCTGATGGAACAAAGAGAGCTGTATGACGGGAGACTGTCACGTACAGTTCGGAGAGCGACCAGTGGGGAAGTTCCGCTGGTCGACTCAACGTATTATATTAATCGAGAACCAACGGCAATATGCTAAAGCACGGAAACGGTTGTTTTCGATATTGAAAGAATTACGCTTAAAAATATCTCCGCATAAAA
>Ga0233425_10009586_pt1 | contig 12170 bp, 8 predicted proteins | sample Watercolumn_Towu_2_FD_181712 | JGI IMG/M metagenome (GOLD analysis project Ga0233425, IMG submission 181712) | Freshwater microbial communities from Lake Towuti, South Sulawesi, Indonesia - Watercolumn_Towuti2014_140_MG | ecosystem: Environmental > Aquatic > Freshwater > Lake | place: Indonesia...
CAAATTTATGGATATTTCTACTATTTCGTAGTATTCTTGAAAAATTACCGGTAACGCGAGTCTGTCTTAAAACCTGCCAGATGTCCCGTTGATACGGTAATAGTTACCAGTTTTTTAATTTTTTAGTGTTGGCATATTTTTTAAAACAATTTCTTTCGGTGCGTTGGCTTTGCAAGCTCTTTGACAAAGCTTTGGTAGAAGTGTTGGCTCGTGATGCTTTTGCAATGTGCTTGCAATTCAGGTGGCTTTAGTCAATTTTTATATCTGGCATTTCATCAGAGAATTCCTCATCAATTAGGTGAATTTGTCTTCTAATTATTTGCCTTTTTTCTATTGCGGGAATTAAACAATAGTTTTTAAAGTCTTCTTTGTCAATCTCAGAAGTGTCATTTACATTTGGGAAAAGCAGTTTCAAATATGCAGTAGCTATTCTTTTAACCGCTGTAGTATCTCTGGTGTCGGCTTTTGCAGGAACTTCCAATAGGTCGTTAACAATTGCGGAGTAAATAGGTTTGTCTCGAAGTTCATGCATTATTTCTGAAAAATACTCCACATTGAGCGTCCATCCATTAATTTTTAAATCTTCACTAATTCGTGGTAGTTTCCATCCTTCAATAAAACCATGAAAACGATCCAATAGTGCTGATTCTTTGAATGTTTCAGGAAGTTCTGAAAAGTATTTTAAGCGTATAGGTTTTTTATCTTTTGAAAGAGATATGTTTCCCATGATAATCAAACCTGCTTGAGATACTAATTTAACATTGGCAACAGTTGTATAACCAAATTCAAGGTAACTTTTAAGGGCTGCTTGAATTTCTGCTGAATCAGAAAAAGTAATTGTTTGAATTTCATCCATTGTAACAAAATCGTACAAAGTAATTGCACCCATTGATTTTTTAGTCATATCATAAAATATCTTTGCCCTAGTTACTTTACCGCCACTTATCATCCAACCATATTTACTGAGATTTCCAAAAATGTATGATTTCCCCGTCCCTTTTGGAGCTAATTCAATCATATTTAGTCGAGGTTCAATAAATATCAAAATTCTGCTCAGAAACATCAGTTTTTGTGACAAAGATTCAAAACCATCTGGATTGTATTCCATTGAACGTATCAATAGGTCTATCCACTCAGTTGTACTAAATTCTTTTCGTGCTGCTCTGAAATATTCCAAATCTACTTTATAAGGTTTGAACGCCTTGTAATTAACGAGTTCAACAAAGCCCTTTTCCTTATCTGCAGGTGGTTGATATACTAAGGTAACAACTCCCCAAAGTTCACCATCTTTTAATTCCTTATTTTTTTTTGCAACATGGTCTGGTATTCGCCCTTCACTTGATTTTATGCCCAAATCAGGAATAGAAAAAAGCAATTTATCATTTTTTAAATCTGTTTCAACAATAAATCTAGTTAATACGGTTACTTCTTCCCTGTGAGTACGCAAGCGATTCTTGAGGTCGTTATCCTTGCTGGGAATATGATCTTCCAAGAATTTTAAAACACCATTTCGATCTAAATTACCATAGTTGTCAGTATAGCGCTTTATTAAGAAGTCCTTAATGAATGAAGGCAGGTTCTTACCAGCAAAAACGCTATAATTCTGAGGAATCTTAATAACCGATTCATCAGGAAATGCTTGTTTTATTTTTTTGTCAAATGTGTTCAAAATAAGTCCTCCTCTATTATACCTGAGATTATATTAATTGTGAATGCCTTTTCACTTTTACCTGTTTTTATCTTAATTGGAATTTTGCCAGATAAAGATTTATCAAGGTTTACTTCCCACTTTTGAGTTGTTTCATTAAAATTTAGTTTCGTTATTTTTCCCTTTATTTCAATATTTGCTGTAGATGGTTTGGGAGTAATAGTAATTGAAACAAGTGGTTCTTTTTTAGGTATTTCTGTCTTTTCAATTGTAAATGAAAAATCAATTTCTGCACTTTCTTTCTTGTTAGAGATTACAATAAATGGAACCAGTACTTCTTCAGGAGTTACTCCTCCATGAACTTCTCTTATTGGTTTTTTACCTAGTGAACTATGCTTTAATGCAATTAAATAGTTTTTATGGTCAATTTCAGAATTATGAATAATGTAATCAGGATCAGGAATATGGTCTCTATCATTAACTTCAATAAAACGCCCTTCATGACTATCGTCTTTCCCATATTTTTTAGATACTGCAAGTCTGGATAATGCAGTTAATCCATGATCAGAAACTATTGCAATTGTTTGTTCTAAATCAAGTATAATGTAAGTATCAATTATTCTTTTAATTTCATCAAATTGCTTAATAATTGAGTTCGGAAAAGAATATAGATTTGAGTGGATATGACTATCAAAATCTTGAATATACTTGACGTTAGAAAATTTATTTTGGTCGGTACTTGTTGGCAGATTGGAAACTCCAATGAGTTTTTTAATTACATTTAAATCATGCTTTTGGTTGATAACATAATTCTTAATAAAAGATACCCATTCCATCCCAATGGCATCAATCCATATTACTTTATCCACTTTATTTGAATGGAAAATGCTGTGAATTGATTCAAAACTATGATACCAATTGTAAAATGATTGGTCATTGGCATTCTTTATAAGCAATATTTCATTTAAACGATTGGTTGCGGAGTCGTTTAGTTTTGATTTTTTATACTCTCTTATATACTCTAAAACCCATTCATTTTCAGTTTTAAGATTATCAAATGAACATTCTGAGTTATAATATACAATTTCAGAAAACCGTTGGGACAATAAACCTAAATCATCAATTTTCCCTTTTGCATATAATTCAAAAATATATTCTTTCTCGAATTGAAACATCCCTGTGGTGAGCAATAAAGCCTGTCTATAATCAGTAATAGACTGAATAATAGAATTTAATTCGAAAAGTGTTTCATCACAAAGATTAATTGGCTTAAACCTTGAAAATTGTTGAATTAACTCTAATCGATCATTAATAAATTCTTCATTGATTTCCAAAGTAAATATTCTTTGGTAGAGACTTTTAAGTAGGGTGTGATCAGAAGAATCTGTTAGTAATTCAAAAACTCTAAAGATGTATTTTGTTTTTAAGCAACTTTGAGTTAATACAAAGTGTTTTAATAGCCATTTCTCAAATAAATCGTTTGACTTTAGCCAATGCTCCATTAAGGAAAAAATTGTTAATGAAGTAACCTTGAAATAACCTTTTACAAATGCCTTAAAGGTTGTAAAGTCTTTATTTAAAAGACTGAGAAATTTTTCCCAGAATAATATTTCAGAATTATCAAAAGGAATCGGAACTTCAATATTGAAGATTTTTTCAATCAAATTCTTCGGGTTATCAACCTGTTCAATAGTAAAAATAGTGTCAGGTAAAGTGTTCTCGTAGAATAAGTTTAGTGGTTTCGAATGACATATGACATCACAGGGGCTTTTTTTCTTCCAAAACTTGAGCCATTCTTCGGTATTGACAATAGTTTCATAATTGCCAATCTTTTTAGTGAGTGTTTGTGAAGTCAAATATACTTTTATTGAATTTGGAGTTTCTCCAGATATTTTCCAATAGGGAGAAGACTCATCTTTCCTGGTAAAATCCTGAAAAAATTCCTTCTCAAATCTTTCTTCAACTCCTATTAGTGGTAAATAAATCCTTCTTGATAATTCAACATTTTCAATCAAAAGCAACTGATTGAGAAAATTTTTAAAGTCTTCTTTTGAATAGAATCTTACAATTTCCGAAAAAGGAACAACCGCTGTATCCTTTGTAAAGTTTTTAACAATGTTGATTAATGTATCTTTTGTAATCCACCCATCGGGATGAGGTAAATCCCTTTCAAGAGGATAGTTTTCGATGCCGGTAGAAGACAGCCTTTCAATCAACAACCTAAAAGTTTCAAATCTTTGTAAAAAAATTAATCTAACAGGATATCGTCTCGACAGTATATCATTTGTAACCTTGTCCGAATTAATTTCTGAAATCAATCCTTCGATACTTTCAAATTCTTTTATTTTTTCTGCCAATTTCATGGTTGCCTCTAATTGAAATATTTATCAATCAAGCTTAAAAGTTGAGAAAAGTGTTGGTTTTCTTCAACCATTTTCACAATTCTATTTTTAAGTTCTTGTTCGCCATGATTAAAGTTCCTGACTTTGAAAATGATTTTTTCTCTTTCAGGTGTGGGTGTATGCGTGGGAGTATCAGGATTTTGAGGAGTGCCTGGATTATTTGGTGGTGTTGGATTTGATGTAGGTTGATTTTTGTGTGTATGCCATTGATAAATTTTTAGCTTTACATTGTCTTCCTTCCATAAACCTATTTCTTCCTGCATACTAGATAAAAGATAATCTGTAACTTCGCTAAAGTTTTCATTTGTGATAGAAATTCCATCATCCACACTTTGCAAAAATGTTAGAAATCCTGCTCTAAAATTTTCATGTTTAAGTGCTATTTTTAGTTCATAACGATAATCCTTTATTTTTCCTAGAACTCCTGAAATTAACTTAACATCTATATCATTTGTGGAATTATAGATAAGCTTTAATAGCTCATCAATTGCAACAGTAATGTTCTTTCCTTCAGCACAATATTTCAATGACCAAATAGGGTATTTTGCAATTGTTTTTACGTAATTTACAATTGCCCAGCGTGTATCAGTAATACTATTAAAGTCTTTTAAATCAAACAGATCAAGTAGTATCTTTTTTAGCTCCCTTTCTTCTTTAGATCCAAAACGTACATTCAATTTATTTTGATTTCTACCGTCCTGCCAGAAATTAAACATATAGCCTATCAAATCCCGCATTTCATCTTTTTCAATAGGTCTTCCCACATCAGCAACATAAAGTTCTCCAATATATTTTCTAAGTACAAAACCCATAAGTGCCATATTGGGCATATTTGTATAAAGTCCAAAAGGTGAATCTGTTAAGAATTTTAATTCTTCGCCAATATTGAAAAGAGATTTCTGTTTGAGTTTGGAAAATTTTGAGTCTATTTCTCCTTGAATAATATTTAAAGTGTGATTAGGGTCGCTATCTGGCTTTAACAATAAATTATCAGCAATGATATATTCGCCTTCCTTGTCTTTAATTAAATATTTAAGATAGACATTTGGTCCACTTGATGTTTTTTCTTCAAGTTCAGTGCGGTCGTCAGCAAAAATAAAAATCTCCGCTGCCTTTATTGCTGTTTGAAACTTCCAAATGTTTGCGTTCCTGTATAGGTCAGAAATATTATCGATACCTTTTGAGAAAATTATAGGACTGTATGAACGATTGATCACATTTCCAATTTTAGTGGCAAGATGTTTTTCATCTTTATCCCTAAAAATGATTTGCATATATCTATTTTTTATTCTGGAAAACCACTCTTTTACTTGTTCTTTTGCGTAGTTTTCGTAATTAGCCGACTGTTCGTCATAACTATGATTGTCGCTAACCTGTTTCCTGGCAATATAATCAATAAACTTTTCGTAATTTCTTTCAGAGAATGGTTCTTCAACGATAACAAAAACTATATTCTGAAAATCTTCATTCTGCGCTAATTCTTTAATTTTGGGAATTGTTGTTAAATGATCATAGTCTCCATTTGCTAAAAAAACAGCACATTTCAGGCTGTATGGTTTCTGAAAAGCTTTATTTAAACGATTCCTTAAAATATGTTCATTCTCGATATTGGTTGAAAACAAAGTAATTTCAGATTCTCTGTAAATATTGTCCTTGAAAATACTTTTCTCTAAATCTTTATCGACTTGAGCATACTTTAGCACATTGATTATATCTTTAAACTGATTTCTAACGCTTTCTTTTGCTTGCTCAATTTCTCTTATTGGTAAAGATGAAAACTCAATTAAAAAGTCGCCCCCTGGGGTCTTTGTGACTATCCCTTTTTCGTCAATAAAGGTTAGTATTTCTGGAATTTCATTTTCAAAACCTGAACCATAAAAAAGTGAGATAATGTTCTCAGTTGAAGGAGTAACCGGACTTCCTTCTTCTCCAGTTACTTCAATTACTTTAAATAATATGTTAAGAAGCAAAATTCCCTTAAATACCTTTGTGCAATTTTCCCCATGCTCCTGAACTCTTTGAATGTTTAAACGATATTTATCAAGCACCTGATTAAACCTTGCTTCCTGATCATTTTCAAATGCATTAGCAAAGAAATCCCACAAATAATCAGATGTAAGTAAACGTTCTCCGGTTAATTCCTTGTCTAAATAATTCAGAAACCCAAATTCTTTATCATATAAGAACCCAAAAATACTTCTATTGGTAGAACCTAAATTTCTAGCTATAAAGGTGGATAAATATGCTGAATATGGGTGAATAGGGAAAAGGTCTTTTATTTTTGATTTTGCAGACGTACTGTGGTTATTGGTCAGCAAATTAATTAAATCATCCCATTGTGTTGAGCCATCAAATATTTCTGCTTGGTGCCTGCGCCATTCATTAATATTTATTTTCTTAATGGTTGCTGCAATAATATGATAGGTCGTAATAGGTTCCATGCGATATTGAATAATATGAAACCTGTCATTCATACGTGATAAATCCTCTTTTGGTATAGTATGTTGGTGGGGTGTTCTGTGGCTGATTAGATACAAAAAAATATTGTTTTTCTCACTTAATTCGGCAATATTTTGTAACTGGTTAATTATTCCTGAATTTATAGAATCCATCACAGAAGTAAACTCGTCCCATATGATGATAATTCCATCTGCTTTCTTTTGAGATAAAACCTCATTATTAACTTCCACAAGCCACTTCGTAATATCTGAATGGGAGAAGTGAACACCCTCTTTATTTAGAGTGCCTTCAATTACATGAAAAAAATCAATATCATAAGCATTTAGTTTCTTTAAAATATCGGTTTTGGTTGTCACATGGATACTCAGTTCATCATGCTTTTTTATTAGTGAATCCCAATCTATTAAAGGGCTATTTACCTTTTCAATCAATCTGTCGAAATCGCTGGTCGTTACAATTCCTAAATCCTTAAAACCAGGTGAGGTTCTTACAGCTTTCTCAATTTGCAAAGCAAATGTTCTGCTATTTGAAATGCTTCCTAATCCTTTCAATACTATAGGCATTAATTTATTTTTGCCTCGATAGTTCTTTAATTTTGATTTTAAACTTGAATCATCAATATTCTCATCTATATAATTTTCAACGTCAGTATAATCATCAAACAGCAAATGCTTAATCACAGAAGCGGCATGACTTTTTCCTGTGCCAAAAGTTCCCTGAATCCAGATAGATTTTCTTAGACTTGGTTCACTTGTATCTATTGCAGAAAGTGTTTTCCGTAAAACCTCATAAAATTGGTCGTTTGGAATAAATTGTTTCCAATAATTTATGGTTTCGTTCTCAATATTAAACACAGGGTGAAAATACTCCTGCAATCCAATGATTTCTGAATATTTCATGATGCAACTATTTATCAAGTAAAAGTTTAAGCACTTCGGTATAGGTTAAATCCTCGCGTAATGAGATATTATCGAGACCCATTACCAAATCAACTTTTACAATTCCGTTTTTATTTTCTTGCAACGTTCTCAAAATGTTTTGGAATCGTTCTTTTGATACTCCAAACTCCCTGTAAATGCCTTGCTTTTGTTCAGGTGCGTAAAATTCGGAAACAGTTAAATTGTAGCGGTTTTTGCTGTTAGCGTAACGATAAAGCGAATACGCTACAGTTATTGAATCAATACTTTCATAAGGTTTTTTAATAATTGTATCAATAGCATTTCCTTTTTTCTTTAATTGACTAAGTTCTAAAACACTACCTAAGGAGCTTTCATCAATAGTATTGAGTAATGCGCCTAATGGATTTTTAAGTGTGCCGGCACCATAATTTGGATAATCATTTTGAAGCATTGCTAACAGTTCGTTTTTTGAGTATGACCTATTATATAGAACATTACCAACATACCAATTGATAATTGTTGAATTGTAGGCAAGATTTATCCAAATAATTTCCCAAGTGAAATTTGTTTTATGCTGATAAACTTCTTTTAATAAGATTGCCATTTCGCTTGAGTTTTTATCTGTTCGATTCAGTAAATCAGCATCTCGAAGCCAATGTGTTAAGGCGGGAATCATTTTTGTTCCTAAATCGTTATTCCCAGTCTCAAAATAATTTTCAATATTCTGAAAATACTGGCTAAGCCATTTTTCTCGTAGGCCAAATGTCGAATACTTGTCAATACCAGATGATTTCATATTTGATGAGTTTTTAATGTTTCCTTCTGAGATATTTATTGATTTTGCCAATAAACAGCCCTTTTCATTTTTTTCAGAACATCTACCACAATGAATACATTTATTGGAATCAATAGTAACTTTTGGTTCCACTTTAAGAGCTCCGGTAGGACATTCTATTTCGCATGCTTCACAATGAGTACAATAAGTTGTTTTGTATAAGACTTTTTTAATTTTGCTGACTAATAATGGATTATCACTTATATTTTTAAATACAATAATTTGTTTTATATTCTCATCATTTATGATGGTAGTAATATTTAAGATAACAGGTATTTTATCAATTAGTATTTCTCCATAAATACTATCATTTGAGTAACTAAAATTTATATAGCCTAAAACTTTTAACCATTCAGTAATTTTTTCTTTAGGATTGGTGAGAATTACCTTAAATTCAGGCTTAAACTGAATAAAATCTATCCTTGAAGTATTTGAATCATTTAATTTGCCTCCTGCTCTTTTTTTCCAGTTGCCGTCTTTTATATAGTTAAGTTTCTTCTCTTTGCTCTCAATCCCTATGGTGTCCGTTTGACTGTATATTATATCAATGAATTTATCAATGTTCTCTGGATACAGTTTTTTTACAATATGTTCGGACCACTCTGAAGAAAATGGACATATTGTACAACCAACTCGTGATAAACCATTTCTATAGCCAGAATTAAATGGCAAATTTCTACTAAAAAGATATAAATATATTTCAGTAGCACTCCAATCAAAAATTGGTCTTGCATTTATTACATTGTTATGCTTTACCCCTTTACCAATTCGTGCATATTTTTCTCTTGCGTTACTTTCTTCCGCTCTAACACCTTCAAAAACGAGGACATTAGGTTGCTTCCCATTCCCTTTTATATCTTTTAATAATTTGTAAAGAGGGGCAGTTTTTGCAACAGTGCAACACCATCTATTAAGACGACTTGGTGCACCAAACTCGCTCCAATTATCAATAATATTTTGATGGTTTTTTGATAAATGAAATTTCAATTCTGGATACTGTTTGGTGTAAATTTGTTTTGTTAGTTGATAAATGTCAATTGAGGGTGGAATTTCCATTCCAGTATCAGAATAAATCACCATAAAATCATCAGGTGGTATCACGCGGCTTACAAGATCAAGTGTAACCTGAGAATCCTTTCCGCCACTAAAGGAAGCGATAAATTGGTCAATCTTGGTGTTCAGGTAAACTGTTTTGTTATTTTCCTTGGCCAGGTCAAGAGGCATAATATCAAAACTATCGCAATTTTGCTTTACAACAGCATGTTTAATTTTTGTATTCTTTTCATGCATTTCAGCCAGTAATGCCCAGTCAACTTCTTCATTTGCTTTAGCTTTGCTCCGTATTTTCTTAAGACTATAAGTACGATAGGTATGTTCAATGAATTCAATGGCTTCCTGTTCAAGCAAGAAAAGTAATTTTTGATTTTTTTCAACTACCTTATGAATGTTTATTGGCTTTAGTTTTAAATCTTTCCCTGCATCAGTGATTTCAATTATCGGGTCGTCAAAAATATTTCCTCCTTTAACTTCAGCAACTAATTCCCCTTTATAATAATATCTCCTATCTAAAGCCCAAAGTAAAGGCTCATTTGATACCGGATATTTCCAGTTACAGTTTATATCAAAACCAAGCAAGTTTAATTCTTCATGAAAAACAGGTCGTGGTGAAACATTTAAAGCATCACCGTTTCCGTTTGTTGTAAGCAAAACTCCATTAATATCTTTGTCCCAGACTACTCTAAACATACAAGTTAAATTAAAATGGTCAAAGATACTAAAAGGGTCGGCAAGATTGCACTCTTTGACAAAGCTTGGGCTGTTGCGTTGGCTCGTGGGGCTTTGGCAATGTGTGCAATGTGGGTCGGCAATTTCAAAATTTTTGTGCGGTGGTGAACACTTTTTGAGGCCGCATGATGAGTTGCATGCCCTGGTAGCCGAAGAGCGTTTCCTGATATATAATTTTCGGTGCCGCATTGCCTGCTATCGCGACCCCGGCTGTACGGCATATCCGCATATTGTGGCCAGGTTAATTTTTTTGTTTTGAAAAATTTAATACCGAATCACGATTTTTTTACTCTCTATTCCATCGCTGGTCTGGATTTTCACAAGATAAACTCCCTGCAAAAAAGTGCTTACATCCAGTAGTATTGGTTTTTGATTTTGGTTAATCAATTAAACCATTTCCATTAAATTCTCAATTTCGAATATGTATTCTGAAGGAAAATCATTATCCCTCAGTGCAGTTATTATTTTATTGTAATACTCAGCGGTTGGTTTCATCGCTATCCTGTTCTTTTTATATGTGAATGCTTTGCACCATACCTTTCGTTTTTGATCAAGTAAAATAACATAAAAACACTCTATTATGTACCCTGCTTCAAATGCTTTTAATACGTTGAGATCGTTAGTATCTATTTCATATGCAATACCATAGACGGTTGATCCATTTTTTAGAATTATATTCGCTTTGCCGGATTGATCTATTGTTGATGGTTTATTAAATACAAACTGATAATCTGAAAGAGCAGCTCGATATTTTGAATGAAAGAACACTTCTCTTTCCTTCATTTGTTTTTCGTCCATATTGCTTCCGTATGCAAAATACAGACATTGATCGGAATTTGTATTATAATCCATTTTCTACAAAGGGTTTAGCTACATCAGCGATGTCATCCAGTTTTGTTATCAAATGCATCCGTAATATTCTATTTGTTTTAACCTCTGTTTTGTAGTATTCAAACCATTCAATCAAAGCATCAAGAAACCGCTTCCTGTACAAAACAATATCTGAACCAACTTTCTCAATAAGTTGATTTCCATTTTGGTATCTGATAATCCAGTTTTTTTTAGTGCGGGCTTCGTGTAAAAGTCCACATCTGATGTTGCTATAAAATTTTGATGCCTTCGCGTTATCAAAATCGTCACAAAAGGGCTTTTGGTTGATTAAAAATTCCCTTATCACCTCCGAGCTGGAGTGATATTCATATGGCCGCAGGGATTCTCCTTCGTTTGGTTCCCGCGTGGTATATATCTTGCCTTGATATAATGCACTGAAGAATTCCAGTAGTATGCATATGATTGCAGTAACTGTGAAGCCTTCTCCGTGCTTTGTGTCCTGTGGTTGGATCATTCTAAGCGGGTTCAGAAATCTCGCTTCTGTCCTGTCTGAAAGGGCTTGCAAACAAATATCCCACTCCTCGTTCCACGGTTCATCAATGGTTGATATAAGGTTTTCACGAAGTTTATCCCAATCTTTCTTTCGAAAATTGCTGGATATCAGTGTTTCAGGAGTGATCTTTGCCATGTCAATCTTTATCGAACATTTCTGATTTATTCATGCATTCCAGATATACTAAGGCTGCATCTATAACTGCAAACAGGATTTGTTTACTGTCGCGCTTTTTTACTTGTATAGCATTCTCAGCCAATGAACCGTAGAAATCGAACTTTGTGATATAATCGAGATGCCCGCTGAAAAGATCACGCATTTGGATGAAGAGCCAGCTTAACTCCTGATGAAAAGATGTCACAATTAATCTTCGTCTTGGCTCTGTATTCTGAAAACTTACAACAATAGGCTGTGTGCCTAACCATTCCCTATGGCTGTCGGTCGCTTCCCCTGTTATTATTACATCAGCGCCACCCCAATCTGGTTGTTTAGGCAAGGAATCTTTGTCCGTACTCTCTATAATCTTTTTTAATCGATGAAGTTCCGATCTTATTTCTAAATACGTTTTCATTTGCGTTATCTTTTATAAACTCTTTGATTAGCGTGCAGAAATGTAAAAGTATCATTCTGGGACGATGATTAGGCAATCTTTCTTGAACGGGCATTTTTTATGATTGCTAGTATTTATGTAGCCAATATCCATAATAGTATCGGAAGAAAAATATTTTCAATACACGTCGAAAGTTGAATTATCGTG
>Ga0233425_10009587_pt1 | contig 12170 bp, 12 predicted proteins | sample Watercolumn_Towu_2_FD_181712 | JGI IMG/M metagenome (GOLD analysis project Ga0233425, IMG submission 181712) | Freshwater microbial communities from Lake Towuti, South Sulawesi, Indonesia - Watercolumn_Towuti2014_140_MG | ecosystem: Environmental > Aquatic > Freshwater > Lake | place...
CGAGCTCGCTGAAGGCCCGGGTGAGGAGGCGCGGAAACGGGTAAGGAACGAGCTCGGCCACGAGGGCCAGATGATACCTCCCTAGCCCCGCGCGCGGAACCTGGCCACGAGCTCTTCGGAGGCAGTGTAGGGATCCGTCTCGCGCCGCGAGATGCGCTCGGCGGCGGCCTCGATGTCGGCGCCGAGCACGGAGGCGGCCTCCTCGGTGAGGGCGTCACGCAGGAACGCCAGCATCGAGAGGTGCCGTCGCTCCGCGCGCCGCGCCTGGCCTGCAGCGCCGTCGAGCCAGGCGCGATGCTCGCAGAGCTTCGCCGCGAGCTCGGGCACGCCCGTTCCGCGCGTCGCGGCGGTCTTCACGATCGCCGGCGTCCAGGCGTCGGCGCGCGCCCCCTGGGCAGCACGGGGGCTCACCGTCGCGGCGCTGTGGCCGCGCGACTTGCCTGCCGCGACCGAATAGATGTCGCCGGAGAGCGCGAGCATCACCTCCAGGTCGCGCACCGTGGCGTCGGCGCCGTCGCGGTCCGCCTTGTTGACGGCGAACACGTCGGCGCACTCCAGGATGCCAGCCTTGATGGCCTGCACGTCGTCGCCGAGCCCCGGCGCCATCACCACGAGGGTGGTGTCCGCCATGCGTGTGACCTCGAGCTCGTCCTGCCCGACGCCGACGGTCTCCACGAGCACGAGCCTCGCGCCCCAGGCGTCCAGGATGCGGCTGATGTCGCTGGTCGACCGCGAGAGCCCGCCGAGCGCGCCGCGCGTCGCGACGGAGCGGATGAAGACGTCGGGGTCCTCGAAGTGGCGCTGCATGCGGATGCGGTCTCCCAGGATGGCGCCGCCCGAGAAGGGGCTCGTCGGGTCCACCGCCACCACGCCGACGCGCCGCCCCTCGGCTCGGAAGCTGCCGATGAGCTGGTCGGTGAGCGTGCTCTTGCCCGCCCCGGGTGTGCCCGTGACGCCGATGATCCAGGCGTTCCCGGTGAGCGGGTAGAGCTCCTTCATCAAGGCGCGGTGGCCCTCGACCCGATCGTCCACGGCGCGGCAGGCGCGGGCAGCGGCCCGGGTGTCGCCCGAGAAGATGCGCGCGACGAGCTCGCTCGGCATTGCCCGAGCCTACACCCGCTCGCGCTTGCGCTGTTCCATGATGCGCTCGACCGTGCGCGTCGTCATGCGCGCCTCGCGCACCTCGGGGTCGGCCAGCATGCGTTTGTGGAAGTCGATGTTGGTGCGGATGCCGCCCACGATGAACTCGTCGAGGGCTCGGTCCATCTTCACGATGGCCTGCTCGCGGCTCGACGCGTGCACGATGACCTTGGCCAAGAGCGAGTCGTAGTGCTGCGGCACGGTCCAGCCGCCGTAGATGCCGGAGTCGACCCGCACGCCGCCGCCGCCGGGCGGGTGGTACTCGGTGATGAGCCCGGGCCACGGCGCGAAGGTCTCGGGGTCCTCGGCCATGATGCGGCACTCGAGGGCGTGGCCGCGGAACTTCCAGGGACGCGTGTCAGGAAGATCGAGCTTCTCGCCCGCGGCGACCCGGATCTGCTCGACCACCAGGTCGACGCCGGTCACCAGCTCCGTCACCGGGTGCTCGACTTGAACCCGCGTGTTCATCTCCATGAAGTAGAGGCTCTTGTCCTCATCCATCAGGAACTCGAGCGTGCCGAGCGTGGTGTAGCCGGTTTCGCGGATGGCTTTGCGGATGCGCTCGCCCATCTCGGAGCGGAGCTTCTCGCTCATGACGGCGCTCGGCGCCTCCTCGACCAACTTCTGATTTCGGCGCTGCAGTGAGCACTCGCGCTCGCCGAGCGTCCAGACCTGGCCATGCTCGTCCGCCAGCGCCTGGAACTCGATGTGTCGGGGCTTCTCCACGAAGCGTTCGAGGTAGAGCTCCGGGTTCTTGAACGCGGCCGCCGCCTCGGCGGTGGCGCTCTCGAAGGCGCGCCGCACCTCGGAGAGCTTGCGCACCACGCGCATGCCGCGGCCGCCGCCGCCGCCGCGCGCCTTCACCATCACGGGCAACCCGACCCGCTTGGCCTCGCTCTCCGCGTGCGATGCGTTCGCGAGCGCCTCGCTGCCGGGCAGGAGCGGCAGGCCGAATCTTCGCGCGGCCTCGCGCGCGGTGAGCTTGTCGCCCCACTGCTTCATCGCCTCGGGCTTGGGCCCGACGAAGGTCAGGCCACAGCGCGCGACGACCTGTGCGAACTCCGAGTTCTCGCTCAGAAAGCCGTAACCGGGGTGGATGGCATCGGCGCCGGTGATCTCCGCCGCGCTGATGATGGCGGGGACGTTCAGGTAGCTGTGCGCAGCCGCCGCCGGGCCGATGCACACCGCCTCGTCGGCGAAGCGCACGTGCAGCGCCTTGCTGTCGACCTCGGAGTGGACGGCGACCGTCTTGATGTCGAGCTCGCGACAGGCGCGGATGACGCGCATCGCGATCTCGCCACGGTTGGCGATGAGGATCTTGCGGAACATGGCTCAGCTCTTCTTGAGCTTGAAGAGCTTCTGCCCGAACTCCACGCTCTGGCCGTTCTCGACCAGGACCTCGACGATGCTGCCGGGGAGCTCGGCCTCGATCTCGTTCATCAGCTTCATGGCCTCGACGATGCAGAGCGTCTGCCCCTTCTTCACCACGCTGCCGACCTCCACGAACGAGTCGGCGTCGGGCGCCGGTGAGCGGTAGAAGGTGCCCACGAACGGCGAGGTGATGAACACGACGCTCGGGTCGCCGGTGTCCTCTTTCTTGGGGGCAGGCGCCGCAGCGGCCGGCGCCGGCGGGGGGCTGGGAGCGGCGATCGCGGGGGTCGCGACGACGACCGGCGCGCCGCGGGCCATCGAGACCCGCAGCCTGACTTTCTCGTCCTCGTACTCGAACTCGGACGCGCCCCCGTCGTCGAGGGTCTTGAGCAGGTTCTTGATCTGCTTCAGCGGAAGGTCCATCGCGCGCGAAGCTACTCCGAGAGCGAGAGCAGGGAAAGCGCGTCGTCCTGCGCTGCCGCGAAAGCGTCTTCGCGCCGCGATGACGCTCTGCGGCGGGTGTCAGCGCACGCGCGGCCGGCGCACGTGCTCCAAGAGGGCGCGGAGCGCCAGGAGGTACGAGTCGGCGCCGAAGCCTGCGATGCGACCCACGCAGGCCGGCGCCACTCGCGAGCGGCGGCGGAACTCCTCGCGCACGTCAGGGTTCGACAGGTGGACCTCGACGGCGGGCACGCCCGCGCCCTTCAGCGAGTCGTGCAAGGCGAACGACGTGTGCGTGAGCGCGCCCGGGTTGATCAGGATGCCCGCGATCCCCTCCTCCTCCGCCTCGTTGATCCAGTCGATGAGCTGCCCTTCGTGGTTGCTCTGCCGGCACACCACCTCGGCGCCGAGCTCCCGAGCCGTGTGCGCCAAGCGCTCGTGGATCTCCGCGAGCGTCGTCGTGCCGTAAATCTCGGGCTCGCGACGCCCGAGCCTATCCAGGTTGGGGCCGCTCAGCACGAGCACGCGCTCAGCCGGCGCGCCGCGGGCGGCGCGCCGCCGCGGTGGTACGCGCGGCGCGCGACGTCCCGGAACCCGAGGAGCACCTCGACGCGAGCGCGCCGTCATCCGCTGGCTCTCGTCAGGACCCCAGCTCTTCGACCAGCTTCGGTGCTGCGACGCGCAACAGGAAGCGCCCCTTGCCCAGGTTCCCGTCAGGGGACATCGTGATCGCGACGAAGTAGTTCTCGTTCAGCACGCGGATCAGCGTCACCATCTTGGCGCTCTGGAACGCCACCTCGCGCGTGTCGCCGGCGTCCAGCATCTCGGAAGCACGCTGGATGGCCTTCACCACCACGCTCACCTCGGCGCCGACGGTCTCGATGTCGAAGGGAGAGTCGCCGCGCGCGTAGCTCTCGAGTGGAATACCCTCGAAGTCCATCAGAAGGCCGGCCATGCCGCCTTCCACCCCGTCGACCACGCCTTGGAGGGCCTCCTTGAACATGGGGCAAATCGTACTGGCTTTGGCCGAGCCCGTGAATGTTTTAGCGGCGCACCGGGCCGTCTGATCGGGGCACGGCGGGGGCGGACCGGGTCAGCGGCGGCGGGGCGCACCCGTCACGATGCGGCTCCAATCCAGCCAAAACGCGGCTTCGACGGGGTCCCTGCCATGGGGCTTGCACCCGGGCGGCGGCTGGGGGATGTCCACCAAGGAGATCTGCCCGCTGAGCGTCCTTGACCCCTCGGACGGCGAGCGGCTACCTTCCCGTCCCTCTCGTGGCGCTTCGGCCCGAGACTGAACTTGCTCGCCAGAGGTAGTCGAAGCCCATGCGTGCGCGAGCGGGGGATCCGCCCCGCACAATGACACAGAAGGTCCTCGCCGGACGGGCCGACGATCCAGAGCTCAAGGGCGAGCTGGTTCGAGTCAAGGTGGACCAGGTGGTGCTGGCGCGCGAGCCCGCACGCGCGCTCGGGGAAGCCCTCGCCGCCGGGATGAAGAAGTGCGCGGTCGAGGTCGCGGTCGCCTACGACACGCGCTGCGTCACCAGTGACGGCGCCGAGACGCCGTCGGATCGCGTGACCCGCGCGGCGCTCGCCACGGGGCTCTTGCTCTCACGACCCGGCATCGGCTTTCCGGCGCCCGTCCACCTCGAGCGCTTCGGCAGCCCGGCGCGCCTCGCGCTCACCGACGAGCCCCGCCTCGCCGCAGTGGGCGGCGCGGGCATGTTGACCCTGGTCGCGGCCCCGTCGCAGCTGGCGGAGGCCCTCGCTACCGGGGCCATCTGGCTTCGGCCGCCGCGCAGCATTCAGGTCTTGCTCTCGGGGAGGATCCGTCCCTTCGTCTGCGTGCGCGACGTCGCGTTGGAGCTCGTGCGTCGCGGCCTCGGCGACATCATCCAGCGGGTGGACCGCGAGCATCAGGCGCCGGTGGTCATCGAGTTCGCGGGACCGAGCGCGCGGCTTTTGTCGGTGCCCGACCGCGCGGTGCTCGCCGCCCTGGGCCCGCACCTGGGCGCGGCCGCGGCGGTCTTCGTCAGCGACGAGAAGACCGAGGTCTACCTGCGGGACCAGCGCCGCAGCAAGGCGCACCGCAGCCTGACCCCGGATCCCGGCGCACCGTGCGACGACGTGATCAGCGTCGACCTGTCGGCGGTCGACCCCCTGGTGATGGACGAACAGTGCGTGGTCCGGCCGGTCCGCGAGCTCGCCGGCAAGCCCGTGCTGCAGGTCGTGCTCGGCGGCGACACCGGGGCATCCCTGCGGGACCTGCTCGCCGCGGCGGCCCTGCTGAAGAGCAAGCGGGTCCCGCCCCGGCTGGACCTCCTCGTTGCTCCGCCTTCGCGGCAGGCGCTGGAGGTCCTCGCCCACTCCGGAGCATTGGTGGACCTCATCGCCACCGGTGCCCGGCTCATCGAGCCCGATCAGCGCCTGGTCACGGGCGAGCTCTACCCGCCGCCGGCGGGCGGAGTGTCGCTGCGCACCTGCGACCCCGAGCCGAGCTCGCCCCTCGATCGTCGCTTCGTCGTCGCCTCGGCCGAGACCATCGCCTACGCGGTCGCGTCGGGCAGCGTGGGCGACCCCCGTTCCTTCAAGCGCCCCGTGCGTGTCACCGTACCGCGGACGCTGCCCACGGACGACGTGCTGATCGTGCGCAAGGGCAAGGCCAAGGGAAAGGGTGACGGCGAAGGCGGCAAGGTCAGCGGCCCGTCGCTCGCACCACCGGCCGGCTGGAACACCGCCGTCACGCTCGCCGTCGCCAAGGAGCGCAGCGCGCTCAGCGAGCCCAGCGCGATGCTGCTCACGTCCCTCGACGCCGTGCGCTGGGCCTCGCGCTACGCCTCCGACCTCGTGCCGTCCCTCCGCGCCGTCGTCGCGGAGCACCTGCCGGCGGGTATCGTTGCGCAGTTCTCTGCCCTCGGCATCGCTGCGCTCGTCGCCGACGCGGCGACGCTGAAGAAGCTGGCCCTGGAGAAGACCTTGGGCTTGCCCGCCCCCGGCGGCCCTGAGGTCTCGGTCACCGCCGGCGCTGGCAAGGCCATGCTCCGCTGGGCGGCCATCGGTGCGGAGCGGGCCTGGACCGAGGCCGGCACGGCCCGCGGCTCGGCCGCCGCGGCCAAGCCGGGACGCTGAGCGCAGCTCGGCGTCGACGCCGCCGCGGGCTTTGCCCTATGCTCCGCGGCCATGCGGAGAGTCCTTTGGCTCGGGGTGATGTGCTGCGCGCTTTCGCCGCGCTGGGCGGCTGCACAAGAGGGCGAGGCCGACAAGCCGGCGGCGCCGAGCGAGGCGCCGAAGAGCGAGGCCGCGCCGAGCGAGGCGCCGAAGGCCGAGCCCGCCGGCATGGCGAAGGAGAAGGCCGAGGCCGGCACTACGGACGCCGCGCCGAAGGACACGAGCGCAGCCCTCGACGACGCCGAGGCGAAGGCGAAGAAAGAGGCCGCCTACGGGCACGGCCGCCAGTTCGGCGTGCGCGGCGGCATCGTCGGCGGCTATCGCATGGTGTTCCGCTACGACAAGTCGCCGCTCTGCAACGACTACGATCTGAAGAAGTCGCTCAAGGACCAGCAGAAGTTCTGCGGGCACTCTTCGCCCATGGCGGCCGAGGTCGCGCTCAGCTTCGCGCCCATCGACTCCATCGAGCCCTTCGTATTCGGCCGCTTCGGCCTCCAGGACGAGAAGAAGACGGGCACCGACCCGGTGATGATCTTCGGCGCCGGTCTTCGCGTCTACACGATGGCCGACTCCGCGTTCAAGGTCTTCATCGAGCCCGCCATCGGCGCCGAGCTCGAGGGCGGGACCGCCGACAAGGACGTGCCGGATCCGAGCTACGACCCCCAGTACAAGAAGGACGTCGTCTTCCACCTGGCCGCCGGCCCGCAGTACGACTTCGCGAAGATGGTCGGCGTCTACCTCGACGCCGGCATCACCACCGGCATCCTGCGCAGCATCCACTCGAACCTCGAGCTCCAGCTCGGCGTGCAGTTCCGGGCACCTTGATGAGCGCCCGACCGTTCCGGGTCTTGGGGGTGCAGCAGATCGCCATCGGCGCGCGCGACAAGAACGCCCTGCGCCGCCTCTGGCTCGACACACTCGGCCTTCCCCTGGTGACCGAAAAACGCATGGAGCGCGAGAACGTGGACGAGGACATCAGCGCGGCCGGGGTCGGCCCGTTCCGCGTCGAAATCGACCTGATGCAGCCCATCGATCCGGAGAAGAAGCCGGCGGTGCACGAGGTGCCGCTGAACCACATCGGGCTCTGGGTCGACGACTTGCCGAAGGCGGTCGAGTGGCTCTCGGCCCAGGGCGTGCGCTTCGCCCCCGGCGGCATCCGCCCGGGCGCGTCCGGCCACGATATCTGCTTCATCCACCCGAAGGGCAATGCGGACTCTCCCATCGGGGGCGAGGGCGTGCTGATCGAGCTCGTGCAGGCGCCGTCGGACGTGGTCGACGCGTACGAGCGCGAAGTCGCCGGCTGAGGGCGCCGACGCTTCCCCCTCACCCGGAGCGGAAGAACGCGAGCAGGCGGCGCGCACCCTCGGTCGGAGTGATGGCACCCCGAGCGACCAGCGCCTCGACCTCCGGCGCATGACGCTGGACCTCGGGGTGCACCCAGAGCTCCGCCTCCAGCGCCTCGCGCACCAGGCTCGCGAGCCAGACGCGACGCTGGGCGCGGCGGCGCTCGACGAGCGCGCCGCTTTCCTCGAGGAAGCGCCGGTGCTCCTCCAGCAAGGACCACAGAGCGTCGATGCCACGCGCCTCGAGGGCGCTCAGCGTGGTGACCCTCGGGACCCAAGGCGCGTCCTCGCCCCGCAGCAGGCGAAGGGCGCTCTTGTACTCGCTGGCGGTGCGCTCGGCGCGGGCGCGGCCCTCACCGTCCGCCTTGTTGATCCCGATGACATCGACCAGCTCCAGGATGCCGCGCTTGATCCCTTGCAGCTCGTCGCCGGCTCCGGCCAGCGCCAAGAGCAGGAACGAGTCCACCATGCCGGCCACCACATGCTCGCTCTGGCCGACCCCCACGGTCTCGACCAGCACCACGTCGAACCCCGCCGCCTCGCACAGGAGCAGCGCCTCGCGTGTGTGGCGAGCGACGCCCCCGAGCGCGCCGCTCGCAGGGCTAGGCCGGATGAAGGCCTCGGCGGCCGCCGCGAGGCGCGGCATGCGCGTCTTGTCGCCCAGGATGCTGCCGCCGGAGACGGCGCTGGACGGGTCGACCGCCAACACCGCAACGCGATGCCCCTGCCCGATCAGGTGAAGACCGAGCGCTTCGATGAACGTGCTCTTGCCAGCGCCGGGGACGCCGCTCACACCCACACGCCTAGCGCCGCCCGTGCTCGGGAGCAGGCGCTCGAGCAGTCGCTGGGCAGCTTCCTGGTGATCGGGCCGCGCAGACTCGACGAGGGTGATGGCCTTCGCCAACGCCCTCCGCTCGCGGGCGCGGACGCCGTGCGCGAGCTCGTCGATCTCCGCAGGGTCCACGGCATCACCGCACGCGCCGCGACGCGACGAGCTCGAGCACCTTGCCGGCCGAGACGGGCACCGGCGTCCCCGGCCCAAACACCGCAGCCACGCCTGCGCGATCGAGCTCGGGGTAGTCCTGGGCGGGGATGACTCCGCCGCACACGACGACGACGTCGCCGGCCCCGGCCTGTCTGAGCTCGCGGATCAGCTCGGGGACCAAGGTCAAGTGGCCCGCTGCTTGGGTGGAGACGCCCACGGCGTGGACGTCGTTCTCGACCGCCTGCCGCGCCACCTCCGCGGGGGTCTGGAAGAGCGGCCCCACGTCGACGTCGAAGCCGGCGTCCGCGAACGCGGTGGCGATGAGCTTGGCGCCGCGATCGTGACCGTCCTGGCCCATCTTGGCGACCAGGATGCGGGGCCGGCGGCCCTCGGCCCTGAGGAACTCGTCGACCCGGGCGCCGAGCGCCGCCCACTTCTCGTCGCCCTGGTAGTAGCTGCCGTACACGCCGGAGATGCTGCGCGTCTCGGCCTGGTGCCGGCCCCATACGGCCTCCAGCGCCGCCGAGATCTCACCCACGCTGGCGCGCGCCCGCGCGGCGGCGATGCTGAGCTCGAGCAGATTCCCTTCCCCACTTTCGGCCGCGCCTCGCAGCGCCGCGAGCGCCTGCTCGACGCCCTTTGCGTCCCGCGTCGCGCGGATCTTCTCCAGGCGAGCGATCTGCGCGGCGCGCACCGCGCTGTTGTCGACCACGCGCACCTCCACGGGCTCCTCCGCTTCCACGCGGTGCTTGTTGACGCCCACGATGACGTCGCTGCCGCGATCGATGCGCGCCTGCCGGCGTGCAGCGGCGTCCTCGATGCGGAGCTTCGGCATGCCGGCCTCGACGGCGCGGGTCATGCCGCCCAGGCCCTCGACCTCCTCGATGACGCCGAGGGCCTTCTGGGCCAGGGCGTGGGTCAAGTGCTCCATGAAGTAGCTACCCGCCCAAGGGTCCACCACGCGCGGGATACCGGTCTCGTGCTGGATGACCAGCTGCGTGTTGCGGGCGATGCGGGCGGCGAAATCGCTCGGCAGCGCGATGGCCTCGTCGAAGGAGTTGGTGTGCAGGCTCTGCGTGCCGCCGAAGATCGCGGCCATGGCCTCGATGGTGGTGCGGATCACGTTGTTGTGCGGGTCCTGCTCGGTCAGGCTCACGCCGCTGGTCTGGCAGTGCGTGCGCAGCATCATCGAGTCGGCCTTCTTCGGGTCGAAGTGGCGCTTCATCAGCGTGGCCCAGAGCAGGCGAGCCGCCCGGAGCTTCGCCACCTCCATGTAAAAGCTCATGCCGATGCCGAAGAAGAAGGACAGGCGCGGCGCGAAGGCGTCGATGTCGAGGCCCTTCTGCAGGGCGGCGCGCACGTACTCGAGGCCGTCCGCCAGCGTGAACGCCAGCTCGAGATCGCAGGTCGCCCCGGCCTCTTGCATGTGATAGCCGGAGATGGAGATCGAGTTGAACTTCGGCATCCGCCGCGCGGTGTGCTCGATCACGTCCGCGACGATCCGCATCGAGGGCGCGGGCGGGTAGATGTACGTGTTCCGGACCATGAACTCCTTCAGGATGTCGTTCTGGATGGTCCCGGTGAGCGCGGCCTGGGGCACGCCCTGCTCTTCGCCGGCCACGACGAACATGGCGAGCACGGGCAAGACGGCGCCGTTCATGGTCATCGAAACGCTCATCTCCGCGAGGGGGATGCCGTCGAACAGGATCTTCATGTCCTCGACGGTGTCGATGGCGACGCCAGCCTTGCCGACGTCGCCGACCACGCGCGCGTGGTCGCTGTCGTAGCCGCGGTGGGTCGCCAGGTCGAAGGCGACGCTCAGGCCCTTCTGCCCGCCGGCTAGCCCGCGCCTGTAGAAGGCGTTGGACTCCTCCGCGGTGGAGAAGCCGGCGTACTGCCGGATGGTCCAGGGCCGCCCGGCGTACATCGTCGCCTTGGGGCCGCGCACGAAGGGGTACTGTCCCGGGATGCCGTCGGCGAAGTCGAGCTCCTCGACGTCGCGGCGCGTGTAGAGCGGCTTCACGTCGATGCCCTCGGGCGTGTGCCAGATCAGGGTCGCCGGGTCCCGATCGCGGAGCTCGCTCCTCGCGAGGCGGGTCCAGTGCTCGAGGTCGGCAGAGCGCTTGGGGTCCATGACCCGGCCTCCTTACCACCGCGCTCCGGCGGCCGCTCGTCAGGAGCGCCCCAAACACCCTTGGGTCGTGGGCCCTGGCCCGCGCTATCATTTCCGGATGCGCCAGCTCCTCGTTTGTTGCTTCGCCCTCGCGCTCTTCGCCTGCGGCTCGTCCGACGACGACTCCGGCGGCGGCCCGGGCGGCGGAGGATGCGACAGCGCCGGGCAGAGCCCGGCGGCGTTCGAGTGCAAGATCCTGGAGCTCGTGAACCAAGAGCGCGCGGCCGGCGCGACCTGCGGCGGCAAGGCGATGCCGCCGGTGGGCAGCCTGAGCATGCACCCGGTGCTGCGCCAGACCGCGCGAGCGCACGCGACCGACATGGCGCAGAACGGCTTCTTCTCCCACGACAACCTGCAGGGCAAGTCGCCGTTCGATCGCATGACCGAGGCGGGCTACGACTACGCCTCCGCCGGCGAGAACATCGCCGCAGGCAGCCCCAGCCCCGAGGCCGCCATGGAGCAGTGGATGCAGAGCCCCGGGCACTGCGGGAACGTCATGAAGGCGAGCTTCACCGACCTCGGCGTGGGCTACGCGTACGCCGACGCGAGCCAATACGGCCACTACTGGGTGCAGAACTTCGGCAGTCAGTGAGCGCGCGCCGCGCGGCAAAGCTCGCGCACGCGCTCGACGTCCACCGGCTCGCTCACGCGTCCCGCGCGTTTCAGGCTCGTGCCCACGATGGCGCCGTCGGCGACGCCGAGGAGCTCGCGGATACTGCGCGTGCTCGCCCCGCTGCCGACCAAGAGCGGCCGGTCGGGGACTGCGCGGCGCACCAACGACAGCCGCTCGAGGCTGGTCGCCTCGCCGGTCCCGCTACCGGTGACGATCAACGCGTCCGCCAGGCCCCGGTAGGCCGTGTCCTTCGCGCTCTGCAGGAGGTCGAATCCGGCCGGAGGCGTCGCGTGCTTCACTGCGACGTCGGCGAAGATCTCGACCCGCGCACCCGAGGCCGCGCGCTCGCGCAGCGTCTCGTGGGCGCGCCCCTCGAGCGTGCCCTGGTCGGTGAACATGACGCCGGTGTGCACGTTGACCCGGATGAAGTCGGCGCCGGTCGCCGCGGCGACGGCCAGGGCCGCGCGCGCGTCGTTGCGCAGCACGTTCACGCCCAAGAGCGGCTCGGCGCCCACGGCGACGCGCAACCGCTCGACCAGCACCGCCATCTCCGCGAGCGTGCTCGCCGGCACGCGTTCGCCGAAGAACGGCGCGTCACCGAAGTTCTCCACCACGAAGCCGTCGAGCCCGCCCTCGACCAGCGCCGAGGCGTCGGCGAGCGCGCGCTCGAGCACCGCCGCGCGGCTGGTGTGGAGCGGGCTGCCGGGCAGCGGCAAGAGGTGCACCACGCCGAGCAGCAGCTTCTGCCCGGCGCGCGCTCGTTCGGCGACGGCGCGGCTCATGTCACAACCCCACTCGCTCGAGCACGGCCTCGAGCGTCTCGCCCGAGCCGCCGCGCTCCGCGTGCTCGACGAAATGGCGCTCGTACTCGGGAGTCGTCGGTCCGAGCATCAGGTGGACCGACACGCCGAGGTGGATCGGCATGGCCAAATCGAG
>Ga0233425_10009588_pt1 | contig 12167 bp, 13 predicted proteins | sample Watercolumn_Towu_2_FD_181712 | JGI IMG/M metagenome (GOLD analysis project Ga0233425, IMG submission 181712) | Freshwater microbial communities from Lake Towuti, South Sulawesi, Indonesia - Watercolumn_Towuti2014_140_MG | ecosystem: Environmental > Aquatic > Freshwater > Lake | place...
ACATCGGACATTCGCACTCGTGTAGTGGGTGAACAGGCATAGACATTTTTCAGATGGACTCCAAGGGATTGGGTGCCAGGACATTATAGCATACAGGAAGTTATTTTTTTACTGACCCTTAAAGCAAACTCTAACCTCTCTAGTAGGATGCAAAACGCGCGCGTGATCTTTCACGCGCGATCATTCGCCGGCTTGACGTTTGGCGAGTTCGATCAACGGCAACGCGAATCTGATCGGACGGATCAAATCGAGTTTGCCGGTCGTTTGGCGCGCCTGCGAAACCTGGGAGGGCACGCCGATCAATTGGTACGCCGCGTTGTACGCGCCGCCGACGCCGGGAAAGCCCAACACCAAAATCGGATCGCCCAGTTTGATCGCGTTCGAATCGCCGATCGGCGCGACGCCCACACCCAGGTCGGACGGGAGCGCGCGATTGTCGCGCGTCATTTTGATTTGGATCAAAGCCAGATCGTTATTGGCATCCGCTTGCACCATCTCCGCGCGATAACGAATTTGCACCTTGTCGGTTAAATTGTTCGACGGCGGAAGCACGATCAAAATTTCACCGCTCGCGTTATAGGGCTTGCCATTGTCATCCACGAAAATATGATTGTCGGTCAAGATGTGCCCGCGCTTGGTCACGACGGTTCCCGAGCCGATGCTATAATAACCGGTGCGCGCGGTGATCGGCACCATAATCTGCACCGTCGCGCGTTCGGCGCGATCGAGCGGATCGACCGTGGCAATTGCGGTCGGCGTGGGAAGCGGAGTCGGGGAGATCGGCGGGCGCGTGGGCGAGCTGGTGGGCGTGGCTTGCGCCGCGATAATTGCAGTCGCGCTCGGCGCGAGTGTGGGGTGTTGGTCGTGCTCGCGACTTTGGTTTCCACCCGCACAAACTTGGTGGCGAACAAGATCACAATGCACAGCATCGCCAACACGAACACACCGCTCACTGCCACACCGACAACCAGGATCGGAGATAACGATGCGCGTGGCGCAAACAAATGTCGGCAATGCGCGCAAAATTTGGCGTCGGCGCAATTGACCGTTTGACAGCGGGGGCAAACTCTGGTCGCCGCAGAAATTTCGAGCGTGGCGCGACAAGATTGGCAAAAGCGCGCGTTCACGCGATTCTGGGTTCTACATTTTGAACAGCGTTGACCAAACATTCAGATCGCTCCATTTGCCGGTGCGTCAAGCGCGCGACAGTCCCAAACCTCAAAAAACAAATGCCCGCCCAGGTGCGTAACCTGAGCGGGCAACACAAAATCAAACGGATTGGTGTCCGCATCGGCACCAGATAAGTCAAGCGTGCTCTATGCAACCCAAACCATTCACCCCGCGGGACAAAGAAAAAAATCCTTACAACGATTAGTATACCACAAAGCCGATTGAATTACAAAAAAATTTATTGCTGGCGCGTTCCCCTATTTGCTCACCGGAATAAAATGCGTTATTATGGCGCGCGATGACTCCTCTCCGCCAGCAGTATCTCCGCATCAAAAAACAATCTTCCACGCTTCGCGTCCAACATCCAACATCTAACCTCGATGCTTGCCCCGACATCATCAACCTGGTTTCGCGCGCCATCGTCCCCCAACCACCGGCGAACTTGAACAGCGGCGGCGTGATCGCGCCCGGTTATTCAAGCGAACTCGATGGGATCGCGCGCGCGTCGCGCAACGCCAAAGACTGGGTCGCGAATCTCGAACGCAAAGAACGCGAACGCACTGGGATCAGATCGCTGGTCGGCTACGATTTTGGTGCATAAATCGAAAAATAGATGCGCTCTCCCCGTTAGCGGGGGTTGGTTCAATCAACTCGATAGGTCTGCGGCATGCCCAAGTGCGTCATTTGATTCAGCGCGGCACAACGAATCAATGCCTGCGTGGTCTGCGTTGCTAGCAGATGCGCAGACAAAGCGTCACCGAAAATCGTTTTCATCCGAAACATCGTTGTTTCTGCTAACGAACGCACATGATAGCCTGATTCACGTTTCCAAGTGCCGCGTCCATGTTTACGAATAGCGCGCAAGTTCTCATCGCGTGCGAGTCGCGTCGCGTGCGTATTGCCATGTTGCCAGATGCGCGCAGTTGTACGTGGTGGGATCAGGACTTGGGCATGGGGCGAATGCGCGTGGAGACTGGCATACACGCGGCGTTTATCGTAACTGCCATCGGCGGCAAACCGTTCAATGGGAATTTCGATCTATTGTAATAAGGTCTCTGCCATTTCATCATCGCTCACACTGTTCTCCGTCAAGGCGGCGGCTTGGATTTCACCGCTGTCAGGATCAGTCCCAATGTGCAGTTTGCACCATGTGCGTCGTTTGGATTTGCCGTGAGTACTTTGGCAATGTCAGATATAGGATGAATCGTTCTGTTCTTGCTGTTTTCTCAAACAGCTGCTCGTCGAACGCGCGCGATTGACCAAGTGCGTAACAACAATTACTAATATGGCGGTGGAATCCCACAAACTCCATTGCCACTGCAACCACGCTTGCGCCGCAATGTGAATGATGCAGAACACTCCGAGTCCGCGCTATGTTCGCAATGCTTGACGGTGCGCGATTGAAAGGAGGAGCGCAACGCTAGCGGTGACGAATAACCCGATATAAAGTACCATATCATTCCGCATTGTGGGCGGCACGATCCAAAAGTACAGCAGGGTGAGACTGAAGATGGCTTGAGTGATTCGAATGAGGATTCTCGGTACTTTATTTCTCGCCAAGTTCTTGCTTTGAATTGGATCGCTTCTGATCGCAAAAACAAAACGCCCATCGCCGGCGGATGGGTGTTCACAATTTAGCATCATTTGGTTGCACAGACAAAACGCATCCATCTTTCCCACCCCGCGGAGTGAACGGTGCTGTCCGTGAAATTAAATGTTTGCAGAAAAAAGCCGCCACCCGTGGGACGAAGCTACCGCGCGATTCTATTATACCCAATTTCGTGAGAATACAAATTTTTTAAATCGCATCGGCGCAGGCCCAAGCTTCCACTGCGCGTTTTACACGCGATAGAGGTTGTACGACAAGGCAACCTTTTTCGCGCCAACACAGTTGATGCCTGCTTTGACATTCCCCGCGCACACGAGTACAATCGCGCCACAATTGCGCGCGCGTCTTTCCCCAATCTTTGCGCAACGGAGATACGTCAATGCTCGCCAAAGTCACCTCCTGCGCCGTCGTCGGTCTCGACGGCGCACTCGTGGATGTCGAAGTAGACATTAGTAACGGCTCTCCTGGTTTTACGATCGTCGGGCTCCCCGACGCGGCGGTGCAAGAATCGCGCGAACGCGTGCGTGCCGCAATCAAAAACTCCAACTTTTTCTACCCCTTCAACAAACGGATCACCGTCAACCTCGCACCCGCCGATCTTCGCAAAGAAGGTCCAGCGTACGATCTCCCCATCGCGGTCGGCTTGCTCATCGCGTCCGAACAACTCTCCGCCGATTTATCGCGCACGCTCGTCATCGGCGAACTCTCGCTCGACGGCATCGTCCGCCACACCAACGGTGTCTTGCCGATGGCGGCAGTCGCGCGTGAACGTGGCTTTGGCGATTTGTTCGTGCCGGCAAATGACGCGCCCGAAGCCGCGCTCGTCCCCGATCTGAATGTCTACCCGATTGAAACCTTGTTCGCACTGTCCGCGCATTTGAACGGCATGCAACCGCTCGCGCCGTATCGCGCGACGCGCGATTTTGCGCCGGACACCGCGCCGAGTTACGCAACCGATTTCGCCGAAGTGCGCGGGCAAGAACACGTCAAACGCGCGCTCGAAGTCGCCGCGGCGGGGCAACACAACTTGTTGATGAGCGGACCACCTGGCGCGGGCAAGACGTTGCTCGCGCGCTCGTTTCCTTCGATTCTGCCGAATCTGACACTGGAAGAATCGTTAGAGATCACGCGCATTTATTCGGTGAACGATATGTTGCCGAGTGATTCGCCGTTGATTCGGCACCGTCCGTTTCGCGCGCCGCATCACACGATTTCGCACGCGGGGCTTGTGGGCGGTGGACGTTGGCCCCATCCCGGTGAAATCTCGCTCGCGCATCGCGGCGTTTTATTTTTGGATGAGTTGCCGGAATTTGATACGCGTTCTTTAGAGCTTGTTTAATAAATCGGTGGTATGATGCGATTTGTGAAACGAAAACCCTATCCCAGTGATTTGACCGATCCACAATGGAAAAAGTTGGCACCGCACATTCCACCGGCGCATGGGCGTGGCGCACCGCGCCGCGTCGATATGCGCGACATCATCAATGCCCTTCGCTATCTCGCGCGCACAGGGTGCCAATGGCGTTTTTTGCCGCACGATCTACCACCCTGGGAGATCGTCTACTACTATTTCAGCCAGTGGCGCGATGATGGTTCGTGGGAACAGATCAATCGCGACCTGGGTATTGAGATTCGGGTGAATGTCGGCAAAGATCCAGAACCAAGTGCCGGCATTCTCGATAGCCAATCCGTCAAGTCCACTGAAATGAGCGAGACGCGCGGCTATGACGCGGGCAAGAAAGTCACCGGCATCAAACGCCATACGTTGGTGGATACCCTCGGCTTGGTCATCAAGGTGGTGGTCTTGGCCGCGAACATCCAGGATCGCGATGGTGCACGCACCCTCTTGGAAAAACTCAAAGGTAAATTGCCGCGCCTCAAGATCATATGGGCGGATGGTGGTTATCAAGGTGCGTTGCTCGACTGGGTCAAACAAGTCTGTGATTGGATTCTCACGATCGTCAAGCGGAGTGACACCGCCAAAGGATTTCAGGTCTTGCCGCATCGTTGGATTGTCGAACGCACCTTTGGCTGGTTGAATCGCTATCGGCGCTTGAGCAAAAATTATGAACGCCTACCGGCTTCGAGTGAAGCGATGGTGTATCTCGCAATGATTACGCTGATGACCAAACGCTTGGCAAATGAACTAACATGCTTTGCTGATTCCCTTACACTTTTAATAGAGTAGCACTACTGCCCATGTTGAGGCATACTTTGGTTGTCTGACGACCAAAGGAGTGTCCTACATGAGCAGTAGTTCCGAATTATACAACCGTTTGTTTCGGACGATTCGTCCATGGGTGCAAGTTTCCAACATCAAACAACTCGCCAATTGGCTATGGATCACAGTCGGCATCTTGCAAGCAGATTCAATTGCCTTGAGCAAAATTGCCACCTACCTACCAGGCTCGACCAGTGCGGAGTCGCGCGTCACGATGATTCGCCGGTGGTTGATGAATTTCAAAGTCGATGTGTGGTCGTTCTATCGTCCGATTCTGGAACAGGCTTTACAAGGGTGGCTGTCGGTCCACGCAATTGTGATCTTGGATGGGGTAACGGTCTTCAATGACCGCTGGCAAATCTTTCGCTTGTCATTAGCTCATGGTCGGCGTGCGATTCCCTTGGTGTGGATCGTCTTGCCGACCGAAGGACTAACCCAGGTTGAAAAGCTCGAAACCATGTTACGGCGTGCAGCGAAATTTCTCAATCCGCGGGTCCGGCAAGTCACTTTCCTAGCCGATCGCGGCTTCCGCGATCACGATTGGGCGGCTTTGTGCCTGAAACTGGGCTGGAATTACGTGATTCGTTTAGCGAATAGCACCCGCATTGGCTTGGGTGATGGACAATGGGTGCGTCTCGATCAGCTCGCCGTGAGCACCAACGACTGCTGTGCCTTCCGGCGCGTTCTTGTTGCCCGCTCAGTAAAATGGTCGGCTCAGGTAACGGTGACCCACACGCGCCCGGATGCGAAAGGCAAATCTGAAATTGTCGCCGTGATGTCGAATCGTGCGGCCGGGCGGAATCGCTTGCGCGAGTACGCGTATCGCATGGAGATTGAAGAAAGTTTTCGCGATGACAAGTCGGGGGGGCTTTGATATAGCCCATACGCGTTTACACCATCCCGAACGATTAGAGCGATTGCTCCTGGCGGTTGCCTTGGCGACGCTCCGGTGTCACGAACTAGGTGAACAGGTATTGGCGCAAGGTGAATGTATGCGTCGTATGATTGACCCAGGTTCTCGACGCGAATTGAGTTTGTTTCAACTGGGTCTGCGTTGGTTGAAACGCTGTCTGGCGAATGCAATTCACCTCTTGTCCGCTTTCGTTGCGCGCCTTTCACCAATTCGACTCGCACCTGTTATCAAAGAGCGATCCTTAAAAGTGTAAGGGAATCAGCATGCTTTGCATAGCATTGACCTTGTCGGCATGCGCCCATTGCCTAAAATTGCAACCCGCGTGAGAATAAAACCGTAAACGATTGAACGCGCGTACAGTGGTTCTGTGGCTCTCATAATCACTGTCAGAACCTCTCACGCGTGATTTGTTAAACAAGCTCTTAGAGGTTTTGAGACAACCGGTAGACAACAAACTCCGGTCGTAACGACTTCCAATGCTTCAACGTCAGTGTTTTGATAGCATTAGCGAGGTTCTTGACCCCTTCAAATCGAGCGATTTCCATCCCAGAACCGAGCAACCGCCAGCGATCTCATCTGGCATATCTTCCATCATAATAAAAACGCGACAGGTATGATCCTGTCGCGTTTAGTTTTGATCGCGGGTTCGATGGGCGTCGGTTACTCAGCGGCAACTTTTTCTTCGTGTTCCTGCTGATTCCCGCAACTGTTCAATAACATACAAGGCTATCATTCAATGCCACTCATAATGGTGTTCTGTCATTCGTAAGAATCCTCATTTTTTATTTTGAATATTTTGGTCTGCCCGATGGTCAAAGCAAATCATTTACTGGTTCTCGCTCTATGCACAGCGCCGAATTGAGTATGTTCGGTATAATTTTGGGCCTCTTCCAGAATCGCCGCGATGTGAATGTCTTCAATGGAATAAAAGATTTTGGCTCATCCCTAAACTGTGTGCAAGGTTTTGGGAACGATTTCATCAAACTCTATGTTTCCGTAGGTGCAAGATGCCTTGCGATTAGGGCTTGCAATAAGTTTAGGGATGAGCCAAGATTTTATTGCCGTGCCGATGATATTCAACCAAGCCCATATCCCGAAGACGGTGCAGGTGATGCGAGACCGACGAGGGCGACGCTCCGACCATTTGAGCAATCTCGTTGACACTCCGTTCGCCCTGTGTCAGTGCAAAAATTACTTTGGAGTGCGTGAGATCGGAGAAGGCTTGAAAGATTCCTGGGCAGTGTACAGAGATGCGCAAGCGTGCCTCGATTACATCCTGGTCCTCGGAGAGCAACATGTGTATCGGGGCGTTCGCGAATGCGTGCAGCATTTCAATCGCGCTCGGCCACATCAAGGGATTGAGCAGAAGATGCCGGAGGAAGGTCGATCAAAGAAAAGCACAGGGAAGATCATCGCCTTCCCAGTGGTGAATGGGCTTCACCACGATTACAGACGCGCTACATAAACCATCAACAGCGTTCAAAACAACGCGTACGATGTTTTTGGTTAGCTCAGCTTGCCTAAATTGGTTCGTCCTCAACTAGTGCAAACCGCGGAGAAATGTGGTAGCAGACCAAAGAGCAGGGTCTGCGCCAAACCCTCCGGCTTTCGTAACAATAGGCAATGCTGAGAATTCATTGCCCGTCAGTGTCCCCCATGCTATACCTGGCTGAACCTCGCCATGCAACCAAAGAACATTCGCGCCAAGGGCATTACACACGGCTGTCGCGAGATCACCACCGGTTAGTACCAATCCGCCAAGTCGGGTCGTCTTGACCACTATGCCCACTGCCCTTGCCAATTGGTCCGCTACAAATTGGCTACCGAGTTGACACTCAGGTAGACCTATGGTTGTCAGAATCAGATCTCTGCCATCGGCAAGAGTCTGCGTCGCACGATCAATGAGGGCTGCCTTGGCAACCTCATTATTGTCGTCCAAAAACGAAGGCTCAGGGACGAGAACCACCGCGCCGTGCTTCTGGGCGAACTCCACCTGACGTATGGTAATTTCATGTCGACTCCCCGCTACCACCATGATCGGCCCGTCACAGCATATCGGAATCGGAGCTGGGTGCACATCCGGTACGAATGCAATGATTCTAGCGATAGCACGAGCTAACCCCGCCGAGCCACATAGCAATCTTACCCGAGCATTCATGGCAGCGCGCGCGATCTTTGTCAAATCGACGTCAGTCTCAGCGTCCGCGATGAATACGCCAGGGCGTCTTAGCTCCAAGGTCTCTTCAAGGCTTGGGTGACTTCGCCGAACGACTTCAAGCGGGATTAGTTGAACAACCTTGTTGGGCAGCCCTCGCGAAAGAGTCGTGTACAGATCCGAGCAACTTACTTCTTTGCCAAACGAGGTCTGCTCGATGGGGATACCAGCTATCCTCTGGCAGCCAAGTACGGTGGTTCGCCCTTCGGCTGGGAATGCTGGCGCGACCAGAGCGCGATCTTCATTGAGCACATCCATTGTGGCAGCCAGTTCCGCCGCGATATGCCCACGTAACGTCGAGTCGATCTTTTTGTAAACCCAGGTCGCGTTCCCAACTCGCGCGGTTGCCGACTGCACATGGGCTACTGCTTGTTCTCTGGTTAGGTGACGACTCTCTGTGGAGAGAACCAAGACATCGCACGTTGGCAACGAGTCCGGTGCAAGTGCGACTGATGTAACCAATCCCAGTCCTGCAAAACACGCACCGGTGTCAGCGGCTCCCGTTAGGTCGTCGGCGATTATTGCAATCTGCGGCGTTGCATTCATGAGGTAGCGGAGTCTCTTGCAGTGACCATCTTCACTGCCACGTCAATTGCAGCCATTAAGCTATCTTCGCGCGCGACGCCGCGTCCGGCAATGTCAAATGCGGTTCCGTGATCCACCGAAGTGCGAATGATCGGCAAGCCAATCGAAACATTCACACCGTAGTCAAATGCGAGCAACTTCATCGGGATATGTCCCTGGTCATGATTCATCGCAACCACGATGTCGAATGCTCCATTCACTGCACGCAGAAAAATCGTGTCGGGCGGTTGTGGATCAGATACATCGAGACCACGAGCGCGGGCTGCTTGGATCGCGGGCAGGATCTCTTGCTCCTCCTGATCGCCAAATAATCCACCCTCACCAGCATGCGGGTTCAGACCAGCCACGCCGATCCGCGGATGGGATATGCCTAAGGCGCGGCAGGATTCGTCCGCCAAGTTAATCACCGTCTCTACCCGGTCACGAGTCACGCGTCGGATGGACTCTTCCAACGAGACATGGGTACTGACGTGAACAATTCGCAGTTTGGGTCCTACCAACAGCATACTAATCTTCTTTGCCCCAGTCCGCTCAGCCAAAAGTTCAGTATGACCCGCGTACTGAAATCCAGCCAAGTTCATTGCTGCTTTATTCAGAGGGGCTGTGACAATCGCGTCCAAAGCTCCTGACATCGAAAGGTCACAAGCGCGAAACACGTACTCAACCGCTGCGCGACCCGACGCGGCACTCACTTTTCCTAGGGGACAGTCCCCAGGTGTTGCATTGGCCATATCTAGCAACGTCACCGTGCCTGGTTGATAAGATGCAGTTCTCGGTTCCGTAGTAACAATGTCGTAGTCCAACCGCGGCTCGCCAATGCAGTCTGCCGCTCGTTCCAAGATGCGCCTATCACCCACGATCAGGGGTCGACAGAAGGTGTAAATCTCAGCGTGTCGCAGTGCCTTGAGGACAATTTCGGGACCAATGCCTGCCGGATCACCTAATGTAATTCCGATCAACGGCAAATTCGCATCATTCATTAGCACTCCATCTGTTCAGATTTCTCCGCTCCTGACCTCGTATACTTGAAGCGAAGCATCTTTTTCCAGAGCGTCGTCCTGTTTTGCGATGAACGCGACTTCTGGATCGATTCGCTCTGTTCAGCATGTGGTTTGCCCTGAGTTTACCGAAGGGCTCCGTCGCTAACTACGAACAAACGCGATTCTCGACAATCACCGATCCCACTTGAATGCGGACTTGATCATCGGGCATCAACGAGAATTCGTTGCCGGGCACTATGCCAGTCCCAGTCATTAGAAACGCGCCCTGGGGAAAATCCAATTCGCGCGTCAGATACGCGACCAATTCAGTCGGAGTGCGTTTCATTTTGGCAGTGGTCGTCTCGCCGCTAAAGATCTTCGCACGCTGGCGTTCCACTTCCGAGCGAATCTGAAGATCGCGCAATTCATCCGGCGTGGCTAGGCAGATCGCTTGACCTAACGCGCACGAAGCATTGTAGATTTTCGCTTGTGGCAGATATAGCGGATTCTCACCCTCAATGTCGCGCGACGATACGTCATTCCCAGCACAATATCCAACAATCTCGCGCTCGCGATTGACTACAAGCACCAACTCTGGCTCAGGAACATTCCACTGACTGTCGCCACGAATGCGGATCGGCATCTGGTGTCCCACGACGCGCCAGCCAATTGCTTTGAAGAAAAGCTCGGGGCGAACCGCGTCGTACACGCGGTCATATATGTCGGCTTGCGCCGATTCCTCCCGTCGCGCTTCGCGGCTTCTGAGATACGTGAGACCTGCAGCCCAGACTTCGTGCAATGGATCAATCGGCGCGAGCAGTTCGCCATTCGCAGATTCCACGCGCGAGGTCTTATGCAGCAACTCGCGCATTTTATCGCCCGAAAGTTCAAGCAATTGGCTGAGAGTGATATCCACAGGCAGCCAATAGCCATCCACTGCCCAGCGCGTGCCGTCTGGCGTACGATGTCGAGTCAACTGCATTATGCTCCTCCCAAACGTGCAATAATCTTATCCACATCGTAAACGCTACCGCCCCAAGTTCCACCGCTCACATTTTGCAGTGCTGCCCACAGCCGCGTGTCGTCAGGGAGATTCACGTCAGAGTGCAAGTCTGGATGTGGCGACCGGGCAGCCAGCAGTCGAGTGCCTTGTTCCGCGGTCCCATTTGCGAGCAAGTCAATGCGGCCGGTGAGGTTCACGCGATCAATTATGATCTGAATCGGGTCGCCATCACGCACGCGTCCTAACGGTCCTCCTGCCAACGCTTCGGGACCAACATGACCGATGCAGGCACCTGTGCTCACGCCGCTGAACCGCGCGTCGGTGATGAGCGCGACCTCTTTGCCCCACGGTAGATAACGCAACGCGCCTGTCAACTGCAAAGTTTCTTCCATCCCACTCCCCATCGGTCCCCGTCCCATCAAGACGACAATGTCACCTGGATGAACCGGTCGATCGGTCAACCCCTTGACCGCATTAATCGCCGCGCGTTCGGTGGCAAATACGCGCGCTGGTCCGATTTTGCGATAGACCCCGTCCCCATCCACCACGCTCGGATCAATCGCCGTGCTCTTGACGACTGCGCCTTCAGGCGCGAGATTGCCAGTCAAAAACGTGATCGTGCTCGTCAGACCACGCGTGTTAGCGTGTTCAGGCGATAGAATCACGTCGTCGGGGTCAACCTTGTCCAGCTCTTGCAAGCGCTCGCGTAAGCGGCGGCGACGCTCGCTGCGTTCCCATTCGTCCAACGCTTCGACAAGTGTGCAGCCATTCACTGTCCGCGCCTTCAAACGCAGTAAGCCGAGGTCGCGCAAATGCAGCATCACTTCGGGCACGCCGCCCGCGAGAAAGACTTGGACGGTGCTGTGTCCAACCGGTCCATTCGGCAGAACGTCTACCAGCCGCGGTGTTGCGCGATTGATGCGCGCCCAATCGTCCACGGTCGGACGCGGTAGGCGCGCGGCAAACGCGATGGCTGGCACGTGCAGCAAAAGATTCGTGCTCCCGCCAAAAGCCGCGTGGGTGACCATCGCATTGTGTATCGCATCTTCTGTCAGTATTTCGGAAACCACCGTGCCCTGCGCTTCCATCGCCGCGAGCGCGCGAGCCGAGCGCCGCGCCAAGTCGAGCCAGATTGCTTGACCGGATGGCGCGAGCGCAGAATGAGTCACCGCGAGACCCAACGCCTCAGCCACCACCTGACTGGTCGCCGCAGTGCCGAGGAATTGACAGCCGCCGCCCGGCGACGCGCACGCGCGGCATCCCATTTCGGCGGCATAATCGAGCGTGACCATGCCGTGTGCAAAACGCGCGCCAAGGGATTGTGCATGTCCCGCATCTTCCCCTTGTTCCGGCAACAACGTCGCACCGCCGGGAACGATAATGCAAGGCAACTGTTTCTGCGCGGCGAGCGCTAGCATCATCGCGGGCAATCCTTTGTCGCAGGTCGCCACACCCATCACCCCGCGCCGAG
>Ga0233425_10009589_pt1 | contig 12166 bp, 13 predicted proteins | sample Watercolumn_Towu_2_FD_181712 | JGI IMG/M metagenome (GOLD analysis project Ga0233425, IMG submission 181712) | Freshwater microbial communities from Lake Towuti, South Sulawesi, Indonesia - Watercolumn_Towuti2014_140_MG | ecosystem: Environmental > Aquatic > Freshwater > Lake | place...
ATGGAGCGCGCCATCGCCGAGACCAACCGCCGCCGCGCCAAGCAGGAAGAGTACAACGCCGAACACGGCATCACCCCGGAATCGGTCAAGCGCGACATCCGCGAGATCATGGCCAGCCCCTATGAGTCCCGCGCCCTCGACCGGCTGACGGCGCCGGGCGTGGCCGAGGGGTCCAAACCCTTCACCGGCTCCAACTTCCAGGCCGCCCTCAAGGACCTCGAAGGCCGCATGCGCAACGCCGCCGCCAACCTCGAGTTCGAGGAGGCCGCCCGCCTGCGCGACGAGATCAAGCGCATGAAGCTGATGGACCTGGAGTTCGCCAACGAGGTCCTGACCGCCGAGGGCGAGGAGGTCGACAAGTCCGCCCCGAAGCGCTGGCGGGCCGATGCCGCGGCGGAGAAGGCGGAGGCGTTCCGGAAGAGCAGGCTGTAGGGGCTAGGTGGTCCGGCGAGTAGTTAGAACGCCCTTCGAGGCAGAGCGTCTTTGATCCAAGAAGTTTCGGTCGCCGTTAGTCGAGGATCGTCTCCGTCAGCGAGTTCACGAAGACGGGTCCCTAGGGTGGCGACAGTGTCCCCTGTCGCAAGGAAGCGCTCTGAGATTTGCATTGGAACGCCTTGTTCCTCGAGCATTTTCAGCGCGTCCGCACGAAACCACCTCGGCATGCGGGCTAGAAACAGGTCGTAATCGGACGCCCCTCCTGACTTCCGTACAAGCAGGTCTATGACTGCGAAATATTCGGGGAGGCTGTATTCTGTGGCCCGCAGAAACTTGAACACGCCATCGATCTTATCCGCGTCGCCTTTAAACGAGTCCGCATGCCACAGGAAAAATTCCTTCATCGTTCCCGTTGATCGTAGCTTGCTCAAATACATACCAAGCTGTTTGTAAGAGTAAACACCAAAGTCAGTAATACGTCGGACGTGGCTAATTACTTCGCAAACGGCAAGGATGTTGTCGTACGTCGGGCGGGCGCTCCATTGTAACTGGCTGCTGCTGCGTAATCTGCCAGCCACTAAATCCCGCAGCTCTATGAGCGTATCGATTCCTATCGAAGAAAATCGACGAAGCTCAATGGGAGTGAAACCAACCCGATCCGCTAAATCTCCGACCCTTTCGTCGATAGCGGGCGTCGAATCTTCTTCGTCGATGTGGACTACAAACTCATCCGGCGCGTCGTCCAAGTCCCCGAAGAGCGGAGCAGTGACCTCAACGCCGACATCGCCTGGCGGTGCGTGGAAGAGGAAGACGTTCCCTACATGGTGCTGACCCAAGCGGCCCGCCCGGCCGCGGATGTTAGCGAATGTGAAAAAGTCATAGTCAGATCGAGCGATCTTTTTGTCGTAGATCAGAACAGATTTAGCTGCGGTGTTGACGCCTTCAATCAGCGTCGACGTGCAGATAAGAATTGGAAGCTTCTTGTCGTTGAAGAGTCTCACGAAACGGGACGCAAGGGCTCTCGGAATTCGACCGTGGTGAACTCCGACGCCTGCCGCCACCGCATCGATAACCTCCCAGCCCTTGCCGTAGTTGTTAGACATCCAGGAGGCTAGGGCCCGACCAGCCCCGACCTTGTCGTTGTTTTCCGCAAAGGTTTTTGCGATTTTGTTTGCTCGGTCCGGTGAGGATACAAATATCAGCGCCGGCCAGTTTGCCGGCTTGTAGGCTTCCTCATTCAGGCGCTCGGCCTTGTCGGCTACCTTGTTGAGATCGAATGTATCTACGGCGACCGTAGAGAAGCGAGTTTTGAGGAATTCAAACTTCCAGCGGCTGTCAGAGGACAGGCTTACGTTGTCGATATTTGGTCCGATAAAGAAAAACTGCTTTGATCGAGACAGTAATTTGTAGACGGCTGCGTTTAGGGTGACGCTTCTCTCGTCGTGTCTGGAAGGGTCTAGTTTATAAAACTCATCCACGACGACCAGATCAAGAAAACCTAAGTCATCGCGATTTATGAGCCGCTCCTGAGTTCCAAGGAATATTACTTTGTTGCGCGATTGCTGCTCAGAGTGGTGCATCAGCACGTCGAATTCTTCCCCAAATCGGGTGATCAATCGACGCCGGAACTCATCCAGAAGCGCGATTGTGGGAAGGACAATGGCAACCCGCGCAAATCGGCCCGAAAGCAAAAGGGTATCGACCAACAGGCTTTTTCCAAAGCTAGTCGGGGCGCTCAGAATCAAGTTGCTGCCTGTAAGCAGCGAGTTCAAAGCCGACACTTGCTCGCGATGCAGCGCTACTTTGAGTTCGGGAACCGTGGCCGCTTCCGCGACGATTTCGTCGCGCGCGTCGGCAGACGCACGATCGATGTAATTCCAAAGGCCCACTGATCTCGCCAAGGCGCTGTACGCTTCCTTGAAGCTTCCGAGCTCCTCCTTCCGCTCCATTAGGTCCGCTAGGCGAGGAATTATTCCCAAGAGTTGGGGGCTATCGTTGGGCTCCTCTTGGATCGCCAGAGAGGCGGCTTGGAGAATCTCAAACACGTTGCTTTTTAAGGCATTGCCGGACATTTCGCCGGTGACCCGCCAATCGATATCAGCGAGCTTCATTGCAGGCCCTTGAGTCTGACATCGAATGCGTCAACGAGCGCCGCTTTGTTCGCTAGCGGCGTGTAGAGGATGACTACCTTCACCTTGTCCGCCAGACCGCTTTTTTGGACGCGGCTAACTAGGTAGTCGAGCTCCTTCCTGACGTTTTCGAGGTAAGGTTCATCTGCCAGCTTTGCGTTCATCGCCCCGGCGCTGGTGCAAGAAATCCCTATGACGAACACGGCGCTTGCAATCAGGTCGTCTAAGCTCGCGCTTTTACGGAAGATCGCCATGATCTCATCATACCGGGGAGTGGATTTGGGAATTTGGGGGCCAAGCAAGACCTTCTGGTTCTCGAGAAAACCCGCATCAAGGTGCGCTTTGACAGAAGCGATGGCGTCGCCGATCGCATCGGCCGGATCTTCGTAGAGTTTTGACTCTCCGAGCCAGATTTCAGGTTTTGTATCAGGGATTAGGCGGACGTGGATCATATCAAACGCCTTGATCACGTCGTTTGATGCGGACTTGTAAAATACCCTAGGGCTCAGGGGTATGGTCCCGAAGTAGTCGCGGCATATGGCATGCAGCGCGATTTCTCCTACCTCGCCTCGCTTCTTATATTTCTCGCTCGTGTATACGCGAACGGCAGCTTGGTTGAGTTTCACCAACAGGTTGCCGTGGTGCATTCTTAGTTCATCTTCGGGCAGGGCGTATTCCGGCAGCCACTCCACAAGATGGAATGCGAACTGCTTCCCACGCCACTCCTCAAGTTCAAAACCAGCGCAATAGATCTCGGCGTTTGGTCCGAGGGTGGGCGCTGAAATTTTCGCCAAAAAGCGATCTGGCTTATGATCGTATACTGACATTGAGTCCCTTCCCGCCGCGACCGTTGCACGGAGTTTTGGGATTTGCCAGTCCGGGTTGCGTGCGGTGGGGAAAGCTAGCCTACGGTAGACGAGCGCGTTCATGGGCCTAGAAGAAACCGGTCCGCTCGCGTCTCTCAGGCCCAATGTCATCGGCTAGTTGAATGCCGAGCCTACGTCAGAATTGGTCGTAGGGCTTGCCCGGTCCTTAATTCTCCGAGAGGCCGAAGGACTCCCACACCTCCCCCTCCACCCCTCCCGCTCCCAAAACCCGCCCCTCCCGCCCCCCGCTACGTCCGTTCCTGACGCATCGCGCCCCCATAATCCGGCCGCACGCACGGAAGGGGGACTGCAACATGCTGCACACACAGCCGACGCCTGAAACCCGCTACGTCACCGCCAGCCCCGACACCTGGAGCCTTATCCGCGGCGCCTGGCTGTCCGGCCTGTCGGTCCGCACCGTCGCCGGACGGTTCGGCGTCTCCGAAGGGGCGTTGCCCAAGCGGGCCGCGCGCGAGGGCTGGACCAGGCGCGCCTTCGCCGCCCGCGCCACGGCCTGATCTTTCGTCATCCTCCGGCGAGCACGGCGAGACCGGGGGACCCAGCGGCGCCGAAGGCGACCTGTCCATGCACGCTGATTGCCGACTTCGCTCCCGACAGGTTCGCGCTCTCGCGCGCCGCTGGGTCCCCCGGTCGCGGCGCTGAAGCGCCTTGCCGGAGGATGACGAAAGGAAGGGAGGACGCCCGACCCACGACCGTTTCTGACGCATCGCCGCCCTAAGCTCCCTGCCATGCGCGAGAGACAACCCCCGAGATTTCACGCCCAGGAGGTCTGGGAGCAGATCCGCCGCGGCTGGGAGCAGGGCGAGACCGCGGCGTCGCTGGCGAAGCGGTATCAGGTCGGACTGGCCGCCCTGTGGCGAAGGCGCGCGTCCGAAGGCTGGGTGCGGCCGGTGGAGAAGGACCCGGTCCCGGAGCCGCTGGAGGGCTGGGACGCCTACGCCCGGCGCAGATACGATGCGTTCGAGGCGGAGATGCGGGAGGTGCGGGAGATGGCGCTGTCCCTGCTGGCCTTCATGCGCGGCGAGCCGATGACGGAGGCGCCGCTGTGGCATCTGGCCTGGCTGTACGCCTTCCGCGCCAAACATCTGGGGGCGGAGACGGCGGAGCAGGACTGGAAACGGGCCGGCAACCAGCCGTGGGCCGACTGCGTGTGGGAGGCCGACGGGCGGCTGAAATGGCTGCAGGGCGCCGAATACCAGATCCTGCTCAGGCACCGCGACGACTGGCGCCGGCAGATGGGGCTGCCGGACGGCGTGGCGGAAGACTATCCGTGACCCTCGCGGCGGTGGGCGGCGCGCGCGCATGGCCCCGGGCGCTATCCCGTCCCGTGTTCAGGCGCCATGACGCGGGCCGCCTGTCCGCTCTATAGACGGTCCATGCCCGCCTCCCGCGCCGCCGCCCTGATCGTGCTGGTTCTCGCCGCCTGCGTGCTGGGGCTGGCGCCGATCCTCGTGCGGCTGGCGGACGCGGGGCCCGCGGCGGCGGGGTTCTGGCGCTTCGCCTTCGCCCTGCCGTGGCTGCTGGTCATGACCGCGCGGCCGGGCGGGGAGGGGGTCGGACGGCCGTCGGCCTGGATGGCGCTGGCCGGGGGCATGCTCGTGCTCGACCTGGCCTTCTGGCACTACAGCATCGCCCTGACCTCGGTGGCCAACGCCACCACCCTGACCAACCTCACGCCGGTGGTGGTGACCCTGGTCGGCTGGTGGGCCTTCCGCGACCGGCCCCGGGCCCTGTTCCTCGTCGCCCTGGCCGCGGCGATCGCGGGGGCCGTGGCCATGTCGCTGGGCGCCGACGGGCGGCAGGGGTCCAATCCGCCGCTGGGCGACGCCTTCGCCGCCGTCACCGCCCTCTGGTACGCGGGCTATTTCATCGCCGTGAAGGCGGCGCGGGGGCGGCATTCGGCGGGGCGGGTGATGCTGTGGTCGACCGCCGCCGCCGCCCCGGGCCTGCTGCTGGCGGCCGTGGTCCTGCGCGAGCCGGTGCTGCCCGGCTCATGGGGCGGCTGGGCGGCCTGCGCCGGCCTGGGGCTGGTGCATGTTCTGGGACAGGGCGGGGTAGCCTGGTCGCTGGGCCGGCTGCCGGCGGCCCTGACGGCGGTGACGGTGCTGATCCAGCCGGTGGTCGCCGCCCTGCTGGGCTGGCTGATCTTCGCCGAGACCCTGACGCCGGTGCAGGCGGCCGGCGGGGCGGTGGTGCTGGCCGCCATCGTGCTGGCGCAGTGGTCGAGCTCAGGCCGCCCCCGGGTCCGACCTTCGGTCGGCCCGAGGACAGGCTCCGGGTCGGGAGGTCCCGAAGGGCCGACGACCGCGGCCAGAACATAAAAGAAAGGCGCGGAGGCCGAAGCCGCCGCGCCCTTCCCGTAATGCTGTCAGTCGTGGATCCAGGCCGCGTCGGGTCGGGAAGGCGGAGCCTTCCGACCGCGGCCCGGTTTCAAAGAAGCTTGAGGTCGATCGCCGACGTCTTGCCGCGCTGGGATTCCAGCTCGTATTCGACCTTGGCGTTCTCATCCAGGCCTTGCAGGCCCGCCTTCTGGACCGCGGTGATGTGGACGAAAACGTCCTGTCCGCCGCCGTCAGGCTGGATGAAGCCGAAACCCTTGGTCGGGTTGAACCACTTGACCGTACCGGTCGCCATTTTGCGTCTCCGTGAACGCGCTTGCCAGGCAGGCGTCCCGGCGGGACACCCGTCAGCCCATCTGGACGAGCTCATTCAGCGAAGGAGCGGGCACGGTGGTGGAGGCCGCGCGAAATCCGGACTGCGGCGACTTTTTCCCGCGCAATTCGGGAACGGTCAATCGCAAACCACGGACGTCCTGCGAGAACGTGGTTACCGCTGTCAGGCGCAGAGGCTGCGCGGGGCGCCGTCCAGATGCAGGTGGTTGGCGTGGGCCGCGTTGTAGTCGGGCGTCAGGACGGTCGAAAAGGCGCGGCAGGCGCCGTCGCGGATCCGCCTGAGGAAGCTGCGGCCCTCGGCGCCGGCGGGGCCGGTTCCGTCCCAGTCGTTCAGCACCGAAACCTTGCGGCCGTCGGCCAGGGTCATGCCGCCGATGTCCAGGGCGTTGGCCCGCGCATGCTCGCTGGGCCGGGCGTCCGTCGTGGTCAGGCCGTAGATGCGGCGGCAGGAATAGGTCCCGACCTCGTCGATGCGGGCGACGCGGCTGCCGAACGCCGCCTCGGCCGCCGGCTGCAGCACCTGGCGCTCCCAGATGACGTAGCGTACGGCCAGCGGGCACTGCATGACGGGATTGCCGGCCAGGGGGGTGACGTCGCCGCCGGTGATCCGGACCGCGCCGCGCACGACGCAGAAGCCGCCGTCGTCCCGGTCCTCGGCCCGTTCGACGACGACGCCGGCCTCGCGCAGCACCTGGATGCAGGCGGCGGTGACGGCGGCCGTCTCCTCGGGCGCGGCGGTGCGGGGCAGTTCGAAATCGGCCACCTTGGCCGCCGTCGCCTGTCCGATCGGATGGCTGAGGTCGAGCGGCTTCCACGGCAGGTCCTGGCCCGGGGCGAAGGCGTTCAGCAGGGCGAACGCGGCGCACAGGCCGAGCGTCAGCTCCCACATCAGGTTCCAGAAATCGGCGAAGTCGCGCTTCATGCCCGACCAGCCTTAGCGGTCCCCCGCAGCCAGCGAAAGCGCGGCCGTTCAGGCGGGGGCGTAGATGGCCGTCAGGGCCTCGGCCATGGCGTGGTTCGCCGCCTGTCCCGGCCCGGCGCGGTTGGCGATCGACAGGACGGCGACGCCCTTCGCCGGCAGGACGCGGGCCGTGGCGTGCCACATGGTGTTCGAGCCGTCGTGGCCCAGCCGCGGGCCGGGCTGGATCCCCCAGCCGTAGCCGTAGGCGGGCGGCGCGCCCTCGGGCGGCGTCGTCAGCCGGGTCATGGTTTCGGGCCGCAGCAGGCCGCCGCCGTCGGTCAGGTAGAGACGCAGGAATTTGCCGTAGTCCTCGACGGTCATGTGCATCCGGCCGGCGGGACCGAAGGGCGGCGGGTTGTCGGCGAAGCGCGCGGGGTCGACCGCGACTGCCTGATCGCCGACCGAGCGATGGCCCCAGGGATTGTCGCCCTGCGGCGCGCCGTGTCCGATCGAGGCCATGCCCAGCGGGTCGAAGACCTCGGCCTTGATGGTCTCTTCCCACGACCGGTCGACCAGCCGTTCGATCGCGGCGCCGGCGAGGATGTAGCCGACGTTCGAATAGGCGAAGGTCCCCCGCGTCCCCGTCGGCGCCTTGCCCAGGGCCAGGGCGGCGAAGTCCACGCGCTGGTCGCGGGTGGAGCGCGTGTCCGTATGGCCGGCCAACATCACCTCGCGCGTCAGCACGTCCCGGTCCGACAGGCCGGCGCGATGGCACAGCAGATCGTCGATGGTCGCGGCCTGCAGCGCCGGATCGATGGTCAGGCCGGGGAAGAGCTCGGGCAGGGTCGCGCCCCATCGGGCCCGGCCCTGTTCGACCAGGCGGGCGTAGAGGACGGCCGTCATCGCCTTGCCGTTGGAACCCAGGTGCCAGAGCTGGCCGAGGGCGGCGGGATCGGCGGACCCGACACGCCGCACGCCGCGGACCCCCGCCCAGACCAGACCCTCGCGGCCGACGACGGCCGAGATCATGGCCGGCGGGGCGTGCCGGGCGAATTCGGCGTCGAGGGCGGCGTCGGCCTGACGGGCGCGATCCTCCTGCGCCCGGGCGGGAAGGGCGCCGACGAGGGGCAGGGCGGTGAGGCCGCCCAGAAGGGCGCGGCGCGTGGCGATCATGACCGGGTCTCCGACTGTCGTCCCGTGATAGCGATCCATCGCCGGCCTGGCACGTTAGAAGCGTTTCATCATCGCGACGTCCGGACGGCGCAGCTGAAACAGTCCCGCAATACAGTCTGGCTTGCTGAAACGCGGCCGGCGGGTCCACGGTGGCCGGATGAGCAAATCCGACGACTACCAGACCGAACTCGAACGTCTGCAGCTGAAGCTGGTCGAGGCCGAGGCCTGGGCCATCGAAAAGGGTCAGAGGACCGTGATGGTGTTCGAGGGGCGCGACGCCGCGGGCAAGGACGGCTCGATCACGCGCCTGACCGAATACATGTCGCCGCGCCAGACCCGCGTCTACGCCCTGCCCAAGCCGACGGAGCGAGAGACCGGCCAGTGGTATTTCCAGCGCTATGTCCCGCACCTGCCGACGGAGGGCGAGACGTCGATCTTCAACCGCTCCTGGTACAACCGCGCCGGCGTCGAACCGGTCATGGGCTTCTGCACGCCCGAGCAGCACGCGCAGTTCCTGAAGGACGCGCCGCGGTTCGAGCGGCTGCTGACGGATTCCGGCATCCTGGTGATCAAATTCTGGTTCGACATCTCGAAGGAGGAGCAGGCCCAGCGCCTCGTCGAGCGGGCGACGGATCCGCTGAAGCGGTTCAAGCGGTCGCCGCTGGACGCCGAGGCGCAGAAGCGCTGGGACGCCTATTCGGCGGCCCGCGACCGGATGCTGGCGGAAACCCACTGCGCCCACGCGCCCTGGACGATCGTGGCCACCGACCACAAGAAGACCGCCCGGCTGAACGTCATCCGGCACGTGCTGAACCGGTTGAACGCGCCGGGCGTCGCAGCGGAGACGCCGGACGAGGATGTGATCTTCCCGGCCGACAAGGCCGACGGCCGTCTGGCCGCCTGATCAGAAGCCCAGTTCGGCCCTCAGCGTCTCCGGACTGAGGCCCGCGGCGCGAAGTTCGCCGAGGGTGACGGACCGGTCGCGCTTGGCGTAGCGCCGGCCGTCCTCGCCGACCAAGAGGGCGTGGTGCCGATAGACCGGCGTCGGCCAGCCCATCAGCGTCTGGATCAGCACCTGGATATGGGTCGCCTCGAACAGGTCCTGACCGCGAATGACGTGGGTGATCCCCTGCAGGGCGTCGTCGTGGGTGACCGCGACGTGATAGGCGGTCCCGGCGTCCTTGCGGGCCAGGACCACGTCGCCGGCGGACTCGGGTCGCGCCCGGATCAGGCCGCGTTCGCCGTCCGGGCCCGCGCCTTCCTCGATGAAGGCCAGCGCCTCCCAGGCGCGCATGCCCAGCAGATCGCGCGCGCGGTCCAGCGACAGTCGCCAGGCGAACGGACGCCCCTCGGCGAGGAAGGCCGCCTGCTCTTCCGGGGGATGCGGCCCGGGGCGGGCCGCCTCCGCGGGACCATGCGGCGCGTCGCCGATGGCGTCGAGGATGTCCTTGCGGGTGCGGAAACAGCGGTACAGCAGGCCCCGCCGATCGAGCACGTCGACGACGGCCGCGTATTCGGTCAGATGGTTCGACTGCCGCCGCACCGGCTGCTCCCAGTCCAGACCCAGCCAGGCCAGATCGTCCAGAATCGCGGTCTCGAACTCCGGCCGGCATCGCGTGGGATCGATGTCCTCGATCCGCAGCAGGAACCGTCCGCCCTCCGCCCGGGCCGCCGTCCAGGCCGTCAGGGCCGAGAAGGCGTGACCCCGGTGCAGGCGGCCGGTCGGCGAAGGCGCGAAGCGGGTGGTGAACATGGGCCGATCATAGCGGGAAGCGGACCTGATCGTCAGGGGTTGGGGCCGGGGGATTGCCGGGGGTTCCGACGGGCGTCAGGGTCCGCCCATGGCCACTATTCCGACGCCTCCCCAGATCGCCGCCTCCCGGGACGCGCTGATCATGCTGGATCCCGCCCTCGCCCGCGCTCACGCCCAGACCCCGGCCTTCGACTGGCGCTGGCGCGTCGGCGGGTTCGAGGGCCTGTTTCACATGATCGTCGACCAGCAGGTCTCGGTCGCCTCGGCCGCGGCGATCTGGGCCCGCGTCGCGCAGGGACTGGAGGGCGAGATGACGCCGGAGAGGGTCCTGGCCACCCCGATCGAGGTCCTGCGCGGCTTCGGCCTGTCGATCCAGAAGGCGACCTATGGCCACGAGATCGCCCGGGCCCATGTCGAGGGCCGGATCGACTTCGATCATCTGGAAGGCCTGTCCGATGAAGAAGCGGTAGCCCGGCTGGTGGCCATCAAGGGCGTCGGCAAATGGACGGCCGAGACCTTTCTGATGTTCTGCGAAGGCCGGCAGGACGTCTTTCCCGCCGGAGACATCGCCCTGCAGGAGGCGATGCGGTGGGCCGACGGCTCGCCCGACCGCCCGCGGGAGAAGGAGGCCTATCTGCGGTCGGAGCGATGGAAGCCGCACCGCAGCGTTGCGGCGCATCTGCTCTGGGGATGGTATGGAGCGGTCAAGCGCGGCGAGGTCGTGCTGGAGAACCATCCCGCGTGAGCCCCATCGTCGATCCCAACCTCGCCAACCCCGAGACCGTTCTCGGCGCGCTGGACTTCGCCGGCGTGGCGGTCTTCGCGGCGACCGGGGCGCTGGCGGCGGCGCGGCAGAGGCACGACCTGGTCACCTTCGCCTTCTTCGGCGCGATCACCGGGGTCGGCGGCGGCACCTTGCGGGATCTCCTGATCGGGGCGCCGGTCTTCTGGGTGCAGGACTGGCGCTACATCGCCGTCTGCCTGTTCGCCTCGGTCGTGGTCTGGATGCTGGGCGCGCGGACCTGGCGGTTCCGGGCCCTGTTGTGGCTCGATGCGCTGGGCCTCGCCGCCTATGGGGTCATGGGGGCGGCCAAGGCCGAGGCCTATGAGGTCGCGCCGCTGATCTGCATCGTCATGGGCGCCCTGACGGCCTGTTTCGGCGGGGTGGTGCGCGACCTGCTGGCCGGCGAGCCCTCCATCCTGCTGAGGCGGGAAATTACCGTCTCCGCCGCCCTGCTGGCCGCGACGGTCTTCGTCGTCGCCCGCGTCGCCGGACTGGACGCCTGGCCGGCGGCCCTGATCGCGGCTCCCTGCGGCTTCGCCCTGCGCGCCGGGGCCCTCGTCTGGGGCTGGAGTCTGCCGGCCTTCCCCGGGACCCCGTCGCGGAGCTGAGCGTTGCGAAACCGTCGCCGTGCGGTCATCGCCAAGCCGTCGAATCAAGACTAGGCTTTGGGCTCAGACAAGGAAGGAGACCGGTCTTCAGTCCGTTCGCGTCCATGTTCCGTTTCCTGACGGCGAGGACTTGATGCAGGTCCTGAGCCGTCCCCCGTCCGGCTGGCCCGCGCTGGTGCTGAACGCCGACTTCCGTCCCCTGTCCTACTACCCGCTGTCGATCTGGCCGTGGGAGGAAGTGGTCAAGGCGGTGTACCAGGACCGCGTCGACGTCGTCTCCACCTACGACAAGGTGGTGCGCAGCCCCTCGATGGAGTTCGTCCTGCCCAGCGTGATCGCGCTGAAGAACTACGTCGATCAGGACCGGCAGCCCGCCTTCACCCGTTTCAACGTCTTCCTGCGCGACGGCTTCGCCTGCCAGTACTGTCACGCGACGGAACAGCTGACGTTCGACCATGTCGTGCCCCGCTCGCGGGGCGGGCGCACCACCTGGGAAAACATCGTCGCCGCCTGTTCGCCGTGCAACCTGCGCAAGGGCGGGCGGACGCCGCAGCAGGCCGGCATGCCCCTGCGCCGCGCGCCGCATCGCCCGAACGCCTGGCAGCTGCAGGAGTTCGGGCGGCGTTTCCCGCCGCACTATCTGCACCAGAGCTGGCTCGACTATCTGTACTGGGACATCGAGCTGGAACCGTAGGGTCCATCGGGGCCTGACCCGCCCCGGTGTCATCTCCCCGGGGCGGCGCCGCTTCCGGGGCCGGAGAAGCCGTTGCTGAAGTTCGGGCTGCCAATGCCACGGCCGGAATAGCGCGTGAATCCTCTCAAGG
>Ga0233425_10009590_pt1 | contig 12165 bp, 9 predicted proteins | sample Watercolumn_Towu_2_FD_181712 | JGI IMG/M metagenome (GOLD analysis project Ga0233425, IMG submission 181712) | Freshwater microbial communities from Lake Towuti, South Sulawesi, Indonesia - Watercolumn_Towuti2014_140_MG | ecosystem: Environmental > Aquatic > Freshwater > Lake | place: Indonesia...
CCGTGGAGATTAAATACGGTGGGAATATTACGATCGGTTATCATACGGCTATCGGCCCTTATTCCTGTATTGGCGCAATGAGCAAGGTGACGATCGGCTCCTATGTCAGGATTTCGAGAGGCGTTATTATTGAAACAGCCGGCCTGGATCTCACGAAGCCAAAGCCCTATCCGCACATGGCCAAGGAAATCGTCATAGAAGACGGTGCCTGGATCGCCTCGAATGCCATTATACTGGGAGGAGTCACCATTGGGGCTAACTCCATCATCGGGGCAGGAGCGGTGATCAGCAAAAGTGTGCCTCCAAACAGTATTATCGTAGGCCAACCGGTAAGAAACTTAAGAAAAGACCAATGAATTTTGTAAAGAAACTAGTGACCCTTGGCTGCTGCTTTTGTTTTCCGACACCATGGGTGTTTTGGATCCTGAACCTGCTGGGGCATCGTGTGCATTTTCGGAGCAGGATAGGCTTTTCGCTGCTGTGGATCAACGGTAAAATGGTTCTTGATGAGCAGGCCCGGATCGGCCATCTGAATGTGATCCGCATCAACAATCTATCGGTTGCGAAGCTGGCCTACATCGGGAAGCTTAATAAAATCAGCGGACCCATGGATGTCGTGCTCGATGAGACGGCCGCTATCGGTAATAAAAACAGCATCGACCGTGCACCTATCGGTGTGACCTATGGTACAGCTGTCCTCAGGCTGGGAATATTGTCCAAGCTCACTGCCAACCACCGCCTGGACTGCACAAGAAGCATCACGATCGGGAATTACACCACCCTTGCCGGGCACGACAGCCAGTTATGGACGCATGCCTATTACCATGATAAACAGGGACCGGGAAGGTTCAGGGTCGATGGAGAGATTGTGATCGGCCATAATGTATACATAGGCTCGCGCTGTATCATCAACGGCGGCGTCCGTATAGCAGATACGGTAGTTGTGGGCTCCAATGCCTGCGTTTCCAAATCGCTTGATCTGCCAGGTACTTATGTCAATCAGCCTTTGCGTTACCTGGCCGGCGATGGAAGCGATGCCAGAGATAAATTTGTACCCGTCAGCGGCTATGACATTTGTGAGGATGTGTATGAGAAAAAAAAGTAGAGCGATGAATATTATAAAGTGGACTCTGATCAATGTATGCAGCATTGTGATGGTAGCATGCAATTTTACAGAAGATCAGGACATTTCTGATGTCAATCATATTATATTGGTGGGCCAATCCTTGGGAGCTGCTGAGCATTCTTTGCCAATTGTGACGGATTCACCTACGGGTTATGGAAATCTTCGGTTTAAAATAGGAACGCATACCTGGAAGAGAGGGTATCTTGAAAACCAGCCTGAACGCAGAGACAGTACACTATTTGCTTTTGTGCCCTTAACAGCCGTGGAGCGTGGGCACGAGGGAGAAACAATCGGGAATGGTTTATGCGATCATCTTAAAAGTTCAACGAGCGGTTTTACAAAAAAAGACTTTCGCTTTTTGTTTAGCTTCACCGGCGAAGGTAGTCGTTTAATAAGAGAACTGGATAAAGTTCATGATGACGCAAAAGATCCCAGAGCAGCGGATCGTCAGAACAAAGGGGGGTATTATGCAACAATTCTCGATGATGTAAAAAGAGCGAAACTGATTTGCGATACATCGCATAAAACCTATTCGGTAATGGCCATTACCTGGATGCAGGGAGAATCGAACCGGTTTGGGCACATTACAAGATGGGACAAACCTTTGGAAAACAAAAAAGATTTTATGGAGCTGTACATCAAAGACCTTATCCAGCTAAAAAATGATCTTCAAAAGGATATACGTGCTCTGACACTGCAAAAAAAAAGTATCCCATTCTTTACCTATCAGACGGCTGGTGCTAACATTGGTACTGCACAGCTGATGGCCTGCGACAGGGAAAAAGATATGTATATGGTTGGAACTACGTATATGATGCCCAGCGCCCGGAACAGTAGGGTATGGGGCACACAGGAGCATGGAGAGCCTATTCACCTGTCGGCAGACGGAGAGAGGTGGCTGGGAGAAATGTTTGCTAAAGTACTTAGAAAAGTGATTTTTGAGAAAAAAGAATGGACACCATTAAGGCCTTTAAATGCGACGTTAAAAGATCCCCAACACATTATTGTAAAATTCAATGTACCGGAGCCTCCATTAACCCTGGATACGCTTTTTCTCCCAAAACAGGGGAGCGGTTGTGGTTTTAGCGTTTATAGTAAAACCAAAGCCCTGAATGTTGTTAAAGCCTCGGTTATCGGCCAGGATGCCGTTGAGCTTGTATTGGGTGAAGCACTGGAGGATGCAGATTCTTATTTTGTAAGTTATGGTTTAGATACCTATTCCAGAGATCTTTCGGGAAAGATCATTGCTGTCGGGGCAAAGGATTCTGTTATCAATGGCGTTCCTTATATCAGCGTCGAATTTGCAGGAGATATCACCGGCGAGTTTAAGATTATCTCTGCTGAGGGGAGCTTTATGCTGGTAAATAAAAATATCGAATATAGCGATCTAACCACAGCAATTATACGAAAAGTCTTCCTGAATAAGAATGGAAATACGGTTGTGATTGGCGAAAGAAAAGAGCTGAGAAATAACCGTCCCTTCAAGGTTGGTCAGAATTGCTATGTTCAGAGAGAATACGGTTATGGTAATCTGCGCGACAATGATCCTGAAAAGTCGATCTTTACGTTTGCTGATAAACAATACGGAAACAGGCAGGGACAACATTATCCTTTATATAATTGGTGCATCGTCTTCGACGACCTGATCATCACTAAAAAAGGGGTTAAGCAATAGTTTAAGGAGTGTTTGTAAATAGTAAATGCTGAAAAGCCTCATCCAGAAATATAAAACGTCCAGGAGCCTCCTCCTGTATTTTCTTCTCACCTATTTGGATAAGGTGGTGTCGTTTGCGCTGCCTTTGTCCATCCTGTTTATTATCAGGGATAAAAGCTTATATACCACCGTAGAGGTGGCTTTTTCCTATGCGACGATTATTATGGTGGTGATTGACCTTGGGCTGAGCAATTACCTGTTTTACGGGTATAAAAAATCGAAGGACCAGGAGCATTTTATCCGTGAATCGCAGGTCTACTTCCGCTTTTTGCTTCTGATGTACCTTATCTTTTCAATCGTTTTATTTGCCGGTGTCGGCATCTACGACGAAACGCTGCTGCTGTTGTGCGGCGTTATTGCTGCCCGGACCTTATTTACCCTATACCTTGGCTTTTATGCCAACATCTACCGGTTGAAGGATAACCCTTCGGGGGTTTATGGCATTTCGCTGCTTGTCAATACGTTTTCCTTCCTACTCCTGATGTTGGCTGCATTCTCCGGCTGGAAACATACAGTTCTCTACTTTTCGGTTCCATCGGTGCTGTTGATCCTGTATGTCTGCCTGAAATTTCTGTTGACGGATCTCAGGGAATTCAGGTTTGCCGGCTTCATAAGCTTTCTTAGCCATGCCCTGAAATTTTCCTGGCCTATTATCCTGAATGTGCTTGCCATGAGCTATATCAATAACTACGCGAAAATTTACGCCTATGGCTATCTGTCGCAGGAGGAAACCGTTCAGATCTCCTATATCCTGCGGATAGGCCTGGTGATCCAGCTGACGCACAGCGCCTTCTCCTCCTTTTTTTCCAAATCCCTTTTTATGCAAACGGACAATAAATTCAATTATAAGATCTTCAGGCAATACAATGCTGTGCTCCTGTTGTCGGTAGGCATGGTGATCGGTGCAGTGGCCGGCACCAATTATTTTTTTGGAGATGAGATCCGCATCCGCTTTACGCTGTCAACCTTCCTGCTGCTGCTCTACATAGTATTATGGTGCTACATCGGCTACCTGGAGATCTATTTCGGGGTGATGAATGCCAATAAGCGGATCCTCTATTACTCGCTGGCATCCTCGCTTATTTATACAATTCTTTTGCTGGCATTTAAAAATATTGACCTTTTAAAGTTATCTTTATGCATGGTAATATCGGCCGCGGTCAATTTAACGTTTGTGGTCACTGGTTTGTATCAGCTTAACATATTGACCAAAAGAGAACATTGAATATGGAGAATACACGATCAACGGTATGTTTTGTCGCTAATTTTTACAAAACCTACCTGTTTCATGAAATAGCGCAAAAACTTACAAAAAACGGCGTTAGCATCTGCTGGATCGTCACAAAGGAAGATCAGTATACCTTTCTTAAGCAGCATTACGAAGCAGAAAAGGTGCTGTACATCAGCAGGCTGGATGTGAACCGGCCCAACCCGATAGTCGATGAGTTTAAGTTGAATGAGCTGGTTTATGGCGACCGTGTGTGGAAGCACGAGATCGGGAACGGTCTGGCCTTCCTGACGAATATCCAGGAGCCGCTGTACCGTTTTTTGAGAACGAACCAGGTCCGCTTCGTGATCGGGGAAATTACCTGGGCACATGAGCTGCTGATCCAGCGGATCGCCAAAAAGCGCAAAGAATTGAATTGCCTTTACCTGGATTGCAGCCTGGTGAGGATCCCGAATAACCGGATTGCCTTTTTTACGGACGAGAGCCAGGGGGAGATGCTGGAATTTGACGGGAAGGATACGGCTACGGAGATCATTAAGCTGGAAAAGCCCAGCTATTTAAAGCTGAACGATAAGATCGTCCATAAGAGCAAATCGCTCGCCGGACGCTTAGGCAGGGTGAAGCGTTTCATCAGCGGCGAGAACATCGAGGCGAATGATCCGAATGTGATCATCAATAAGGCCATTCGCTTCAAAGTCAACAGCAAAGAGGAATACAATAAGAATACCTACAATAAGATCGGGCGTGTCGATTTTGAAAATGTGGAAAACGACCCTTACGTGTTCGTCGGTTTTCATAAACAACCGGAGTCGTCTATCGACGTCAGCGGCAGGTATTACGAAGATCAGCATGTCAATATCATCAACCTGTGGCGCATGCTGCCTTCCGGCTGGAAAATCCTGGTAAAGGAGCATACCAACGCCATTGGCGACAGGTCGTACAGCTTTTATAAAAAGCTCCTGGCTTATCCGGGGATCCTGATGGTAAACGAGACCACCGATTCCAAGCGGATCATCGAAAAGAGCCGGCTGGTAGCGACTGTTACGGGCACCATTGCCTACGAAGCGGCCCTGATGAAAGTGCCGGCCATTACCTTTGCCAAAACCTTTTTCAACCGGATCAACTATTGCAGGCAGGTGACAATCCCCGATCTGCAGAAATACAACAGCCTTGCCGATCTTTGTGACGAGCTGAGGAGCCAGCCGGATAACCGCCTGGAGTTTAGCCAGTACCTGATGAAAAATACCTTCGACGGCTACATCAGCGATTATGTGACCGACCCAACGGTGATGGATGATGCCAACATTGAGAAGCTGGCAGGTGTATTCATGAAACTGATAGAAAAGTACCAGGTGGCAGGCTGAGGCTTTGCAGGTAGCGGCATTAAAAGACAAGAGAGCAATGTTTAGATTTGTTGAAAAATATTTTGGCTTATATTATTTGCTGTTCTTCCTGTCTTTTGTCTCCATTTATTTGTTGCCCCCCATTGCTCCCTTTGTCAACATTATTATCCTGTTGTTCTCCTACAGCCTTATCGTCAGGCGCGAGCGCTTCGACGTGGTGGTGGTTTTAATACTGTATTCCCGTTGCTTAAATGGCTTTATCATCCCGCATGATAAAACGGCCTTTATGGTCATTAATGTTCTGACCAATGTATTTCCACTCTTTCTGTATGTATTTGTAAAGCTGTGTAAAAAGAAGATCAGGATCAACCGGGAATTTTTTACCGGCAGATACCGGTTTACGCTTATTTTCTTTCTGCTCTTATCGCTGAGCTTTTTCATTAACTATTCCACATCCTACGACCTCGTTACCAAACGCTACCTGCCGTTCCTGTTTTTCCTGATCTTCCTTCTGTTTTACAGAAACGGGGATTTTCAGGTCTATGCCCTGATTCGATTTCTGCGCTGTACCTTTTTAGCCTCCGTTCTGCTGTATTTTTTTACCCCTTACCTGACTCTTACCCGCACCTTGATGGAGTCGGACTCCGTCTTCAGCGTTGCCTCCGGTCCCAATGCCTATAGCCTGGTGTATTTTTCTTTCACAAGGAATATGGGCGTCTTCTTCGATCACCGGATTCTGGCTGTTTTTTCGTACATCTATTTACTGTTGGCGGTTGTCTATAAGCCGAAATACTTCAGGCTCGATATTGTCTTATCCTTTCTGGGAGTGATGACCTCGACCTCCCGTGGAGGCATGATCACCTATATGCTTATCCTGATGGTGTACCTCTTCCAGGCATACAGGATCAGGTTTGTCATCTTTATGGCCGTTGCATCGGTACTGGCTGTCCTTACGGTTATTTTTGTGGGAGTGTTCCTGTCGCCATCGCTGCTTTTCTTTTTACAGAGCTTTAGCCCGACCTCCTCCTACAATGCGATCAATCAGCGGGAATTCTTTTCGGAGTATGCGATGGAGGCATTCAGCCATCACCCCCTGATAGGCAATGGCGTCGGCTTTTTGTCCTCACATACGATCGACAGGCACCTCATGGTGGATGGCGTGAGCGTTCCGGCTGTAGGCGATGCGTATTGGTACATTCTGCTGGCAGAAATGGGGATCATCGGCTTTTTATTATACCTGTTGTTTTTACTGGAAGTGTTTTATACCAATAAGCTGCTGAGCATTGCCTTATTTCTTGGCTTTGTCCTGCAATTGCTCGGAACAGACATTCCCGATATGCGTTTTTATTATTTTGCCATTCTGGTATCAGTATATATGGTAAATTCAAAATTTAAAAAAAGAACGATAGCTCCGGTCTATGCCTAAGATTAAACTATTTGTAGATGCTCATGTGTTTGACACCAGCTACCAGGGAACCACCACCTACCTGAAAGGCTTGTACAATGCACTGGTCAAGGACGACGCCTTTGAGATCACGCTTGGCGCACACCATACGGAGCATCTGAAAACGATTTTCCCTGATCCGCGGTTTCGCTTTATCCAACTCCATACCGCTTCCAAGTACAAGAGGCTGGCATTTGAGCTGCCGGAGCTGCTCAGGCGTGGAGGCTTTGATTATGCACACTTTCAGTACATCACGCCGCTCTTCAAAAAGTGCAGGTATATCAATACCATTCATGACCTGCTGTTTATGGATTTTCCGGAGTACTTTCCCTTTTCCTACCGTTTTACCAAAAAGTACCTGTTCCGTTTTTCCGCCAGAAAATCGGATCTCATCTGTACCGTTTCCGACTATTCCAGGCAGGCGCTGGTCAGGCATTTTGGAATTGATGCCGGAAAGATCTTTATCACACCTAATGCCGTGAGCGCTTATACAGGCCACTACCAGGATGTGAAAGCAAAATACAAAATAGGGAACTACATTTTATTTGTGAGCAGGCTGGAGCCCCGGAAAAACCACCTCCTGATGCTGAAGGCTTTCGTAGAGCTCGGTTTATATGAACAAGGCTATCATTTGGTATTCATCGGCCGCATGGACGACGTGAAAACAGAAGCCTACCATATCTATTACAATGCCTTGCCCGAGCAGGTGAAGCGCGCCGTGATAAATGTTGAGAATATCCTCTACGAAGAATTGAACAGTTTCTATCAACAGGCGGATTTGTTTGTGTACCCGTCGGTGGCCGAAGGCTTTGGGATTCCTCCATTGGAGGCCGCAGTCAACGGCTGTAAGGTGCTTTGTTCGAACCAAACGGCCATGGCCGATTTCAGCTTCTTCGGAAAGTACCTCTTTGATCCGCACAACGAAGAGGAATTTAAGCAGAAGATCCTGAGCACCTTGAGTGATGAGACTTATCCGCTCGAAGAGATCAGGCAGGTTGTTCTTGAAAAATATAACTGGGATCTGATCGCAAACCATTTTGGGAATAAACTAAAAGCGATTTTTTGAGCACAGGCGTACATAGGGACCCAAGCGGTTGGCGAAGCGCGATCAGCCTGAAAGCGCTTGTGCTCTGCATCGCCATTGCGCTGGCATTGAATGCCTACCTCTTTAGCCACTATGAGCCGCAAGCCTTGCCTGTCGAACAGATTTCCTTTTCGTCGGACGTGGATGCCAAAGACCTGGCAGTATATGCCAACGGTGCCCGCAGCGCCGAAATCGATTTTACGAAAACCTATATGCCACAACGTTCAGGCAATCGGTATGTCGTAAACCTGTCGGGTAGTGGGATACGCCGGTTCAGGATCTATATCGGCCGATCAGCGGATTCCTTGTCTCTTGGCAACCTGAGTATAAGATCGGCGAATGGGGAAAAGGCCTTGCCTCTGACGAAATTCAGGACCGAAAAAATAAAAAAGTGGAAGGATGGCCTGTATGCTTCCGAAGCAGACGCTTTTTTTGAATTGAAAAGAAGCTTCATCAGTAGGGCTGAGTTTGCCGTGGCAGAGGGACTTATTCTTGTGTTGAGCCTTATGCTTTCTGCCATCCTGATGTTCTTATGGCGCTGTCATCTCATCGGGTTTATCAGGCCCTTCAGCTTAAAAACCCTGGGAATCGCCCTTTACATCGCTTCCATCTTTTTGCCCCTGCCTTATTTTAATGTGGCCTTTATGATCTCTTTTGCCATCATCGTCAGGGATTTTAACTACAGACAATTCCTGGACAACAAAGCAGGCCTGCTCATATTGCTTTATTTTGTATGGTTTGTCATCAATAATGCCTTTGTTTCAGACGAGTTCAACATGAAGCTCTTTGAAACCCTGCTGCCTTTCTTTTTCCTGCCATTCTACACGGCCTGTCTGCCTCGAGTCAATACCTTACCGGTATTTCCCTTAAGCGCCCTCTTGTTATCCTGTTATTTTATTGCCACTTCCTGCATCGATTTTAGTTTTTACAGGAGCCTGTCCTGTTTTTCCTTCGATGCCTTTACCAAGTACGTTCACCCGGTATATGTGAGCTACCTGCTGGTGTTCTCCCTGATTTATATAGAGCTGGAGGGGAAAGGGCGTTTTAATAAATTCCTCTTCGTGCCGGTGTTAGGGATCGCCTTGCTGTGCTGCGGGTCCAAGCTCATGATCGTCCTCACCGGCTTGTTTTATGCACTGAGGCTCTTTAAAAAACGGCCTTATTTCGGCTATGCCTTTCTCATCATCGTGGTGGGCGTTGTGCTCTTATTTGCGCCTACACGCCGGCGCTTCCAGGAGATCGTTAATCCTGAAAGCTTTAGCATTCTGAAAGAAGACCCGATTCTGTCGAAGCATGATGAACGTCTTACAGGAGTTACCGTGCGCCTTGTTATCTGGCAGGAAAGCCTCAAAGCATTCGGCAATGCCGGACGCATTCTGGTAGGGCAGGGCGTCGACAAAAAAGCCGACCGTTTGCTGCAGGACCGCCTGGCTGCCAGGAATGTAGACGCCAGTCATATCAAATACGATCCGCACAATCAGTACATCACCACCTTTTACAAACTGGGATTGATAGGCCTCCTTATTCTGGTCTCGCTTTGCTTCTGTGTTTTCAGGATAGCATACCTCAGGCGTAACCGTTTACTGGGACTCACCATGCTGCTGTTTGTCATCGCGATGTTCACAGAATCCGTATTGCAGAGGGCTACCGGCATCTTTTTTTTCCTGACCCTGATCTTATTACAGACATTCTTAATCCTTAATCCAATTCATTTTGAAAATAGCAATCCTGGGAACCAGGGGAATTCCGAATAACTACGGCGGTTTCGAACAGTTCGCCGAATACCTGTCGTATGGCTTCGCCCGGAAAGGGCATGAGGTGTATGTATACAATTCTCACAACCACGTCTATCAGGAAAAAACGTGGAACTCGGTTCATATCATTCACTGCTACGATCCGGAGTATAAAATAGGAACAGCAGGGCAGTTCATTTACGATCTCAATTGCATCCGAGACGCGCGCAAAAGGAACTTTGATATTATCTTTCAGCTGGGCTATACCAGCAGCTCCGTGTTCAGTTTCCTGTTTCCTAAAGAGGCCATCATTGTTACCAATATGGATGGCCTGGAGTGGAAACGCACCAAGTATGGAAATTTCACCCGGAAGTTTTTAAAATATGCCGAAAAGCTTGCTGTCAGAAAAAGCGATTACCTGATTGCCGATTCCATTGGCATCAAAAACTACCTGCGCGAAGCCTATCAGGCAGATTCGGAGTACATTCCTTACGGCGCTCATGTCTTCAAACATCCTGACCCGGAAGTGCTCAAACCCTATCGCGTCGAGCCTTACCAGTACGATATGCTGATGGCGCGCCTGGAGCCTGAAAACAGCATCGAGATTATCCTGGATGGCGTTGTAGAGTCCCGCTCAACAAGGCCTTTTCTGGTAGTAGGTAATTTCAGGACATCTTATGGCAGCTATCTGGTTCAGAAATACAGCAACACCGGGCGCATCCTGTTTATAGGAGGGGTTTACGATATCACGGTGGTGAATAATCTGCGTCATTTTTCCAACCTGTATTTCCACGGGCATACCGTTGGAGGCACCAACCCGTCCTTATTGGAGGCGATGGCATCCGGCGCGCTCATCGCTTCAAGCAACAATGAGTTCAATGCATCTGTTTTGGAGCAGGACGCTTATTATTTCAACACAGCCGCAGAGGTGGCGGGCATCCTCAATACAGTGACCAAAAATGAAAAGGAGCAGGCTAAACTGGAGTCGAACCTTCGGAAAATAGAAAAGCTCTATTCGTGGGACATCATCATCCGTAGCCACGAGGTATTTTTCAATAAGCTGCTCGCCAGGCGATCATGAGCCGCTCTGCTGGCTTTTGAAGTGCCTTCTCAGAAGAATGGAGATGCCGATCACGTAGCCGATGAGCATACCCATGGCAATATGGAATATCAGCCCTTTGCCGGCCATCTTATAGCTTTTATGAAAGCCAACCATGACCTGGAAGCTGTTATTGAATTCTTTCTCCTTGTTAAGCTTCATCAGCTTTTCGTAAGAGAGCATCGCTCTGGTGTAGATGGAAACCGGATCGATCGGCTCTCCAAGAATAATTCCATTACCTTGTCCCCTGGGAACGATGGACTGATTGACCAGCAACTTCAGACTGTCGATCTCTTTAATCTCGTCCTTGATCCGTTGCTCAACCTGGTTTTGCGACTGGGTTTCGATCTGCTTCAATTTGCTGGCATACTCGTTGGATTCCAGGTAATTCATAATTCCGGTTTGTAGTTCCGGAAGGATTTCGTTGTCATAAATCTCAACCTCCACCTTGAAAGGAAGCAATACCTCCATCGAATCGGAGTATTGCCTGGCAAGATTCAGGTTTGCCGGAGCATAAAGAATATTTCTGACCGCTTTAGCCACTTCAGGCCTTACCTTGAGCTCGTCCGCCAGCTCGCTGTTGCCTCTTTCCTCGTTAAGCAAAGAGTTCAGGTTCCTGATCATCTCATAACAATAGTAATTGTCGAGGCGGATATGGGAAACAGAAAGCTCCGATTTATAATAAGGCTTCTGAAAATAATACAGGGTAAGGCTGGCGGAAACCGCTACCACCACAAATAAGGATAAGATCAGGGCTTTTTTTAAAGAGAAGTCGATCAGCCAGGCCAGTGATTTAAAAAAGTTCACAATTCCGTTTTTAATGCTTTTGCCTACAATTAAAATGTCCAGGTCTTCTTGTCTTTTGTCTTCCATTGTATTGTTAAATCCAGATCGGTATATGAATCGGTTAAGCTTAGTTTATAGCGATCTAAAGTAGTAATAAATTATGGCTTTTTGGAAGCGCCCGAAATTTTTTTGTGCTCTGGAACAGGAATAAAACCCGGATAAAAGATCAATACACATTTTTATTGGAGCCGAACAGCGAAAACACCGTCGCATACACCACTTTCAGATCGAGGTAGAACGACCAGTTCTCGATATAGAAACGGTCCATGCGCACACGCATCTTCATCAGGTAAAGGTCGTGCTGCGTTTCGCCGCGGTAGCCCATCACCTGCGATAACCCTGTAATACCGGGCTTTACCAGGTGCCGCAGCATGTATTTGTCCACGAGCTGCGAATACTCCTCGGTATGCTTCAGCATGTGCGGACGCGGCCCTACAACCGACATTGTTCCCCAGAGCACGTTGAAGAACTGCGGCAGCTCATCCAGGCTGGTTCTCCGCAGGAAGGCGCCGATCCTGGTCACCCGCGGATCGTTGCGTTGCGCCTGT
>Ga0233425_10009591_pt1 | contig 12164 bp, 7 predicted proteins | sample Watercolumn_Towu_2_FD_181712 | JGI IMG/M metagenome (GOLD analysis project Ga0233425, IMG submission 181712) | Freshwater microbial communities from Lake Towuti, South Sulawesi, Indonesia - Watercolumn_Towuti2014_140_MG | ecosystem: Environmental > Aquatic > Freshwater > Lake | place: Indonesia...
ATGTATCGGGCCGGAGGGGCTTCTCACCTCCCATTTTTTTAAATGTTCCGAAGATGCTGGAAGTGTTGTCGTGGGTGAGGATGAGATCGGGTGAGGCAAAGACGATGCTGCCTTTGACGGCTCCGAGAACTTTTTCAGCAAATGTTTTTCCTGGCATAGAAATGGTTATTACTGGCTGCAAAGTTAACCAGATCTATGCGAAAATACATTTGAATATTCATTTTGATTTTCCTCGTCGGGGTAGCAGGATTCGAACCTGCGACCCCCTGCTCCCAAAGCAGGTGCGCTAGCCAGGCTGCGCTATACCCCGTTCGCGGAGAGGGGGGGATTCGAACCCCCGGTACCGGTTGCCCAGTACGACAGTTTAGCAAACTGTTGGTTTCAGCCACTCACCCACCTCTCCTGAATAAATGAACTTCTTTGCCTGAGCATGCAAAATTAGGAATTCACCATCGTTCTGCCAAAGAGAATTTCGGGAAGGGTACAGGTAAAGGCTCTGCAAAGAGGAAGGAGATGCTCCCGGATCAGGCGGCCGGGAATACTTCAGGAGTACCTGGGATCAGGCAATGGAGAGCCCTTCGGGATCAATGACTCCAGCAGTGAGGACAGAGCCTGCCTCTCCACCGGTTTGGACAGGTAATGGGAACAGCCGGCGCGCATAATCTGTTCAACATCCGATTCCACGGTATAACCGGTCACGGCGATTATAGGAGTGGTTTCGTAGCCGGGAAATGCCCGGAGACGCCTGGTGGTTTCCATACCGTCGATCCCGCATCCCAGGTTGATGTCCATCAGGATGATGTCGTACGCCCGCTCCCTGGCCATACGCAGGGCGGTCTCCCCGGTTTGAGCCATATCGCAGTTGCAGATATTCCGGAGGTAAATCAGCACCAATTCACTGTTCAAACGGTTGTCTTCCACAATCAGCAAGGAAGGCAGGCGCCCGTCCCTGGCAGGTAACGGAAAATAAGGTGTTTCCGGTACGAAGTGTGGTTCAGGGATCTGCGATGGGGGCTCCGATGGCCGGATCGGGCTGGATGGCAACCAGATGGTGAAGACACTGCCCGACTCTGCGTGATTCTGCAGGGTCAGCTTCCCCTGCATGAGCTCCACTATCTTTTTCGCCAGAGTGAGACCCAGCCCGCTTCCTTCGAAGCTGCGGTTATACCCCTCACTGACCTGACGGAATTCCTCAAATATGACCTCATGGAACTCTTCGGGAATGCCCGGGCCTGTATCTTTCACACTGATACAGGACCAGCATTTTCCGGTTTCCCACCGGTTAGCCGTTTCCACGACCACTGAGCCCGATGGCGTGAATTTTACGGCATTCTCCAGGATGTGCTCCAGCAACTGGGTGAATAGCTTCTCATCCACGTAGGAGAAAACCGACTCGGTCATCCGGATCTCAAACTCAAGCCCTTTCTGCTGTGCGGCGAGGGTATATCGCTCACATACGACCAGAATAAGCTCATTCAGTTTGGTTTCACGCAGTTTCAGCTCGGCTTTCCGGGCTTCAAACTGGGCCAGCTCGATCATTGAATTCAAGGTGGACAGTAACCGCTTTCCGCTCAGGTAAATGTTCGCAGCCATCTGGCGGAAGACCGGCTCCGGCAATTCATTGCTGAGAATCTCTGAAAAGCCCAGAATCCCGGTCATAGGTGTCCTGAATTCATGGTTCATGTTGGCCAGGATCGAGCTTTTCAGCCGGTCGGATTCTTCTGCCCGCAACCTTGCAATTGTCAGCTCCTCCTGATCCTCATGGCGTTGGAACATGGCCCCCAGGACCACTGCAACGCTCTGGAGTCCCGAAACTTCTTCCTCCAGCCAGATCCGGCTGATACGGCAATCGCCGGCTCCAAGAAAGCCCCAGAAATGGTTCCTGACCAGGACAGGCGTCAGGGCTACCGATCGGATGCCCATCTGAATAAGGAATTGCCGGGAGCTGCAAGGGAGATCCTCTGTCAGTACCATGACCTGCTGGTTTTTTTCCAGGGTTTGGTACAGATCAGGAAAAACATCCGGATAAGAGACCAGTTGGTATTGAAGGCCTGGGCTCAATGAAGGAAAATCGGGGTGTGACCAGTCGTATTCGAGTGCCATGGCCGGATCCGGAGAGCCCTCGACAGTTTTATTCCTGAACAGGAAAATCCGGTCGACACGGTAGGCCTTCCCCAGTTCATTAAAAGAGAGACGGATAGCCTGATCCAGGTCGGAGTGATTAAGCAGGACAGAGGTGACCCGGCAGTTCCCCCGGATCAGTTCTATATGCCGGAATTCACTGACAGGTGAAATTTCCCGCCAGCCGGCAATAAGACGGTGCGGGTCCAGCGGGGCAATCCTGCATTCAAACAGGAATTCAGAGCCGTTCCTCGGGAAACCGATCTTCCCCATCTGCATTTCATTGGTTTCCCGGCTCAGGGCTGCCAGGTCCATCATCCGTGCACCTACTGCCTGGTTGAAGATATCTTCCAGAGGATATCCCACCACTCCCTCTTTCCGGTCGAATAAAAATGCATGGTTATTCGGGTGGTAGTCGAGAAGACAGCCCGAATTATCGATCCAGAGGAGGATATCGGGGATGACATCCAGGAGGTTACACGTGACAATATCTTTCTGAAGATCGGCCATCGACGGCTTTGAATACTGCTCATTGGCAAGTACTTTTCATAGCAAAAATCGGGCCAGAAAAATAACAAACAGAATATCAATTAGATAGAAAAAATGTTTGAAAAAAATATTTTAAAAGTGTCAAAATTTTTGACAGTAATTGTCTTAAATTTGGACACTCAACTGTAAAAAGTGTAAAAAATCATTGACATTTATGATAAAAAAGGGAAATCTCCTGATCGTTGAGGACAATAAAGAGATCCTGGAAGCTTTGGAATTGTTTCTTGAGGATGAGTTTAACCTTGTCACCGGAATAAAGTCGCCAAACCTGATCATAAGTACGTTACAATCAGGATCGTATGACCTGGTGCTGCTGGACATGAATTTTTCAGCCGGCGTGGTTACCGGAAACGAGGGACTTTACTGGCTGAAAGAGATTCTGAAGGTGGACCCGGCGATCAGTGTGATCATGATGACTGCATATGGTGATGTGGAACTGGCAGTGAAGGCAATGAAAAACGGGGCCGTCGATTTTATCATAAAACCCTGGGACAACGACAAGCTGCTTGCAACCTTACGGACTGCCCTGAAACTCAGAGAATCAAACCGTGAGATTGAAAAATTGAGGAACCGCCAGGATCAGCTGACGGCGGAACTGGATCAGCAGTATGCCGATATCATCGTGCAGTGCCCACAGATGACCCGTGTGATGGAGATTGTGGAAAAAGTTAGTAAAACCGATGTGAATATCCTGATAACCGGCGAGAACGGCACCGGGAAAGGGTTGATCGCAAGAGAGATCCACAAGCGTTCATCCCGGTCGAAAGAGGCTATGATCACGGTTGATATGGCTTCGGTACCCCTCACCCTTTTCGAAAGCGAGATGTTCGGCCATAAGAAGGGCGCTTTCACGGATGCCAAGCTGGACCGCATCGGCCGGTTTGAAACCGCTTCGGGCGGAACCCTGTTCCTGGATGAGATCGGGAACCTGTCCATGAACATGCAGGCAAAGGTACTTTACGTACTCCAGGAACGGCATGTGATCCCTCTGGGATCCAACCGGGTGGTCCCGATCGACGTCAGGCTCATCTGCGCCACCAATAAGAGCCTGGACAAAATGGTCATGGAAGGCTTGTTCAGGCAGGATCTCTTATTCCGTATCAACACCATCCAGATCGACCTCCCCCCGCTGAGGGAACGGGGAGGTGACATTGAACTGATGGCGGGTTATTTTCTGGTGAAATACGCTTCCAAATATGACCGGGGTAAACTTTCCTTTGCCAAGGAGTCACTGATGGCCATGCGTTCTTATTCCTGGCCGGGGAACATCCGTGAACTGGAACATTCGGTCGAAAAAGCCGTGATCCTGGCCGAAGGCAACATGGTGAAACCGGAGGACCTGTACCTGAAAAAACTGCCCGGCAGCGCTCTCAACCCCGCCGATTTAGACGGTTCATACGGAGATTTCGAAAAAGAGATCATCCGGAAAGCCCTGCTGAGGCATATGGGGAATATGACCAGTGCAGCCCGTGAACTTGGCATCTCCCGCCAGACGATCTATAATAAAATGAAACGGTATGGTCTCTAGGAGGTTCTTTATCAACCTGGTGATCCGCGTAGGCCTCCTATCCCTCACCTGCTTTTGCCTGTGCCTCTCGTTGGTTATTTATCCGAACTACTCGGTGATTATTGTGTTCGGAACACTCTTTCTGGCCCAGGCCTTTTTCCTGGTCAGGTACCTCAACCAGGTCAATAAGAAACTGGAGAATTTTTTTCTTTTTTATCTGAGCGGTGAAGTAGTCTCTTCGAACATCAGCCGTTCCGGGAACGATGAATTCACCCCACTGTATAAATATTTTGAACTGATCAATGACAGGCTGGAACAGGCACGGCTCCGTAATGAGATCCAGAACAATTACTTCAAGACCATCGTGGATGAGACGGCAGTCGGATTGATCTCTTTCAAAACCGATGGATCGGTGGAATTATTCAATGAAGCAGCCAAGAAGATCTTCGGGATCCAGGTGCTCCGAAACCTGAGGAAACTGAATAATATGAAAGATGGCTTCAGTGAACAGTTAATAGCCATGGAATCGAACGACCGGAAACTTATCTCCTTCATCCTGAACGGGGAACTGATTCAACTTGCCACCAAGAAAGTGAAGTTCAGAACGGCTCAGGAAGAGCTTCACCTGGTTTCTTTTCAAAACATCAAGCCCGAGTTGGAAGAAAAAGAGATTGAATCATGGCAACGACTGATCAGGGTGATCACGCATGAGATCATGAATACCATGACGCCGATCACGACGCTGGTAGGCACGATCATGAAAAAACTGTGGCGGAAGGATACAAACACCACTATTGAGCCAAAAGAGGTCACGCCGGAGATCATGCAACGAACCGTCAAAGGTCTCGACCTGATCGATTCACGGGGCAAAGGATTGATCCATTTCGTACAGAATTACCGGAGCATTACCAAGCTGCCCAAACCCGAGTTCCAGATTGTCAATGTAAAGAACCTCCTGCAGAAATCGGTGCAGTTGTTCGAGCATCAGGTGTCGGAAACGAATGTAGAGCTCAGGGTCATTTGTCATCCTTCCCTGTTTATAAATGCCGATGGAAGCCTCCTTGAACAGGTGCTGATAAACCTGACGAAAAATGCCATTGAATCGCTCGATGGTGTGGAGCATCCCATTGTTACACTGGAAGCCAGCTCATCCAACGACCAGGTACTCATTCAGGTTTTTGACAACGGGCAGGGGATTCCCCCCGACATGATCGATGACATTTTTGTCCCTTTTTTTACCACCAAGCAGAAGGGATCGGGGATCGGCCTTAGCCTCTCCAGGCAGATCGTTCATCTTCACGGTGGGAGCCTGACCGTCCAGTCGGTTCCTGGGAACACGGTATTTACCATCCGGATATAATCCCTGAATCCCCTGAAATCAATTTACTCCCCTCCCCTTCAGGGGAGGGGCCGGGGGAGGGGTTTAATACCGTTCCGACACGATCTGCCCATCAAACAGGTTTACGATCCGTGTGCTGTATTCGGCATCGCGGGATGAATGGGTCACCATCACGATCGTTGTGCCGGTGTCATTCAGTTTGATGAACAGATTCATGACCTCTTCCCCGTGAAGAGAATCGAGGTTGCCGGTGGGTTCATCGGCCAGCAGCAGCGCCGGATTGACGACCAGGGCGCGGGCAACAGCCACGCGCTGCTGCTGGCCTCCTGAAAGCTGCATGGGGAAATATTTTTTACGGTGGGCGAGTTCAAGATTCTCCAGCACATTCAACACCCTGAGCTTCCGTTCTGCTGCCGTCATGTTCAGGTAAACCAGCGGAAGTTCCACGTTCTCGAAGATCGTCAGCTCGTCGATTAGGTTGAAATTCTGAAATACAAATCCGATGTGTTTCTTCCGAAGCCGTGTTCGCTCTTTCTCTGGGAGGTCGAACACAGGCTGACCAAGGAATTCATACCGGCCGCTGGTAGGAATGTCGAGCATGCCGAGGAGGTTGAGCAGCGTGGATTTACCACAGCCCGAAGGGCCCATGATGGCCACGAATTCCTTCTCGGCTACGGCGAAATTCACCTTGTTGAGCGCAACCGTCTGTACATCTTCTGCCCTGAAGACCCTGGTCATTTCCGTGATCTTGATCATAATCAGTCGGTGTTCTTTCCGGCCGGCCTGAAAACAGCTATGACCGGGGATAGTATTTTTGCCAATAAACTGGAGTGACCTGCCAGGATGGTCGAAGTCCCTGTCTCTCCAGGCTGCACCGGACCCGAGAGATTCGTCACCGTCACCTCTGAATATTCTCCGCCTCCCACGGGGACAGAAGAGGACAGGTTTCCCGACAGGTGCCGGAAGGTCAGGTTGTCAGATGATCGCAGGGAAATAGTCACCTGCATACCCGGTTCAATTTCCGTAATGGTGGCGGAGGGAAGCACCATCAATCCCTGCATGTGAAGAGTATCATTGAAGGAGGGATCGTTCCTGAATGTGACGGATGCCGTAATCCGTTCAGGGATCCGGATAAAATGAGAAATCACCAGCAGGATGACGACAATTACAGCAAGCAGGAAAATGCCTGTCCGGACAAGAAAAGCAGGCCTTCTCCGGAGGATCTCTTCCACCTCGCGGCTGTACCGCCCGGTTTCCGGTTCATTTCGTTTCATGTCAGGTTCCCAGTTCCAGTTGGTTTTTTACAAGCTCATAATAGGCTCCCTTGCGATCCACCAGTTCCCGGTGAGATCCCTTTTCAGTGATACGCCCCTTTTCCAGAACGATGATCAATCCCGCATTTCTGACCGTGCTTAGCCGGTGTGCCACGATTACCACGGTTTTTCCGGCAAAAAAATCACCCAGGTTTCCGATAATAATCCGCTCATTATTGGCATCCAGCGAGTTGGTCGCTTCGTCGAAAAAAATAAATGCGGGATTCTTGTACACAGCCCTGGCGATGAGGATCCGTTGTTTCTGCCCTTCACTGATCCCATGGCCTTCTGCTCCGATCCTGGTCTGCAAACCCATAGGGAGGAAATCGGTGAACTCCCGGAGATTGGCGATGCGGATCGCCCGGGCCAGCCGCTCTTCGTCCTGATTTTCCCGGCTCATGGCGATATTGCTCGCAATGGAATCGGAAAAGATATACCCATCCTGCACGACCACTCCGCACTGCTCCCTCCAGATACGCGGTGAGATGGAACTGAGTGGCGTTTCCCCGATAGCCACGGTTCCCCCGACAGGAGGATAAAAACCCAGAAGAAGCTTTACGAGAGTTGTTTTTCCGCTTCCGCTCGGGCCAACAATGGCAGTGACCTGGCCGGCAGGGATGTCAAGAGTCACCTTCTCCAGAGCAAACGGTGAATGAGGTCCTTCGTACTGGAAGGAGAGGTTGTTCACGCGTATTGGCTGACCTGCAGGAATTTCCTGTAACAGATGATCTCCCGGGCTCTCCTCCTCCTTCAGGGCACCCACTTCGTCCAGCCGGGCCATGCTGATGCTGGCGTCCTGGGCCTCCCGGGTGAAATTCACCATCTGTTCGACCGGATTGTTCAACTGACCAAGGATGTACTGGATCGCAAGCATCATCCCCAGGGTGATCTCTCCCCGCAGTACCAGGGAAGCGGAAAGAAAGATGATGAGTATATCTTTTGTCCGGATGAAGAACAGGGCACCGATATTCTGGTATTGAGAGAGAGAGAGACTCCGGAGGTTCACTCCGAAAAGCTTCACCTGGATCCGTTCCCAATCCCACCTTTTTTCCCGTTCGCAGTTATTGAGTTTGATCTCCTGCATGCCCGTAACGAGCTGGAATAAATTTCCCTGGTTCTCCGCCATATAAGAAAACCGGGCATAGTCCAGCTCTTTCCGTCTTTTCATGAATAGGTACACCCAGCCGGCGTAAAGGATGCTGCCGGTCAGGAAGACAAGGAAGATCACCGTGTTGTATGCCAGGAGCACCAGGCCGAAGATGATGAAATTGACCGTAGAGAAAAGGATACTCAGGGAACTAACCGTCAGGAATGACTGTATCCGGTCGTGATCAAGGATTCGCTGGATCAGGTCACCGGTGCGTTTGGTGTCGAAAAATCCAATCGGTAGCCGCATGATCTTGATCAGAAAATCGGATATCAGGGAGATATTAATGCGGGTGCTGATGTGAAGCAGAATCCAGCCACGGATGAATTCCACAGTAATCTGACCAAGGAAGAGGGCCATCATGGCCAGCAATATGAGGGAGATAAAGCTCAGATCCTGGTTCCGGATCCCGACATCAATAATAGATTGTGTAAGGAACGGAAAGATCAGCATGAACAGGCTTCCCAGGACCATGCCGAGAACCAGTTGGGTGAACAGCCGCCGGTGGGGCCGGAGGTAGCTGAATATAAACCTGAGCCGGGAAGAAACCGGTTTTTCGTCGGGACGGGAAGTGAAATCCCCCCCGGGTTCAAGCAAAAGGGCGATACCTTTATCAGTTTCTGTTTCCGTTTCAACGGTCATCCACCTTTTCAGAAATTCCTCTTTCTTCAGGACTGATCTTCCGGATGCCGGATTTGCAATATACAGGAGGTCGGTTCCGCGCCGCTCCCTGATCCTGTAAAGGACCACAAAATGCTTCTGGTCCCAGTGGAGGATGCAGGGCAGGAGTGCTTCCCTGCGCAGTTCCTCGTAGGAGATCTTCACGCCCATGGTCCGGAAGCCGATCCCCTCTGCCGCGTCACTGATACCCAGCATGCTCACTCCGTCACGGGTGATATGACTCAGTGACCGCAACGTGGACAGGGAGTAATTTTTCCCGTAATAGTGTGCCACCATCCGGAGGCAGGCCGGCCCGCAATCCATAATATCCATTTGCCGTACGAAGAGAAATCTACTCATATCTCAGGGCGATGATCAGGTTTTTTCGCAGAACCGTCCAGGTTCTCAGCAGGATGATTGATGACACAAAGATAGTCACTGCCAGGATGGCTAAAAGGAACTGTAACCAGGGCAAATCAATCCGGTAGAAAAAAGCGGTAAGCCAGCGGTTCATCAGGAAACCGGTGACAGGCACCGAGCACAGCGAGGCAATTGCGAGGTACACCACGAATTCTCTGAGCATCCGGAACAATAGCTGGGAGTGCCTGGCGCCATAGATCCTGCGGATGGCGAGCTCCTTGGTTTTCCGTTCGGCAAGCAGCAAAGCCAGGCCAAACAGCCCCATGCCGGTGATGATGAATGCCAGTATGGCAAAGGAGACGACCACCTGTCCGAATTTTTGCTCCCGGCTGTACATCTTGTTCAGTTGATCCCTGAATGACGGAAACTCTGCCGGTGTGCCCGGAAAAAGCTCTCCCCAGTGTTTCCGGATCGCCCGTTCCGCTTCATCGTTCATCCCCGGTACGGAACGGACCAACATGAATTGCGTGGTCTGCGGCTGGAACCGGTATACCGACGGTTTGATCTCCTGATAAAGGGAATGGGTGTTGAAATCATTCACGATCCCGATCACGCGGAATGGCCCCAGCCGCTTCCCTATGGGATCGGAAAGTTTCAACGCATGCACCGCTGAGACATTCAGGATGATCCCTGAGGACCGGTCCTCAGGCAGGTCAGGATCAAAATCCCGGCCTCCGGTCAGGGTAGCCCCGAGGGTCTTGAAGAAACCGGCATCGATAGTGTTGTTCTCCAGGGAAACGACCTGTCTTGTCGGGAGGGTGAACGACATGAAGGAGCTGGCTTCCGATGGGGGAAGATTGGATGCACCAGAGATATCCTGAATGGCTCGTTCCTGCCTCAGCCGTTTCTTGAGTTCCGGGTAGCCGGAAGCTGCAGATGGATCAAAGGCGACCGAATGAAGATTGCGGGTATCGAATCCGAAGTCCATGTTAAAGCAGTGCCTGATCTGGGCAAAGACAATCAGACCGCTGATCAGCAGCGAAAGGGTGATAAATAGTTGAATCACGATCAGGATCCTGCCAAGACTGAATTTTCTTCCGGTAAATACCTTACTCTTCAGGGCATCCAACGGATTCAGCGCCGACAGGTAAAAAGCCAGGTAGGAACCCGACGCAAAGCCGATGAACAGGGTGATCGCCGCAAAAAGCGGGATGTATATCAGCATGTTTGCTGTATATAATTCAATATGATAGCCGTACAGGTGGTCGGCAAAGGGCTCGATGATCCCCAGCACCAGGAAGGAGAGGGGGAAGGCCAGGAACGCCAGCATCGTGGATTCGGTGAGCACTTGTGCTCTCAGCTCCGGCCTGGTGGCGCCCAGTACTTTCCTGACCCCTATCTCCTTGAACCGCAGTGTCGAGCGGGCAGCGCTCAGGATAGAGTAATTGAAACCTGCCAACGCCAGGATGAATAATGCAAGGAATGCATAGGACCACAGTGAGGATTTGTTTCCGCGCAGATGGAAGTCATTCTCCACACGTTCCGATCCCAGGTACATCTCCCGGATATTCTGAAGATCGTAAGTGATCCCGGTTCGCGATAAACCGTGGGCCCGGATGAAGGCGGGCAGGGAATCCAGTAGTTTCTGCTTATCCCGGGGATCCCTGAATTTTACAAAGGCTTCAGCGGTGAAATCCTCCATCTGCCTGAACACCGAATCCGGATTCGCAGTAACATAAGTTGCCATGTGCTCAAAAAGGTCCATGCCCGTGATCCAGTCGATCCGGACACTGGAATTCCATGGTAACGGTTGAAAGACCCCCCGGATGGTCAGGGTAAATGGGATTCCGGCACTCAGGATATCCAGTGGCTTGCCAATAGGATCTTCCCTCCCGAAATAAAGGTTGGCCATGGATGAGGAAAGGAACACCGTCGCGGGGGCATCCAGATCAGCCGAGCTGTCCATCTGAATAAGTCTGATCGACAGGATGTGCAGGATCGACGGATCGGCACAGATAAAACCGGGTTCATCCGTAAACCGTTCATCTTTTTTAACGGACACAGTTCCGGTGAAAGAGGAGAGAGGGATCATCCGGCCAGAGGATTCGATCTCCGGTAACCCGGCAGCCAGCATGGGAGGCAGCAGGTACGGAACTTGCGGAACTACGTGCTTTTCTGTTACAGCCAGCAGGCGGAAGATCCGGTTATTGCCGGGGAAACCGGAATTCATGCTGAGTTCATTGATCAGAAAGATCAGCAGGAAAAACGAAACCGTAAGTCCGGCCACCAGCCCGGTAAGGTTGATGACCGTGAAGGTTTTACCTTTGGCAATGAACCGGTAGGAGGATATGAGAGAGTTCCACATCATGACCGGGCTGCATCAGGATAGACAGTGCAAAAGTTGAACCGCTTGCAAAAGAGTTCCAGTGAGCTGATTGGGGGGCAAAGGAAATGGTACAGGCAGTCGCGGCAGGGGGAAACCCTGTTGCGGGTGCGGCTCCAGCTTTTTCCACTCTCCAGTTCAGTCAGAACAAGCCGGGCGACAGAATCGGTTGTGATGTTCCCTGTCCGCCGATCGTTCAGGTTGGCGAACACCTCCCCCGACGGTTTGATCCAGAACTTCCCGAAATCATTCTCATTGACCGAGAGCCGTGAAAAGACCTGCCGTTGAGTGGGGTGCGAAGCATAGATCTCTTCCCGGGAAACGAACACCTGTTCCTTAAGGAAGGACTCGTTGGAACCGGTGTAAAACGGGTGGAAAAAGTAACTTTTCAGATCGCAGATTTGGATCAGTTCCAGGGACATTTGCAGCTCCTCCGGGTTGCTGACCACAAAATGAATCTCCGCTTTTTTTCGTGCCCCGGCTTCCGGGACCGAATCCAGGAATTGATTCAGAAGGGTTGGGTGGGAAGGGAATGTTACGTAGAGGGCCAGTGCTGAACGGGCCTGCCGGCTTAGCAGGGGGATCATTCCGGTTTGGTGGTTGCGGAGGAGGAGATGATGTTTTTTAGGGAATGGCAGGGTGGCCAGCAAATCCAGCAGTTCAGGCAATGCAGGGTAACGTGTAAGGTCGGCACCGGCAAAATGCAGGAGAGCCGGTTTGGAATCTTTCAGATCGAGGAGGAATCGATGGAGCACTCCGGGATCCATTTCTTGCTTTTTGGCGGA
>Ga0233425_10009592_pt1 | contig 12164 bp, 16 predicted proteins | sample Watercolumn_Towu_2_FD_181712 | JGI IMG/M metagenome (GOLD analysis project Ga0233425, IMG submission 181712) | Freshwater microbial communities from Lake Towuti, South Sulawesi, Indonesia - Watercolumn_Towuti2014_140_MG | ecosystem: Environmental > Aquatic > Freshwater > Lake | place...
AAAGCGAGGATAAATGTGCAAGCTGTATTATTTTAGTTAATTTAGATAAAGGAGGACAAGAAGGGCATACTGATGATGAGCAAGTTATCTTTGGCAATATTTGTGATTTTAACTGCGACATGAATGGCTGGACAATGAAAGATGATGCTAATCACATTTACAAGTTTAATAATGCTGTTAGTGCAATGAGTGAGTTTGCAATAAATCAGAAAGGGGTTTGGAATGACCAAGGTGACTCGTTGTTTTTGAGAGATAAAGAGGGAGGATTAGTGATTTTCTGGAGATATTAAATGAATTGAATATTCCTGCCAATGAAGCCATGCAGAAAGAAGTGAATATGCTTGAGGAATATTATCAACATTATGCGGGCCATATTCAATCCAGTTCATAATGCTGTCAAAATTTTTTCCATTTCTAATTTCTTCTTGTAATCTTTTAATATCATCAACATCCATTCCTAAATCACATGCATTTCCAGGAACTTGGCAATACTGCAATAAAAGAGTTGGTTTCCCTTCATTTTCAACAAAATAAAAAACTTTTTCATATCGTGATGGTTTTTTATGAGCTAATTTTGAGTTGGAAATAATTGCCCTGCCTGCTTGTTGCATTCTTTCATGAAGTATTTCTGGCATTTCAGTTGACAAAGCTTTTCTTGCAAAATCCCTCTCCAGATGAATATGAAAACCATAAGTACCTATTCCGGATTTTTGAGGTGGATAATACCCCAGAATTTTGTAAGAATAATGATGAGGCATCTTTAAAGTTCAGGCATTGGGAGTTTTTTTTCTCTTTCTTTGACAGCTGGAATAATATATGCTGCATCTTTTAAAGCCCGCTCAACTGTTTTATTTCCCATATAGATTGAGGTTTCTCCTGGGACACTTCCGCCAATATATATTTCTCCAGAATGGTCTGTGCTCCAGATACAGCTATCTTCAGACATAATAGAGCATAATATGCTTGGACTAGTAAATATGTCCGGAGTTATGTGCATCCTATCTGAAACTCTTATATGTTTTCCAGAAGCATATTCTAATTTTCCAACTTCCCATCTTCTTTTACTAAAGACTAAAAGCTCTTTAACTGGAACATATAAATTTCTGAAAGTTCTGTCTATATCAAAGAAACTTGGGCCAGAGATTACTCCTAATTCCAAATTAGTAGAAAATATCCTTTCTCCCTTGAATTCAGCAACTTGTTTTTGGAACAATTCCAACCTATTTTTCTGGCTTAAAAATTTTTCATAATCCTTAACATCAAGATTTCTCATACAATAATCCATTAAAGGATTTTGAATTCTGTCCCTTTCTTCAACCATTAGATGAGTAATATGACTGCCTAATACACATAATCTGTCTTTTAATTCATCCAATAAATCAGATTCTCTAATTCCTTTTTTTCTTATCTTTCTTATCTGCTCATGAATTTCTAAAATCTTGGTTGCTTTTGCCTCAATTTCTTTTGACATCTTTTATTTATAGTGTTTCTTGTTTTTAAAGAAATCTGTAATTGAAAATATATAAAAGAATAGGATAGCGCAGAAAAAAGACTTTTTGAGAGAACTAAGAGATAGTGCAGGAAGGCGCCGCGAGCCTTCCTGCTATCATACCAGCCAAAAGTTGGCATGACTATGAAAAGTGATATTATTTAGAAAAATTTAGGATTTAAAAACTATTCTAAATTTTGATATGTTTTCAAGATATTTTACAGCTTAGAATAATATGCTAATCTAGAAGGATGTGGAAATTAAGCTTTGTAATTATTAATAACACTTAAAAATACCTTTTTCCTTAATAAAGTGAGATGGAAAAAGGGGTGAGCAAGGGGAAAAAAATCTATGGATTAAGCGAGATAGAAGCCAGAAGAAGACTGCAGGAATACGGATATAATGTTCTTAAGGAAAAAAGAGAGCTAACATGGCTTAATGTTCTTTTAGAGCAATTGAAAAGCAATTTTGTTTTGTGGGTGTTAATTGCTGCTTCGATATTAAGCTGGTTTATTGGAGAGATAGTTGATTTTATAGTAATCTTGCTGACTGTTATTTTTATTTTAGCCTTAAGCACTATACAGGAATTCAAAGCTGAAAAAGCTATTAGGGAGCTGAAGGAATTAAGTGTCCAAAATGCAAGAGTTATCCGGGATGGAAAGGTTAAAAGGATAGATGCAAGGCTTCTTGTTCCAGGAGACATTATACTGCTGGAGACAGGATATAAAATTCCTGCTGATGCTGAAATTTTTGATGTTATAGGCATGAGAATAGATGAAAGTATGCTTACTGGAGAAAGTTTTCCTGTTGAGAAAAAAGAAAGAGATATTATTTATTCTGGGACATTTGTAGTCAATGGAAGATGCAAGGCAATGGTTAAGAGCACTGGGATGAAGACAAAGATTGGGAATATAGCCGAACTTGTGACTGAAAAAGATGAGATTTCATTAGTTCAAAATAAGATCAACAAATTAACTAAAGTAATTGTTCTCGTTACTTTTATTATCTGCATTTTATTATTCATATTTGGTCTGCTTTATTTTTCAAATAAAAATGCATTGGATTATTCTAATTTAAGTTTTCTTACATTGGTAATTATTGCCACTCTTGTATCTGCTGTTCCTGAAGGTTTGCCAGCTAGTATTGCTATTACTCTGGCTTTGGGAGTTAGAAGGATGGCGGAATATAATGCTATAATAAGAAAAATGCCTGCTGTTGAAACTTTAGGAAGTGTAACTGTTATCTGCACTGATAAAACAGGAACTTTAACTAAGAATGAGATGACAGTAGAAAAAGTATTTGTTAATAATCAATTATTAGATGTTACTGGAGTCGGGTATGCTCCTGTTGGTAATTTTTATCTAGGAAAAGAAAAATTTGAGAAAGATAAGCTTTCTAAAGAGCTTGAATTGATTTTACAAGCTTGCACATTGTGCAATGATGCTATATTGAATGAGGATAAAGGAAGATGGAGTATTATGGGGGATCCTACTGAAGGTGCTTTATTGACTTTGTCTGCAAAGGCTGATAAATGGAAGGCGGATTTTGAAGAGAAAAATCCAAGAATAGGAGAAATTGTTTTTACTACAGAAAGAAAAATGATGACTACTTTACATAAAAATAAAGAGGGAAGCATTATTTTTGTCAAGGGAGCTCCTGAAGTTGTTGTCAGGAAATGCTCTCATGTCAGCAAATCAGGAAAATTGGATTTATTGAGGGACAATGAAAAGTTAGAAATGCTGAAAATTAATGAAAAACTTGCTGATGGGTATAGAGTTTTAGCTATTGCTTATAAAAGTGCTTTAAAGGGTGTAATTGGATTGAATAAGGCTGAAACTGATTTGATTTTCTTGGGATTTATTGCAATGAAAGATCCTGCCAGGCCTGAAATTAAGGAAGCTGTTAAAGAATGCAGGGATGCAGGAATAAAAGTCAAGATAATTACAGGGGATAATAAACAAACTGCTTTGAATATTGCCAGGGAAATTGGCTTGTGCACTAATTGCAGGGTTGTTTCTGGGGATGAACTGGAAAAAATGAGTGAAGAACAGCTGGAAAGCGAAATTGACAGCATTACTATTTTTGCAAGAACTTATCCTGAACAAAAATTAAGAATTATAAAAGCATTGAAGGCAAGCCAGGAAGTTGTTGCAATGACTGGAGATGGGATTAATGATGCTCCTGCATTGAAGCAAGCTGATATTGGGATTGCTATGGGCTTAAAGGGAACAGGAGTCGCTAAAGAAGTTGCTGACATGGTTTTATTAGATGATAATTTTGCTACAATTGTTACTGCAATAAGGGAGGGGAGGACTATTTTTTCTAATTTAAGAAAATTTTCCTCTTTCTTTTTAGCCAGCAATATGGCAGAATTAGGAGTAATCCTGCTTGGCATTTTGATTTTTGGCTTTGAATCTCTTCCTTTGCTAGCTGTTCAGATAATCCTTATAAATACTTTGATTGATGATATTCCTGCTATTATGCTAGGTGTTGAAAAGCCTTCGAGATTTATTATGAAGAGCAGGCCATTTGGAAGAAGAGAGCCATTAATACCTAAACATTTGATGATGTTTGTCTTAATTCTGGGGGCTTGCATGATGGCAATGCTTCTTTCTTTATATAGTTTGGAGCTGGTTAATGGGGTTGAGAAAGCAAGAAGTGTTGTTTTTGGAGCAATTGTTGTTTTTGGCATGGTTACTATAATTAATTTTAAATCAACCAGAGAAAGCATATTATATTCAGGATTATTTTCAAATAAATGGCTTATAGGAGCAATATTATTTTCTTCATTATTAACTTTATCTTTTATTTATAGCCCTATGAACAAAGTCCTTGATTTGATTCCTTTGGGAATTAATGATTGGCTGATTGTTTTGGGATTGGGAGCGGTTGTATTTATAGGCGTAGAAGTTTACAAATTCTTTAAGAGGAGAAGCGAGGATAAAAAGTAATTGTTATATTAGATAAGATATAAACTTTTAACCTTATTTGATTGAATTATTTTATGGATGTTTATAAGGACTATAAATTAAAGCTGAAAGATGGGGGATTAGTTAAGCTATCTTTTTCTCCAAATTTGGATAATCATATAACTAAATACAAGGATAATAAGCCAGTTGAAGGTGTTTTCTTAATGGATTGCGGGATTTGGCTGTTGATGCCAAGAATAATGAGATATTGTTTTGAACAGGATGTAGATTTAAGAGAAAGAAAATTTTTGAGAAATTTAAGAGTTAAAGATTCTAGGTATCCTATTAAGCTTAGTGAGGATGCTTTGATATCTGATTTTAGAAGGCCATTGGGTGTTTCAGGAAGTGTTGCAACTTTTAATAGAAGATTAATGCTTCGTTCTGTTCCTGCATATTGTAAAGGGGAAATTTCATTTGATTCTAGGGATGTTTCTGGGCTTATTGCAGGAATTATAAAAAGATTGGATTATAATGGAGTTAGGGGAGCTCAAATAAGAAGCATTAAGATAGTCCAATTTTATCACAAATGCTTGAATGAAGGGCTGATAAGTTAATTTTAGCCAATAATAATCTCAACCTTATCTGAACCATTGTATCTTGTTCCAAATTGTCTATGCTGCGCAATGTGATTATATGCTCTATTATTTATTTTTATTTGAACTTCTTGAATTGCTTCCCAACTTTTAGCACCATCTGGCAAGTGCTTTAATTCAATTCCATCCATGCCTTTATTTTCTGCTAGTTCCAAGCTTATAATTTTTCCTAAATCATTATCAGGTTGCCATGCTTGTATTAGACGAGATTCAATTTTTTCTTGCTGTAATTTTTGCAATTCTGTATTAGAAGCAAGAAAAAGAAAATAATCCTGCCCGTCAAATTCTGCTCTCATCTTATTTCCAAACCCTTAATTTTAGCTTCCATGATTAATGAAGGGTAGCATTTCCTAGTTGAGAAAGCACAGATAGCACAACATTTTGTTATTGGAGCTTGAATAATTTCTTTGCATTTTTTGCATTGAAAGCTTCCTGGGCTGGAATCTTGCGCTTTAATGCCTGTCTTAGTATTGCAGAGAGGGCATTTTAATCTATACTGCTTGGGAATGTTCTGTATTCTTTTTCTTGCGCCCATCTTGGAATAAATTTAAAAATGCTTATAAACTTTTACTTTCATGAACAAAAAGATAATATTTATAATGGCTGGAGTTGTTGTATTATTAGCATTAGGGTTTTTGGTTTATAATATGGCAGAGAAAAATAAAAAAGTTTTGCTGGAGACAAATTATGGAAATATAACTATTGAGTTATTTGGAGATATGCCAATAACAGCAGGGAATTTTGAGAAACTTGCAAAAAAAGGGTTTTATGATGGTATTATTTTCCATAGGATTATAGATGGCTTTATGATTCAAGGAGGAGACCCAACTGGAACAGGGATGGGCGGGCCTGGCTATAGCATTGATGATGAGTTTAAAGGGCATAAAAATAACAGGGGAACAATAGCTATGGCAAATTCTGGACCTAATACTGGAGGAAGCCAGTTTTTCATTAATCTTGTCAATAATAATTTTCTTGATACTAAGCACCCTGTCTTTGGACAAGTAATTTCTGGAATGGATGTTGTTGACAAAATTGCAAAAGTAAAGACAGATGCTAGTGATAGGCCTGTTCAGGAAATTAGGATAATTAAGGCGATAGTTTTATAGTTTTTATAAATTCCATTGCTTTTTCTGTTTCATTATTAATTACTTCTTTTGTTCTTAGTGAAAGAGTTGCTATTGGCTTTCCAGCAAGTTTTTCCATTCCTTCAAATGTTTTTCCATTTCCCTCTCCACCCTTTGTGCAGAAAAAAGCAACTTTTTTTAATTTGCTTTTGTTGTCTAGCAGGTATGTTCTTACTGCTGGAGCCATTTTTCCAGCCCAGATTGGTGTTCCTATAATAATTATATCATATTCTTTTGGGTTCTTCGAAAACTTTATCTTGGTTGTTTTTTCTGATAAAGCATCTCTGCCTCCCCAAATGTAGCCAAAAATACCTGCCCTGTTTTTTTCATCCATTATTTCGTCAATATCAGCTTTTAGAAGCCTTGTTAGCATCTCACTTACTTTTTTAGTTGTTCCGGTTCTTGAATAAAAAACTACTAGTTTTTTCATTTTTTAAATTTTTATTTTTCCTGATTGAAAATCTCTGATTATTATTCTTGAAGTCTTGTCAATGTCTATCTCTCCATGTTTTTTGAAATAATTTTTTCTCTTTCCAAGCTCTTCCAAAAGAATTTCTGCATTGCCGTTAGCTTGAATATTGTAAAATTTTTCTATCTTGTTTGGATACTGCTTAATTAACTCTGATACTACAAATTCAGGGTCTTTGACTTTATCATAAGTTCTTACGCTGATTTTTGAATGCTTTACCAGATCTTTATGGCTTGTGGCTGAATTTTCAGATTCTGGAATTACTCCTGGTGTGTCTAATAGCAAGATTCCTGGCAGGAGCTTTATTTTTTGCTTTCCTTTTGTGAATCCAGCTTCTCTTGAAACTCTTGCTTTTTCTGTATTTGTCAAAAAGTTAATCAATGAGCTTTTGCCTGTATTTGGATAGCCAATTATACCTAAATAGATTCTTGGCTTGTTAATCTTAGACGCTTCCTGCTTTATCAGTGATAAAAGCTCTTGCTTTCCTGTTTTATTTTTGCATGAGACTCTTACACTTGGATATAAGTTTATTTGCTTGTTAGAAGTATCTGATTTATTCAAAACAAAAATTATTTTCTTTTCCTGCTTTTCTATTAATTTTTCCAGTTCAAAATTTCTTGTCTCCTGCGGGAATCTCGCATCCAAAACTTCCAGGATTATATCACAATCTTCCAAGATTTTTTTTATAAGCTCTGGAATAGTTGTTTTGTGCTGGTTGCTGGAATCTATGTTGCCTGTTCTCCTAGATGAAAAGGAATATCTGACTCTCATACACGAATGAAGAATAATGAGTTTAAATTACTTTTCCTGTATAATTTCAGTTTTCTGCTCTACTTTATTATTGCTATTGCTTGTATTTTCTGCTGAAGCTTCTGGAGCGTTCTGTTTTTCCTTTATTTCTTCGTCACTTTTTATTACTTCCCTGATTCTCTTTTTCTCTTCTTTTCTTGTCAGAGCTGATTTTATAATCCTGTCTATCAAATCAGTATAAGTGTATCCTGCAGCTTTTGCCATTGAAGCTAATCCAGCATTTTCAGAGATATCTGGATTTTGATTGACTTCGAGAATATAAGGTTCATTGTCTCTAACTCTAAAATCTACCCTAAAATAGTCCTTGCAGTTGAAAATAGCGCCTGCTTTTATTGCCAGTTCTTTTAATTTCTGCTTTAAATCAACTGGAATTTCAGCCGGGCATTTTCTGTTAGTGAATTTGAATGATACTGAATTTTCCTTCCATTTTGCATCATAATTGACTATTCTTGGCTTCCTGTCGGGCATGCCGTCAAATGCTATTTCTGCTATTGGCAGAACTTCTTTATTTCCATCACCTATAACCCCTACATTAAACTCCCTGCCATCTATGAATTCTTCAACTAAAGCAGGCTGTTTGTATCTTTTTATAACTATATCTATTCTTTTCAATAAATCTTCTTTATTACTTACTACACTTCTGTCTCTTATGCCTATACTTGCATCTTCCCTTACTGGCTTTACTATTAATGGAAATTTTAAATCTTCCCTTATTGGCTCGTCTCCTGTTTCAAATACCTGAAAATTTGGTGTAGGAAGGTTGTGGTAAGTCAAAAGCTTCTTTACGAGAGCTTTGTTCATTGTTATTGCCAGACATAAATAATTTGAACCTGTATAAGTCATTTTTAGAATGTCTAGCATTGCAGGCAAGTGGGGCTCCAGTTCTGGATTAGTATAAAAACCATCATCACAGATATTAAAAACCAAATCAATATCTTTTCTTTTATCATTAAGTTTTTCATATAAATTGGCATCTACAAAATGGGTTGTAACGTTATGACCTAATGATTTTAGTGCATTAATCACTGATTCTGCATCATCATTGCTATCTCTGCCATCCCAGTCTCCAGCTTTGGCTTCTTTCCGGTTAACAAATAAAACTGCTATATCCATTTCCAAATAACTAAATGAACTTAGAATTATCTGCTCTTAAAAAATAATTTACCATTTATTTACTGCATAATAAAACAATTTTAATTTATAAAAGTTTCTATTTTAAAGAAAATTTTAAGAAATATCGACGGTATTTGGAAAAAGCATTTTTAAAGAATTTTCAATTTCTTCATTAATTTTGGAGATTTTCTCTTCAATTTTCATTTGTTTTTCATCATATTCCTTGTAATCTTGGGATATGTTCTCAATTTCAAACATAAGCTTCTTTATTTCTGATTCTTTATTCATAACTTTTTTTTCTATTTCATTTTCAAATTTGACTTCTAGTATTATTGATTTTTCTATTATTTTTTTTAATTTGTCAAGATTAAAATTCGGATTGAATTCTTTTATCAAGGATTGAAAGTGCTCTTCTTTCATATTTGCCCTAAAATTCTCCATGTAAGATTCAAGAAGCCTGCTTATTTTTTCGTCTTTATGGAAAAATTTAAGCATTTCTTTTAAATTAATTTCCTGCTTTATTGCAAGAATTTCCTGCTCTAATAAGTTTTCATCTCTTTGTTTTATTTTAGCTCCCTGCTCAAATCTTTTGAATTCTTCTGTTTCCCTTGTTTTTTCAGCTTCTTCTTGTTTTGTTTTTTTCTCTTTTTCCAGAGCCTGCTTGTTTTCTTCCAGATTGCTCTTGTAATAAACAAGTTCAGATTTTATACTATTAAGATAATTTATATCTTCAAGTTTTTTCCTTAATTTTAAAATATTTGACTCTTTTTCCAGAGAATCTTTATTTTCTTCGAGAATCTGCTGAAACCATAGCTGAAATTCTTTTATTTTTTCTTTTGCTGCTCCAAGCTCTTTTCCTATGAGAATTGTAGCTTTTTCATAGCTGTTTCTTGAGCTGTTCTTGAAATTTTCCAGAAACTGGTTTATATTCATATAGTCTGTGCTTGATTCTTCCAAAGTCTCAATAAGTTTTTCGAGGTATTTGGCATATAAATCTAAATTCTGCTTAACCAGAAGCTTGATTTTCTCATGCTCTTTTTTATCTTGAATAGTTAATGTTTTTAGAATCTGCAATGAATTTTTTAAATCCAGAATCAGCTGGTGAATTCTATTTTTTACATCTAAGCTTACTCTTTTGACTTGCTCCTGCGAGTTGCTTTCCAGTTCATCCAGTTTTGAGCTTAAGTTTTCGATAGTAATAGCTTCTTTATTTTCTTCAATAGGCGTTTCTGCTGCAAATACTTTCTTAATAAAATCGAAAAAACCCATATTTTAGATAAAAATAAAGAGTATTAAAATCTTTGTTTTAATCTCCGCGATAAGTTGTAAATGAACTTGGAGTTTCCCATAATTTTAATTCGCAGAGGGGGGTGCAGGTTTTTAATTTTTCCCAAATCCAGATTGTGATGTTTTCAGCTGTTGGATTTTCGATTATATCATTCAGGTAATTATGGTCTAATACTGACAGGACTTGCTCATGAACTATTTTCTTTAATTCTAAAAAATCTATAATCATACCCTGCTTGTTTAATTTTCCCTGAACTGAAACCTGCAGTTTATAGGTGTGGCCATGAAGATTTGCACATTTGCCAGCATATCCCTGAAGTTTATGGGCTGAATCAAAAGTAAATTCTTTAGTTATTATCATCCTTTATCTGAAAGCTTCTGATATCCAAAAGAAAAATGCTGAGACAGGGTTTCTTTCTGTTGTTTCTTGTTTTGGTGCCGGATTGTCATCTAGAAGGGTTATTATGGGGTCTTTTGCCGGGGGCTTGCCTGCATTTTCTTTTAGTTCTCTTAATTTAGAAATGCCTGATTTGTTTATTCTAATCATGCTGTCTTTTTTTTCCACAAAACCTGCATTTGTGAGCATCTTAAGAATTTCTCCGCCTTTATGATAGCCAAATTTATTAAGAACTACATATGCATCTTTAGGTGTAGTTACAAATTCAAGAAAATCTGTTATTTCACTCATTTTTAATCTTTAATTTGTAGAAAATTGAGTTTAATAACTTTATTGTGATAGAGATTATACTTATTTTACTTTCTTATTTTGTGCGTCCTATTTTTCCTGTTCTTGTTTCTTTTTACTCTTCTTGTGTGCTTTACTTGTCTTCCCATTTTTGTTTTTCCTCCTTTATCTTAAATTTATTTAACGAGCTTTATCTTATTTTTTCCATTTCACTATCATAATTATTAATCCGATGATGAAGACAAGTATGCCTAAAATATCAATATCTATCCCCCAGTAGCCATAAGTTATCATATTTAAGAACTGGAAAGCTATTCCTACAATCATCATATAAATGCCAAATTTTCTTGTAAATATTTTCATTTTAATTTAACAGCAGTGCCATAAGCAAGAATTTCAGAAGTGCCTCTCATGACTGTTGAAGATGCAAAATTCATTCCAATAATTGCATCTGCCTTTGATTTTTCTGCTTCATTTACCATCCTGTTAAATGCTTCGTCCCTTGCTTGAGAAATTAAATCTGTGAAAGTTTTTATTTCTCCGCCTATCAGGCTTTTGAAACCTGCTGCAATGTCTCTTCCAAGGTTTCTAGATCTAATAGTGTTTCCCCTTACAATTCCAATAACTTTTGAAATTTTCCTTCCAGGAATGTCAAATGCTGTTGTAACAATTATCTCTGCCATTTTATTATCCAGCTTTTCTTTTATTTAAATCTTGCCTTTCTTCAATTATATTTTCATCTCTTCTAAAGATTATAAAGCCAATTCCTAAAATGATTATAAGTATTCCTGGAATAATTGTAGTTGGACTGATGAAAAGAAGCACAATACCTAGTATAATTGATGCTGTTCCTGATATTATTTTTAATTTTGACATGCTAAGTATAAATTTCTTTTTTATAGTTTTCTTCTGAACCTTTAAACAATTTCTAAACGCCCGAACCGAACCCTGAACGAAAGTGTTCGGTTTAGGTATTATACTAATTTAATAATGGTTATAATAACCTTTCAAATTGTTCTCTTGAAATCTGCAAATCTTTCTTTATAATTTTAGTCAATAGGCCTCTTCCTATATCCTCATTTGGATGATTTGGGATTACAGTTGTTCTTCCATCTTCATGTTGAAAAAACATATGACTTCCTTCCTGCCTTATAAATTTAAATCCTAATTTTTCTATAATTTTACCCAACTCTTTTGCGCTTAGTAAAGGCAATTTAGCCATTTTACATTTCTATTTGTTGTAGCCCAAGAAATTTTTCCTTGAAATCTTTCAAACCTTTACATTTTATATAAAGGGAAATAGCTTCCTTAGTTCTCTTCAGCAATTCATCTAAAGTTCTTGCTTGAGTGTGGCATCCTGGAAGCCCAACTACTTCTGAGACAAACATTCCATCTTCATCTTGTTCTATAAGTATATTAAAAGTTGCCATGTTAGTCTTGAAGCAATCTTCTATATAAATTTATCTATTGTCACAAGATTATATATTATCGAATGAGCCTTATTTCTAGATAGTACATTAGTTCGTTCGCTTCCTAACATAAAATTAGGGCGCTGGATGATATTTATCGATGATAAGATTTAGGGCATCGAACAATATAGTTAAACGCCCGAACCGAACGAT
>Ga0233425_10009593_pt1 | contig 12163 bp, 7 predicted proteins | sample Watercolumn_Towu_2_FD_181712 | JGI IMG/M metagenome (GOLD analysis project Ga0233425, IMG submission 181712) | Freshwater microbial communities from Lake Towuti, South Sulawesi, Indonesia - Watercolumn_Towuti2014_140_MG | ecosystem: Environmental > Aquatic > Freshwater > Lake | place: Indonesia...
GCCCAGACGCAGACATGGTTTACGACCTCCGGTTACAACAACCTCGGCGGCACGGCGGCACGTGAAGCCAGCGCCCTGCTTCCGAACATGAACGGCGCATTGACGAGCCCGGACCCGGTTCCCACTTCAGGTGGCGAACTGGCTACAGCAGGAACGGACTTCTCATTTGCCGGCTCTTCGGCCTCGACATCACTCTCCCATGTCGCAAACGTGTGGAACCTCCGCTCGGTGAGCGTGACACCCGGTTCATTTGCTGCTTCAACTCTGTTCCCGGGCGCGCTTGCGGGACCGTTCAGCTTCAAAACGGGAGCGTACGCAGGTGCCACAACACTGGAGAATGGTGACGGATACTGGGTTCTCTACAGTGCGGCAGGCAGCAACACTATTTCCGGTACATCAGTGAGCGGCGTCTCGACAACAATCACCGTGCCGTCCTCGGGTCGGTGGGTCCTCGTCGGAGCTCCGTCGGTCTCCGTGCCGGCAGCAAACGTAACCATTTCCGGTGCCGGATCATTTATCTCCGGTTTCTATGGCTTCGAAGGCGCCTATGCGGCTGCTACAACACTTGAGCCTGGGAAGGCATATTGGGTTCTCGTCGGAGCTGTCGGCGGCGGCGGATCTGCTACGATCACAGTGGGCACGCCCGGTGGCAGCAGCTTCTTCAACACAACTGCTACCTACCGCGGCGCATTCCAACCGGGTGTCCCCTTCAGCTCGCAGTGGACAAGCGGATGGTCGAAGTTCAACCCTCAATCGATTCTTTACTAATTCCTTAAGGACACTACTATGAAAAAGATCTCTTTGCTGTTTCTCCTGGCCTTTGTGGTCGTAGGGATGGCATTCAGCCAGGGAGTCTCGTTCAAGGTGACCATTACGGCCACCGTTGGCGCGACCAGCATTCCGCTGAAGGTCGGCGTTAATGGCGACGGTGCCGGTGGCACAATTGTCGACAACACGATTGGTTATGACAAGAACCCGGCGTGGGGTGGTGACGTGAACTACGAAGATGTCCTTTCTCCCCCAGCTCCGCCTGATCCGTACGCTTTGGATGCCCGTCTGTTAACACCTCCCAATCGCCTCGTCACGGTCCCCTTTGGTCTGGGTGGCGGTGCATTGGAAGACTATCGTGGATTCTCAGCTACGGCACAAATTGACACGTTCGTCGTGCAGATGAGGGGTCACGATGATGTTGGAACCGACAATCTCGCCCCTGTGACACTGACGTGGCCGACCGGCCTCGGCAACTACGGCACCTCGTGGGTGCTGAAGCCGAAGTCCGGTACGACTTTCGCAGATGTCAATATGATGACGAGCACAAGTGCAGTCATTACTCCGTCAGTGGGTGGACCGGTTCAGGTCTATATCATCAAGACCGGAGCAATCGCACCCGCGGCTGTACGGTTTGATGTCAGCCCAGCATCCCTGGCGCTTGGGACGGTCACCCCGGGTCAGGTTGTAACGCAGAACATCACAGTAACAAACGGCGGCTCCAGCACGACTCTGAACGTCAGCGCTCCTGCCCTGAGTGGCGCAGTGACTGGCATCAGCCCGAGCACAGCGGTGAACCTTGGCCCGGGTTTGAGCCAGGTGTACAACGTTACGGTCACTGCTCCATCGTCCGATGGTCCGTTTACCGGCAACATCCATTTCACGCACAATGCAGCAGGCGGCAGTGCTGATATCCCGGTCTCCGGTACCGTCTCCGCCAACAACAACAAGCTGGCATTCGGCTCCGAAACGCCGGTAACGGTGTGGGACAACTCGAAGGCACGGTATCATGATTCATTGCAGATTCTCGGCCTCCAGCAGGGTCTCAAGGCCCTCCAGTTTGACCTCTTCACGAATGGCAAGATCATTCTTCGTTCTGTGAGGGCAGGCAGCCAGGTTCCGGCAGATCGCTTCGCTTTCGTGGCACAGATCATTCGTGGCCAGGTTGAACCGGACGGATCGACCAAAGATTCAGTCCGAATCCTGATCTACGGTAAGAATTCCGATGACACGCTTGCTGCAGGCTCCAGCTACAACGACATCGTGAAGATCGACTACGATGTAGTGAACCAGAGCGTCGAGCTTGACTCCACAACGATCACGGTCCGCAACATCACGGCGTCGACGTTCAACGGAACGCCGATTCCGATGACCCTCAAATCTGATCGCAAGATCCTTATCCGGAACCGCTCACTGCCGGGCGACATCAACGACGACGATGCAATCGACATCATCGATCTTCTGATGATCGTTGACCACATTACCGGTCGCAGCGTGTTGCCTGATACGGGTGCAGCGCCAACATTGTTCGACCGCGCGGATATTGCTCCCTGGCCGACCGGCAACGGCATTGTCGACGTTCAGGATCTCACGCTTCTCCAGAACATCATCCTCGCCAAGACGTACCCGGCCGGTGGTGAGTTCGGTGGTGAGACAATCAATCGTACCGCTCCGACACCGATCGTGCAGGAGCAGATGGTGTCTCTGAACAAGCTGTCAGGCACTGCCGGCACATCGTTCAAGGTCTATGTGACCAAGACCGGTATTGCGCTGCATGTGATTAATACGGTCCCATTGAAGGGATTCCAGGTTGACTTCGACAACGTGGGCCCGGTTCCACAAAACCTGAAGATCTACTCCCAGTTTGGTGAAGGCTTTGCGTTCAGCAACAACGGCAGCCTCCGTCTGCTGGTGTACGACGTCAAGGGTGGCGTGTTGGAAGCTGGTGACCGGATGGTCGTCAATCTTGCGTTCACGATCAGCTCGCCCGACAGAGTCACTCTGGATGGTATTGTTGCAGGAGACAAGGACAACGGAAAGGTGGACGGAGTTTCAGGCGCTGTGAGCAACGAGAATTCACCGGCTATTCCGTTGAATTTCGAGCTCGGCCAGAACTACCCGAACCCGTTCAACCCCAGCACCACCCTCCGCATCGGAGTTCCAGAAGCTGGCGATGTGAGCGTGAGAATCTTCAACACGCTCGGTCAGGAAGTCCGCACGCTGTTCCAGGGCCAATTGACCCCTGGCTTCCACACGATGCAGTGGAACGGCCGTGACAACAACGGTCAACAGATGGCTACCGGCACGTACTTTGTCCGGATGGTCACTGGCGGCGCTGTCCAGTCGCGGAAGATGATGTTGCTGAAGTAAGTTGTTGCCTTCTCACAGTGCCGCCGGAATTCATGCCGGCGGCGCTGTGTTCAATTTTTCCAATTTTGAACCGTCGAAAGGAAAAATCGAGATGAAATCCAATTTTACGATGCTCCGGCGCATGGCCGGCTTGCTTGCACTCCTTCTCTTTGCTCTTCACTTCGCAGTCGCACAATCGAAATACAAGGTCCCCATTACAATCACTACAACCGCATCGGTTCCCATTACCTTGAAGATCGGCGTCAACGGCGACGGCCCCGGTGGCAGTATCGTAGACAACACGATCGGATATGATAAAATCCCCACCTGGGGTGGCGATTCGACTTATCAGGACATGCTTTCTCCCCCGGCTCCTCCGGATCCATATGCGTTGGACGCGCGGCTCATTACACCTCCCAGCCGACCCACTTCAATTCCGCTTGGCCTTGGTGGCGGCGCACTCGAAGACTATCGTGGTTTCACGTCGACCACGCAGATCGACACTTTTGTCGTACAGATGAGGGGTCATGATGATGTTGGGACCGACAATCTCGCACCTGTAACTCTGACCTGGCCCTCAGGCCTCAACAAGCTTGCGCCAACCTGGGTTCTGAAGGCAAGATCAGGCGCGACATTCACCGATGTGAATATGCTTTCTACAACTTCAACAGTCATTACGCCGGCAGCCGGCGGGCCAGTCCAAGTATACATCATCAAGACCGGATCCCTGGCCGTTTCGGTCGAGAACGCAGGGAACGCATTGCCCGCCAGCTATGCGCTCAGTCAGAATTTCCCCAATCCTTTTAACCCGACAACGTCAATCCGGTTCGATCTTCCCGAGCGCGCACAGACGACTCTGCACGTGTACGACCTCCTGGGCCGCGTCGTCCGCACCCTGGTCAATACGACTCTCAATCCCGGTAGCTATCAGGTGACCTTAGACGGTGAAGGTCTTTCGTCAGGTATGTACATCTATCGACTTCAGGCAGGCCCGACAGTCCTTCATCGTCGGATGATGCTGCTCAAGTGAGCAGGAGGTTGAAATGGTCACCAGAAGCCTGTACCTCCTTTTCCTGATTTCATGGATCCCGAGCGATGTCCTCAGTGCCCACGCCTCGGCACTGGACAGCGTACGCGCTGCCATGTTTACCCTGACGAGCAGGGATGCGTCTGGGAACTCGCATGTGCTTCGATTCGGCGTGAGCCCGGGGGCGACATACGGATTCGACCGCGAGTTGCGCGAGTTTCCGATGCCTCCCTCTCCCCCTGCCCCGATCTTCGACTTCCGTTTCCTGGATCTCCCGAAGCAGCCACGGAATCCTGCCACTGGTTCCTACGCTGACATTCGCGGATGGCCTTCCACGGCATCACGGGACACGTTCGCGGTGCGATACGTCCCCATGAACGGTGCGTACCCCATGAAGGTTACTTTCGACAGGGGCCTTGTCTGTTGCGCCGATTCCGTGACACTCATCATCGATGGTGAACATCGAGTCTTGCGACCAGAGGTTTTCGCAGATCCCATTTCGTTCGAAGGGCCATCCGACCGGTTCGTCTTCATTGTTCACTGGAAATCAATGGAGCTTCTGCAGGGAGGACCGGGGCGATGAGGCCTTTTCTCCGGCGTCTCGTGTTGATCACCGCACTGGCTGCTCAAACAGTTCTTCTCTTTGGCCAGGTTGAGCCGCGAGTCGCGCGTGACGCGTGGCTTCAGAATGCTTCTCCACTCCAGCGGGTCTCCAAGCTCGCTCCCCGCACACTCCTTTCGATTGCCGCCGACACGTCCAACTGGAAGGCGTTGGAAACCGGATTGAGCGGGTATGGAGAGGCCCTGGCGACGCGCGACAGCGCACTCTTCGTTGGCGGCATTTTCATGACGGCAGGCGGACAACCAAGCCAGGGAATCGCACTCTGGAACGGGTACTGGTCGGGAGTCGGGGGTGGAACGAATGGATTCGTCTATGCAGTGGCCGTCCGGGGAAATGACGTCTACGTAGCGGGTCAATTCACCTTGGTAGGCGGATCGATCAGCGCAAACAATATCGCACGCTGGGATGGTTCGGCATGGCACGCGCTGTCGAATGGCCTTACGAGTACAGGTGGTGGAGCATACATTCTCACGCTCGCTTTCAGGGACACGATACTTTTTGTCGGCGGCTCATTCAACAGAGCCGGGAGTCTTGCTGCAAACAACCTTGCACGCTGGAATGGCGTCACGTGGGACACCGTTGCCGGCGCGCCGGCGGGAACAGTCTCGGCCCTGGCTGTGAATGCGAACGATCTGTATGTCGGGGGGGCATTCACAAGCGCAGGGTCGGTTCCCCAGACACACCACCTCGCCCGCTGGAACGGTTCTCAGTGGTTCGACATCGGCGGCGGAACAAACAACACCGTTGTTGCCATCGCATTTCAGGGGAGTGACGTGCTTGTGGGAGGATTCTTCGACACAGTTGGAACCGTCCGGGCAAGATCTATCGGACGCTGGACCGGCACGACGTGGCAAGGGGTCGGCTATGGCCTGGCAAACTGCGTCAACAGTATCGTCCCTCAGACAGATGGCACCATCTTCGCCGGAGGCAACTTTAACTACAAGTACACGGCGACGGACAGCACTCCGATCGGATATGTCGCTGCGTGGAGGAATGGAGAGTGGCAGCCGCTCGAGAGCGGACTTAACGGCCCCGCAAATGCGATCGTGTACGACCGCGGCGATCTCTATGTCACCGGCTACTTCACAACGGCCGGAGGGAAGAGCGTCAATGGGATCGCGGTCTATCGGGAGAAAACGGAGACATCATACCTCCAGGGCTGGAACCTTGCTTCAATGCCCCGATTGGCGAGGTCCACCGCCACCGACGACGTTTTCCCGACCGCACAAGGTATCTACCGCTATACATCGCAGGGATACAGCAGGCCCACGACGATTGAGTTTGGACGCGGGTACTGGGCATACTACGCAGCGCCGACTGTCAACGCGGTCTACGGTTCGAATGCGGATTCTGCCTCAGTGACGGCAGCGAGCGGCAATTCGTGGATCCTCATCGGCGGCCTGACACTTCCGGCCTCCGTCTCGGTCATCACGTCAACGCCGCCAAATTCATTCGGCCAGGTCTTCGGCTATAGCGGCACGGCGTACACTCAGACCGTCACACTCGAGCCGGGGCGCGGATACTGGCTTTACATTATGCAGCCTTGCACAATTCACATCGTAGGTCATTGAAAACGTTGATCGTGCTTACGGAGCTTGGCCACATTCATGAAAACTATTCGAACCAGTGCGCTCCTTGTTTTCATCGTTACGACGTCTCTGGCGCAGGTTCCGGTCATTTCATCGATCGTCCCTGTCGGGGGCAGGGCTGACTCAAGTGTGTACGTCAACGGCACGGGATTCTCGGCGATTCCGTCCGAGAACCAGGTCTTCATCGGACCGATGGAAGCACCGGTCCTCACCAGCACTCCCACTTCCGTGGCATTCCGCGTTCCACGCGGCATCTGGTCGGCTCCGGTAACCGTTCGCACACCGCAGGGTCAGGCCATCAGCAGGGACTGGTTCAGCCCCCTGGTGGGCTGCTCTCGGACGCTCGACTCAAGTGCCTACACAATATCCCGTTCGCTCGGAGCGGTTGGATACAATCCTGCCATCGTCATCTTCTCCGACATCGACGGAGATGGAGTTGCTGATCTCCTTGTCGCCAACAGGAGCACGAACTCGGTGACCGTCTTTCGGACTGTTCCATTCGGCCCATCCATCAGCACCTACTACTTCTCAACCGACGCGGACATTCTGACGGAATTCTACCCGACCGATCTGAAGAGTGCGGACATGAACAACGATGGGAAGTGGGACATCATCACGACAAATCATTTTAGCCCGACAATCCGCGTCTGGCCAAACCACAGCAGCCCCGGAAACACTGTTATCGCGCCGGCCCGCGAAGTTCAAACTCAGGATGGGAGCAAGCACCTGGCGATCGCGGATTTTGACAACGACGGCAAACTGGACATTGCGGTGGCGTGCAGGGACACCGGTCTTGTCGAGGTACTCAGGAACACCACAACCCGGTCCGACAGCATATCGTTTTCTCCTCCCGTCGCTTCGCTGCGTCTGACCGGCGTCACCTCGATTGCCGCAGCCGATCTTGACGGCGATGGCCGGACAGATATTATCCTTGCATCCGAAGGAGAGGGCAGGATCGTCATAATGCAGAATATCTCCGGCCCGGGAGGAATTTCCTTCTCGGCTGCGCAGAGCGTCATCCTCCTCCCCTCCCCTGCTGATATTCAGGTGGCGGACATGAACGCCGACGGACGTCCTGACATTGTTGCTGTTTCAGCAACTTCATCGCTCATCGCGCTCTATTCAAACACATCGACGCCTGGCTCAGTTTCATTTACGACTTCGTGCACCCTCCCCACTCCTTCCAACCCCAGCCGTGTGGCGATTGCAGACTTGAATGCCGACGGGTCACCCGATGCTGCGGTTGTGACGCTCGGCGGCATCGCGGCTTTGTACAGGAACAAAGGTGGGACAGGGTGCATCCTACAGCAAGAATATGTCTGGTCATTCGGCGGATCATCATATGGCGTGGCCATCGGGGATCTCACTGGAGATAACAAAGCAGACCTTGCTCTTTCCGACTTCGCTCAAGGACTTATACACCTCTATCAAAATACTCTTCCGGAGGTCACTGAAGTCTCGTTGCGAGCTGGTTGGAACATGGTCTCTGTTCCACGCCATCCCGCCTCCTCCCTTGCGAGTGATCTCTTTCCGACTGCTTCCTCCCTGATCTTTGGCTTCACCGGAGCGGCGTATGTCGGCCGTGACACCCTGGCGGTCGGCCCCGGATACTGGGTCTATTATCTTGCAGCAACACTCAACTCCATCGGCGGAACTGAAGTGACAAGTGCCTTTGTAGATCTCCCGGTAGCCAACCGTTGGTATCTGATCGGATCACTCACAACACGCATCCCGCGCAGCGCACTGTTTTCAGAGCCTGCGGGGGCATTCAGCGGGAGCGAAGTGTTCGGACTCGTCAATGGTGCGTACCGCAATCCGGATTACCTGGAACCCGGCCTCGGTTATTGGATCTATATTAATCAACCTTGCAGAGTGCGATTGCAGTCTCAGTAATCTGACGCGGATCGGCGCTCATATGTTCACGAGTGTATCATGCCAGAAGGGAAACCTGTTCTTATGCGCCACCTGCTCATCATTGGAGTTCTGATCGGCGCTCACCTGGCGGTATTTGCCCAAGCTCCTGCCCCGATCAATCCGCACGCACAACCGACGGGGACAACCATCGTGCTCAACTGGCAGCACGACACTTCATCTCCTCCTCCTCTCCGATACCGCATCTACCGCGGGACAGATTCGCTTGGCACACCCCTCCTCGATTCGACGGCCTCGACATTCTACGTCGATACGCCGGCAACCCGAGTGCAGACATTTTTCTACCGGGTTTCGTCAATCGACAGCGCAGGGGCCGAAAGCCCCTCAAGCGCGGCTGTCGCCTCTCGTGCGGATGGACTCGTGGCACTCTATCTCTTCTCCGGCAACCTGGCCGACAGCTCAGGCAACGGATATGACCTCACGAATCACCTGTCCGCGTCGGCCGCTGACAGGTTTGGCGGGGCGGACAGGGCACGTACCTACAACGGAACAACTGCGTTCGCAGAACGTGACGGTGGATTCGAGCTCGGCGACCAATTGACCTTCACTGCCTGGATCAAGCCCTCTCCGAGCCAATACATCTATTCGACGATCGTCTCGCTGGGAGATGCCGCAGGAGATATCCGACTGGGATACCTGCCATTCGAGAACCGATTGACTTTCGACGGATGGCTGTCGAGCATCGCGGTCGGTATCTTTCGCTCCAACAGCAGCGTGCCCGTCGACAGCTGGAGCTTTGTCTCAGGAACCCTTCAGGCCGATCAGTGGAAGCTCTATTTCAATGCCACTCTTGACAGCACTCTCGCATCTCCGCGAGGATCATATCACAACCTGAATCTCACCATTTCCAAAAACCCTGGACCTTACAATCAGGACTACTTCCCGGGGGGCATCGACGATGTGCGCCTGTACAACCGCGCCCTCTCTCCCGTAGAAATCGACTCCCTGTTTCATGAACGCGGCTGGAACATGATTTCGACGACTCATGCACCGCTCCAGTGGTCCCTCACCTCGATTGGCGTCGTTCCACCATCGCTGCTCGCATCAACCACGCTTCCAGGTACGATTGCAGGCCCCTTTCGCTTTCGCGACGGGACATACCGCCTGGCTGATACTCTCGCGACCGGAGAAGGCTACTGGGCTCTCTACCCTTCGGCTGGAACGACAACAGTTGGCGGCATTGCTGCCGACAGCGTCGTTGCCCAGGCTACAGTGACCGGAACGGGGTCCTGGATGCTCGTAGGGGCTCCATCCGCTTCTCTTCCCATCACAAATGCTCGTATCAACGGACCTGCTCTCTTCTCATCGGACTTTTTCACATTCAGCAATGGCGCGTACGTTCGTGCCACATCTTTCGAGCCAGGCAAGGCATACTGGGTTCTTCTCCAACCGGTCGGCGGTGGCGGAGTTGTGAGCGTTACAATTGGTCCGTGAGGAAGCAGACAACGATGCGAACTTCAGGAACAAGAGTGCTGATCAAAGGACGATCTCCGACGGTTGAGATGCGAGAGAGGCATCGGCTCTCTCAGGTTCTCCACGCCGTTGCGATCATCGCCGCAATGGCGCTCTGCTTTTCGAACTCTCGCGCGGAAATCAAGCACTGGACGAACGCCACAGGCAATTCCAACATGGGTTACGATCTCAACTGGAATCCGGTCGGTGCGCCGACCGATCTTGACACGATCGTCATTGATGCGGGAGTCGGCTACGCAGCTGTAACGGCGGCCACCATGACGGTTGCCCGCATTGTCATACCTGCCGGCGGCATGCTCGTCGTTCGAAAAGCCGACAATGGCAAATACCTCACGGTTCGCGGCGACATTGTCGTCGAAGCCGGAGGCTCGTTCACGACCGCAGGCAGTCCCGGCACAAACGGCCCGGTTGTTTACGTCGGGGGCAATATCATCAACTATGGCCTATGGAATATCGGGGGCGTCGGAGGCTCGAATGCAGGCTTCGTATTGACCGGAGCGAACCAGGTCATCAGCGGAACGGGGAGTCTCGTATTTCAGAATCTCAGTTGTGCCTCGGGCTTCACGATTGACGGCACGTGTGTGACGTATCTCGGGACCTACACCGGCCCTCCACCCACGTTGCTCAACGGCGACTGTTTCGGGTCGGGTTACCAGATTACCGCAACTGTCGGAGCAGGCGGAAATCTAAGTCCTGCAGGAACGAGCATTGTCAACGTCGGCGGCAGTCAGACGTACACGATCATACCCGATTCGACACACATCATCTCCGATGTCCTGGTCGATAGTGTTTCTGTTGGTGCCGTGACGAGCTACCTGTTCTCGAACGTGACGGCAGATCATATGATTCAAGCGACATTTGCAGCCAATTCGCCGGCTGTTGCCGGGAAGCGCTTCGTGCCGTCGCAGTATGGCACCATCCAGGTGGCGGTTGACGCCGCCGAGCCGGGCGATACTGTCATCGTTGCTCCAGGGTTGTATATCGAGGCGGTCACCATCCCGAAGCATCTGTGGATTTTCGGACCCAATGACGGGAAGGAGAACAGCGAACGCGGATTGGAAGCTGACCTCAAAGGGTCCTTCAGACTCCTGACCAACAACATCACGATTGGGGGCTTCACGGTTATTGATGGAACAGTCATCAGCGGCGAGCGCACAGCGTTCTGGATCGACGCAGCGACAAGCGGCCACACACTCCGCTTCAACATCCTTGAAGGGACAAGAGCAGATATCTGCCGCGGCTTCCTGTTCGGCTACAACACAAACGCGACACGCATTTCCAGGAACGAGGTCTTCAACTGGACCTCGGGCGCTTACATCAATCCAACGGCCGCACCTGACAGTATCCTCTTTGAAGGAAACACATTCCGCGACAACTTTGTCGGCATCGGCTCCGACGGCATCAACAACGTTGTGCTGACCGACAACCGATTCACCGACAATTCGTTTGAGGGATGGGGGTATTCGGATGTAGAGCACAGAGGCGGCGCCGGACTCATGGCCACCGGCAACACGTTTGAACGGAATGGTTGTGCGATCAGGAACTACGATGCCAGTCACGTGATCAGTGCTGGAAACAACTTCTGGGGCTCCATTTACGGCCCAAAGGACACTCTCGGAACGACGGAAGTGCCCGATGCTTCCGTGGTGCCTGTCTCGGCGCTTCTTAACAGGATGCCGGTCGGAGATTTGGGGGATCCGGTCAGTGAGAATGTCGACTACAATCCCTGGGTGGGGAGTCTTGGGGCGATGACAGCGATCGCGATTCACCGGGGGTGGAACCTGCTGAGTCTTCCGCGTGAACCCGCAACGCAACGCGCCTCGTTCTTGTTTCCACCGATCGTCGAGGGCATGTTCTTTGCGTATAACCAGAGTTCCTACATTCGACGGGATTCACTTGAAATCGGTCCGGGCTATTGGGGCTTCAGCGGGCTCGATTCAGCTCTCGTCGAAGTCCCCGGAACGGAGAGTTCCCGACTATCGATCGTTGTCCCACAAGGAATGAAATGGGCGCTCGTCGGGTCTGTGACAAATCCGCTTCCCGTATCCAACCTCATTTCGGATCCGCCGGGCTCGATCCTCCCCGGCTCCGTATTTGTTTACAGCGGAGTGTCGTACAGCTCATCTGCCACACTCGAACCGGGAAGAGCGTACTGGATATTCGTCACACAGCCATGCGTGGTGACGCTCCGGCAATGAGCGATGTGGCATATTCGAATTCGAGTCATCTTACATCAACAACGTGAGGAATGGGGGACGGAAGAGGAGAAACCTGGGGGCCAGACTGGTCTCCTGTAATCCGCTGATATCGTAAGGAGCTCACCGGGCGATGACGCCGTTGACGGTTCTCTCGGACGACCGAGGGGTACGCATCGCTTTGGTGGGCTCCGCTATTTTTAGGCGG
>Ga0233425_10009594_pt1 | contig 12161 bp, 8 predicted proteins | sample Watercolumn_Towu_2_FD_181712 | JGI IMG/M metagenome (GOLD analysis project Ga0233425, IMG submission 181712) | Freshwater microbial communities from Lake Towuti, South Sulawesi, Indonesia - Watercolumn_Towuti2014_140_MG | ecosystem: Environmental > Aquatic > Freshwater > Lake | place: Indonesia...
AGCAGAAAGGCCATTCTGAATATCATCGGTTCAGCTGGTTAGATCGTCCCGACTCGTCGGGAAGGTCGTCCTGCTCGAGCCCCGTCCGCCCCGCCATTTCACCTGCACAAAACCATACAAAGACATTCACCAGCCTTTTCTTTCCTTGTGTCGCTCCTCTTGCCGTGATATAAGTTAAATAGGGGGAAGGAAGGGAATAGTAATATCCGGCATCTCTCTTTTTTAAGACCTCCCTTCCCTGAATCTGCTTGATCATCATGGGGGAACCGTTATGGAAGAGTCCAGCTCCAAAATATGAATCGGTGAACTTCTGATCCAGGAAGGTTATATCACTGAAAAACAGCTCCAGGAGGCTATCGGCCGGCAGGCACAGGAGAACAGGGAATGTGCCGCATACCACCCCATTGGAGAGATCTGCGTAAAACTCAAGTTTCTGTCACGCACTGACCTGGACCATCTCCTGAGAAAGTACAGGAAGAGGATCCAGTTGGGTGACCTTCTCACTAACATGGGGCTGCTTACGTGTGAGCAGGTCAGTGAGGTGCTCGAGACCCAGCAGGTGCAGGGGGGAAGGTTCGGCCAGATCGTTGTGGAGCTCGGCTACATAACTGAGACAGACCTTATCAATTCCCTCAGCACTCAGCTAGGCATCCCGAGGATAATCCCAAGCGCTGGAATCGTGGACCCCTCGATTCTCAAAGGGATCAACAAAACCTTCCTTCAGAAAAATGAATGCCTGCCTGTAAGCCGCGACGGCGATCTCGTAACTGTCATAATGAGCGATCCGCTTTCCGAAGAAAAGATACACCTGCTGGAGGATATCTTCAAATGCACTGTTGAACCGGCCATTGCAAGCCCCGAAGATATTATGAAGGGTATAAAGCTTATATACGACGAGCTTGGGATGGTCCAGGCCCAGCCCGACCTTAGATCCTCTAAGAGCGCCTATAGAAGTCTTGTGATTACCGAAAGCCCCACAGGCGAACACTTTGAAGAGAATATAGTAAAGGTAGCAAACTATATAATCACAAATGCCATTGCGGAAGGTGCAACGGACATCCATATCGAACCGCTCGAGAACATGCTTCGTGTGCGCTACAGGGTAGACGGGATACTGAGACACAAGACAGACCTCCCGCTGCATATGTCCTCGACCTTGTCCAGCCGCATAAAGGCAGTCAGCGGCATGGATATTTCCGACAGGAGAAAGCACCAGGACGGAAGGCTTGGGGCCCGCGTCATGAACAAGACGTTCGACCTGAGGATATCTTCCTATGCATCCATCACAGGCGAGGCGATCACGATCAGGATACTTCCCAAACAGAGCAGTCTTATGGACATCGACATGATCGGCCTCTCCCCGAGAAATCTTACAATATACAAGAACATGCTGAAGATACCTTCAGGCATTGTGATGGTCACCGGACCGAGCGGGTGCGGCAAGACGACGACTCTTTATGCATCCATCCACTATCTGAATGACCGGGAGAAGAAAATAATTACTGTAGAAGACCCCATAGAATATACCCTTGCAGGCATCATTCAGGGACAGGTCAGCGAAAAGACGGGGCTGACATACAACAACTGCGTCAGGTCAATACTGCGTCAGGACCCGGACATCATTATGGTAGGAGAGATCCGGGACAAGGAGTCAGCCGAAGCTGTCATAGAGACCTGCCTCACAGGACACAAGGTCCTTACATCCTTCCATACAGAAGATACAATAGGTGCACTTCTGCGGCTTCTGGACATTGGGATCGAGACCTTTCTCATCTCTTCCACTGTCATGTCAGTTTTGTCACAGAGACTTGTAAGGACCCTCTGTCCTTATTGCAGGACCGATTACAGACCGTCTGAAGAGGTACTTGCGGCCTTTGACAGCATCAGCCCAATGAATATAGACAACTTCAGATTCTCGACAGCGACAGGCTGTCTTGAATGTAACAACAGCGGGTTCAAAGGCCGCACAGCAGTGAGCGAGATACTTGTGCTGAACAATGATGTCCGTGATGCCATCCTGAGCAGGACATCGTCCGGCAATATAAGGCTTGTCGCAAGAAGGAGCGCCCAGCTCATATCCATGCGCGAGGATGGCTTCTATAAGGCGACTCAGGGGCTTACATCTCTTGAAGAGGTCGTCAGACTTGTCCCATATCACGAAACTGACGCACTTGTGCCATATTCTGCCGAAGATATCGTCTCCATCTCCCGCATGGAGGGGTGAGAATATGCATGAATCTGCAGGAGAATGAAGGGATCAATAATGGGTGGGCATAATGTGGCCTGTTACATGAACACCGGCAAGAGAGAAGACCAGCAAGACTGTATCTTTCTGGATGGGAAGATAATCCAGGAGAACATGGATGCAGTTACTTATGCTGAAATGCTTCCGGACAGCAGGGTCTTGCTCGCGGTCTGCGACGGCATGGGCGGATTAAGGCATGGGGAGCGGGCAAGCAGATTTGTATGCCAGATGCTGAAAAAGGAACTGGCAGGGATGAAATCCGGCAGAGCATCCGTAACGACGATACTGAAGAGGATACAGGATGAGATGGAGCGCCAGGAAATGAGGAATACCGGTTCCACTGTAGCGGGCATAGTTATGGATAACAATAAAACAATGATCTTCAATGCGGGTGACAGCAGGGTTTACAAGATAGCGGGAGGCGGTATAGTTAGACTTTCCCATGATCATTCACTTGTCCAGAGTGCGATAGACAGCGGCCATATATCGGAGTGGGAATCCCTGCATCATCCATACAGGCATGTTATCACCTTCGGCATGGGTGATGTCTTCAGCGAGCTGTGGAGCGGAAATGGCAGGGCATATGTCAGGGAAGATATCCTCGGTCAAAATGAGTATTACCTCATCTGCAGCGACGGTCTGCATGATCTCCTTGAAGATTCGGAAATATTGGAGATGTTGAGCCCGGACCCATTTGATAGACTGCCCGAAATGATCAGCCGGATAAAGGATAAGATGAAGGACAATCTGAGTTTGATCCTTGCAGGAAGCGAGCGAAACTGAGACCATGAAAAGGGAATCTGCGCAGGAGCTGATAAAGAAGGTCCTGCCAACCTATGAGGTCATGGAGATGATCGGCGAAGGCTCATTCGGCGCCGTATTCCGCATAAGGGACAGCCTCAAGGAAAGGGCCGTAAAGATCATACAGCTCAGCGCAACATCAAGCATAGACAAGAGCGGCATATCAAGCGGCAGGGCAAAGGTGGAAAGGGACTTCAGGCATCTCATAGAGAGCTATGAGAAGATCGCCTGCAATGAGATAGTCACGATCCATGATTTTTACAAGATCCAGGCAAGTATTGATGACAACCAGGCCACTGCCTATGCACTCGTCGTAATGGAACTCTACCCCTTTAATCTTAATCAGTTCGAGGTCGATTACTTCAAGAGGAACAATCGGCTTCTGCCTGCAGGGACTGCGCAGTCGCTCATGGAAAAACTGGCATATATCCTTGATATTCTCTATTCAAGGCAGGGATTTCTCTTCGAAGACCTGAAGCCGGAGAACCTTCTGCTGAAGGAATCAGATAATGATATAAAAATGGTTGCAGGAGACATTGGCGGCCTCAAAAGGCTGAGGAGCGTTTCGACTACCGGCTCACAGATCACCCTCTCTTATTCAGCCCCGGAAGTAATCCGAAAAGGTCATAAGCCCGATATACGTTCGGTGATCTACTCATTCGGCCTTATATCATTCTTCATTATTGAAGGACATGTGCCCTATGAAGACAGTGAGATCGTTGAACGCATTGACCTTATAAAAGAAGACGGATTGCCCTTTGCAAGGACAGATATTCCCGACAATATCAGAACGCTTATCAGCACCTGTCTCTCATTTGAACCGGAAAACAGATATCAGACATTCGGGGAGGTACTGGATGCAGTTCGGGGAAAGATCAGTGAACAGAGAGCTGCTTTCAGCGGACAGACCATTGACCTGTCAGATTTTGCAAAGGCCCCCTCATCCGTCCCGGGTGAACCGGCGCAGAAGGAACCATTATCAGCTCTGAAAAATCCCTTCGCCAGATTCACTCCGTGGGGCGGGGTCAAGGGGGCAGTTACTCACCAGAGATCTGCTGCCGAATCCAGACAGCGGCTACAGGAACAGGCTGACACCTCAAAGATCGACAACGAATTGAACAATCTTGTCGTCAGGACCGGAGACCTGTACAAGATACAGAACCAGAGCTGCAAGGTCTCGGGCGATATTGTAATCGAGATCGGCGGAACCCTCTCAATCGAGAATTCCAAACTCTTCTTTGCTTCTGATTCAGGGATAATCTCTTCCGGAACTCTGAAGGCAAAGAATGTTTCATTCATGCCATTTGAATCCATAAAAAAATGGACAAACATCTCACTGAATCTTTCAGGCTCAAAAATGAACGTACTCGATGGCTGCAGGTTCAGGGGCTGCGGAGGCAGGACATGGGGCCAGATAAAGACAGCTCTGCGCCTGCGTGGCTATCCGCTTCGTGACGACTACACTTACGGCGGCGCACTTTTCATCGCAGAGGCAAAAGAGCAGGCCCTGATCATAAACGACTGTTCGTTCTCCAACTGCTCATCTTATGAAGGCGGGGCGGTCTATTGCCTCAAGTCCCAGCCCACGATAGCCCACAGCACATTCGATAACTGTTCTGCCTCACTGACAGGCGCCGGCATAAGTCTGTTCGAATCCACATTATCTCTGAAAAAGTGCCGCCTCCAGTCATGCACTGCAGGCAAGGAGGGAGGAGGAATGCACCTGAAGTCTTCAAGCGCTATTGTCGATGACTGTATCTTCGAGAATTGCATAACAAGACACATGTACGGAGGCGGCATATACTGTTCCGCATCTTCCCCTACCATCAAGGACTGCCGATTCAACAGGTGTATTGCAGACAGGGATGGCGGGGCAATATTTGCTGACAGGGAAAGCAGGCCCCAGTTGATGTTCCCTTCATTTGCCAATTGCAGGCCGAACAACACAAATGTCGGGAACTACTGATATGTCAAAACATCTTTTGTGCCGCATCATAGCAGCTGGGCAGGGTAATAAATGAACGGCGAAGCATTATCACCGGATAACAGGAACCAAAGCATAAGCATAGACAAACTGCTTGAGGAACTCGAACGCATAAACAGCCTCATAAGGGACAGATATACAAAAAATATCACTGTAATGTTCACTGACCTGAAGGGATCGACCTCAATTACCGAGGCCAGGGGCGACATCTTCAGCCGTGGTCTCATCAAAAGACACAATGACGTTGTTCTGCCACTCATAAGCAGCAACAAAGGGACCCTCGTCAAGACGATGGGTGACGGAACCCTCTCTTTCTTCGAAGATCCTGCCGACGCCGTACGTGCTGCCATCCGGATACAGAAAGATCTGAACAGTCAGAACCTTTGCCGTGACAGCGATATCAGGATCGAGCTCAGGATAGGTCTGAACACAGGTACAGGCATTGTGGAACCGAATGACATTTTCGGTGATGTGGTCAATGTTGCAGCACGCTTTCAGTCCTTGGCTGACCCGGGCGGGATAGTCATGTCTGAAAGCACGTTCAAGGCAATAAAGGACATGGATGAGTTTTACTGCAGGCATGTTAAAACTACGATGCTGAAAGGAAAGAAAGATCCATTCAGGATATTCAAGGTCTTCTGGGACGAGACCGAGATAGAAAAGGACAGATCAGAGTGCCTGCCGCAGTCTGCTGAGAATATTGCGTCAGATGTACTGTTCCCGTCTTCTATTTACACACTCGCACCTCCCGGGGATGCGGCTCATGAAGCCGCCACCGAGGACTCTGTGCTTGTCCAGAAGACAACAAGACTTCTGGCAGTCAATGAGATATTGGAGCTATTTCTTTTTTGCGAGGAGTTCATTGAATCAAGCTCGATACAGCGAATGTACGCAACACTGAGGCATGATCTCGAGACCAGCGCCAGGATAGAGACCCATCTGCAGGGTGACAAGGCCTTCTGGTTCTACAGGGAATCGATCTCGGTCGGCCGGACTCCTGACGCTGATCTCCCTTTGACAAACCAGGCCCTTCCCAGGATCCGTAACATCATCGGAATAAGGGGCGGCACGCCTTTTTTGAGGTCAGAGGACCGGGGCACAGGAAATGATCCAAAGCTCATTATCAGGAACAGCGCCGGAGAGGCAGAGATCAAGCCAAATATTGAATACCCTCTCGGAAAGACCGGAGAGATAGTAATTGCGACATGTTTCCCTCTCGCATACAGGGTCCACAGGGAACGTTTCCTTGTGCTGACCGTTATGAACCCTGAAGAATGCATAAAGAAGCAGTTCAACATAAGGCTCGAAGACATCTGGAAGAATTTCCCTGCGGAGAGCGAGCGCAGGATCATCATAGGCCGATAGGTCCCAGGATAAGACCTCAATCAGTTCCCTCCGGTCAAGGTTGACTTTATAAATAACCGGCATTTACACTGTATCTCCATGAAAAAAGACCTCGCGAAACTGCTTGCGCTTGCGCTCGAAAAGATGGATATCCACCCTGTCCCGTCCATAGAGATCGAGATACCGAAAGAGGAAGCCCACGGTGATCTTTCAACGCCCATAGCCATGGGCCTCTCAAGGTCATTGAAGAAAGCACCGAGAAAGATAGCTGAAGAGATCATCAATGCTTTGCCGAATAAAGACATGTTCGAAAAGATTGAGATAGCCGGACCGGGGTTCATCAATTTTAAATTCACAAAAGAATACATGCATGCTGCACTCGTAAAACTGCTTCATGAAGACAGGTCCCTGCTTCGCGAGGACATCGGCAGGGGCAGAAAAGTGCTCGTAGAGTTCGTCAGCGCCAATCCGACAGGCCCGCTGCATATCGGCCATGCGCGCGGGGCAGCAATCGGAAATGCATTGTGCAATCTGCTTGCCGAGTCAGGCTTTGTTGTCGAAAGGGAATATTACATCAATGATGCAGGCAGGCAGGTCAGGCTGCTCGGACAGTCAGTATATGCCAGATACCAGCAGATGTCAGGAAATGACATGCCCTTCCCTGAGGACGGCTACAAGGGACAGTATATAGATGATGAGGCATCAGACCTCATGGCCGAATTCGGAGACAAATACAGAAATGTACCGTTCGAAGAGTGCGGCAGCGAGATCGTCACGCGCACATACGGAAGGATGCTGTCACTCGTCAGGAACGATCTTTCGCGTTTCTCTGTGAGGGAGTTCGACAACTGGATAAGCGAGAAGGATATCTGCGACAGGGGAGAGGTCAGGAAGGCTGCTGACGCACTTGCAGAGAAAGGCTTCATCTACAAAAAGGATGGCGCTGTATGGTTCCGTTCGACCGATTTCAGCGATGACAAGGACAGGGTTGTGACAAAGAGCGACGGGGAGAATACCTACTTTGCCTCGGACATCGCCTATCACAAGAACAAGCTCGACAGAGGGTATGACATTATCATAGATATCTGGGGAGCTGACCATCACGGATACATCCCGAGGATAGAGTCAGTAATGCAGGCCTTCGGTTATGACACATCGAAGTTCATGGTGATACTTGTTCAGATGGTAAATCTGCTCAAACATGGACAGCCATTCCAGATGTCGAAGCGTGCAGGCACCTTCGTGACATTGAGCGAGATAATCGACCTTGTCGGGCCGGATATCACAAAGTTCATATTCCTGACGAGAAAATCCGACAGTCACCTCGATTTTGACGTTGATGTCGTGACGGCAACCTCCTCAGAGAACCCTGTATTTTATGTGCAGTACGCAAATGCGCGCATAAACAGCATCATCGCCAATGCCTCGGAAAAAGGCCTGACAGCTGAAGCCAGGGCAGACCTGGCACTGCTTACCGAACCTGAGGAGGCAAGGCTCATTAAAAAGGTGCTTTCATATCCGATGGCAATCGGGAGCGCAGCCCTCTCTTATGAACCTCACCGCATCACCACATATCTCCAGGAGCTTGCGGGCATGTTCCATACCTATTACCACAACCACAGGATCATCGGTGATGACATGGACCTCAGTCTGGCACGCATTGACCTATGCAGGGCAGTCAGGACAGTAATAACCGATGCCCTGAATATTCTGGGTGTTACAGCGCCTGACAAGATGTAACTGAACCCAAAAATATTGACACGGAACATGGAGTCCTGCTTAAATATTTCACTATGATAAACAAATCGGAAAAGATCTGGATGGACGGAAAGTTCGTTGACTGGGACAAGGCAAATGTCCATATACTGACCCACACCCTGCATTACGGCCTCGGCATGTTCGAAGGCATACGCTGCTACAGGACAGACAAGGGTTCCGCAATATTCAGGCTCGATGAGCATGTGGACAGACTGATTGCATCAGCCCACATATTCAATATTGAGATACCATTTTCGAAGAAAGAGCTGAGCGATGCGATCGTAAAGACAGTAAAGATCAACAAGCTCAGGGAATGCTACATAAGGCCTCTCGTGTATATAGGCTACGGTGCAATGGGCCTCTACCCCAAAGGGAATCCGATAAATGTTGCTATAGCAGCATGGCCATGGGGAGCATACCTTGGCGATGAAGGACTCGAAAAAGGCATCAGGGTCCAGGTATCGTCATTCACAAGGCACCATGTCAACTCCACAATGACAAGGGCAAAGGTGTGCGGATACTATGTAAACTCCCAGATCGCAAAGAAAGAGGCGATCGCATGCGGATATGACGAGGCGCTCCTGCTTGACCCTGAGGGTTATGTGTCTGAGGCAAGCGGAGAGAACATCTTCATAGTCAGGAACGGGGTGCTCAAGACGACGCCGCTCACTACAATACTTGAGGGCATCACAAGGGACAGCATTATGACAATAGCCAGGGACAACAGGATCCCTGTATCTGAGGAACGGTTTACCCGCGACGAGATATATATTGCAGACGAGGCATTTTTTACAGGAACGGCAGCAGAAGTTACCCCCATAAGGGAAATAGACAACCGCCGGATCGGCAAGGGCGCGAGAGGCAAAATAACAAAGAAGCTCCAGTCAATATATTTTGATGTTGTGAAGGGAAAGAACAGAAAGTACGAACGCTGGCTGACACGGATCTGATCAGCAGCTGCAGATAAAATAAAAAACCCTCTGTACAATACAGAGGGTTTTTTATTTTTATGAATCCTGATTATTTCTTGTGGCACTTTGCGCAGCTTGCTGCGTCGCTTGTCTTGAAAGCCTTTGTGCCGTTGTGGCACTCACCGCAGTTCTTGCCTGCGTTCATGTCGGCCATTGTGTACTTGCCACCCTTCTTCATCTGGAAGATCTTGGTGTGGCAGTCATTGCACTTAAGGCCCTTGTCAGCGTGGGTCTTGCCGTCAAACACGACCTTGCCTGCTCCGCCTCCTGCGAACTCAACTGTCTTTCCGGGAGGAACTGCGAGTGCGCTGCCGACAAAAGCAACGATAACGAGCATAGTAACAAAAAATACTGTCTTCTTCATCTCTTCACCCCCTTTCGCTTTTGGAATTTATTCCTGCCATACAGGAAATCAATTTTTATGCCAGGCAAATTATAGCAATATCAAAAGATATTCTGCAAAAACGGTTTCCCCAAAAAGTTAAGCATTTTCCCTATCCGGAAAACTTTTAAAGTATATATTACGGCAACTCCCATATGTCAAGACAAATAACCCGCTGTTTGCTTTATCAAAGAATCCCGTGTTAATATTTTAAGAAAATTTCAGGAGAACTTCATGCCGAACATGATAAAAACCGGATTGACCTTTGACGATGTTCTGCTTCTTCCCTCAAGGTCGGACGTTATGCCGAGAGATGTAAATATCAGCACCCACCTCACAAAAAAGATCAGACTGAATGTCCCGCTCCTCACCTCTGCCATGGATACCGTGACCGAGGCAGCAATGGCCATAGCCATGGCACGCGAGGGCGGCATAGGCATAGTGCACAGGGCAATGACGCCGGAAAGACAGGCCTTTGAAGTTGACAAGGTCAAGAAATCAGAAAGCGGCATGATAATAGACCCCATAACAGTCGCTCCGGATGCTCCTATTTCCGAGGCAACCGGCCTTATGGAGAGGTACAAGATATCCGGAGTGCCTGTCACGGTAAACGGCAAGCTCGTCGGCATCCTGACCAACAGGGACCTGCGTTTCGAGAGGAAGCTCAGCAAAAAGGTCTCTGAGGTCATGACAAGCGAAAAGCTCATAACCTCAGGAATAGGGACAACACTCGATGAGGCAAAAGACCTTCTGAACAAGCACAAGATTGAAAAACTGCCGATAGTTGACAAGGATTTCAGGCTCAAGGGACTGATCACCATCAAAGACATCGAGAAACGGAAGAAGTATCCGAACTCATGCAAGGACAGGCTTGGCCGCCTTATGGTAGGCGCAGCCATCGGCACAGGAGAAGATACCATCACGAGAGCTGGCCTGCTTATTAACGCAGGTGCAGACATACTTGTCATCGATACTGCACACGGTCATTCAAAGGCGGTCATCTCAACCCTCAGGACAATCAAGAAGAAATTCGACATCGAGGTAATAGCCGGCAATGTTGCAACAGCCGAAGGCACGCGCGACCTCATAAAGGCAGGCGCAGATGCTGTCAAGATCGGCATAGGTCCGGGCTCGATATGCACCACGCGTATAGTTGCAGGCGCAGGAGTGCCTCAGCTTACTGCCATAATGGACTGCTATGCGGTAGCATCAAAAAACAGAATACCAGTCATTGCTGACGGAGGTATAAAATACTCAGGAGATATTGCAAAGGCCCTCGCTGCCGGAGCAGGTTCAGTAATGATAGGCAGCCTCTTTGCCGGCACTGATGAATCACCCGGCGAGGTAGTGCTCTATCAGGGCAGGAGCTACAAGGTATACAGGGGAATGGGCTCCATCGGTGCAATGGCACAGGGGGCAAAAGACCGTTACCAGCAGGAGGTTGTAGAGGCCCAGAAGCTTGTGCCTGAAGGTGTTGAAGGCAGAGTCCCTCATAAAGGCACCCTGGCCCAGACAGTCCATCAGCTATTGGGCGGCGTCAGGTCAGGAATGGGATATTGCGGCGCAAAGGACCTCGCCGATTTCAGGAAAAAGGCCAGATTCGTACAGATCACAAATGCAGGACTGAGGGAAAGCCATGTGCATGATGTCATCATCACAAAAGAGGCGCCCAACTACAGGCCTGAATGGTAGACTGATCCATGCACGAAGACAGAATTCTCGTACTTGATTTCGGTTCGCAGTATACACAGCTGATCGCCCGCAGGATCCGTGAAGGCAAGGTCTATTCTGAGATATTCCCGTTCAATGCCGCTCTCGACAAGATAAAGGAGTTCAAACCCAAAGGCATCATCCTTTCAGGAGGCCCTTCAAGCGTTTATGATAAGGAGGCCCCGCTTCCTGATACGGCGATTTTCAGCCTCGGCATACCTGTGCTGGGCATATGCTACGGTATGCAGCTCATGAGCCACCTGCTGGGAGGGAAAGTCGCAGGCTCTCAGAAACGCGAGTACGGACATGCAGAGCTCGTAATTGATGACGACAGGGATTTTCTCTGGGGTGTTTCGCAGAGCACAAAGGTCTGGATGAGCCACGGAGACAGGATAGAGTCCCTCCCTGAAGGATTTTCGGTCATAGGCCATACAGGGAACTCTCCTGTTGCAGCAATGGCAGATGCAAAAAGACATTTCTATGCGCTTCAGTTCCATCCCGAGGTTGTCCATACCGAAGAAGGGACGCGCATACTGAATAACTTCATCTACACCATATGCGGATGCAGTGCAACATGGGAGATGTCATCCTTCATAGACTGGTCGCTTGAAGATATAAGGTCAAAGGCAGGCAGCAAAAAGGTCGTCTGCGCGCTCAGCGGAGGAGTAGATTCATCAGTGGTAGCGCTCCTTATCCATAAGGCAATCAGTGATAATCTCACCTGTATATTTGTTGACAACGGCCTTCTGCGCAAGGGAGAGGCGGAAAAGGTCAAAAAGACCTTTGAAGGCCATTTCCATATGAACCTGATCTATATAGATGCCAGAAAGAGGTTTCTCGAAAGACTGAAGGGCATAACCGACCCGGAGAAGAAGAGAAAGATAATAGGCAATGAGTTCATAGCAATATTTGAGGAAGAGGCAAAAAAAATTACTGATGCGGAATTCCTTGCCCAGGGCACGCTAT
>Ga0233425_10009595_pt1 | contig 12161 bp, 3 predicted proteins | sample Watercolumn_Towu_2_FD_181712 | JGI IMG/M metagenome (GOLD analysis project Ga0233425, IMG submission 181712) | Freshwater microbial communities from Lake Towuti, South Sulawesi, Indonesia - Watercolumn_Towuti2014_140_MG | ecosystem: Environmental > Aquatic > Freshwater > Lake | place: Indonesia...
CGGCTACGTGTCGATCTGGTGCCTTCGGACATCCGCGACGTCGCGACCCAACGGGTACTAGCCAAGACGGTCAAGGGGGAGCGGGAACTCAGGAGGCTCTATGGCCAGAATCAGGGCCAGCTCCGAACCGCGTGCCGTCTGGAGCGGACCAGCCGTCAGAGCGACGTGACCGAGGATGAGTTCGTCCAGTTCTACCCGTACCTGCCGCACTACATCGACCTGTCCATCGACATCATGTCCGGTATGCGCTTGCGTGGCGGAGCCATGCGGCAGCTCGGAGGCAGCAACCGCACGATCATCAAACAGGCCTACGAGATGCTCGTCTCGGAGCGCACCCATCTGGCCGACCAGCCCGTTGGCACACTGGTCACCCTCGACCGGGTCTTCGACCTCGTGGAAGGCCCCCTGGGGAGCGAGGCTCAGAAGGACATCAGCGATGTTGCGGAACGGCTTGGTGGGGAGGACGGGGGCATGGCGGTGAGGGTCGCCAAGGTGATCTGCCTGCTGGAGTTGGTCCGCGATCTTCCGCGCACGGCCGCCAACATTGCCGCCTGTCTGGTGGATGAGGTCGGCCAGGGAGCGCCGCGCGAGGCGGTTGAGCGGGCGTTGGAGCGCCTCGGCGAGGCGCAGTTCGCCCGTGAGACGGAGGAAGGCTGGAAACTGCAGACAGCGCGGGAGAAGAACTGGGAGGCCGAGAAGCGTAACCTCTCGCCTAAGCCGCGGGATCGGCACGAGGTACTCCGGGAGATGCTGCGCGAGCTGTTCGGTGACCCAAAGCTGCGTCAGTACCGCTACCGCGACCTCACGACGTTCCGCGTCGGGGTGTCGATGGAGGGGCATCCGCTCAGCGACGAAGGGCAAGTGCCGCTGGAGATCGTGCCGGCTGAGGATCAGCAGGACCTTGTGGCAAAGCTGGATGTGACTCGGAACCAAAGCCGGGAGGAGTCACAGCAGGATCGCATCCACTGGGTCTTTCCGCTCTCGGCTGAGGCCGACGGCCTGACCGCGCAGCTCTACGCCTCCAGGCAGATGGTCGCCAAGTACGACCAGTTGCGCGCTCAGAACAAGATCACGCCCGAGGAAGCGTCGTGTCTTCAGGATGAGCGGGGGGAGGCTCTCCGGCTGCAGACGCGACTCCGCGACCGGTTGCGGGAGCGCCTGCTGACGGGCGCGGGTATCTTCCGGGGCGTCAGCCGTGACGGGGCCGACCTTGGCAAGACGGACGCCGAGGTCTTCAGGGCCCTGTTCGACCTGGCGGTGCCCGACCTGTACCCCAAGCTGGAGGTAGGCGCCTGCCGCCTGAGAGGTGGCGAGGCCGAGGCCCTGCTGAAGGCGGCTGACCTGAAGGCGGTCCCGGAGGTCCTGTACCGGGGCGAGGGGCGCCTGGGCCTGGTGGCGCAGGATGGCGCGAAGCTCGTGATCGACGCCTCGGCGCCAGTGGCCAAGGAAGTCCTCGATTACCTGGTCCACGAGCACAGCTACGGGAACCGAGAGACGCGCACCGGTAAGGCCGTCGAGGGGCGCTTCGCCGGGGTTGGCTACGGTTGGGAGCGCGAGGTGCTGCAGTTGGTGCTTGCCGCCCTCTTCCGCGCCGGCGCCGTTGATGTCACGTACCAGGGCACCCAGTTCCGCAACTACCAGGACCCGGCTTCTCGCGCACCCTTCACCAACCTGGGGCCGTTCCGCGCGGCGCTGTTCTCCCCCCGCGAGGCGCTGGGGCTGAAGGCGCTGACGACAGCCGTCGAGCAGCTCGAAGACCTGACCGGCGAGGAAGTCGACGTCGAGGAGGGGGCCATCGCCACAGCGTTCCAGCGCGTGGCGAACGAGGAACTGGAGAGGCTGTACCCTCTCCGAGCCTTGGCGGAGGCGCACCGGCTGCCCGTGGTCGCCATGCTCGACGAGTACCAGCAGACGCTACAGGGCATCCGGTCGTCGGCCTCCGACGACTGCGTGCGTACGCTTGTGGAGGCCGGGGCCGCCTTCGCCGTGACTCGAACGAAGGTCCGCCGACTGCGCGAGACCCTCAACGACGAGGCCCTGTCACTCCTCCAGGACGCACGCGCGGCGCTCCAGCACGTGTGGCCGCAGCTTCGGGTACGAGGGCCGGCAGAAGACGTAGCCGCCGGCGCCGAGGAGCTGGAGGTGCTGCTTGCGCCCGAGGACCTCCCCGAGGTCATCGTCGGGGTCGCCCGCTGCGTCGAGGCACTGCTGGGCGCCTTCAGGGCGGCCTACGCCGACCTGTTCGATCGGCGAGCCAGCGGCTACGCGCAGGCCATCGACGACGTGAAGGGTCGGCCGGAGTGGGGGGCACTGGCAGGGACCAGACCGGAAGTCGCCGCCTCGGTGCTTGAGCCTCTGCAGGCCCGCATCGGCTCGCCGGAGGAGAGGGTCGGCGTCATCGAGGGTGCCGGCTGGCGGTCGGCCAGTCTGCTGGCAATGGAGTCGGACCTCGCAGCAGTCGAGGCCTTGCGGGCCGCCGCGCTGGCCCGTCTACAGGAGATGGCCCTCGGCGACGCGACGGAGCGGCCCGTGCGACGTGTCCGCATCGCGGACATCCTGGCCCGCCCGATCCACAGCAAGGACGATCTTGACGCTGCGATCGAGCAACTCAGGGACGCCTTGCAGAAGTTCATCGACGAGGGCGACGCGATCATCCTGGAGTAACCGATGGAACAGACCGTCCGGAACAAGCTGCGCAATGTGGTGACCCAGTGCCGGCGGCTCTTGGAGGAGGCCGTTGCGCAGGAGTTGGAGGGCAAGCTCGGCGTTCGTGGGGGGAAGCGGGGTGCCGTGCAGATCGAGGACGAGGCGAAGCTCACCAACCTGGGCGAGGAGGAGATCGCCTACCGGCGGGACTTGCTGGATCACCTGGGGCACATCCAGGCCCGCGGCTTCAGCGCCGGCGACGCGCTGGAGCAGCTCATCCGCGAGATTGCGTTCACCCACCTGAACCGACTGTGCGCCTACAAGATGATGGAGGCGCGCCAGGTGTACGTCGGCGGGCAGCGGTTCCGGGAGGCGGTCAGCCGAGGGTATGAGTCCAATGGCGTCAAGTTCTACCTGGCGGACCATCCGGACGACGAGCAGCTCTACAACACCGGGCACCAGGACCTCGCCTATCGGCACTTCCTGGACTGGCTGGGCGGGCTGTTGTCGCAGGAGATCGGGGTGCTCTTCGATCCCGACGATCCGGCGAACCGGCTCCACCCTCCGCAGCGGGTGCTCGACCAGGTGCTGGCGCTCATCAACGACGAGGAGTTGGCCGGCATCTGGCCGCAAGACGAGACGATTGGCTGGGTCTATCAGTACTTCACGCCGAAGGAGCTGCGCGAGAAAGCGCGCAAGGAGAGCAGCGCTCCCCGCAACTCCTACGAGCTGGCGTTCCGCAACCAGTTCTACACGCCCCGGTATGTGGTGCAGTTCCTGACCGACAACACGCTCGGGCGCATCTGGTACGAGATGCGCCAGGGCGACACGCGGCTGGCGGATCAGTGCGAGTACATGGTCCGCCGGCCAGATGAGGTGTTCCTCGCTGTCAGCGCGGAGCGGGAGGGCGGGGATGATCCTGACCTCGCGTTCGTGCTCGGGAAGAGCGACGAGATCGCCGAGTTCGCGGTGCCGGAGCATGCGTGGCACACGGCATCCGGCACGTTCCCGGTGTGTACCGGCGACGATGCTGCCGGGCGGCTCGCGCATTTCGCCCACCTGGTGCGGCCCTTCGACTGGGGGGACGACCCAAGGCGCGACGGGTGGGGCGCCCTGCTCGCCGAGTTGGCGGAGGGCGAGGCGGAGCAGCCCATCGAGGGGAGGACGCAGGACCTGTGGGATTGCCTCTTCGCGGTGCATCGGCAGGACCGGTTCGTCGAGGGCCTGGCCGCCGGCCATGCGGCCGTGCTTGCGCGCGTCGCCAACGAGATACGCCGCCGGCTGCTCGTCGCGCGCAAGGACAACGCCTCCTCCGAGGAGCTGCTCCGGGCGCCGTACCTCGTGCCCTTCAGGGAGCGCAAGGACCCGCGCGAGATCAAGGTCCTCGACCCCGCCTGCGGCAGCGGGCACTTCCTGCTCTACTGCTTCGACCTCCTGCTGACCATCTACGACGAGGCGTGGGAGGACGAGGAGGCCGGTCGGCGGCCCAGGACGGAGCGCGTCTCCCTGCGCGATCAGTACGGCTCGAAGGAGGAGTTCCTGCGGGACGTGCCGGGGCTGATCCTGGAGCACAACCTGCACGGGATCGACATTGATCTGCGGGCGACGCAGATTGCGGCTCTGGCGCTGTGGGTTCGGGCACAGCGGGCTTACCAGGACCTCGGTCTGGCCGGCGACCGGCCACCGATCACGAGGGTGAACGTCGTCTGCGCGGAGCCGATGCCCGGTGAAGAGGACATGCTGGAGGAGTTCTGCGGCCGGCTGTCCTCTGAGCCTGTGGCGGAGCTGACCCGCGCGGTGTTCGAGCAGATGAAGCTCGCGGGCGAAGCCGGTTCGCTCCTGAGGATCGAGGAGGAGATCGCCCAGGAGATCCGGCGCGTCGTGCCCGGCCACGGCGGTCTGTGGGCGGCGGACGACGAGAAGCAGTGGCAGAAGACGGAGGCCCAACTCCTTCACGCCCTGCGGGCGTACGCGGAGCAAGTGCAGAACGGGCGGACCTACCAGCGTCGGCTCTTTGCCCGTAACGCGTTGCAGGGCTTCGGCTTCATTGACCTCTGCCGCCAACGGTACGACGTGGTGCTGATGAACCCACCGTTCGGGGCCTTCGCCGAAGCCATGCGAGAGCACGCAGCGCAGCACTACGCGGTCTGCAAGGAGGACATCGACGCAGCCTTCTCGCTCCGCTTCTCGCGTCTCTTGAGTCCAGCCGGGACGCTCGGCGTACTCGCGAATCGCACTGAGCTGTTCAAGCCCACTCTCGCTGAGTGGCGAGACCAGGCTCTGCTGTCGCACAACCAGATCCGCACGATGGCGGACCTCGGCCACGGCGTACTGGATGGTGCTCTGGTCGAGGCCGCTGCGTATGTTACCGAGCGTGACGAACGGGCACGCCCGGCCACCTTCCTGGGACTGCTGAAGCACGCGGACCGGGACAGCGGCCTGCGCGGTCTGGTTTGCGCGGTGCACGTAGGAGGCGCGTGTTCGCGTGACCTGTTCCTGGTCGACCCGAGGGAGTTCCGATCACTCCCAGAACGCCGCATTCCCTACTGGGCAGGACGCGGTGTGAGGAGGGCGTTCAGGAGTCTCCAGCGTCTGGGGGATGGCCTAGCGGAAGTGAGGCAAGGGCTTGTTACGGCAGACGACTTCCGGTTTGTCCGGCTCGCTTGGGAAGTCGCGCCCTTCTGCGGATGGGCTCCATTCGCGAAGGGCGGCGAGTATGCGCCGTTCTACGCCGACATCCATCTCGTCGTCAACTGGGGCGAAGGTGGAGCAGAGCTTCTGAGCTTTGGACGAGGCCGCATCCAGAACCAGGACTTCTACTTCCGCCCCGGCATCACTTGGTCAGTCAGGACGGCAAGCGGCTTCAGCCCCAGGGTGCTTCCAGAGGGCTGTATATTCAGCCATACCGGGGACCTTGTCTGGGTACGCGGTCGCGAAGCGTGCTTGGCGCTTCTCGGCGTTCTGACGTCACGGGTGGTAGCACACATGCTCGAGATGATGGTGGCGTCTGGTGATGCCGTAGCGTCGGGAACGGCAGCTAGGAGTTATGAGGTCGGCGTAGTGCAGAGCTTGCCGGTGCCCGAGATACCTGGCGACCAAGTGGCCCCCATGGCGCGGAGAGTCACGGCGATCTGGGAGTCGTGGCTAAGAGCTGACAGGGAGAGTGAGACTTCGCGCTACTTCGCGGGGGGCCGCCCACCCGCAACCGACTGCGTGCAGTCTGCAGCTGCCAGATCATATGCTGCGGCGGAGGATCGGTGCCTCTACCTGGTCGATGAAACCCTGGAACTGCAGCGTATGGTCGTCGAGCTATACGGGCTCGACGACAGTGCGCTTGGAGAGATCGTGGACGAGTTCGGGCCACACCCGGGCGAGCTGCCGGATGAGCCCCTGACGGCAGACGAGGCTGCGCAACTCCGAGTTGCGTTCGAGGGATCGCTAGAGGACCTGATCGCTGGTCTGGTTGTGCGTTCCGGGGGCAGTCGGGCGGTCACGAAGAAGTGCTACTTCGCGGATCGGTTCATAGAACTGCTCTGCGCCCTGCTCGGCAAGCACCCGCGCGCGATCGTGGGGGCTAGGCGCGTCAAGGTGGACGTGCCCCTGGGATACGTTCGGAGCGAGGCTCAGTCGCTTGTGAGCGAAGCCCTGGGGACGGCGTTCGGTCGTTGGGACGTCCGCTGCGCAACGGGGGAGCGGCAACCTGCAGAGCTGCCGGACCCCTTCGACGCATTACTCGCCTGTCCGCCGGGCATGCTGCAGAACGAGGGCGGCCTGCCGGCCACGGCGACCCCCGAGGATTACCCCATTGCCATCGACTGGGACGGCATACTGGTCGATGACCCGAGTCACGCGGACGATGTGATCGCCAAGGTCCGGGAGGTTGTGGCTGCCATCTGGGGCGAGCGAGCGGAGGCCATCGAGCAGGAGGCCTGCGGAATCCTGGGAGTGAAGGCGCTGCGGGACTACTTCCGCAAGACGGGGGCCGGCGGGTTGTGGGACGATCACGTGAAGCGCTACTCCAAGAGCCGGCGCAAGGCGCCGATCTACTGGTATCTGCGCTCGGCGCGGGGCAACTACGGGCTCTGGCTCTACTACCACCGGCTTGACCGAGACCTGCTCTACAAGGCCGTGGTCAACTACGCCGAGCCGAAGCTGCGCCTGGAGGAGAGCAGCCTGACCCGTCTTCACGCCCAACGCGAGGCAGTCGGCACCGCTGGCGCCGAAGCGAAGAAGCTGGAGCGCGAGCTGGACAAGCAGGAGGCGTTGGTGCTGGAGGTCCGCGACCTCCGTGACAAGCTGCAGCGCGCGGCGGAGCTGGGGCTCGACCCGGACCTCAACGACGGCGTCGTCCTGAACATCGCTCCCTTGTGGGAGCTCGTGCCGTGGTCCATGGCGAAGCAGTACTGGGAGGAGCTGCTCGAAGGCAGGTACGAGTGGTCCTCCATCGGGAAGCAGCTCCGGACGAAGGGCCTGGTGGCCGAGCAGGATGAGGGTTAGGGAAGCCTCATGGGCATCGTCACTGACTACCTCCGTGAGATGATCGCCCGGCAGGTGGGTGACCACGGGCTTGTGGTCTGGTTCGACCCTGAGGAGCACTACGGGGACGTGGCTGCGAACCTGAACCTGCCGGACACCGCCGTGGCCTGCTATACCGATGAGAAGCGCTTCTTCGGGCTCCGCTATGAGATCGAGCCGTACATGCAGGGAGACGCTCCGCCGCGCCTCGTCATCTACGTGCCGCTCGACCCCGCGAAGTCCCACAACGCCCTATGCGAGGCACAGGCCGCCGGCGTGACCATGGCCCCTGGCCTGCCGCGTCCCTGCAACACGCGCCTGGCCGTCGTCGCCCGCAACGCACTCCGTGAGCGCTACAGCGAACAGCGGCTGGCGGCGATGGAGAAGCAGATCGAGGCTGGGAAGCTGACCCTCGCAGAGCTGGACCGCCTCGCCGAGCGCGGCATTACGCGGGGTGTCGTGTCGGTGATCTTCGGCACCGACGCACCGATGGACATCGCCCTGGCCTTCCTCTCGGAGCCGGGCTCCGACCCGCAAGTCGCAGACCGGTCGGCGCTGCCGGAACTGGTGGAGCTGCTGGACACGGCCCTCGGGGTGGCGGCGAGTCAGGCCGAGACCCCGGAGGCGTACCGGGCACGAGTCGCCCGGCATGTCCTGTGCACGGACTTCGTCGCCAGCCTGACCGGCGACCCGCCGGACAGCGTCGCCACGATGGGCCTCCCCGGAGCCGGCCCGACCCGCGAGGCATGTGTGAGCCTGTCCCGCACCTGGCGTGCCCGCCGGGACCTTCGGGACAGCTACGCGCGGCAGGCCGACGCCGTAGCGCAGGTGGTCGGGCTGACGGGCCTGGACCTGTGCCCCGGCGCGGCAGACGAGACCGAGACCTTCCGCGAAGTGGAGCAGTGCCTGCACCGGAACGTGGAGCAGGGGCTGCTGGACGCTCCCACGCCGGACCTCGTAGCTCTGGCCGCAGCGCGGCAGTCCAGCTTCTGGTCGGAGCAGGAGCCGACGCTGCAGGCGCGCTGGGCCCTGGTGGCTCTGGCGGGCCAGTTGCTGCTGGAGGCGGAGCGGGTCGATCGAGAGTCGAAGGCCGCCGGCGCCGACCCCATGGCGTACCTGCGCGCCTACGCCGAGGGCGAGGCGCCCTGGTGCCTGCTCGACACGCACCATCGCCACCTCGAACGCCACTGGCACCGGTTGGATGTCGATCCAGGAGACTCGCAGGGGCGGCTGGAGCAACTGGTCGCGGCGGCTCGGAACCGCTACAGCACCGTCAGCGCGGTGCTCGCGGAGCGGTTCCTGCGGGCCTACAGCGACGCCTCGCTGTCCGTGCCCGACGCCCCGAGGCAGACGGAGGTCTTCGCCCGCTGTGTCCGCAAGGGGTTGGCGGACAAGAAGACGGCGTACCTGCTGGTGGACGCCCTACGTTTCGAGATGGCGCGGGAGCTGGCGCTATCCCTTGGCGACGGCTTCGAGTGCCAGGTCGATTGGGTAACGGGGGCCGTGCCGGGCGTGACCGAGATCGGCATGGCTGCGCTCGTCCTGCCGGAGGGCGTTTCACCCGAAGTGGTGTCGGTCGGTGAGGGCAAGCTGGGCCTGAAGGTGGGCGACACGCTGCTCAGGGGTCGCGCGGACCGGGTGAAGTACCTGGCCAGCCACGCCGGCGCTCCGGTGTGTGACGCGAAGCTCGACCAGCTGCTGCCCAGCCCGAGGAAGCGCCTGCGGGATGGTGTCGCCGAGGCGGGGTTGGTCCTGGTGACCTCCCAAGAGATCGACGCTTACTGTGAGTCAGGCGACATCGGTGCGGCCAGGCGCGCCGTGGAGGAGACGCTCACTGATCTCCAACGCGCGGTGCGGGTCCTGACTGAGTTGGGCGTCGAGCGAGTGGTGATCGCCGCCGACCACGGGTATCTGTTCGGCGAGGAGATCACCGAGGCCATGAAGATCGACGCGCCCGGCGGCGACACGAAAGACCTCCATCGCCGCGTCTGGGTGGGCCTGGGCGGCTCCGTCCATCCCTCGTACCTGCGGGCCAAGCTGAGCGCCGTCGGGGTGGGCGGCGACCTGGACTTCGCAGTGCCGTGGAGCACGGCGTGCTTCAAGGTGCAAGGCGGCGCTCTCGCCTACTTCCACGGCGGGCTGTCGCTCCCGGAGCATGTCGTGCCGGTGCTTACCATCTCAAGAGCGCGCGCCGCCAAGGCCGCCGCTCCCAGCGAGATCACCTGGACGCTGACGGGTGGCAGCGAGACGATCAGCACGAGGTTCTTCTCGGTCACGGTCGAAGGGCGGATCGCGGGGCTGTTCGAGATCACCGTCCCGCGCGTGCGGGTCGAGATCCGGGAGGCGGGCAAGTGCCTCTCACAGCCGGTGAGCGCCTCGTACGGACTGGAGGAGGGGACGGGTTGCGTTCGCCTGCGGCTCTCGCCTAGCGACCCCAAGGCCATCGAGCCGAACACGATTGCCCTGATGGTCACGGAAGACCCCAAGGGGCAGACGGTCTCCGTTCATCTCATCGACGCCGCCACGGATCGCGAGTTGGCGCGGATGGACCAGATGCGGGTCGCGATCAGCATGTAGGGGTGAGTGCCGCCCATGAGTGCGCTCGACAAGAAGGCAACGTCCGCCTTTGCCGGCAAGGTGGTGAGGAAGGACCTGGTCCGCAAGGTCAAGGTCGGGGCGAACGTGCCCGTGTTCGTGCTGGAGTACCTGCTCGGGAAGTACTGCGCCACCGACGACCCAGTGGCCATAGAGGCTGGCCTCAAGGTCGCCAACTCCACCATCGCTGACAACATCGTCCGTCCGGATGAGGCGAACAAGGCACAGTCCTTCGTCCGTGAACAGGGCCGGCACACGCTCATCGACAAGATTCGCGTGCGCTACCTGTCGGACGAGGACAAGTACTGGGCCGAGTGCCTGCACTTCGGGCACAAGTTCATCCACATCCCCGAGCACTACGTCCGCGACTACGACCGCCTGCTCATGGGGGGCATCTGGGCGCAGATCGAGATGCGCCACCAGTTCGATGAAGAGGCCCGAGGCCGGCGTAGCCCCTTCTGGATCGAGGACCTGAAGCCGATTCAGCTCGCGAGCTTCGACCTCGAAGAGTACACCCGGGGCCGACAGTCCTTCACGACCGATGAATGGCTCGACCTGCTGATCCGCAGCATCGGTCTGGAGCCGGCGCACTTCGACCGACGGATGAAGCTGTTGTTCCTCAGCCGCCTGCTGCCGCTCTGCGAGGCGAACTACAATCTAGTCGAACTCGGGCCTCGTAGCACAGGGAAGTCCTACGCCTACCAGGAGCTCAGCCCATACGTCATCCTGCTCACCGGCCCCACGACCGTCGCCAACCTGTTCTACAACATCGCCACCAACAGGATAGGGTTGGTGGGCCTGTGGGACGCGGTAGCCTTTGACGAAGTGGCTGACCTCCAGAAGATGCCGAAGGAGGTCGTGACGACCCTCAAGACCTACTGCGAGTCCGGCACGTTCGCCCGGGGCAAGGACGCCCTCTCGGGGTCGGCGTCGATCGCACTCTTCGGCAACACGAACCAGCCCGTGGAGGTGATGGTCCGGTCCTCACACCTCTTCGCCCCGATGCCGGATGTGATTCGCGAGGACATGGCCTTCCTGGACCGCGTGCATTTCTACCTGCCGGGCTGGGAAGTCCCAAAGATGCGCACGGAGTTCTTCACCGACCACTACGGCTTCGTTGTTGACTACCTGGCCGAGGCGCTCCGCGAGCTGCGGAAGCATGGCTTCACCGAGGTCCCTGATCGGTACTTCTCCTTCGGCTCCCACCTCAACGCGCGTGACGTGAAGGCCGTCCGCAAGACGGTGTCAGGCCTGGTGAAGCTGCTCTACCCCGACGGACGGGTGGACCGCGAGGCAGTCGAGGAGCTGCTCGACGTGGCACTCGAAGGCCGCCGTCGCGTGAAGGAGCAGCTCAAGAAGCTGGGCTCCTTCGAGTACCACCAGACCTCGTTCTCCTACATCGACAACGACACGCGCGAAGAGCGGTATGTGGGCGTGCCCGAGGAGGGAGGGCGAGACCTCATCGCCACTGATCCGCTCGCACCGGGCTCGGTCTACACCGCGTCAGTGGACGACCAGGGGAAGGTGGGGCTGTACCGACTGGAGATTGGTTGCGCGGCCGGCACGGGGAAACTGCGCGTTGCCGGCGGCGTCCAAGGCGCGATGAAGGAGTCGATCCAGCGCGCCTTCGCATACCTCCAGGGCCACAAGGTAGAGATGGGCATCGGCCATGCCGTGGAGACAACCGACCTCCACGTGGAGGCCATCGACTTGCTGGCCAACCGCGTGGAATGCGAGGCCGGCACGGCCCTGATCGTTGCTGTGTACTCCGCCCTGAAGAGCCAGTCTGCTGTGCCGGCGCTGCTGGTCCTCGGAGACCTGAGTATCCAGGGGAACATCAAGGCGGCCCGCTCACTGGCGGAGCCCCTGCAGATCGCGATGGAGAACGGCGCCCGCCGGGCCCTCGTCCCCCTTGAGAACAAGCGGCACTTCCTCGACGTCTCCGCCGACATCATGGAGCGGGTGGACCCGATCTTCTACGGCGATCCCCTGACGGCGGCACTCAAGGCCCTCGGGCTGACGTGAGGCGGCGTGCTGCTACGACGGTTCAGGGCGTCGAAAGCCTGCGCCAGGGCACCCAGGGCCTACAGGAAGCCCCCCTTAGCGCGAAGAAGCGCCTCCCAGGCCCCGAGGTAGGTCTACCCCTACCTCCCAGCGTTCCGTCGCGTTCCTGCACACGAATCGGCTCTCTGTACTGCGGCTCGGAGCGTTCCCTGTGGGCCACCGACGCAGGTGGGGCTTCCCTACACCTCCACGGGGATGAGGAGCGCGGGGTTCCGGTCGGCGCGGTCGAGGGCATGTGCGTACTGCGCGGTGATCTTCGGGTCCGTGTGCCTCAGCATCGCCTGCACTTGCCGCAGGTCGGCTCCGTGCTTCAGGGCGAGCGTCGCCGCCGTGTGGCGGAG
>Ga0233425_10009596_pt1 | contig 12160 bp, 11 predicted proteins | sample Watercolumn_Towu_2_FD_181712 | JGI IMG/M metagenome (GOLD analysis project Ga0233425, IMG submission 181712) | Freshwater microbial communities from Lake Towuti, South Sulawesi, Indonesia - Watercolumn_Towuti2014_140_MG | ecosystem: Environmental > Aquatic > Freshwater > Lake | place...
GCAAGATCCTCGAGGCGCTCGACAAGATCCGCTGGTACGAACTGGCGCCGGAGGAGATCTATCTCATCGACAACACCCTCGGCTTCGCCCACCGCGAGCTTCTGTCGCCGTCCCGCCGGGACTGACTCCGCCTCACTGCTGCCGGTCGATTTTTTCAGGGCTCCAAGGGCAGGTTTCGGATGCGGATTCAACCGGCCGTTCCAAGAGCCCACCCACTGACTAGTGCTCGGCCAAAGCGGACAAACATCAATAGTTCGGTATCCGACAGCAATGTGTTGCACTGCTGACTATCGACTATCGCACGGCCATTCTGATGAGCCTGCCGCCACCATCGACAATACGATGATCAAGGCATTCACCCGGGCATTCCGTTGGCAATAGTATTGGGAAACGGAACTGTACGCGAGGCCGCACGTACTTGAACCGTTCAGAGGTCGCTGTTGCCAGAAGTTTACTGATCAAAGCAATGAGGACGAGAAAATGCCGGCACGATCATCTATGACCAAGAAAAATCCCGGCAATGTGCCGGGAGAACTCCAGTTCGAAGGAGAACTGGGAGGAGGATCTAACGCGCCTTTACGGCAAGCACGGGGCAAGGGACCGAAAGCAGAATTTCTTGTGCGACGCTTCCCAGAAAGAGTTTTCCAACCGCTGTGCGCTTTCGTAGGCCGATGACGACCAGCGATACCTGTGCTGATTCAATGATGCCGTCGAGCTCTTCCACTACGGTTCTGCCCCGGACGTACTGCCTAAATACCGCATCTACTTCCGATTCCTTGAACAGTTGCTCGACGCGCTCAACGTCCATCGGCTCAGCCAGTGCGGCATCGTGTTCGCCACTTCCGGAACTAACATTGATGACTACCAGTCGTTCCTTGCGCCGTTTGGCAATTTCGATTCCTTTCAACAAGGCAGCCTGGCCCTCGGGGCGAGGTGCATAGGCAACAAGGATGGTCACAACATTTCTCCTCTAACGGCCGATGGTCCCACTGATGCAAGTACGACCTGACATTCCGGGTTCAAAGAAGGAATCTGGAAACGGCTGACTCATTCCACCGAATACCAGTTCCGGGCTCATTCTTAGCGGTCGCAAACCCATTGATGACCTTGGGTGGCTCCTCAAGAACAGGGGCCGCCAAATCCATACGCTCAAGCCAGTGCATGGTCGAAGTTACCGCCAGGAGATGAACGCTTACCTCCTGGAAGATGTGGCTGGACATCGGAATCCCGCGAGACTGCGCAATTGCAGCGGCGCGCATCCGCCCAGTTACTCCCCCGATCTTCATTGCGTCAGGCATGCATAGATCGCATGCGCCTGCATCGAGAGCCTTTGTCATCTCTTCAATGCCACACCAGTTCTCGCCCATTTGAATTGGGATCTGTAGCTTTTTCGTATTGAGGCGTGCCCAAGGTAGTCATCCTGAAGCACTGGTTCTTCAATCCACGAGACGCCTTCATTGCTCAAGGCCAGCCCTCGTCGCACTGCCTCAGTCCGCGACAACCCCTGGTTGTAATCCACCAAGAGCTCCATGTCGTTTGAAATCGCCTTGCGCAGCGCACGTACAACCTTGATGTCTTCATTCAGGGTTGCGTACTCGATAGGCACATTGACGGCTCTGGCCTCGATCGCCGTAATGGTTACATCCGACTGGCTTGTAGGCGCCACATGGGAAGGGTTCGTCACGTCAATATCCTCGTATCGCTTTGGTAGCTATAGACCAAGATAGGCAGTCTTCACCTTTTCATCACCGAGAAGATCCTTCGCAGCACCCTCGATGGAAACCTTGCCAGTCTCCAAAACGTACCCACGGTCGGCAATCGATAAGGCAGCCAGAGCGTTTTGCTCAACCAGAAGAATTGGTATTCCCTCTGACTTGAGCTTGGTGATGATCGCGAAGATTTCTTTCACCAGCAGTGGTGCCAAGCCCATGGAAGGTTCGTCCAACAGCAATACTTTCGGTGAACTCATCAATGCCCGTCCGATGGCCAGCATTTGCTGCTGGCCACCGGACAGTGTTCCGGCGGATTGCTCACGCCTGTCGCTGAGGATCGGGAACAGTTCATAAACCCACTTCAGCTTCTCTTCAAAATCGCTTGGGTTGCAGAATCCGCCTAGCCGCAGGTTGTCGAGGACCGACAGCGGACCAAATACCTGCCGCCCTTCGAGTACCTGTGCCAATCCAGAGGCGACTCGTAGATCAGGACGGGTTTTCGAGACATCGCGCCCAAACAACTCTACTTTCCCTGCGCGCTGAGGTATTAGCCCGGTGATGGTTCTCAGCAGCGTTGTTTTTCCGGCGCCATTTGCTCCAACCAGGGCAACGAGTTCGCCGGGGTACAACTGAATATTGACGCCATGCAAAACCTCAATCGGGCCGTAACCGGAAACCAGGCCGGAAACATTTAGAACAGGAGAACGGACTGATATTCCGTCTGCCGTGACAGTGCTCGTAGGTACGGCTTGGCTCATGCGCTTCCCCTTAATCCGCGCCAAGGTAGGCTTCGATTACGCGCGAATCATGGCGAATCTCCTCTGCAGTTCCTTCCGCCAGATTCTTCCCATAGTCCAGAACGAGGATGTGATCCGAAATGCCCATGACCATTTTCATATCGTGCTCAACCAGGACCACGGTGATGCCGGACGCAGCGATATTCCGGATCAGCTCTGCCACTTCGTGGGTTTCCGTTTCGTTCAATCCCGCCGCTGGTTCATCCAGCAACAGAAGACGCGGGGTACTTGCCAGTGCTCTTGCGATTTCCAGGCGCTTGAGCACCCCGAAAGGCAATTGTGTGGCATGTGCACCCGCATAGTCGCCAACACCTACATACTCCATCAGGGTGACTGCGCGATCACGCAGTTCCGCGTCCTGTCGACGACTTCCCCCGATCATTCCCCGCATTAATGAAGATTTCGTGTGCAGGTGAGCGCCCAGCATTACGTTTTCGCAGGCAGTCATGTTCATGCAAATCTGCAAATTCTGGAACGTGCGGGACATCCCCAAACTGGCTAGGTGATCAGGACTGATTCCGGTAATGCTCGATCCATCCAGCCGGATCTCGCCCTCGTCGGGTACATATACGCCGCTGATGAGGTTGAACAGGGTTGTCTTGCCAGCCCCGTTCGGACCAATCACGGAGTGAACTGTATTCCCCCGCACTGTGAAGCTCACGTTCTGGACTGCGGCAACGCCACCGAATCGCTTCGTAAGGCCAGTTACTTCGAGCATGTCAGCGCGCCCTCCGACGTTCAATGATCCGGGCGATTGAGGGCACCAGTCCCATCGGCAGGAACATCATCGTAACCATCAGAATGAAGCCGAAGAACATCATTTCGAAGTCTTCGAATCCGCCCAGCAGTTGAGGAAGGGTCGTGAGCAAGGCTGTTCCCACCAGCGCCCCATAGGTCGAGGCCATCCCGCCAAGGACCACCATGGTTGCGAGTTCAACCGAGTGGGTGAATGAAGCCATCACCGGACTCACGAAGGCGAGGTAGTGTGCCGTCAGACTTCCGGAGATTGTTGCGAATACGGCTGACACCACGAATGCGCGGGTCTTGAAAGAACCTACGTCAACCCCCATCACACGTGCCGCCATTTCGGACCCATTCAGTCCTCGGAGCGCACGACCTGCCGGTGAATCGAAGAGATTTAGGGAAAGCCACATCGAAACGATCAGGGTCGATGCCGCCACCCAATACCAGTGCAGAGGGCGAATCACGGCAAAGTCGCCGATCCTGACAGGCGGTACGGGCATGCCATCTGGACCGCCGGTCCAATTGACCTCGTTGATGAGGATCATATTGACGATGATCCCGAGACCCAGCGTGGCCATGGTCAGGGAATGGCCCTTTAGCTTCAAGATCGGCTTTGCAATAACCCAGGCGAAGATCGCAACGCCAACTGCTGCCACCAATATGGAAATAATCGGGTTGATGTTGAGATGCGTGGCAAGGATGGCGGAACCGTAGGCCCCAGCAGCGACGAAAGCCGCATGCCCGATGCTGACCTGACCGGCGAATCCCATCAGGATGTTTAGGCCAATGACCGCTATCGCCGTCAACATGACCCGGATGGACACATCGATCAAAAAGTCGTTGACCAGTACCAGCGGCAGCAGTGCCAGCGCGACAATGGTCGCGATAAATGAGCGGCTGAAGAGCGTCTTCATACGCGATCCGATTGCTTCTTGCCAAATAGCCCTTCGGGCATTACGAGCAGGATGACGATGATCAGAACAAACGGCATCGCGTCCTTGTAGGCAGACGATATGTAGCCAGCCACCAGGGCTTCAAAGAGACCCACCAGCAGTCCGCCAACGATGGCGCCAACCCCGCTGCCGAGTCCTCCGAGAGTGGCGGCAACAAATCCCTTCATTCCCAGCATCAGGCCAATGTCGTAGACGGTGGTGGTGATGGGGGCGGAAACAACTCCGGCTACTCCGCCGAGGAGCGCCGACATACCAAACGACAGCAGAAGGATGCGGTGAACGGGAATGCCGACCGCTTGGGCGGCCAACTTGTTGGCGGCCACCGCAAGCATGGCCTTCCCTGTCAGGGTCAATTTGAAGAAGGCGCCAAATAGGGCAACTATCACGATACCAACGCCAAGCACCCACAGACTCTGAGGCAACACATACGCGCCAAGGATCTCAATTGACTTATGGCCCGAAAACGAAGGCAGGGTATGTTGGTTTTTCCCAAGGACGACCTGTACCGCTCCCTGGATGAAGATCGAGGCGCCAATGGTGATGATGATCAGGGATACGACAGTTGTGTCGCCCGCAGGCTTGATCGCCAGTCGGTAAAGGACGAGCCCGGACACCACGGTCAGAAGCACAGCGACAATGATTGCCAGGAGAAACGGAAACCTGGCACCAAGCAGGGCTGCACAAATCATCCCGCTCAGCATCAGGAAATCGCCCTGGGCGAAGTTGATGACACCGCTGGCGTTGTAAATAAGAATGAAGCCCAGCGCGACCAATGCGTAGATTGAACCGGTTGTCAGTCCGGAAAATACAAACTGGGCAAAATCAGACATTGGCTGGCCTCCAGTTCCGAGAAGTCATTGCGGGTCGAATGTAACCAGCGTCGAGTTCCGACAAGCGGGTAACGCCCAAGAGTGTCATGTTCCGCGTCAGGTCATCGATAAGGTATCGCAGAACTGTGGTAATTCCTTCCTCGCCACTGCAAACCATGCCGTAGATTGCAGGTCGCCCGATCAAGACGGCCTTCGCTCCCATCGCCAACGCCTTTGCGATATCGCTTCCACGCCGAATCCCGCTATCCAGAAAGACCGGAACTTGCTTTCCTACTCTGTCCACAACTTCGGGCAAGGCCGCAATAGTTGATGGTGCCGAATCCAGTTGCCGTCCGCCGTGGTTAGAAACGATGATTCCATCGACGCCTTGCCCCACTGCTTTCTCGGCATCGAAGCCACTCAGTACGCCTTTGAGCAGCAATGGCCCTTGCCATATCTTTCTGATCCATTCGAGACTTTCCCAAGCAAGTGCCCGATCCATTGCCTTGGCAAGCAGCGTTGCCTGAACTTGTGCCGATCCCTTAGTGTCAGTGGACTCGGAAAGATTGACGAACTGGGGGACACCATGGCGGGCCAATCCCCACATCCAACCAGGATGCTTCAGCAGATCAATCACCGTTGGCACGGAGGGGCGAAACGGAATCTTGAATCCATTCCGGAGTTCGCGCTCCCTGTAGCCAGCAACAGGTACGTCAACAGTCAGAACCAGCGCGGAATACGCTTCCCGTTTTGCCCGTCTGACGATCTGCTCTGCAATGCTCCGATCCCCCATCACATACAACTGCAACCACTTCTCGCCGTCCGGGGCGGCCTCCCGGACGCGCTCCAAGCGACTGTTCGATGCGGTCGACTGAATGAATGGAATGCCTTGCGCCGCCGCTGCCCGTGCAAGCAATTCATCTCCCTTGGGTCGCATCAAGCCGGCGAAGCCGATCGGCGCAATGCCGATCGGCGCCTGCCAGCGCTTGCCAAAGACCTCAACCGATAGGTCGACTTTGCTCGTATCGCGGAGACAGGATGGAACGAGATTGATCTCGCTGAAGTCCGCTGAATTTCGACGCAGACATCCTTCGTCACCCGATCCTCCATCGAGGTACTCAAACACAAACCGGGGCAGCTTCCGCCGGGCATCCCGGCGAAAATCTTCAACATTCAGCCGCATGTCTAGGTCCTATCTGGTTCGCGACGAGACAAGTACATCGTCTATCGGTTGCCTGGATGTCGTTGTTACCTGACTTCCTTGTACGCCCCACGCTGGATCTCAACCATGCGGAATGCGGAAACGTCCAGTCCCATGTGATCGGTTGGCGACATGGTGTAGATCCCGCTCACCCCGACAAAACCAGCGGTCTTTTCGATTTCGGCTCGTACCTTTTCCTTATTGGTTCCGCCGGCGCGCTTGATGGCCTCCACGAGCATGAGGATTGCGTCATGTGCATAGCCACCGAAAGTCGACACATCGACCTTGTATTGGCCCTCGAAGGCATTTTGGTAGGCGACGCTGACGGGCTTCTGCTTGTCGCCATCCTTCAGTTGCTTGGCGATGAGCATGGCTGGTGACGGCATGCGGATACCTTCGGCCGCGTCGCCGGCGATGCGGACAAATTCCAGGGAGGCTTGGCCGTGGGTCGTATAGAGCGGCTGCTTCATCGCCAGTTGCTGGTAATTGCGGGCGATGATGGCAGGAGCCTGGCCGGTTCCGAAGATCAGGATTGCCTGCGCAGGGGAGGACTTGATTTTCGTCAGTTGCGGGGTCATGTCGGCATCCTTGTCGCCGTACTGCTGATCCTCAACGACCTTTACGCCCATGGCCTCGGCGACTTTCAGCGTTTCCGTACGACCAGACTTGCCGAACCCCCCGGTGTCGGACAGCAGCGCGAATTGCGTGAACCCGCGCTTCTTCATGTCCTCGATGACCTTTTGTGCGGCCATCCGGTCGGAATGGGGCATCTTGAAAATCCATGGCTTGACTGGCTCGGCAATTACCGAGCCAGCGGCCAGAGAAATCATCGGCACCTTTGCCGCTTCCACCTGAGGCAGGATGGCCATGGTTGAGCCCGTGGTCGATGGCCCGATGATCGCGTCAACGGCGTCCTGCAATAGCAAGCGACGTGCGAATGTGTTCGCCTTGTTTGCATCGCTGGCATCGTCGTACAGGACCAGTTCCAGCTTACGTCCCAAAACTCCGCCAGAGGCATTGATGTTATCAACGTATAGGCGCAAGGTTTTGGCTTCCGGATCTCCGAGGAAGGAGGCCGGGCCCGTAGCCGAGAGGACCGCACCGATCTTTATGGGGCCGTCCGCCTGTGCCGGCATGCAGATTACGGACATGGCTGCCATGGCGACGGCAAACCGGCTGAGAATTCGTGGAATCATTTTGAGCTCCTCCTGTGGATAGTTGTACGAAAGGCGATAGTGGAACTGATGGCACTACGATGCTGCGACCCCTATACGCTTGGGCCTGAAAAACTTGATGGGCTGGCTCTTCGGTTGCCGTGATTGGATACCTCCCGACTGGAGGGTGAGGCACTTATCCGGGTTGGTCTCGACTTCAATCCGGAACTTCCTGATCAGCGCATTCAATGCGACGGGATCAGCTTTCTCGTTCGCTTCCATGTATTCAACAATGGCTTCCAACGCCCGATCGCCCCGCGCTCGCGTCTGCCCATATCCCTTCAGCAGATTGCCGGAGGCCGCAATTTCGTAGGCTAGCTCTGCCGACAAGGGCAGTGCCAGCTCGATGGCGTTTAACCATCGGTTTGCCGAGGACTGCTCCTCTTGGAAACGTAGAGACCATCGGCGAGTTGGCTTCAGGAGCGACAGCATTCGCAAAGCGGAAAAACCGATTACGGTGTCCGAACGTAACCGCATTGCCCGATGTCCCTTGCCGATCATCCCCGGGAAGAGTGATCTGGCGAGTTTGGCGAGGGAAACCGGAAGCATCGAAGTAATATCGTCGAATCCTGGTTTGAGATGTTCCGTGATCCGTAAGACGCTCTTGCCATCGCGCTGGAACTCCTTTCTCAGTCGATCCAACCTCGTGCGCCTGGTCTTCAGCTCCGCTACACGGATAACGTCCTCGTAGCTCATTAGCAGCGCCAGATGCCTCGCCACTTCCTTGCTTACCTTGAGACTTCCCTTGGCGTGAAAATTCTTCTCGATGTTCGATACGCGCTCGACCCCCTCCAGGTAGGCGCTCGCGTACGCTGCATCCTGGTAGTCCGTTGTGAGGTTTATGCCGTCAGATGTGATCTGTTTCAGTTCATCGTTTGCCGCAGCAGGGAGAGTGGAGATCTTCTCGCTTACTCGCGATTTTCCATGGGCTCCCGAGGAAGCGTATTCCCAACCGGCCTTGAAACCTTTCAGGCTGGTCTCTACACTTTTTCCTGAACGGCGAATGGCTTCTTCACAGGCATCTCTGGTGAGCGGAAACGATCCGCTTCCGGCCATCGCTCCAAACAGAACGGTGTTGATTACCGTACCGATTTCCCAGGCGATCGTTCGCATATCAAAAACGATCGCGTTCGCCGTGAGTGCTTTTGCCGCTTCCAGGATTTGTTCGCTTTCGAATCGTCCATCTGCCGTCGCAACCTTCTCCGCGACAGAGAACTCCCGGTGGGATGAAGCGACAAGTACAGTGCTGGCCTGGTTCGCATAGCCAGACTGCAATGCCCTGCCGGCCTCGACCAATTCAGTGGCAGCGATGAAATTTATGTCACCAATAGTGGGTGCAAGAGACATAACTGGTTCCCGCCCACCAAGCTCGTCGTGGGATACCGGAAACACTTCGATGTAGTAGTTCGTGGCTCCCGTACGCTGGGCTACGCCTGGCACCGAGGTGCTTTGCACCGGGAAGTTGAGCAAGGTAGCCGCTGAGACGATCCAGTCTGCGAGGACGGATCCTCCTTCTCCGCCGAGCGCCGCAACGAGTATGGTGACTGATCTTGGTTGGCTCATATATTCGAGCTACCCATGAGCTGGCCTTCACCTGCGATCATCGAGATCACCTTGGATCTCAACGCATGGAGCGAGCGCTCCAAAAAACCCGGATTTGTTACGACCTCTGCTTTGTAGAACGATGGGCAAAGCGTCGCAGACTGGGCGTTTTCTCCACATAGGCCACACCCGACACAGTTCTGATTGATGGTTGCAATCGGGTCCTTTCGCAGCGGATTAGGGCCAGGCTTAATCGTCAGGGACGGGCAACCTGATAACCGGATGCACGCATGGTCACCTGTACAGGTTTCTTCATCCACTCCGAATCGTGTCGTTACCAGGCGGCTGTTTGACCGAAGAATTTCGGCTCGCTCCGATTTGAGGCGTCGCTGGCGTTCAAGCTGGCATTCGCCATCGGCAATTACCACCTTCAGTCCGGGCTCCTCGGTTTGCATCGCCTCGGTAATCGTTTGGGTCATTTCGGACACGTCGTAGCTGTGCACGACCCTGATCCATTTGACTCCGATCCCTTTTAGAACCGCTTCGATATCCAGCGAAACCGCACTCGGGGATTGATGGTGGGGAGATGACGGTATGGATTGTGTCCCGGTCGCCGAGGTGTAGCCATTTTTCATGATCACCAGTACGGAATCATGACCGTTGTAGATCGAGTTGACTACCCCAGTCGTCAGCCCGTTGTGCCAGAAGCCGCCATCACCCATGATGGAGATCGTTCGCGTCGACGTTAGGTGGGATATTCCGGCCGAACTGGCGAGACCCAGGCCATATCCAAGCACCGTGCTGCCAATATTGAAGGGGGGCAAGGTTCCGAAGGTATGGCAGCCGATATCGGCACTTACATGGAAAGTGCCCAGTGCCTTTTGTGTCTGCTTGATGGCAGAGAAGACTGGACGCTCCGGGCACCCGATACAAAAGCCAGGAGGGCGATTTGGCACTGGCACTTTGATGAGGTTGGCTGCCGTTTCCTTGATGCGAAGAAGGCTCTCTTTAACCGCCCTGATCCGATCCCGGTCGATCTTGCAAGAGTCGAGTGCATCGAAGAAGGTACTCAGACCTTTGACAATTACCTCACCTCTGTACTCGCCAGCCATCGGGAGGCAATCTTTCCCATGGACTGTTGTAGTGCTTCCCGCACGCCGCAAGATGGCCTGGATTGCGTCTTCGATATAGTTTGGCTGGCCTTCTTCGACCACAATTACTGCTTCCTGGCTGGCACAGAAATCGATGATTTCATCGGGAACCAGTGGGTAGACGACATTCATGACGTAGATCGAAATGCTTGATCGCCCAAATGCGTCCGCAAGGCCAACCTGCTGCAAGGATCGAAGCAGCGCGTTGTACAGCCCTCCTGGAACGATGACACCGATCCCCAGGTCTTCACCGTCGAACCGCTCGTTAAGCCTTTCACGCCGGATATATTCGATGGCTGCTGGCCAGCGATTCTCAATCTTCTGTCGCTCGTGTTGATATATGGATGGAGGCAGATTGATCTTCGAGAAATCCGATGCGACTGGTGCCACTGGAACACTGGTTGAGATCATCGGACGACGGTTGTCCTTGCAGTCGAACTTCCCATGCAAATGACAGGCTCGAATCCGCAATTGGAGCATTACGGGCGTATTACTGGCTTCAGAAAGCTCGAAGCTCTTTTCGACAGCGCTAACGATTGACGGCAAGTTCGGGCGTGGATCCAACAGCCAGACCTGCGACTTCATTGCGAAGGCATGAGTTCGCTCCTGGATGATGCTGGAGCCCTCACCATAATCTTCGCCAAGAATGACCACCGCGCCACCAATCACCCCAGCCGACGCAAGGTTTGAAATTGCGTCAGACGCGACGTTTGTCCCGACCGTCGACTTCCATGTAACGGCGCCACGGACCGGATAGTTGATTGACGCTCCAAGCATGGCGGCGGCACCAGCCTCGGACGCGCCCGCTTCATAGTAAATCCCCAGGTCGTCGAGCAATTCGACAGCATCGCCCATTACATCCAGCAGATGCGAAACGGGGGCGCCTTGGTAACCCCCGATATAGCTGACCCCGGATTGCAGAAGCGCCTTGGCCACGGCAACGATGCCTTCTCCGTGGAAGGTTTTGCCATTCCCCAGGGACAGATTCTCGATTTCCGCGCGGAACGACCGCTCCATGCCTCCTCCATTGTGGATCCGTCCGTCTGGTTTTATTGGGGCCTTGGGTACGGTTGCTGGTCAGTGTAGTGGCTTGCTATGTATCCATGCAATCGATACCATAACTATTTAATATCGAATTTATCAATATTTTTTGAAGTCCTTCGATCTCAATTTGATGCGGGTACTGGTCGCAATCTATGAAACACGCAGTGTTTCCGAGGCGGCCGACCGCCTATCGCTGAGTCAGCCGACAGTGAGCTATGACCTCGGGAAGCTGAGGAGTGTCTATGGCGACCAACTCTTTGTACGGGGACGAGGCGGAATGGTTGCGACAGCTACTGGGGAAGAGCTTTACACCCGCTTTTGCGAGGCACTGGCCTCGGTCGATGCAACGCTGGAAAGCCCCCTTCAATTTGATCCACGGGTGACCAGTAGGAGATTCCGCGTCTCTATGTCGGATCTCGGAGCAATCTATTTTGTTCCTCATGTCCTCGCATTTTTACGAGTCGAAGCTCCCCAGGCAGAGTTAGAGGTCGTCCCTTTTCATAAAGGTGTCGCAGAAGAACTAGCACTGGGAAGATTGGATGCTGTCGTCGCCAACGTGCCAGATGCGGAAGACCAGACACGAAGTTCCTTACTCTTCAAGGAACACCATGTATGCCTGGTGGCTGACAACCATCCCACTATTCGCGAAAGCTTGACGCTTGAGAACTTCGTTTCAGCACGTCACGTAAAGGTTCTTTCCCCTCACATCGGCCACAATCTGGTGGATGAGGCGCTTGCCGCCCTTAATATCAAGAGACGGACTGCGGTTTACATTCCGCAATTCACGATCCTCCCGCAGCTCATCGCCACAAGTGATCTTCTTGTGACCGTCCCTTCCCGTATTGCATCAATCTTCAAAAACGTTGGGAAGGTGAAAGCATTTGAAGTGCCTGTACCAATTCCTACGTATGATGTTTCGGTTCATTGGCATGTCAGATCCGAGTCCAATGCAAGCCGTCGCTGGTTTATTTCACGACTTGTCGAAACGCTAAG
>Ga0233425_10009597_pt1 | contig 12160 bp, 9 predicted proteins | sample Watercolumn_Towu_2_FD_181712 | JGI IMG/M metagenome (GOLD analysis project Ga0233425, IMG submission 181712) | Freshwater microbial communities from Lake Towuti, South Sulawesi, Indonesia - Watercolumn_Towuti2014_140_MG | ecosystem: Environmental > Aquatic > Freshwater > Lake | place: Indonesia...
AGAACCAGGCAAGAAGCGGACCCGGAAAACGGCTGCACGAACAACGAGAAAACCCCGGTCACCCAAGTAACCACGTCCGATGAAACAGTACCTCACCGAAAAGATCTCGGCTGCCCTTCAGTCGCTCAACTACATCCACGCAGCGAAGCTGACGTTCGAGAAGCCGCGCGTGGAAGCTCATGGTGACCTGACCACGAATGTGGCCATGCTCCTCGCGAAGTCGCTCGGCAAAAATCCGCGGGCCATCGCACAGGAGATCGTCTCCGCTCTGGTGCTTGAGACTGAGAATGTCTCCAAGGTCGAAATCGCTGGACCGGGTTTCATCAACTTCCGGTTCACCGAGGGATTCTTCAATCGGCAGGTTGCCGTAATTCTGGGGCAGGGGGCCGCGTTCGGCCGATCGAAGACCGGCGGGAAGAAAAAGACACAGGTCGAATTTGTCAGCGCGAACCCGACTGGGCCGCTCAGTGTCGGCCATGGACGACAGGCCGCGATAGGCGACACACTTGCCAACCTGCTCGAGTGGACCAGCCATGAAGTGACGAGAGAGTACTACTACAACAACGCAGGCCGGCAAATGCGTTTGCTTGCGGAGTCGACCTATGCACGCTACCGCCAGCTCTTTGACGCGTCGTACCCGTTCCCGGAGGAGGGATATCAGGGCGACTACATCAGGGAAATTGCGGCCAAGCTGAAAGAAGAAAAAGGGGAGAGTCTCTGCAATTTGGAGGCCGAGCCAGCCATTGAACAATCAAAGGCCTATGCCGAAACGGTACTCTTTGAAGCCATCAAGAGTGTGCTGGGCCGAATGGGAGTACATTTCGACGTATTCTTCAATGAAGATTCACTCTACAAGAACGGGCACATCGATGACGTCGTGGCAGAATTCCGGCGTAAGGACCTCGCATATGACAAGGACGGTGCAGTCTGGCTCAAAGCTACAGCGCTTGGGCTGGATCAGGACCGTGTGATCGTCAAGAGCACAGGGGAGCCGACGTACCGCCTGCCCGACATCGCTTACCACCGGGAGAAATTCCGGCGTGGCTTTGAGCTCGTTGTGGATGTGTTTGGTGCCGATCATATTGCGACGATACCGGATGTGCTGGCCGGTGTCCGTGCGCTCGGGTACGATCCTGAGAAGGTGAGGGTTGTCATTCATCAGTTTGTCACACTGATGCGTGACGGCCAGCAGGTCAAGATGTCGAAACGGTCGGCGAACTTTGTGACGCTCGAGGAGCTTATCGATGAGGTGGGTTCGGATGCTGTTCGGTTCTTCTTCCTGATGCGTGGTGTGTCGACCCACCTCGAATTTGACCTGAACCTGGCTCTCGAACAATCCGACAAGAACCCGGTGTACTATGTCCAATACGCACACGCCAGGATCGCTAGCATTCTGAGGTTTGCTGAGACTGAGGGATTGCTCACTCCTGAAGTGCAAAACGGCACCGGAGTGAAACTGGATGCTCTGGTTCAACCCGAAGAAATTGCGCTCGTGAAGCTCCTACTGGAGTTTCCCGAGACTGTCGAATCGGCCTGCTTCGGTTTCGAGCCGCAGCGTCTTACCACATATCTGCATGATGTGGCGACGTCATTCCACAAGTTCTATCACGAGCACCGGGTCGTTATCCCCGAGCGGGAAATCTCGCAAGCCCGGCTCGCGCTCTGTCAGGCGGCGAAGACCGTACTCTCGAATGGGTGCAAAATATTGGGGATTTCGGCTCCAGAGCGGATGTAGGGATTCATGCGTCCAGGTTGACACTGGATCGATTTTTCAGTACGTTCTTGGTGCATTCACAACAACACCGGGGTCTGCCACACCTACCTTTTGATACTGCGTTAGCGTTTCTTTCTGATCCAATTCGTTCCGTTGTTCGCCCCATTCACTTAACGTTCAGAGCCTGGCTCTTCTGCCTTTTTTCTTCGGGCTTTGTTCTGTACATTTCTGTCCTACGTATGGGTGACGTGTGATATTTCAGAATGGAAATATTGATGGTGTGGTTGCCCGGGAGCTTGCCCGGTATACGGACAAACGAGGGTGGTTGACAGAGCTTTACCGCTCAGATGAAGTGGATGCACCCTCGCTCCCAGCAATGGCCTACATATCAGAGACCGAGCCCGGAGAAACGAGGGGACCGCACGAGCACCGCGACCAGGCGGACTACTTCTGTTTTATCGGACCGTCCACGTTCCGGATCTATCTTTGGGACAATCGCAGAAGTTCGGCGACATACGGTAAGAAAATGGTCTTCGAGGCGGGGCAAGACCGGGCTTTCATGCTGATCATACCCGCAGGTGTGGTCCATGCCTATAAGAACATTGGAGCAGTTCCGGGGTGGTCGATCAACCTGCCAAACCGGCTGTATGGGGGGGTTGGCCGGAAAGATGCAATAGACGAAGTCCGGCATGAAAACGACCCAAATACTGAGTTTAGGTTGGATTAGGGGGTAAACGGTGAATTGTGAATAGTGTAGTGAACTATGAACAATGAACAATACGCGCTTGGCTTCGATACTTGAAACCTGAAACTTCAAACTCGAAACTTTCTTTATGAACATCCTCGTAACCGGCGGCGCGGGCTTCATCGGAAGCAATTTTGTGCACCATATGCTGGCGGCGCACCAGGACCTTCGGATCGTCAACCTCGACAAGCTGACCTACGCCGGCAATCTTGAGAATCTGCGCGCTGTGGAGAAAGAAAGCCGTTACCTGTTCGTCCATGGCGACATCTGTGATGCGGGCCTTGTACGGTCACTGCTTTCAGAGCAGAAGATTGATGCAATAGTCAATTTTGCGGCGGAGTCGCATGTTGACCGGAGCATCCTCGGGGCCTCGGAATTTGTGCGGACGAATGTAATGGGGACGACGGTTCTTCTGGAAGCCTCCAAGGAACATCCGCTCGTGAAATTCGTGCACGTCTCCACCGACGAAGTCTATGGCTCGCTTGGTCCAGAAGGCCGATTCACCGAGGCCTCGCCGTTGCACCCGAACAGCCCGTACGCGGCAAGCAAGGCCTCGGCCGACATGCTGGCCCTCTCGTACCAGCACACCTTCGGCCTGCCGGTGGTGATTACACGCTGCTCAAATAACTATGGTCCCTACCAGTTTCCTGAGAAACTTATCCCTCTCATGATCGCCAACGCGTTGGACGACAAGCCTCTTCCGGTCTACGGCGACGGGGAGAATGTGCGGGATTGGATCCACGTTGCCGACCATTGCTCGGCGATCGACGCCGTGCTGCAAAAAGGAATGGTTGGCCGGGTCTACAACATCGGTGGAAATTCCGAGCGCAAGAACATCGATGTCGTCAAGATTGTCCTTCAGACGCTCGGGAAACCGGAAACACTCATCACGTACGTGAAGGACCGGCCCGGTCACGACCGGCGTTACGCCATTGACGGGGCGAAGATCGAGAGAGAACTTGGCTGGCGTCCTTCAGTGGCGTTTGAAACGGGTATCGCCCGAACCATTGCATGGTACCGCGAGAACAATTCCTGGTGGCAACGGATCATCAGCGGCGAGTACAAGGAGTATTATCAACGGATGTATGAAGGAAGATGAACTATCTGGTCATCTGGCGATGTCCATCTGGCAAATTAACCAATTACGAGTTAACCAATCAACTGATTAGCCAATTAACCGCTTCTTCTACTTCTTTTGAAAACCATCATTAGCGTCGTCGGAGCCCGGCCGAATTTCATGAAAGTGGCTCCTCTGCACAAAGCGTTCCTGGAGCACGGCGATCGTGTCCGGCATCTCATCGTTCATACCGGTCAGCACTATGACGAGGCCATGTCAAAGGTCTTTTTCGAAGACCTGGAGCTCCCGCAACCTGACTACTATCTGGGTGTCGGTTCGGGATCGCACGCAGAGCAGACTGCACGCATCATGGTGGAATTCGAAAAAGTGCTTGACCGCGTCCGCCCCGACTTCACGATCGTTGTCGGCGACGTGAACTCAACTGTGGCATGCAGCCTGGTCAGCGTCAAGATGGGCATTCCCGTGGCACATGTGGAGGCTGGATTGCGGAGCGGCGACAGGTCGATGCCGGAGGAGATCAACCGGCTCCTGACGGATGCGATTTCCGAACGATTGTTTGTCTCCGAGCCGAGCGGTCTGACGAACCTTCGGAAAGAGGGAGTGCGTGAGGAGCAAGTACATTTTGTCGGAAATGTGATGATCGACTCTCTCCTCTACTATCGTAAGAAGGCAGCCGGTTCGAAAATGCTTGAACGGCTTGCTGTGACGCCGGGCAGATTCATGCTGGTGACGTTGCATCGCCCATCGAATGTCGATACAAGGGAGGGGCTGAATCGCATTCTGTCCGTATTCGAACAACTCCAGCGATCCCCGGCGATCGTGTTTCCGGTCCATCCGCGAACGAGGAAGATGCTTGCCCTGCACGGACTCGAATCCCGGGCAAAGGCAATTCAGAATCTCATACTCATCGAGCCGGCCGGCTACCTTGAGTTTCTTCAATTGCTCGACAACGCACAGCTTGTTCTGACCGATTCCGGTGGACTGCAGGAAGAAACGACCTACCTTGGCGTTCCCTGTCTGACCATGCGGGAGAACACCGAGCGGCCGATCACGTGTGAAGTGGGAACAAACGAGCTCTGCGGTCAGGACGTCGGGAAAATAGTGCGGAAGAGTCTTGAAGTATTTGATGGAAAGCCGAAGAAGGGGGAAGTCCCCCCTCTCTGGGACGGTCAGGCAGCCAGAAGAATTGCCGGAATCATGATGGAACAAATCTAAGGAGCGATTTTCGATGAACACCCACACGAAGATCTTGGTCGCGATCGTGCTCTTCGCCGGTCTGCTGAACAGCCAGACCAAGGAGAAACAAGGATCAATCTGGGATCAGGCGACGGGGAAGGCCGCGGCGGCGGATCTGAAGGGAAAGGAGGGGGCGGTCGAAGGCCTGACCTCCCTTCCCATGGAAGGAGCGGTAGATCCCGAGCAATACGTCGTCGGACCATTCGACCTCTTCACACTGGCCTTTTGGGGATCGCCGCCCCTTCAGTACAGCATGGCTGTGACTCCGGAAGGTTCGCTCCTCATACCGACCGTCGGGGAAATCCGCATCGCAGATCTGACGCTTGCCGTTGCGAAGAGCAAGGTGGAGGCACTGGTTTCCCAGAAGTACCGTCCCGGTTCGTTTACGATGACATTGGTTCGCCCACGATCGCTTCTGGTTTCGGTGCGCGGTGCGGTGGCGCGGCCGGGCAAATATCTTGCGACATCAATTGACCGGGTGGAGAAGATCGTTCTTGAGGCCGCGAGCGAGGTTCCGTCGCCGACGCTGACGTACTCCATCCCGGCGCTGACCGCCCAGGGTTTGCCGGTCTTCCAACAGGACTACAGCGTGCCGAAGCTCACCTCGCGACCGGCGATCGACGAAAAAGTCTCCACGCGTAACATTCGTCTCATCCGCCGCAATCACGACACGCTCCGCGTCGATATCCCGAAATACTACGCGACACTTGAGAGCAACTACAATCCGTTCCTCATTGACGGGGATGTCATTGTCGTTCCGGACAAGACCCGCGCCTCGGGAGTCGTGAGCATCATGGGTGGAGTGAATGCGCCGGGCGATTACGAATACGCCTCCGGAGACAGCCTGCTGGGCCTCATCCGAATTGCCGAGGGACTTCTTGAGACTGCAGACAGAGAGAAGGCCACAATCTTTCGTGACCTTGACGGCGATCGAACTGAGGAGATCGTGGTCAATTTCGCTGACCTTCTGTTGGGAAAGATTCCCGATGTGCCTCTGCGCCGCGGCGATCGGGTGCTTGTAAAAAACCGTGAGATCAGACGCAAGGATGCGCAAGTGACAGTCGGGGGAGAGGTCGCATTCCCGGGTGTCTATCCGATCTCTCTGGGCAAAACGAAACTGTCCGACCTGATCCGGCTTGCCGGCGGTCTCTCGGAGAATGCTCTCCCGGGGGGATCCGTTCTTTGGCGCAAAGCCGAGAAATACACGGTGCCGGACGCTGCGCAACTCGAATATCTCACGTACCTGCGCGCCCATCAGTTTTCGATGGTGGACAGTCTCTATTTCTTCCTCGATCTCAAGCTGGCCAGGCAACCTGTCGTGGTCCATTTCGACAGAGTGCTCGCGAAGAAGGACTCGACGTATGATGTGCTGCTGCAGAACGGTGACTTCCTCTACATTGCCTCAAACAGAAGCTCGGTGCTCGTCCAGGGGCAGGTCGCGAATCCGGGCCACGTGCCCTACGTACCGGGAGCGGAGTATGACTACTACGTAAAGAAAGCGGGCGACTACCAGGAAATGGCGGACAGGGGAGAGGTGCGAATCATAAAGGGCGGGACGATGAGCTGGTATGAGCCGGGGGAAACGACGATCGAGCCCGGGGATCGGATCTGGGTGCCGAAAGAGGATAGGAAGACGTTTATGTCCTACTTTGGCCCGATACGAGATGTCGCGAGCCTCGTCATTGGTCTGGCAACGCTCATATTTGCAATCCAGGCCACCAAATAGCCCAAGGGCGGTGTTTGCATGGGCGGCAGAAGATTGATCACAGAGCATTCAATTCGGACAGGGTATAGCGCAATGAAAAACAGCGGAACGGGACAAGCAGAGAATCAAACGAACGGGAAGAATATCCAGGCCGCGGAGCAGGCGACGGTGGGAAGATCATTCCTGGAATTCCTTGCTGTCATCACAAAATGGCGGAAGGTGATAGTGCGGTTCGTATTTGTCACCTCGCTGATCGTCGTGATCATCGCCTTCGTGAGCCCGAAGTGGTACAAGGCCACGGCGTCAGTACTCCCGGCCGAGAACACCGACCTCCTCGGTGGTCTCCAGGGGATCTCGTCGCTCGTGCGCAACATTTCGCCGAGCCGGGGACTTTCAGCGCTCACGGGGGCAAATGAGACGGACCGTTTTCTGGCCATCCTCAACAGCGAGAGCGCGCTCCTCAAGGTCATTGACCGATTCAACCTGACGCAGGTCTATGATATCACGAACTACCCGCGCGAGAAGACGACGAAAGAACTCATCTCCAACGTGAATTTCGAAGTGGGGAGCGAAGGACAGCTGGTCATTGATGTCTACGATCAGGACCCGCAGCGCGCCGCTGACATGGCGAATTTCTTCGTCAAGACGCTCAATGAGATCAATTCGGAACTTCATGTCCTGAACGCGCGTGCAAACCGGCAGTTCGTAGAAAAGAGGTACGACAAGAACCTTCTCGACCTGAAGAGTGCCGAGGATTCGCTCAGGGCGTTTCAACTCAAGTACGGTGTTGTGGCCCTTCCAGAGCAGCTCGAGGCTTCCATCAAGGCGATGGCAGAGATCTACGGGACCCTTGCGGTAAAAGAGGTCGAAGTCGACGTACTTCGGAAGTCGCTGGCACCGCAGCATCCCAGCATCGCTGCAGCCCAGCTCGAGGTAAACTCGCTGAAGGAGAAACTCCGCGAACTGAACGACGGAACCGGTCAGCCAAAGGGGCAGATGAACATTCTCGTCCCGTTCGGACGTGCGCCGGACCTCGGCGTCAAGTATGTCCGGCTTTTCCGCGAGGTGGAGATCCAGAACAAGATCCTGGAATTCGTAACGCCATTATATGAGCAGGCGAAAGTGGAGGAACAGCGGGCGACGCCGTCCGTCATCGTTCTCGATTCCGCTCTGGTTCCGGAGAGGAAAGCGAAGCCCAAAGTTCTTCTGTACGGGCTCATCGCGCTTGTTGGTTCGACGCTGCTCGCATTGACGTTCGTCTTCGGCGTCGAAGGGGCAAAGAAACTTCGTATGATTGATCCTGACGGCACGGACGCTCTTCTGAAAGCGCTTTGGTCCGACTGGCTTGGATTGAAATGGAACCGAGCCAGGAAATCATGACTTGCAGGGAGGCGCATTGATATTCAAGTCTTTCAGAAACGCAACCGGGCACACTATGACATGTGAAATTCTCGAACGGGCAGGGAGCCGAAGGCGTTGAGCTGGATTTCCTGGGTCAGTTTCGGCATCTGCATCGGGATCATTCTCTCCATGATTCGGAGGGACGCAGATCTCCTGTCGCCTGCGAGGGTGTTTGGATTTGTCTGGAGTCTCGCGATCGGTTTGACGGAACTGAAACTGAGCAGATTCCAGACCGAATGGAACGCACAAAGCTGGATCCTCTTGCTTCTCGGCCTCGGGTCCTTTCTCGTCGGTGTCTTCATCACATACGTGTTGAACGTCGGCCGGCACGTCGTGCCTATCGACACGATGCGGCGGGAGCTGCGCCACGCGCAGGTCTACGAAGAACGGCTCTTCAAGGCAATCTGGATCTCGGTCATCGTCTATGGCGTTTCCTACCTGGTGATCTATGCAGTGAAAGGTTTTCTGCCGGTATTTGTGGTCGGGACGAAAATATCCCGGGTGGACTTCTATGTGTTCGGCTTCGGGGTCCTGATCAATTCGACAGCCTATATCATCTACTTCACACTCCTGTATCACTTTCTGGTGCCCGGTAACAAGCGGCGGAAGAGGATCCTCACCGCACTGACTATCCTCGCCGTCGGATCGTATTTTCTCCTGCTTCAACGATTTCAGATTGTCATGGCCGCGATGATCTGTTTCACGCTCCTGTACTACGCCACGCATCGGATCAGGTTGAAGACAGCGCTGCCGCTGTTTCTCGCCGTGGCGGGATTCTTCTACTGGATTGCATCGCTGAGGCTGGGGAGCCTCGTTGCAACCTACACCTACTACGCCGCGAAAATGACATTCTCTAAAACATTCGCGCTTCTGACCGAACCGTACATGTATATGGTCATGAACCTCGAGAATTTCGCCCGCGCAGTGAACCGGCTCGATCATTTCACCTACGGGTACTTCACATTCGATTTCATAGGGGCTGCTGCGGGATTGAAGTACTGGCTCAGCGATTACTTTGGCATCGACAGGCTCCCGTATCTTGTCAGCGGCTACAACACCTACACTGCCTTCTGGTCGTTCTACCGCGATTTCGGGGTCCCCGGCCTTGTGCTGATTCCGTTCATCCTTGGGCTTTCTATCGGCCTCGTCTACTATCGCATGCGGCGGCAGCCATCGATAAAAAATGTGACCGCCTACGGCGTGTTGGTGTTTGTGATGTTCATCTCCTACTTCAATTTCCCCATCGCATTCCTCTGGTTTGAGTACAATGCGCTCGCGCTGTACGCGCTGCTCAGATGGACAATCGTGCCCCGGAGCACGATCGGACCGCGAACAAGCCAGTTGGAAAGCGGATCCGGACGCGTTCTCCCGGCAACGAAATGACGACGATGAAGACGAAACAGATAGTCAAGAACTTCCTTTCGCTCTTCCTCTCGAATGTCATTGGACAGGTGTTCATTCTGCTCGCGTTCATTCACATCGCTTCGCTGTTCGGGCCGGAGGGATTCGGAAGATTCACTTTTGCACAAGTTGCCGGACTGTACTTTCTCTATCTCGCGGATTTCGGCCTCCAGACGCTCGGTACGCGGGCGATTGCACAGGCAAAAGGGGAGATCGCGGGCCATGTCCGCAATATCACTCTCCTCAGGCTCCTGCTGGCTGCCGGTAGCTTCCTTCTGCTTGTCGTTTTCGCCCTGCTGTTCAGCAGATCACTTGAGGTCCAGACGCTCATTCTGGTTTTTGGTCTGGCTTTGTTTCCCTCCGCGGTCCTCTTTGAATGGGTCTTCCAGGGCGTGGAACAGATGGAGTACGTCGGTATTGGGAGAGTGCTCAAGGGTGCGATCTTCGCGGGGCTCGTTTATCTTTTTGTCAGGACCAGCGACCAGTCGGCAGAGGCCGCCTGGTTCTACGTTATCGGGATTTGCGCGACTGCCGTTGTTCTTCTCATTGCGTACATGGTGAAGTTCGGAGCGTTCTGGGGAAAGTCGCGGGCCTCGGAACTGCGGAGTACGCTCGTTACGGCGGTTCCGCTCGCGGCGGGCTCCTTCATCACACAGATCAACTACAATTTCGGAACGATAGCGCTGGGGCTCTTTCTGACGGATGAAATCGTCGGACTCTTCTCGGCCTCCTACAAGATCGTCCTGTTCATCTGGGCGTTTGCTGTTGTTGCAGCCTCGAATGCGGTACTTCCGCTTCTTGCCCGGTCGTATCGCGAGTCTGCAGCCGAATTCAGTGAAACCCTCGTACGACTTCTGAGAGTCTTCATCCTGATCGCCATCCCAATGGGAATTGGCGGCTCCGTTCTCGCGTCCCGCATCATTGGACTTCTGTATGCTCCCGAATACCAGCAGGCGGCAATCGTTCTGCAGCTTTCCATCTGGGCTGTGGTCTTTGTGATTTATCGCGTTGTGTTCGAAAATGCCCTGATCGCCTCGAGCAGCCAGCGCAACTACCTTGTTGGCTATGTGATCGCCGGTGCGTTGACCGTACTCGGCAACCTGATCCTCGTGCCGTCCATCGGACTGATCGCGCCTTGCATTGTCGGGATGGTATCTGAGTTTGTGTTGTTGTCATACTTTGTCATTTCGTGTGATTTCGTCACGCCTCTGGCTGTTCTCAAGATGACAATGAAACCGCTCGTTGCGGGCGCCATTATGGGATTGGCCCTGCTGGTCGTTCCGCTCAATCTCTTTGTCGCGCTCGCGGCTGGCAGCCTGCTCTACTTCGCGATGCTGCTTGCGCTTCGCTGCCTGACGCTTGAGGAAGTCGCCGGATACGTCCATTCGCTGGTGCGCTAGTCATGGAGCGATCTCAACCATATCGCCTCTGGGTGCTGTCGGAGCTCTACTACCCCGAAGATTCTGCGACCGGATACTACATCACGCAGATCGCCGAGGCGATGGCGGGATTCTGCAAGGTGGAGGTTCTTAGTGCTCAGCCCACGTACAGGGCAAGAGGGACAAGAGCCGCCGGGGACGAGGTCCTGCACAATGTTCACATTCACCGGTGCGCGGCAACGACGCTGAACAAGGACATCCTCTTCTTCCGTCTCCTGAATCTGTGTACGATAACCATTTCCTTGTTCTTCAACGCGGTATGGAAGATCCGCCAGTCGGACATTGTTCTGGTGGTGACGAATCCTCCGACGCTTCCTTTTGTAGCTCTGCTCGCGAGCAAGCTGCGGGGGGCAAAACTCATTCTGCGCATCGAGGACATCTACCCCGATGCAATGGTCGCGGCTGGGATGGTGAAGCGGACATCGCTGCTCGTCCGCTTGCTCAACGTGTTACACCGTTCCCTGTATCGGAATGCAGATCGCGTTGTCACGTTGGGAGGAGATATGCTCCGCCTCGTTCATCGAAAACTTGGTGTTGCTTCGAGTCACGTCTCGACCATCACCAACTGGGCAGATTCGGACCAGATCATGCCTCTCGAGAGGAGTGACAATCCGATTCTGAAGAAGCTCGGGCTCAGCGAGAAGTTTGTGATCCAGTACTCGGGCAATATGGGGAGGACTCACGATATTGAAGTGTTGATCCGCTCGGCGAAGATGTTGAAGGACGATCCGACGTTTCATTTTCTCTTCGCCGGAGCAGGAGCGAAGGAATCCTGGCTCAAGAGGGCGGTGCGCGACCTGGGCCTTGGCAATGTGACGATTCTCCCGCCGCATCCGCGTTCCGAACTTGTTCAATTGCTGAATGCCTGTGACCTTGCAGTGATCTCGTTTGTGGAAGGAATGTCAGGTGTCTCGGTCCCGAGCAGAATGTACAACAACTTCGCTGCGGGCAAGCCGGTCCTTGCGCTTGCAGATGCGGACTCAGAGTTGGCACAAGTCGTTCAGGGGGCGCGTATTGGCTGGGTCGTCCGGCCGGGTTCGGAGGAGGGGGCGGTCCAGGCAATACGGGCGGCGGCCTCGAATCGCCCGATGCTCGCTGAAATGTCACGGCGGGCTTCGGCGCTTGTGCTGAATCAACACACCAGGCGTTACGTCATGGAGCAGTATGAGAAACTGGTCCAGACAGTCGCGTTGGGGGGAACATCGAACCGGCGAGGAGCGTCATGAGAATAGGACTCAACCTTCTCTACATGATACCGCGCGAAGTCGGTGGGACCGAAACGTATGCCCGGGGACTTCTTGATGGCCTGCGGAAAATCGGGACGAATCATGAGTTCATCCTGTTCTTGAATCGCGAGTCAAAGGATTGGAAACCGGCAGTCGACTCCGGCTTCTCATCGGTGGTCTGCCCGGTGAACGCGGTGAGTCGAGCCAGGAGGTTC
>Ga0233425_10009598_pt1 | contig 12160 bp, 9 predicted proteins | sample Watercolumn_Towu_2_FD_181712 | JGI IMG/M metagenome (GOLD analysis project Ga0233425, IMG submission 181712) | Freshwater microbial communities from Lake Towuti, South Sulawesi, Indonesia - Watercolumn_Towuti2014_140_MG | ecosystem: Environmental > Aquatic > Freshwater > Lake | place: Indonesia...
GTTTCGGCGGGTGGTGGTGTCGGTGCGATTGAATCCAGAGAGCCCTTGGCTCGTGGATGTGGCGGCAGACGGTTCCGTGGAACTCCGCTGTGGCACGGAGTCCATCGCGAGCGTGGGCTTTGCCCCGCGGCCCGCTTGGTATGGAAAGGCGCTCCGTGACGGCACGCCCATCACCGAAGTTGCGCCAGCCATCGAGTGGGGCTACCTGCTGTACCTGACCGTGTTTCGCATGTGTCAGTACTTCGGGCGCGAGGAAGAGTGCCAGTTCTGCGACATCAACCACAATTTCCGCCAGCAGCGCGAGGCGGGTCATCCGTACTTCGCAGTCAAACCCGTGGAGCGACTCCTAGAGGCCTTGGAGTTGGTCGTAGCGAGCGGCGGAACGCCGAAGGCCTACACGTTGACGGGCGGTTCCATCACCGCCAAGGTCGATGGGCTCGATGAAGTGTCGTTCTATGTGCGTTACGCGGAGGCCATCGAAGCGCGCTTCCCCGGGCGTTGGATCGGGAAGATGGTGGTGCAGGCGCTGCCGGTCAGCGACGCCAAGCGCATTCGTCAGAGCGGCATCCGCATCTACCACCCGAACTACGAGGTTTGGGATCCTCAGTTGTTCGCCACACTCTGCCCGGGCAAGGAACGCTATGTCGGGCGTGGGGAATGGATGAAACGCATTCTGGATGCCGCAGAGGTTTTTTCTCCCGCCGGTGTCATTCCCAACTTCGTCGCAGGCGTGGAAATGGCCGCTGAGGGAGGATTCCGCCGTCCCGAAGACGCGTGGAAGAGCACCGCTGAAGGTCTCGACTTCTTCATGAGTCACGGCGTGGTGCCGCGTTTCACCACCTGGTGCCCTGAACCCATGTCGGTGTTGGGCGCGGCGCATGGCCCTGCGCCGCTGCGCTACCACGCAGGCTTGTTGCGCACGTGGCGCGACGCCTTGGAGCGACATGCCTGCCCGGCTCCTCCGGGGTACGGTGAGCCGGGTATCGGCAAAGCCGTGTTCTCCGTGTCTTCGTTCATGGATGTCATTGACCCCGCAACTCCGGTTGCGGTCCTGCCATGCTGAGTGTGCAAGAGGCTCTCGCGGTATTGCGGGCTGCGGCCCCCGTCCCCAGCTCGCGCGTTTTTGTCCCGCTGTCTCTCAGCCTCGGCTATGTGCTCGCGCAGGACGTGCGCGCCGAGATGGACCAACCACCGTTCGAGAAGTCGAGCATGGACGGATGGGCGGTGCGCAGCGCGGATGTGCATCCCGAAGTGCGCTTGCGGATTGTTGGTCGTGTCCTGGCTGGTGCGGCGCCGGGCCTCGCAATTGGGGTGGGGGAGACCGCGAAAATCATGACCGGTGCGCCTCTACCCGAAGGCGCGAATGCCGTCGTGATCGTGGAACGCAGCACAGAAGACGGCGCGGGGCACGTCACCCTGCATGCTGCCGTTGCCGCGGGTGAGAACGTCTGCCATCGCGGCGATGATTTGCGCGAAGGCGAAGTTGTTCTGCGCAAGGGAACTCGTCTTGATGCCACTGCGCTCGCGCTGCTGGCTTCTGTGGGTTGCGATCCTGTGCCGGTGCACGCGCTGCCGCGAGTGATGGTCTTGCCGACCGGTGATGAACTTGTCTCCGCGCACGGCCCGAGGCCTTTGCCCGGTCAGATTCGCGAAAGCAATGGTGTGTACCTCGAGGCAGCATTGCGCACAGTGTTGCCGCAGCTCTGCGTTGTGCGCACAGGCATCGCGCCAGATGCAGAAGCGCAGCTTCTAGAGCACTTGCGCGTGGGGCTCGGGCATGACGTGCTCATCCTCTCCGGTGGCGTCAGCATGGGCGACGCTGACCTCGTGCCCGAGTTGCTGCGCGGTCTCGGGCTTGAGGTGCTGATCCAGAAAGTTGCCATCAAGCCCGGAAAGCCGTTGCTGTTCGGACGCGTGACATCGCCATCGGGCCATGTCTGCTATGTGTTTGGGTTGCCGGGAAACCCGGTCTCTAGCGCGGTGACGTTCGATCTGTTCGTGAAGCCCTTCGTGCTCGCATGGGCCGGTGCAGGCTTCGCTCAGCCCAGCGTCGTGCAAGCGCGCCTTGAGAGTCCGCGGGCCATGAAGCGCACCTCGCGCAAGCAGCATCTGCCGTGCGTACTAAGAACTGTCGGCTCAGCCTGGGTTGCCGAGTTGATGCCTTGGAATGGCAGCGCGGACCTGCGTGGCATGCTTGGCGCGGATGGGCTCGTGATGATCGATGCAGGTGAGGGGACCATCGAGTCCGGCTCGCTTGTTGAGGTCCACCTCTTGACTCTGACGCGTCCCCTGTGCGAGCCCCAAGCCCGAGGGACTTCGTGAACCTTCTGCGCCGTTGGCCGAGAAGCACTCATGCGCTGCTGGCCGCCGCGTGTGCAGCGGTGGCTGCGTTGGCACTGCCACCCTTCGATCTTCCGTGGTTAGCCTGGGTGGCGTGGATCCCGTGGTTCCTGTTTATTGCCAGCGCGCCGCGCGTGGGGTTGTTCGCGGCGTTTCTCGCGGCGACGTTTGTGCAGCTCTTCGCGAGCATGACTTGGGTGGACTCCCTCCAAACGGGCGGCACTGTTCTTGTCGCCTTACTCGCAGTTCCGTTCGCACTCGTTCCCGCGGCATTGCTCTCGCGCTGTGCCCGAGGCCGCCCGTTGCCGTGCGGCCTACTCGTCCTCGGCATGTTGACGGCGGACATCTCTCGCGAGTTTGTCCTCGGTCCGAGTTGGGCAGGCGCGGGGTCCTCGCAGTGGCGCTGGCTAGAAGGCTTGCAATCCGCAGCGGTCTTTCGCGGGCATTGGCTGAGCTTGGTGGTCTTGGCCGTCAACGCCTGTGTCGCCCTAGTTCTTCTGCGCTGGCGCGAGTCGCGCGGCCGCGCGTTCTTCGCTCTTGCTTTCGGCGTGGGGCTGGTGTGGGCCACGCATCTCGGCGGCAAAGCAGCATTGCGCGAGGACTTTGCACTTGGGCCGCAGGTGTTGGGAATCCAACCGGCGATTCCGCAGGCGATCAAGTTGCGGCACACATCTGCGGATATCTGGGAGCGGCACCGCGAGGTCTTGGCGGCTTCGCCTGCAGCACTCGAGGACGTGGACATTCTGGTGTTCCCAGAGACGACCTTTCCTGCGCTGCGCGACCCCGATCGCACGCTGGCCGCGATGTTGCGCCGTCCATATCGATCCGATGAGCACGGGACGCATACTTACGGCGAACTGCTGCCACGCGGCCGTGGTCAGTTGAGCATCCTCGGAACCGTGCGGCATGTCTCCACATCAACGCAAGTCGACATAGCCGACGCAGACGGCAACGGATTCGGCGAACTCAACGTGGCGCTAGTGGTGCGCGATGGCGAGGAATCGCTCGGCGAGAACCCCAAGCGTTGTTTGGTCCCCTTTGGTGAGTATGTGCCTTGGCCGAAGTCTTGGCCGGGGCATGGGGCGTTGCTCGAGCTTGTGCGCGACGTAGGTGGCTACGTGCCAGACATGAGCCCCGGGAAAGATGCGCCGCTCTTCGCCGCGCCCACCGAGGGCAGAGATCTGTTCGGCATCACGATCTGTTTCGAGGTGGCGTTCCCCGATGAGTTTGCTCAACTCGCGGAGCGTGGTGCTCGCTTCGTCATCAACACGTCCAATGATGCTTGGTTCACGCAAGGTGCGGAGCAAGAGTTGGTGGACATTGCCGTGCGTTTTCGTGCCGCGGAAACGCGCAGAGCCGTATTTCGCGTGAGTAACGCGGGCATCAGCACCTTGATCGATCCATGCGGGCGAGAACTCGCTCGCGTCAGTCATGACGGGAAGGCGGTTGATGTCGGAGGCCTACTGAAAGCGCGCATTCCGTTGAATGACGAGCGCACGCCCGCAAGCCGCTTCGGAGTCCTGCCGAGCTGTCTTTTCCCGCTGCTCTTTTTCGCATGGGCGTGGCAGTATCTCCGCTCGCAGCGCGGCTCCGAAGGCTTGGCCTAGCATGTGTTTAGGGCATGCCGCCAAGGATCTGCCGCCTTGCTTGACTTGGTCCAAGGCGCTCCTACAATGACCCCGCTCAAAAGATGAAACTGCGGTGCAGCGCCTCCTGTTGGCGATTGACACTACGGTGACGCTGGAAAGGGAGACTTCATGAGTTCCGTTGCCCGGATCTTCGTGGTTTTGAATCTTGTGCTTGCTGTGGCCTTCTTGGTTGCCGCATCAACATTCCTTGGCCTCAACAACGATTACAAGGCGAAGTACGAGGCCGAGAAGTCCGGCCGCGCCCAAGACGATGCGCGTCATGCGCAACAGCTTTCAGATAAGGACTCGAGCCTCTCGAAGGTCTCGACCGATCTGAACACGGCGCGCCAACAGGCAGCGGATCAGGAAGCTCGCGCGACCAATCTGCAAAGCCAGGTCACATCCCTCGAGGCGGCCGGCAAGACGAAGGATGGCCAGCTCGCTGACCTCACCCGTGCGAACGGCGAACACGCCGGGACCATTGAGCGCCTGCGCGCTGACAACAACCGCCTCGTGGCAGCCAACACGGACCTCGATGCCAAGCAGCGCGAAGCTGTGAGCCGCATGGAGAAGGCTGTGTCCGACCTCGATGGCGAGAAGAAGAATCTCCTCGATGCCAACAACAACATCGCAAACCTCGAGAAGGATGTGGCGAAGTTGAAGGACGACGTCTCCAACCGCGACCTCTTGGTTGAGTTCGCGAAGAGCAAGGGCATCGACTTCGAGAACGTCATGGTCATGGCCCCGGTCAAGGGTCAGGTCGTGAACGCTGACAACAACCTCAAGCTCGTTCAGGCCAACGTTGGCTCGAACCAGGGCGTGAAGCGTGGCTGGATCCTCGACATCGTGCGCGGCGGAACCTACGTGGGCCGCTTCCGCGTCGATACCGTCGGACCGACCTACTGCGCGGGTATGGTCACCCTCTTGGCCGACGGCCAGCAGGTGGCGGCCGCTGACGTGGTCACGAACACCCTGAACTGAAAGGTCGGTGATCCATGGCTGACGCTGCAGACAACACGACTGACGTTGCTCCCACCGACAATGCCCGCTGCCTGACAGACGGGCTGGTCTACACCACCGCAGCCCTGCTGCTCATCGCCTTCATCATGATGGAGAAGGCGTTGGCTCAGTGGTTCAACGCGGGCATGTTCGCGAACTGAAACTCTCCCTTTCGGTTCACTCCGGGGCCTCTGCGCAAGCGCGGAGGCCCTTGGTCGTTTTGCCCGTCGCGGTTGCGCTTCACTGCTAGACTGCTCCTGCGCGCTGCGGTCTGAGTCGCTCTGCGGGAGGCGGTCTCGCGCGAAGCTGACCTGATGACAGAGCCGGTGTGCCCGGCAACGGAGTGATCCATGTTCACCGTCATCGATCGTCTGGCCGGCATGTTCTCGGTCGACGTGGGGATCGATCTCGGAACGGCCAACACGCTGGTTTGCGTTCCGGGTAAGGGTGTTGTCCTCTCTGAGCCATCTGTGGTTGCGGTTCGCAAGGGCACGAACGAAGTGCTGAGCGACGGCGACGGCATGGCTGTTGGCGATCGCGCCAAAGAAATGCTGGGCAAGACACCTGGCAACATCCAAGCGATTCGTCCCATGAAGGACGGGTTGATTGCGGATTTCGCGATCTGCGAAGCCATGCTGCGCTATTTCATCCGCAAGGTTCACGGCAACCGGCGCATGTTCATTGCGCCGCGCGTGGTGATCGCTGTGCCGCCAGGAATCCGCCAAGTGGATCGGCAAGCGGTGATCGGTGCCGCGGAGCGCGCCGGCGCACGCAAGGTTTATCTCGTCGAGCAGACCATGGCTGCGGGCATCGGCCTAGGATTGCCGATTCAAGAAGCCACGGCCAGCATGTTGCTCGACATCGGTGGCGGCACGAGTGACGTCGCCGTGCTTGCACTAGCGGGCATCGTGCACTCCACCAGCATCCCGATTGCTGGCGACGAATTCGACGATGCCATCACGGCCTACATGAAGAATGAACACCAATTGTTGGTGGGGCCTCAAGGTGCTGAGCGCATCAAGATTGCGGTGGGTTCCGCGTCGCCGTTGCAGCAGGAGATTCAGATGACGGTCAAGGGCCGTCACGTGAAGTCGGGCCTGCCAAGCTCTGTCTCGGTGGATTCCATCAGGATTCGCGAGTGTCTCGACGAGCCGCTCGAGCGCATCACCCAAGCGGTCTCCAAGACTCTGGCGGAAACCCAGCCAGAGCTGGCAGCAGATCTCGTGGACCGTGGTCTGGTGATCTGCGGTGGCGGAGCTCTCTTGCGTGGGATCGATCGACGTTTGCGCGACCGCGTCGACATCCCGGTGAAGATCGGTGAAGACCCGCTCACCGCCGTCGCGCGCGGAACAGGGCAGATCCTCGACAATCTCGAACACCTCAAGACAGTGCTCGAGTCAGCTGAGTCCCTCTCCTAGGGCTGCTCTGCCGTGTCGTCGCGGGCGCGGATCTACGGACTCGTTCTTGGGCTGTGGCTCCTAGAGCTCTTTTTTGCGGACAATGCTGCCAGTGTGCGGCTACATGCGCTCGCAGCCTGTTTGCCAGAAGACGAGTTGCCAGCGGTCGCAACGGTGAGCATCGCGAGTGAGCCAGTGTCTGCGTTGGTCCCTTGCCTCGAGTTCGATCCCAAGCGGCAGCAGATGATCGTGGCTGCGGGATTCGCTGAAGGCGCGCGAGCTGGTGCAGCGGTGAGTCAAGGCGGCCAGTTCGTGGGACTCGTGGATGCGGTGAGCCTGCACCTTTGTCGGGTGAAGCTCCTCGGAGCTCGGAGCCTGAGGTTGCCGGTCATTGTTCCTGCGGATGAAGGCGCGGGCCGCCCGCCTCTGAGCGGAACCTTGGTTGCCGAAGGCTCGCATCTCATTCTTGCGGATGCAGCACGTGCGGAGCGATTGCCACTCGAGTCTTCAGTGCACCTGATGTCAGCGGATGGCAGCTCTGGCGTGTTGCTTGGTCGCATCTCGGTGTGCGGACCGCGTCCTGGATTCGAGCTGGCGCGTCCAGAATTGACGGGGCCCGTGCGTATCGCAGGCGTGGATCGCGCGAGTGACTTGGCAGCGCAGTATCAGCCCATTGGAGTCAAGAGTTGGCGTGGCCGCTTGGGTCCGGATCCGCGTTGGCTGTTGCGCTGTGACACCCAAGGCTTGCGCGTTGCGAGTGCAGTGCTGAACGCCGCCGGTGAATGTGTGGCAGAACTTGAGTCTGTAGCTGGGAGCATCGCGCTGGCCCTGCCCTTTGCGGAGCGCGAACGCCCTTTCGCTGTCGCCGTGCGCGGTGATGGTTTCGCTGGCGAAGCGCTGTGGCAGGGCCCCGAACGCGGCTTGCACTGGGATAGCGACACCAAGCCTCCTCGGCGGGCCTGCACGGTGGATCTGTTCACGACTGCCGGCAGCGGATTCATGCCGCGCGGGCTTTTTGTGGGCAGGGCTGCGTGGGATGGAACGGCCTTCGGCGCAGTGCGGTTCGCTCAACCACAGGGCGCTCTCGTCGTGTTGCAACTCGGTGATGAGGCCGCGCTAGCGCGGCTGCGGACTCAGCCATGAGCTTGGTTTTCTCGACAGTCCTCGCAGCGTGCGCAGGTTGGCTTGGCCTCCTCGTGGTCGTGGCAGCAGGGCCTCGCGGGAGCCTCTTTTTGGGGCTCAGTTTGGGGCTAGTCCTCGTAGTGGCGCGACGAGCTTCGCCGGCGCGGCGCATGGCGCGCGCACTTGGCCTCATGCTGCCTTTTTCGTTCCTGCTGCCTGTGGGGGTCGGCAGCGTGGCGCTCGTGACGCTCCTCGCGGTGGAACTCATGCACCTTGGGACCAAGCTGATGCCCGCACGGACCCTTCTAGGCTGCGCCCTCGTGGGCAGCGTCCTCGCGTGGCCGCTTGTATTGTTGGCTTTCACGCAAGGCGGTTGGCCTGCGTCCGCGTTTCCGAACGGAATGATCGGCGCATCTCTCGTGGCGGCCTCGTTGGCAGGATTCGCGTCTGCTCTAGGAGAATGGTGGCTGTCGCGTGCACCAAGTTTGCGGCACGCCCTCGAACGCAATTGACGGAGAGTGAGGCGAGGTGTCTCAGAGGTTCACATGGATCGTCGTTGTCACGCTGCTCGCGGCGGCCGCGCTGATCTTGCGCCTCCACCGTCTGCAAGTGCGCGAGCATGAACGATGGGCGGACCTCGCCATCGATCAGCGCGGTGGCATCTTTACGTTGCCCGGCGAGCGCGGGCGCATTCTCGATCGCAATGGCATTGTGCTCGCTGAGGATGAGGCGGTCATCGATGTCAGCGTGGAGCCCTCTGCTTTTCGCGAGTTATCCGTGCTGCACGCGCTAGCGGACGCACTGGTGCTCGGGTCAGAAGTTCCGGATGCGGAGGCCGTGCGTTGGCGTTGTTTCACCAATCCAGCCAAGGCCGTGGAGGATCTGTCGCGAATACGCGCGCCGCAACTGGAAGAACTCGTCTTGCGCATGCAGCCATTGGTGCCTCCTAGAGGCACCCTTCCGCTGCGTGCTGATGAAGGACCTCAGCGTTGGAAGCGTTGCTTGCGACTGCTGGGCGTTGAGTTGCCACAAGCGCAGGATCGCGGCGAGTGGATTCAGCGTGAGGGCATGAACCTCGCGGCCCGCTGCGGCGAAGAACTCAAGCTGCTTTCCGACTTGGCGCGAGTGCGTGGCGCCGACTTGCCAGCTTTCCTTGGAGAATTGAAATCGCTTTCTGCACGGGAGGAGGCCTGGAAGCAAGGCCAGATTCGCCGTGAACTACGTGAGGTGGCGGCGTTGGATGCCTTTGGTGTCCCTAGTCCGGACCTAGAGAAACTTGGCGGTGAGACCTGGCGCGAGATGGTCTGCGATGCGGCGCTCCCATTTGCTGACGAGGACGCGGCTTCGCGGGCGCTAGCGGAGAGTGATGCCTGGCTCTCCGGATCTATCGCCTTGCCATGGGCGCTTGCGGCCGCGCTCGGTGACCGGGACGCCGTCGAGGTGGCTCGTCTAGCGAAGCTTGGTGCGCAGGATCCCGATGAACTCCTAGACCACTGGGCGCAGAGTGTGGGCCTGAACAACATGGACCCAGAGTTGCGTCGCCGCCGCGAACGCGACCTCAGAGGTCGGTGGCGGCGCGGGCGTGCGTTTCCCTTCGCCACAGCGTTGCCTTCGGAAGCCCGGCTGCTGTTCACTGGACCCGGTCGCCTCGAGTCCAAGGGTTTTCGTATCGAGCCGCGACTCACGCGCCGCTCACTGCCGGCCACGGCGGCCACCAGCACGCTCGGATTGCTGCTCGGGGGCGTGGCACGTCAGTCTGGCGAACCGACGCTGGCGCGCAGTGTTGAAGCGGATCGCCATGACGCGCTTCGCGCCAGTGCAGGGCAGGTGGCCAGTGGCACACCCGGTGGCGTCTTGTTGACGGCGCCGCGCCATGGGCAAGATGTTCGGCTGAGTCTGGATTGGGATCTGCAGCAGGCCGTGGAGCGAGCTCTAGATGTTGCGCATGAGACCGAGCCCATGGCGTTGGTGCTGCTAGATCCAGCAACGGGGGCCATTCGTGCGTTGGTCACGGCACCAGTCAGCAAAGATCGCGACGCGGCGCTGCATGCGCGCTTGGTCCTTGAAGAAGAGCGCACAGTGCTGCGGCGCATTCTCGGTCGTGGTGAAGGCTGGGCCCGGCAGAGACTCCTAGCGTTGAGCGATTCTGGTGCCGGGAGCGCGTCCGAAGCGGCCTTGCTCGAGCGTTGGCAGGGGAGCGCGCCTCTTGAGTTGCGCCGCCGCCTTGATGGTGTGGGTGAGGCCTTGGCCATGAGTCCCGCTTTTCACAGAGCCGTGGATATCCCCGAGCACTTGCCCCCGGGTTCGGTCTTCAAGGCGATCACCGTGCTGGCCGCCATCGAGAGCGGCAAGATGAATCCTGAGTCCGTTGTGGAATGCGTGCAGACCACGGAGCGTGCGTTCCTACGCTGCAAAGGACACGGTTCGCTCTCTGCGCGCAAGGCGTTGCAGGTGAGTTGCAATGCGTGGTGCTACGAGGCTGGCGAACGCTTGGGCATCGAGGCCTTCGTGGATTGGTTCCAACGTCTCGGACTCGGTGAGCCCGTGCCCGGCCTGCTTCCGCGCGAACGGCGCTTGTTTCAGGAGATCGCAAGCGATGATGCGCGCGCCTTGGCCATCGGCGGAGGGTCCTTGCGCATCGCACCCGTGCGCGCGGCAGCCTTGGCAGCGAGTTTGGCGACTGGCCTGCGCGTGACAGCAACGTTTCTGCACGGACCGACCCCGAGCTTCGCGCCATTGCGGGTCGGCGCAGCGACGCTGAGTCTCGTGCGCGCGGGTATGCGTGACGTGGTCTTGCCGGGTGGCACGGCGGGACAAGTCGCAGGCCTTCAACACTTCAGAATCGCTGCAAAGACAGGCACTGCGGATTACGAAGCTAGCGGTGGTGAGCGCCTGAATCAGGCTTGGTTCGTGGGGTACGCGCCTGCGGATCCCGGTGAAACGCCTCGTATCGCGTTTGCGGCCGTGCGCGCGCATACCCACGACAAGGGGGCCGACGCTGCTCCACTCGTGGCGCGTGCGCTCGAAGCCTTGGCCCGTACGCATCCAGGAGAACGCTGGTGGTGAAGCTCCCGGATGCCGTTCGACGCCTGCGCAATCTCGATGCACCGTTGCTGCTCGTGAGCGCCGCATTGCTGTTTATGGGCTGGCTCTTGCAGAGTGCCGCCGGTGGTGGTGATCCCGCTCTGGCTGCGTCTTGGTTGCGCTGGCTGCTGATTGGAACCTTTGCCAGCGCCGTCCTCGTGGTGTTGCCCTTGCCCCGCGTGCTGACAGCTGCGCCTTTCTTGTACGGGTTGGGCCTCAGCTTGCTAGTCGTTGTGAAGGTGGCGGGGCCCGTCATCAATGGCTCGCAGCGCTGGTTGCCGTTGCTTGGACGCGGACTACAGCCTTCAGAGTTCATGAAGCTCTTCACGCTGCTCATGCTCGCGCAGCTTTACCGAACCCAACGACTCCGCTCCGAGATCCAAGACTGGTTGCCGGTGCTGGTCGTGGGATTGCTCCCCACAGGTCTGATTCTGGTGCAGCCAGACCTCGGCACGAGCGTTTTGTTCGTGCCACTCACCTTCGCAGTCATCATCGTTGGCGGTGCACGCTGGAAGCCACTCCTCATCTCTTCGGTTGTGGGCTTGGGGGTCTTGTTCTTGCTCGGCGGAGTGCTGCTTGAGCCGTACCAGAAAGAGCGCATCGCTAGCACGTTGCATATCGAGAGCATGTCCGCGTCGCAGCGCTCTGGAGCGGGCTATCAGCTCGCGCAATCCCTGACTGCCGTCGGCAACGGTGGCACGTTTGGCCACGGACTCGGTGCAGGACCTTGTGTGCAATCGGGGCGTCTGCCCTACCACCACAACGACTTCATTTTCGCGGAAATCGCAGAGGAATTGGGGTTTGTGGGCAGCAGCTTGTTCGTTCTCTTGGAGGCTGCGCTCGTGCTTCTAATCTGTCGCGTGGGTGCCGTCGCAAGGCCGCTGTCTGCGCGCGTGCTGTGTGCCGGCGCGGCGGCGATCCTTGGTGCGCAGGCCTTCGCTCATATGGCGGTGACAGTCGCACTCGCGCCCACCAAGGGCCTGCCATTACCCTTCGTTTCCGCGGGCGGATCGTCGCTGTTGGTGTCCGTGCTGGTCCTCACGCTGGTGCAATGCGTGAGCGTGCAGCGCGGGCGGTGGTGAGCGCGCCGCCACGAACCCGCGGCGCGCACCTCAGTTTCAGCGCTTGATCAGCGCACCATCGGCGTCGCACCACTCAGGGCTTGGCAGATCCAAGCCTTCCAATTGCGCGAGGATGGTCTTGGCATCACCGACAAGTACCAACACTCCGGGGAACGCGCGCATATGCGTTTGCGCAGCCGCGTTCACTTGCGCCAGTGTGCAAGAGGCTGCCGCTTGGGCGTACTCGCCGAGATGCCCCGGGCCGCGGCCCGCGATGAGCGGAGCAAGCAGCGCTCCCGAAGTCGCACTCACTTCCTCGAAGGTGCGCACAAGATCGGTGCGCTCCGCAGCCTTGGCTTTGGCGAGTTCCTCGGCATTGAAGTCCTGCTTGGCCAGACGATCGAACTCAACCAGGAACTCGCGCAGGGAGGCACCGGTCACTTCCGTGCGCACGTTGGAACTCGCAATGAACACGCCCTCGTCCACATCCTGCGCGATGCGCGAGCCAGCGCCGTAGGTGAAGCCATTG
>Ga0233425_10009599_pt1 | contig 12158 bp, 12 predicted proteins | sample Watercolumn_Towu_2_FD_181712 | JGI IMG/M metagenome (GOLD analysis project Ga0233425, IMG submission 181712) | Freshwater microbial communities from Lake Towuti, South Sulawesi, Indonesia - Watercolumn_Towuti2014_140_MG | ecosystem: Environmental > Aquatic > Freshwater > Lake | place...
ACGGAGGGAAACAACCTTACTCTCGTTCATGGCGTAACGCTCCTTCGGGAGGTTCGGGTCGGCTCGACACCAACCCCGTTACGCCGCCTGCTTCACACCGTCATCACCTAGATTCCGCCATAGCTCCTGGGGCGACGCCGGTGGTCGGATTGACGTAGAGATAATAGTCGCTCCGCACGGGAAAGCAGAGCGCTGGCCATGTCTTTTTGTTCCGTGGGTTAGGCACGCCGGTCACCCAGGAGGTGTATTCGAGCGCCCTCTGCAGCCAGGGGTCTCCGAGCTGAGGATTTGTTCCCGTTCCGTCGCAGAGGCCGCCCCATTTGTCGCCGTTTAACGGTTTGCTGAGCGCTGGCTGCACAATTTGGGAAGCTTGAATAACCACCCAGATTTTCTTGGTGGTGTTGTTGACGACGCGGATTTCCTTGAAGCACCCCGCTTCAGGGCTGCCGCCTTCGCATTTTGGCGGGAGAACGCCCTCGGCCGCCGCCAGGTCGACCGGCGCGGCCGCCATCAGTAACGCCGCGCCGATCACGCTGGCGTAGAAAAACAGGCGTTTTAGAGTTGCGCTAAGCCTTGTCTGGCGGTTCATGTGACCAGCCTCCATTTCATTCGTCGCGTTCAACGCGCCGCGCGCGCTTGGCGCGCGGCGGAACGCTTCCCTGCTCCCAGGGAAGGCGTCGCTTCGGTTGCTTTGCTGCGTTTTGGACGGCCAAGGCGCCAGCGTTAGAACTTTGCCACGATCGGCGCCTCGCCCCAAGTGAAATGATAATTGAGGCCGGCGCGCGCGATGACGCCGTCATATCTGACCCGCGTCACCGGGCTGTTGGCGAAGAGCGGCGCGCCGGCGAAGCCGCCGCCATTGTTGCCGTCGGGGTCCATCGCGCCCACCGGGCTCGAAGCGAAACTCACCGAGCCGAGGTCGTAATAGAGCGCCTCCGCCTTCAGCGTCCAATTCGGCGTGAACGCCCATTCCAGGCCGCCGCCGGCCGTCCAGCCGACCCTGATCTCGGAATAGCGGCCGGCGCCGCCAAGGGTCGGATAGATGGTCGTCAGATTATCGTCGACGAAGCCCAGCGAGTGAACGGCGGTGGCGCGGACTCCGCCATAGGCGAGGCCGCCGGTTCCATAAGCGAGAAGGGTCGGCATGACGAGATAGCCGAGACGGCCGCGCGCCGTGCCGATCCAGTCGACGCTTGCGGCGACGACATGCGCGCCGAAGGCGGTATCGTTGGCGGCGAAGAGGTCGGGCCCGAATTGCGCAAAGCCGACGCCGCCCGCCGATCCGCGAATCGCGGCGCCCTGAATGTCGGTCTCGAAGCCCGCGACGATGGCTGGGCTCCATCGATAATTGAAGCCGAACTGCCCGCCGCCGACATAGCCGGACTGACTGACGCTTGTGACGCCCGAGCTGGCCAGGGCGGTGAAGCCCGGGGGCGTTCCCCACGCCGCCGCGATATTGTCGAGAACGGGGATGGCGGCGGTCGTGACATTCGTCGTCGCGCCCCACCCGTAGCCGGCGTTGAGGCCGGCGTAAAAATCGGTCCAGGCCGGCGCCGGCGCCGGCGGGGCGGCCGGGGCGTTCGCGCCCCAATTCAAATGATAGTTGACGCCGGCGCGCGCGATGACGCCGTCGAAGCGCACCCGCGTCGTCGGAATATTGGCGAAGATGATGTTGCTGCCGTCGGAAAAGAGGGCGCCCGCGGGGCTCGAGGCGAAGCTCGCCGAGCCGAGATCGTAATAGAGCGCCTCGGCCTTCAGGCTCCAATTCGGCATGAACATCCATTCGAGGCCGCCGCCGGCCGTCCAGCCGACCCTGACGTCGGAATAGCGGCCGACGCCGCCGAAGGTCGGATGGACGGTCGGGACGTCGTCGGTAAAGCCAAGCGCGTGGCTGGCGATAGCGCGGGCGCCGCCATAGGCGAGGCCGCCCGTGCCATAGGCGAGCAAGGTCGGCGTGACGAGATAGCCGAGACGGCCGCGAACCGTGCCGAGCCAGTCGACGCCCGCGACGACATTGCTTGAGCCGATGGCCGTGTCGATGAAGCCGGAAAGATCGGGGCCGAACGCAGCGATGCCGGAGCGACCGCCCCGTCCGCCGATGGCGGCGCCCTGAATGTCGGCCTCAAGTCCGACAACAAACAGCGGACTCCATTGATAATTATAGCCAATCTGCCCACCGCCGATGAAGCCGGACTGATTGACGTTCGCGACGCCAGAGAGCGCCGCCGCCGTGAAGCCGAGAGGCGTTCCCCAGCCGGGATCGTTCGCGATGTTGTCGACGAGCGGGAGCGCCCCCGTCGTGGCGCTGGTCGTCCCGCCCCAGCCATAGCCGGCGTTCAGGCCGGCGTAAAAGCCGGTCCACAGCGGTGGCGGGACCGGAATGGGGGCGGGGGCTTTGCGCGAGGGCAAATCCGCGGCGATCGCCGGGCCGCCGATAAGCGCCGCCGTCATGAACAACGCCATGTGAAATTTTGCGGTCACCGGTCGGCCCTCTCGCTATCCTGGTCACAGGAAATTTTCGTCGGCCATTTTGTCGATTGCTGTTGAGGTCATCAATGGCGCTTTGTACATTTAACCCCAAGCTTGCCGCAATAATTGGCCGTTGTGGCAAAAGGGGCACAATCGCGGTCGCGCGGGGCCTTTCAGGCGCAACCTTTAGGTCAGTCATAGAAATCATTCGCGCGGGAAGCGCGGGCTGGTCTGATGACGAAGCAGCCAACCAGTCGGCAAGAGCCTGTGACAATTAGGAGCGCCGTTAAGCCTGAGTTCGAAGGAACGTCCGATCGGATCAGCTCATTGTCAGCGTGAAGCGCGACGGCTATCGTTCCGCGTCTCTTCGCATCGGCGCCGAGCTCCGCGCCCGGCGTATCGATGACGCGCCGGAGTCTGCTCTGCTTGTCAAACGAGTTCTGGACGCGCGATGTGCTCAACGGTTCGCTGAAGCGCGCGGCCGGACGATTCCTATCTTGGCACCGGAGAGAATTTTTTTCCCTTTTTTCTCCCACGACCGTCGCCTGGCTCACCGATCGCGACAATCGGCAGTTAATCCTGAAAGCCGGGAGCAGCGATCTATGGTGCCGCGACCGGCGCGGCGCGCCGCTTTGGCGGGTTTCCGCTGACGAAATCGCGGCCTCCTCTCTTGGAGAGGCGCTGGCGCGACGCGGAGTCGCGCGCAATGCGACGAGAATCGAGCTGGAGATCGACGCGAGCGCCTTCTTCGTGCGCCGGTTCGACATACCCGCGGCCGCCGCGGACAATCTTTCAAAATTGCTGGCCGTCGACATCGAGCGCAAAACGCCGTTGCGTCTGGAGGAGGTGGTCTATGGCCACACCACCTCGAGACACGCCTCCTCGCCCGACAAATTAGGCGTCACGCTGTGGATATTGCGCCGCGATTTTATCGGCGGCGCGATCGCGAACGCCGGAATCGCCCTTTCAGATATTTCCTCGATCCGACCAATCGGATTGCGCGAATCCGAAGAAGCGCCGCTGATCGAACTTGAACGCCCGCGGCGGGGCTCGGACAAGTTCCGTGTCGCCGCGATCGGACTTTGCGCCGCGACTTTTCTTTTGGCGGCGATCGGCGTCGGAGCGACGCTGTGGCGCCAATCCGCGTTGATTGCGGAACTCGACGCCAAGATCGAGGAAATGTCGGCGCGCGCCGCGCGCGTGCGTCGGGCCGTCGACCTCGCCTCGTCCGAAAGCCGACTTCTCTCGGTGCTCCGCGAAGCGCGACGCGGCAGTCCTCGCTTCGCCGATCTTTGGGAGGAAGCCTCGCGCATTCTCCCCGATGGAGCCTTTGCGACGACTTTGGCGCTCGCTGAGCCCAAGCCTAATGAAAAGACGCTCGAAATCGAAGGCTTCGCGGATTCGGCCGTGGGTCTTCCGGCGCTTTTCAACAAGTCGCCGCTTTTCGCCGACGCGGGACTGACCGCCCCGATCATGCCAGACTCGCTCGAGAAGCGGGAAAGATTTTCGCTTGCGGCGAAGATCAAAGAACGGCGGCGGACGACGTCCCAATGAACTGGAAGAGCATTCGTCGCCTTCCCGCGGTTCGGCGCGGGATTTTCATAAGCGCCAATCTGCTCGGCGTCGCGCTTTGCTATCTCATTTTCGTCGAGCCCGTACGGCGCTTCCTCGCCGAAGGCGCCGAGGCTGTCGCGGAACGCCGGCAAACGCTTGCGCGCTATGAGGCGGTCGTCTCGCATGAGGCGCAGATTCAGGATTACGCGCGGCAAGTGGCCGACATCAACGCAGGCGGCGAACTCATCGAAGGGGACAGCGAGGGCGTTATCAACGCCAATTTGCAAGCGCGGCTCAAATCGATGGCGGAGGCCGCTCGGGTGACGGTGAAATCCATCGAGATGCTGCCGGAAAAGGAATTTCGCGGCGTGACGCTTGTCGGCGCTCGGATCCTGGCCTTTGGAAGTTACGAAAACATCCATGAACTGGCGCGCGCGATCGAAAGCGAACCGCCTCTGCTGATCGTAACGGCGGCCGCCTTGCGCAATCCTGAGTCGCTCTGGGGCGGAGCGCCGAATCAACCCGAGCAGAACATTGACGTTGAGTTCAGCGTATTCGGCGGCGCGTCGCAAAAGGGTCGCCGATGACGCCGCGCCTCGTACAAAAGCTTGTCGCGGAAATGGTCGTTCAAACCGAACGGCTCGCCGCGCTGCGCAAGCAGGCGCGCCTGTCGCCTCTTTCGACGATCATTCTGGCCGTTCTTCTCGCCACGACCTTGATGGCGGGGCTGTTCGCCCTCGCCGCGATATTTGGATCGAACGGTTTGGACGGCGAAGTCGCGGCGCCCGATTGGAAGCCGCCGACGCTGACGATTGGCGAATTGGATCCCCCCACGCCCGCGAGCGCGGATGTGGAAACGCTGTCGCGACCGATTTTTTCGAAAAGTCGGCGGCCGTCGAAAGCCAAACCGCAAGTCGAAGTCGACCTTGCTCCCAACGCGATCGCGCCGGGCGGCCTAACGGTGAGCGCCATCGTCACCAACAAGGAAACGGAGCAGGCCTATGTCGTCTCTCGGGACACGCCGGAAGGCGCCTGGCGGAAGGTCGGCGATACGGTCGATTCTTGGACGATCTCTCGGATCGACCGCCACGAAGTCATCCTCAAGAGCGGCGAACAGACGGCAAGCATCAAACTCTACCCTGATCCGCCGCAGATGGATAACGCCGAAAACCGTCCTTAGACGCGAGCTTGCAATCTTTTGTCCGCCCCGGTCGGCGCGGCCGAAGGTCGCCGGCGCGCAATAAAGATTGACGAGGTCGATCCGCGCAATCCAAACTTGACGAAGTGCGGAAGCGAAGGGATTCGACAATGATTCGCCCAACAGCAGCCTGTCTCGCAATCTCCGTTCTACTGACGGCGTCTTTCGGCCCGGCCGGCGCCGCGTGGGCGGCTAATATCAACGTGGTCGTCTTCAAGAATACCACTAACCAAACTTATTATGTGACGATCCAACGTCCGATTGGCGGCGTCAACACGGGCGATCTGTCTGGTGGTGCATGGAACTGTCCAACAAACAACAACAAATATCTAACACTAGGTCCCGGCCAGGCCTGCGCTTCGACGAGTTTCGACTGGACAAATTACGCTTCAGCGCTTGCCTGCTTCAAAACGTCGGTTGCCGGAATCCTCGGAAACTGCGCTGACAACGTCACGACGCTGATCGAGCTTTCGCCCTGGCCGAACCGAGGGCTCTTCCCCGACATCAGCCTTCAGGGAACCTGCACAAATGAGCAATGGCTTTCCCGCACGCCCAACACCAGAGGCTTGCCGCCGCCGACCGACGACAGTTATGCCTGTCCGATAAGCCCCAATCCCGAGAATTTCTGCAAGGACGCTTTTCCGGCGCGCGCCAATTACTCCAACGCCGTTCTGATCGCCTGTGCGCATATGCCGACGCTGAGATGCCGAGGCAACCCGACTCTGGGCGATAGGAAATATCCCGACGATTGCGGCTACAGGGCCCTGACGCCAAACGTGCCCTATTTGAACAATAATTGCGTCGGCGTTCAGCGGAATGGCCAATCATACGGATGTTATCAGGCGTTCTTTTGGCCCATGTGGGACGGCTCTGGCTCCTGCCCGATTCCGAGCAACGTCAATCTACCCAATCCGCAATGCGCCTTTCCCAATCCGATCCTGATCGAAGTCATACCGAGGACCGGCGCCGCGTCAGCCTCGGACGCGACGCCCGAGTTGGCCCGCTGAGTTGCGATCCTCGGGGCCGGCGCGTGAGCGAGCGACGAGAAATGACGCGCGCTGTCGCGCCCGAATGTTCGCGCGCCCGGTTCACTGCGTAACGCGGCGCCGGCGATTATGCCGGCGCCATCGGCGCTTGCGGATTTACTTGCCGAATCTGATCCGCCTCAAGCCTCAAAAAGCAGTTTCTCAAAGAGGACTGCTTTTGGGGAGAAGACCGAGCGGCTTGCTCTCGACGATCACAGATAAGGGGCGACCTTCGGCAGGGTCTGAGACGTAGGCGTCAGATCGGGAATCGTTTGGCGGGTCGCGCGGTCTCCTGATGTTGGCAAAACCGCAGGAGGATTGACAGTCGGATCGACCAAGACGTGATCGGACACGCTTATTGTGTAGGCGACAATAACCTTTTGGCCCGGAAGCACATTACGGAAACTGAACGGCACAACAATCTGGCACGAGAAATTTTGGCCCGACACCGTGGCTTGAGCTGACGAGCTGGTGAGCGCGCTGTTCGCCAGAATGGCGGCGCTCAAATTGGCGACAGTCGGCGCGCCCGTCGTGTCGGGAGCAAGGAAGGCGGTAGCCGAACATTTGACGCTGCCGAATTTGTTGATCGGCGCCTTCAATATACCTGCAACGTTGAGGATATAGTTACCTGACGCGGGCGCCGCGGATGCATTCGTCGAGCCAAGAGACAGCATTACCCCGAGAACAGTTAGAAGCTTATTCGTCCGCATTATTTTTCCCCCAGCTAAACATCTCAACAATTGAGAACGATTTGATTCTCGACGAGCAACTCGCAAACCGCCCGTGCCCCCAAGAACGGAATTCGAGAGTAAGCCAAACCTAGACTTGTTCGCAAGAGCGCGGGCATTTTTTCCTCAAGCGCGTGCATTTTTGTTTGCAAGCGCGCGCAAAATATCTCTCCCGCGCCGTCGCCAGGCGATGATCGGGCGCGGCTATGATCCGATCGACGCGTTGCGCGGAGCGCAACAACTATTCGGCGTTCGCGCCGGAGGCGGCGGAACACGCCATTCGTCGGGCGAGACGGATGGGAGAAGCCCGTCATTCAACCGTTGCGGATTGCGCGCTGACTCAGTCAACGCTTGCGGGCTTTCCTTTGCGCTAGACTCATTGGATCGCCCTGGGCGAGGGCAACGGAGTCGGAACCGGACCCGCGGGCTGCGGTTGCGCCTGGGGCGGATTTTTCCCGGCGAGAGCGCGGGCCGGGATTGGAACTCCCACCCCAGACGGCCCAACGACCCCCGGGATTGGCGCGGCTCCGCTACGGCTCGTGGTCGCAACTGGGCCGCTGGGGATCGAAACTTTTGGTCCCTCCTGCGCGCGTATCGGCGCGAACGCAGCCAAAGATAAAGCCGCCAGGACGAGTAATTTCGTCGAGCGATGAAGAATTACGAGCATTGTGTCTTGGCTCCTATCGCTGCTCCCCGTCACCGGGCGTTTCGTCCCGGCGTTTGAAGGCGAAGTTTTGGGCCGAATCGATTTGGATCGCTCATCACATTTTTTCGGATTGTCCCAACATCCGTGTTTTTTTCGCAGCCACTCAAACGGGCGGCGCCGCAACTCAGCGAACCGAGCGAAGCCTGTCGCGTGGGCGTCTTTCAGATTACATTCGCAAGTCTTATAATTCAAAAACTTGATTGCATCGATGCCCTTTCAAGGCTCATAGTGATGCGCACGTGGGCGCTTGACCACGGGGGAGATCCCATGAAGTTCCAGAGAACCGGGAGTCGCTTCAGCAGCAATTTGAGAGTGGGCGGCATTGGCGTGGGCGCTTGCGTTCTCATGGCCGTGCAGCCGGCGCTCTCCGGCGACGCCGCGCCGCCGGCTCCCCCAGCGCCGCCGCAAACCGGCGCGGGCGCTCCCCGGCCTCCTGCGGGCCTGACGGTTCATGTCGACCCAAAGACCGGCGAATTCGTCGCCACGCCGGCGCCTGAAAGCCAACCGCTCTCGCTGACTCCCCAGGAACGAAACGCTTTCAGCACTTCCCATCAGGGACTGGAGGAAGTCCCGGTGGCGAAGCCGGGCGGCGGCTACAAGCTCGATCTCAAAGGCCGTTTTCAGAGCCCAACAGGCGTCACGACAGGCGACGGCAAATAGGTCCTGAAGCATTCCAATTCATTTCACTCGGGCGGGATTCCGATGCAATTTCGTAACGCATGGACGCGCATCGCTTCATTGACATGCGCGCTTCTCTTGGGAGCCGTTCTCCCGCTCTTCGCCCATGCGGCTTCGGTCGTCGTCGTCAACAATAACGCCCCCGGCGTCGGCTTCAACGATTCGACGCCCGCCGCGCCGGTCGGTGGAAATACGGGCACGACGCTGGGCGCTCAGCGGCTGATCGCTTTTCAGGCGGCCGCCGATATTTGGGGCGCGCTGGTCTCGAGTTCGGTGCCGATCCGGGTCGGCGCCCAAATGACTCCGCTGACATGCAACGCAACGTCGGCGATACTTGGCTCCGCTGGCCCGGTCAGTTTTTTTCGCGACTTCGTCGGGGCGCCGGTAGCCGGCACCTGGTATGCATCCGCTCTGGCGAACGCCCTGGCGAAAACCGATCTCGACGCGGTGCAGGACGACATAAACGCCAATTTCAACAGCAATATCGGGACCGCAGGCTGCCTGACGACGAGCGGCTGGTATTACGGGCTCGACTCGAACCCGCCAGCCGGCAAGATCGATTTCGTAACCGTCCTCGTCCACGAAATGGGCCATGGACTGGGCTTCTTGACCCTCGTCGATTTGGCGTCGGGCGCGAAGGCTCTGGGCTTCAACGATACGTTCATGCGCTTTTTGGAGCGGCACGGCGCCGCGCCGGCCGACTATCCGAGCATGAGCAACGCGCAACGCGTCGCGGCCAGCATCGACACCGGCAATCTGCACTGGGTCGGCGCCAATGTCAGGGCGGCCAGTGGTTTGTTGACGGCGGGCAAAGTGGGCGACCATGTCCGGATGTATGCCCCTAATCCTTCACAACCTGGTTCTTCCGTGTCGCATTGGGACACGGCGGCCACGCCCAACCAGATTATGGAGCCGAGCTACACCCAGCCTCTCCATGCGCCGATCCTGGAGCGCGCGCTCTTTCGCGACATCGGGTGGAGCCTGACATCGCGGATGGACTATAACGGCGACGGCAAGAGCGACATGCTCTGGCGCTACACCAATGGCAGCCTCGCGATGTGGCTGATGAATGGCGCGAGCGTATTGCAGACCGCCAATTTGGGAATCGTGCCCACCGGTTGGTCGATCGCCGGAACCGGCAATTTCAACGGCGACGGACAGCGCGACATTCTCTGGCGCGACGCTAGCGGCGCCGTCGCGGTCTGGCTGATGAACGGCGCAACCGTGCTGCAAACCGCCAATCTTGGAAATGTGCCCGCTGCCTGGACGCTCGCTCGAACGAGCGACTTTGACGGCGACGGCAAGAGCGACCTGCTTTGGCGTCACACCAGCGGCAACGTAGCGCTGTGGCTGATGAACGGCTCAACCGTTTTGCAGACCGCCAATCTTGGAAATGTGCCCCTCTCCTGGACGATCGCCGGAGCCAGCGACTTTAATGGCGACGGCAAGAACGACATTCTCTGGCGCAACAATGGCGGCAACGCCGCGATCTGGCTGATGAATGGCGCAACCGTCTTGCAGGCCGCTAGTCTTGGAAATGTGCCCGTTGCCTGGACGATTGCCGGAACCGGCGATTTTAACGGCGATGGCAAGGGTGACATTCTCTGGCGAAATAGCAGCGGCGAGGTCGCGATCTGGCTGATGAATGGCGCGGCCATATTGCAGAGCGCCAGCATTGCGAATGCGCCCCTTGGCTGGACGATCGCCGGAACCGGCGACTTTAACGGCGACGGCAAGAGCGACATTCTCTGGCGCTACACCAATGGCAATGTCGCGATTTGGCTGATGTCCGGCACTACCGTGTTGCAGAACGGCAATTTGGGAAATGTGCCCACCGGCTGGTCGATCGGGGGAGTCAACGCGGATTGAAGCTGGCCTTGGCTCATTCGTCGATGTCACTGTCGTCTCCTGGTGTCACTGGCGGCGAGCAGTCGGACGATGCAGCTTGAGCCTGCGCCGCCCCAGCTCGCCGAACGCCACGATTTCGCCCGCCCTGCGTCCGACCTCGGCGAACCGCCGTGCCGCGGCGCCGGCGAGAGGTTGCGAAATTCGAGCGCGGCGGAATAGATAAATCGCGCAATTCGCTGTCAGGAGACCTCATGGACCCTTGGATTTCGCACATATCCAATTCAGTGCGCGCAGATCCTGATGTTGTGCGGTTGGCGATCGGCCATGTTTTCGGGTTTTTGCTGAAACGCTATCCGGACGGCGAGGCTGACGAAGTGATCGACATGATTCCGGGCGCGCGCGACATTATCGCCGACGCGGCCAGAGCAAAACCGCCGAAGCGGAAACTTGCCAGTCGCGCGCTTGGAAGCATCGGCGAAATGGTTGGCGGGCGAAAAGGGGAAACCTTTCAACTCACGTCGAAACTCTTGGCGCTGGGTCTGACGAATGACCAGCTCAAACGCCTAACTCATGAGATTTTCGGCGGCGCGGCCCTGATCGCCGGACGCGAGAAGGTGCAGCGGCTGACCGATCCGATTCCTGGTCTCTCCGGATTCTTGTGGCCTGACGCGAAGGCAAGGAAATGACGAGTGGCGCGGCGGCAAAGGCCGAGGACATGGCTTTGTCGTTGCCTTCCGCCATCGCCAGCGTATGCTGCTCGCCGGCCCGCTTGCCCGAACGACTGGAGAACGCGCGATGACGACCCCGAGCGAACGAGAAGCGCTTGCGATTTCCGGCGCCGCCGTCGGCGCGACGGTGGGCGCGGTGGTCGGGTCATTGTTCGGCGTGATCGGAACTGCGTTAGGCGCATTCGCGGGGGCCACGATCGGCGCCGCCGCGCGCCTCGCGAAAGCATGAGTTGACCCGACGATGTTTTCGCGGCCTCGCTGTCGCCGAAATAGTTGATCGCGATTCCGCCAACCTCAGTCGGCGCGGCTCCATTCCGGATCGCCGCGAATCTTCGCCTTATGCGTACCAAGCGGTCCGGGCAGGGCGGCGACATCGGGCGTGATCGGGGCCGGCCGGCGGCGAGTCGCCGGTCATGCGCGGCCGGTTCGGAGGCGTTGAATGTCGCTTGAAGCCCATGCGGCCTTTGTCGTCGCGACTGCCGCTCTCGCGATTCTGCCCGGACCGAATGTTGCGCTCATCACCGCGAACGCCGTCGCATACGGGCGACGGTTCGGATTGATCACCGTTCTGGGGACCAGCGCGGCGATGGCGCCGCAGCTGGCGCTGACCGCGCTCGGCATGACCGGCGTTCTCACCCTCGCGGGCGAAATGATCGAATGGATTCGTTGGGCGGGCGTCGCCTATCTGGCCTATCTCGGCGTTCAGGCGTGGCGCGCGCCTGTCGTCGATCTTAGCAGGGTCCAGCCGCAGCCCCGTTCGGCGCGGGCGATCTTTCTGCGCGGTTTCCTGGTGTCGTCGTCCAATCCCAAGACCTTGCTGTTCTATGGCGCCTTCTTTCCTCAATTCTTGACGCCCGACGGCGACATGATGTTGCAGCTTGGCGTCTTGTCCCTGTCGTTTCTCATCATCGTCTCGGCGCTCGATTGTTGTTGGGCGCTACTCGCCGATCGTCTTCGCGCGCTTCTGACAACAAGACGGCGATTGCGCAATCGCCTGACGGCGGCATTCTATTTTTTCGCGGCGACGGGATTGGCGAGCGTCAAACGAGCCGCCTAGACCGACCGCTCGCATGGGCCATATTTCGGGCAAATCAGGCAATGCAGTCGCGGGCGGTCGTGACGAGCGTCAGGAACCAGCAATCGAGGAGCGGCGAATGGAGATCGGTCGAGAGCTCGCCGGGGCGCAGGCGGACGAAGATGCTCGCCGTTTGGGCGTTATCGAAG